>ERZ1673748.256-NODE-256-length-84405-cov-14.818127_pt1 | contig 84405 bp, 45 predicted proteins | sample MGYA00580196_ERZ1673748 | MGnify/ENA primary metagenome ERZ1673748 (study PRJEB41218, sample SAMN15661796) | gut metagenome | host: Homo sapiens | place: Canada: London | collected 2015-08-20/2019-03-30 | study: EMG produced TPA metagenomics assembly of...
TTTTTCGTTTATTGGTATATCTTAATAAAATATCATTATTCCTGTCCTGGGCACTTGGTGATCCCCGTAATCTTTCGATTACGGGGATTTTTGTTTGTGTGAAATCCCCGCCGACAGCCGGACTCCAATATGTCCGAAACAACAATCCCGGCCTGTTCCGGCCGCTCACGGCGTATTCACACGAAAAAATGCGCATCCGCCGACAAACAAGCGGGGATGCGCATTCCTATCCGAACGGCCGAAGGGCTTATCCTCAAATCGTCACCTGCTCCAGACCACCACGGCGCAGCGATCCGCTCCGACCGTGACCTGCGCCCCCTTAACCGAGGCATCCCCGTAGATCACGCGCGGAACGCCGTATCGTCCCGTACGCAGCCGTATGGCCGCGCTTTCCGGACGCTTGTTGACAATTACGGTCGTCAAAACGCCCTCTTTGCGCATGGTGCGCATCAGCACGTCCGGTTCGGGCGTGCGGAACGAAGCCGGAGCCGCGTCTATGGCATCGCGGCACTCCCGCCCGTAGAAAGCCGTCAGCGGAACCATATCGCGGTGATATCCGCCCAATTCGATCGGGGAGGGCACCCACACGACCTCGCCGCGGCCATAGCGGTTGCGCACGGCCGCGACATCGCCGCCGTCCGTCATCATCGTCTCGTCCGAAGCAGGCACCAAGATCCCCCGCCACAGATGCGCAGGCAGCTCCTCGCCCAGCGTGAAATACTCCCCGGCGACTTTGAATTCGCTGACCTCCGCTCCGAAACACGATTTCAGCGGGAAGCCGTTCATAAACAGACATCGCATGTTTTCATCGTAGAATCCCGACAATCCCGTAACGATCAGCTTGCCGCCGTTGCGGACGAACGACTCGATGCGGGGCCGGAATTCGGAAGGCAGCGCCACCATATGCGGGATCACGGCCGTACGGCCCGCCGCGTCGTCCCAGTCGAAGGTCGCCATATCGGCCACTTCGGGCGTAACGCCCCATGCCGAGACGGCCTCATAGGCGGCGGCCAGCGATTTCATGCAGGCCGAAGCCTGCCGTCCCTCCTCACCGGATGCGAGCGTTTCGGCATTGCGCCGCTGAATGCGCAGGGAGGCGATGTTATAGAGGAGCGTCACCGGAGCCGGCGCAGGCTTCAACCCCCGAAACTCTTCGCCGTGACGCTGCAATACCGATGCGACCTTCGCGGCTTCGAGCATACGGTCCGAGGGCCTGCGCAGGAAGTCGAGCAGCCCCCACTCCCCCGCCTCCATGACGGCCGCCCGCTGATTGAGCGACCAGAAGATCACCCCTTCGGCGCCGGAAGCGATCGCCGTCCAAAGATACTGCGCTGTATGCGCCGCCGTGGGACAGTAGGGAACATTGCCGCTGGCGGTGACGTTTCCGCCCTGCAGTTCGGTGATCCAGAACGGATTGCCGAGTGCGTTGTGACGGATGATATCCGACATCAGGGAGACGCCGAGCGGATATTCGCGCTGGCTGAACATGCCGAAATGCCAGCTCAGGTGCAGCGATGCGCCGACCGAGGTGAGGAATTTCGAGTAGGCCGGAAAGTCGTAATCGGGCAGCGTGCCCAGAATCTGGTGCGGATTGATATGTCGCCCGCGCTGCGGATCGAGCCGTTCGACCAGCTGCGCGATATGGTTCAGATACCACGTCGTATAGTAGGTCAGGAACTTCTCCTGCGTGAAATCGGCTTTCAGATAACCCTCCCCGCGCTCTTCCGGCGGGAAGTCCGCCAGCCAGCGGTCATAGACCTCCCTTGCGAGGTCGGTCATGGCGACGCGCGTCCCGCCGCTGCCGGGTTCGTTCTGCAGCACCCATGTCCACAGCGACTCATACTGCCGGAAATGCGACACCACGGCCGTGATATAATCGTCGATTTCGCGCAGGTGCGCCTTCGAACGGGGGAATTTGAAACCGCCCACGTCGTTCAGCTCGTCGGTGACGGGAAACAGCGTGGCGAAAAGCCGGACGCCGTATTTGTCCGCCGCACGGAACGCCTCGTCGTAAAGCGAGAAATCCCACTCCCCGCCGCGGTACATGTGCGCTCCGAACATCCGGATACGGGCCACCTTCATCCCGTTATCGCGCAGCAGGCGGAAAAATCCGTCGATATCCTCCGGCGTCTGTCCCGGCTCTACAAAAACCTGAGCGCCGATCTGCGGCACATCGCATTGCTGGGCGCGCACCCCGGCCGTTCCGGCCAGCAGTAGGAACGCCATCAACCACTTTCTCATCGTTTATTCATTTTTATACGCCACCCGGCGGCTCGTCCGCGCCGCATCGGCCGGAGTTCCCGCAGGAGCAATTACAAATTCATATCCGTAGTGCTTCTCCAAGAGTCGGTACGCCTCCGAAGGACGCGATTTCACGCTCCACGAGTCGGTGCCGCCCACGCCGGCCTGCGCACAATCGACATTCACCAGCCATGCGTCGTCCAGCCGCACGATCTCGTGCGTATGCTCCGCCGCATCCAGCGCCTCCTGCGTGCAGGGCCAGACCGAGACGCACAGAGGCTGCCGGCCCGCGAAAACGACTCCGCCGCCTTTGCCCGCAAGCTGGAGATAGCGGACGTCGCAGCGGTTGCCGCACTCCTGCGGATAGATATAGGCGGGACTGAAATCAGCCGTATTGCCGGAGTAAACCCCGAACAGGGAGCCTTCCTTACGGTCGGCATAATTCTCTCCGGGACCGCGGCCGCAGTAGACATATCGGTCCAGCACCCCGCTCCACAGAGCCTGCAGACCGATGCGCAGCGGTTCGGGAAGCGTGTCTGCGATCCGCAGGTCGTACGAAACGGCCAGCTCCCCGTCCGCCGCAAGCCGATAGCGCAAAGCCAGCCTGACGCCCCCGCCGCACACGACGGCCGTCACCGCACCGTCGGCCGCATTCAGGCTTTCGAGTTTCAGCCGCTCAGGCATCGTGCGCCATGCGCCCATGCGCTCCCGCGTACGCCAGCCCCGGCGGTCGTTGTCGGTGGATGCCCGCCAGAAATTCGGTACGAGCGGACTCCGCATCAGCTCGCAGCCCCGCACCGCATATCCCGACAGATATCCCGTCGCCGCATCGACCGTCGCGGTCACACTCCCGGCAGTCAGCGTCACCGAACGTTCCGTACGGCTGACGACGGCACTGCGGGCGGCCGCAGCGCGCACGGGCGCCGCAGCGGGCAGTGCGAACTGGTAACGGCCCGCCTCGAATCCCCGCAGGGCATAGGGTTTATCCTCTTTCAGGCGGTAAACGATATCCAGCCAATAATCGACGCCGGATTCGGGACGGGGCGCCTTGTACCCCACGCGGCACTCCGTGCAGGCTCCCGCTTCCGTGCGCGGCACTTCGAAAGTCCCGCTTCCCAGCGTCGCGCCCATGCTGGACGTAATGCGCCATTCGAAAACATACTCATCGGTCGAAACGAAGAAATTGCGGTTCCGGATCGTGAAAAAATCCTCTCCGGGCCGCGGCTGCGCGATTTCGAGCGGCTGGAAGACATGCTTCGCCTCCGCCGCGGCCGGCTTGAGACTCCGGTCGGGATTGATGATTCCGTTGATATTGAAGTTGGCGTCATGGTTCTCACGGCTTCCGAAATCGCCGCCGTAGGCCCAGAACCAGCCGCCCCTGCCGTCGGCCTTGCGCAGCCCTTGGTCGATCCAGTCCCAGATATGACCGCCCAGCAGTTTGTCATGGCGGCGGATCACCCGCCAGTAGTCCCCCAGTCCGCCTACGGAGTTGCCCATCGCGTGCGCATACTCGCACATCAGCACCGGCCGCCGGACAAGCGTATCGCAGGCCAGCCGCTCCAGTTCGTCCATCGTCGGGTACATCCGGCTGACGACCTCCACCGCGTCGCGGTCGTCGGGATTGGCCAAGTCGGCGTATTCCCCCTTGGCGGGATCCTCTTCGGCCGTTTTCCACTTTCCGACGCTGCGCAGCGGAACGTAGCCCCGGCGCTGGGGATTCCCCTGCGCACCCTCGTAATGGATGATGCGCGTGGGATCGAACTCCTTCGTCCACGCCGCCGCGGCCGCATGGTTCGGCCCCCAGTCCGACTCGTGGCCCATCGACCACATGACCACGCTGGGGTGGTTGCGGTCGCGGACGACCATGCGCGTCACGCGCTCCATAAAGGGAACGATCCATTCGGGACGGTTGCTCAGGCAACCGCCGGCATGGTGCGTCTCGATATTGGCTTCGTCGATTACATAGAGACCGTACTCGTCGCAGAGATCGTAGAAATAGGGATCGTTGGGATAATGCGACGTGCGCACGGAGTTGAATCCGAGCCGTTTCATCAGCGCCGCATCCTCCCGCATCTGCTCGCGCGTGACGGTCTTGCCCGTCGTGTCGCTATGGTCGTGGCGATTGACGCCGATCAGCTTCACCGGCACGCCGTTGACCAGCATGCGCCCGCCCTCGATACGTACGTCCCGGAACCCGATGCGGCTGCTCCGGGCCTCGACCACCCTGCCGTTTTCGTCGGCGAGGGAGAGTACGAGCGTATAGAGGTAAGGGGTCTCCGAAGTCCATTTGTGCGGCGACGGAATCCGGGCCTCCAGCAGCGGATACCAGACGTTGTCGCGCTGGGGATACGTTTCGTCGAGCAGTTCGCCGACGGTCACTTCGAGCGTATCGCCGGGATCGACCCTCCGGCTTGCGGCATCGAACAACTCCGCGCGCAGCACATAATTCCGGCAGCGCGCGGTATCGGCGCCCGTCAGCGCCACCGAAGGACGCAGTTGGAGCTTCGCATCGCGATACTCCGCATCGAACACCGTCCGCACGCCGTAATCGGCGATCGCGGCCCGCGGTTCGGCGGCCAGATAGACCTCGCGGTAGATTCCGCCCAGCCGCCAATGGTCCGCATCCTCCAGATAACTTCCGTCGCACCATTTCAGCACCTTGACGGCCAGCCGGTTCTCGCCCTCCCGCAGCAGTTCCGTAACATCGAATTCGGCGGGCAGCGCGCTGTCCTCGGAATAGCCGGCGAAACGGCCGTTCACCCATACACTGCAGGCCGAGTAGACGCCGCCGAAGTGCAGTATAACCCGGTCGCCGTTCCACGCACGGGGCACTTCGAAAGTCCGGACGTAACATCCGGCGGGATTATCGCGCCGGATATAGGGCGGCGTGTTGGGATAGGGATAAATAATATTGGTGTAAATCGCATAACCGTATCCGGCCGTCTCCCAGCAGGAGGGCACTTCGATACGGTCCCATGCGGAGACATCGTATTCCGGGGCTTCGAAGCCCTGCGGCGCACGGGAAACGTCGTCGGCGAAGCGGAAGCGCCAGACGCCGTCGAGCGAAAGGAAGCGCGCACGGCTGCGGTCGGCCGAAAGTGCATCTTCGGCCGACGGATAGGAGTAAGAGGTCGCGCGCGCATCGAGCCGGCAGCGGGCATTGACAAGCTGGTTTTCCCAGTCGGGATTCCGGGCGGCCAGACGGCCGCACAAACAGCAGCAAAGAATCAGGATCAGGTTCCGAGTCATATTCAGGTTGGTTTTCTTCCGCAAAATTAGGGAATTAAACAGGCTTCGTCTGATTCTGGTTTATCAAAAGCTAACAGAAATCTTTCACGGGGCAATTATAAGAAAGTGTTAGTTTTTGATAAAATCAGAACACCCCGGAAGCGAAACAATCGCTACTTTTGCAACAAATCCGCACGCCCATGAAACGACTGCCCGCCCTGCTGCTCCTGCTCTGCGCAGCATTTTCCGCCCAAGCCCAGCGCCTGAGGTTCGCCGTGGTGACCGACACGCACATCGGCAGGGAGCATGCGGCCGAAAACCTGAAAGCCGCGATCCGGTCGATCGACGCCGACGACTCGGTGCGCTTCGTTCTGCTGCTGGGCGACATCTCGCACGACGGCACCCCGAAGGGGCACCGCAAGGCCCGGCGCCTGCTCGCCCGGCTCCGCAACCCCCTCTACCTGACCACGGGCAACCACGACGCCAAACGTCCGGAACGCTACAGCAGTTTTCTCCGCACGTTCGGCACCGACCGTTTCTGCTTCGACTGCGAAGGGGTGCGCTTCATCGGCATCACGACAGGCCCGTTCGAGCCGAACCGCCATGCCACGCTGCCCGGCGAGGAGGTCCGGTGGCTGGCCGAACGATGCGCCATCCCGCAGCCGACGGTCGTCGCCGCCCACCACACGCCGGACCTGATCGCCGGCGGCAACGCCGTTTTCGACGGTTGCGACACCTCTCAGATCGTGCTTTGGCTGGCAGGCCACCTGCACGTCAATAAAATTCAGGAAACGTCGCCGGGCCCCTCCGTGGTCAATATCTCGACGCTGGACGGCGGCCGTTACAACCTTTTCGACATCGACGGAGAGCGGCTGCGCGTCACGACCGTCGATCCGCGGACCGACAGCCGGACCGCATGGCACTCCGCCGAACTGAACATCAAAACCGATAACCGATGACAAAGCTATTCCGCATTCTGATTTTAGGCCTCCTGCTATGGAGCGTCCCCGCTTCGGCGCAGCGCACGGCTCCGAAACCCGAAAAAGTACACAACGTGATCCTGATGATCGGCGACGGCATGGGACTGGGGCAGGTCGCCGCCTACATGATCGAAAACCAATACGGCCCGACGGCCTTCGACCGCGCCCACTACTCGGCCGTCTGCAAAACCTACTCGGCCAACAACCGCGTCACCGACTCCGGCGCCGCGGCGACGGCGATGGCCACGGGATACAAGACCAAAAACAGCCGCATCGGCGTAACCCCGGACGGCGCCCCCGCCCAGAGCATCACGGAGCTGGCCAAGGCGAAGGGCCTTGCGACCGGAATCGTCGTGACGTCGCATCTGGCCGACGCGACGCCCGCCGGATTCATGGCCCACACCCCCGACCGGCACAACACCTCCGAAATAGCCGCGGCCTATGAAACGTCGGGCATCGACGTGGCCGCGGGCGGCGGCCGCCGCTTCTTCGAAAAGCAGGAGAACGGACAGGACGTGCTGGCGGCATTGCAGGCCAAAGGCTACGCCTACGCCTCGACCCCCGAAGAGTTCTATGCGACCGACAGCACGCCCGTCATCGGACTTTTCGCGGACAAGTACATGGAGTCGGCGGCAAAACGCGGCGAAGATTATCTCGAACGCGCGACCGAACACACGCTTTCGCTGCTCGCGCGCAACAGGAAAGGGTTCTTCGCAATGATCGAAGGTTCGCAGATCGACGGAGCCGGCCACGGCAACAACACGAAAAAACTGCTGGGCGAGATGCGGGATTTCGACCGGGCCGTGAACAAGGCCTTCGACTTCGCCGACAAAAATCCCGGCACACTGGTCATCGTCACCGCCGACCACGAGACCGGCGGACTGACGGTCGTCTCCAACGACCGGGATTTCACGGCGGCGGAGAGCGGCATCGAATACAAGTACAGCACGACCAGCCATTCGGGCACGCCCGTCATACTCTACGCCTACGGCGCCGGGGCATACAATTTCAGCGGCGTAATCGAAAATACTGAGGTCTTCCGGCTGATCAAGGCCCTGCTGATCGACCAACAGAAATAGAACAGTATTCACACCGAGACTTCTGCACGCCGTAGGGCATGCAGAAGTTTTTTCATGCCCCGTCCGTCCGCGGAGATATTCCGCCCAAGGCCCCAGCCGCACCGCTCTCTGCGCGCCGTCCCCGCCACGGCATCCGAGCCTGCCGCCATTCGGCCCTCCCGCCATGCACATCCTCCGGACTCCGTCCCTGCCGTCCCTCTCCTCCCCGGCTCTTCCCCGTCCGGAGCGACGGCACCGCCCGGCACGCCGGCGCTGTCCGGCGCGACACCACCAACCGGCACGACGGCACTGTTCGGAACCACGGCACTGTTCGGAACCACGGCACCGATCCGCCCCGACGAAAAACGGCGGACGGCAACCGCCGCCCGCCGCATACCGGGAGATATCACACAAGTCCGCCTACTCTTTCGCTATGCGGTAATAATACTTGCGGACGGCCTTCCAGTCGTAATAGGGAGCCGTGTTGCCCGCGACGGGAACCCTAACCTCCCGCTCGTTGAGCAGGAACTTGACAAGCACGCGGCCTTTGGCGTTGCGGTAGAATATCAGCTGTATATTGCCGGCCATCGGCGTAATCCGGAAATCATTCCAGACGTTCTCCACCTTTTCGGGATCGGACTCGACGCCGCACGCCCCCTCCAGCCGCATCAGCGCGGCCAGCGGCATCAGGCCCTCGCCGTGCCCGAAACGCAGATCGGCCACAACGCTCCCGCCGGCGACGGCCTCTTCGGCGCACGCCAGCATGTCGCGCAGCAGCGGTTTGGCAATCGAAGCCGCCAGCTCCCCGGCGATCGCCGAAGGTCCTTTGCGAAGGTACTGGCTGAGGTTCTGAAGCCGCCAGAGCGCAAAAATCTCATCGTCGGTGAAAACGTCGTAAAGCGAGACGTCGAGCGGGCAGTCCTGCAGGATGGAGGCTACGGCGAAAAACTCCATCATGAAGCTGCGGCGGCTGGATATGTGGCGCTTCACGTAATCCGCATCGCAGAAAAGCGACTCCACGAAACGGTCCGGAGAAAACCACGAGCCGCGCTTCGCATCGTATACGGCGCGCCACGCCCCGTCCTTGTAATAATCCTTGTAGGCTTTGGTGTAGTGGTTCAGATAGCCGTTATACACACCGCCCGACTCCTCGCGGATATCCAGTTCCGGTTCGCACATTTTAAGCGCCCCGTCGAACGAGCGCATGCTCTGAATCACCCGACCGACCGAGGTCGAGCGCGAGAAAACCTGCATTTTCCGCCGCTTGCCCTTCGGCTGAAACACTTCGGGATAGTTGCGGTACATCCGGGCGGCGATTTCACGGTGTTCCCGCTCGCCGGCCGGCGTGAGCACGCCCGCATGCCCGTCGCACACGGCAAAAATCGTATCCACGCGCTGTTTGACCTCCATGCCGAACGGCGTCAGCGCATTGTTCGCGGCCGCGGCGGCAAAGATGTCGTAAAACTTCCTGTAAATATTCTCCGTCGTGTGGTAACGCGATCCGTGGCGGCCGAAATGGCTGATATAAAAAGGCTCGTATCCCTCCGGAGCCGGTGTATAGGTCTGAGGTTCGAAACGGTAGGACATCGACGAACCGGCGCTGTGCTCGACCGGATCGAGCACCTGCTCGCGGATAGTCTGTCCGTGGACCGCGGCAGTCCCTGCAAACAGCAGGACGGCAAGCCACGAATTGCGGATTGAAAATTTCATACGTCTGGTTTTAAGGTAGTTTGGTTTAGCGATTCATTATTTTCCGAAACGGACTACGGTAACGGAGAGCGGTTGCAGCGTCAGGCAGAACCGACCGTCTTCGGCAACGCCCCGGCCGGATTTCTGCATCCGGAAATCCCGGTCGTCGGGATGCGCCGCCCAGATGCCGGAGGTGCGGAATTCCGGCGCGCCGCCGTATCCGGCGAGTTCCACGCAGCACTCCTGCGCGCTGTCGAGCCTGTTCACCAGAAACAGCGCCAGCCGTTCGCCGGAGTTGTCGGCCGAAGCGTAACAGCGCACGGCGGACGAACGCAGGTCGGCTTTCCAGAAGGTATCCAGCAGGTTGTCGTTCCACAACTTCACGCCCCAGCCCATCGGCGCCAGCCGGTTGTCCATCTTCAGGGCCGACCAGTAAGTTTCGTCATCGGTCCAGTGCGTAGCCCAGAAATGGGTGTATTCGACCTTCGGAGCGGCAAGGATATAGCCCAGATGCTCGAAGTTGGCCAGCGACACCCACGCTACGTTGTCCACACGGTGGGCCTTCTTGCCGGGCATGAACGACGAAGCCTCGGTGACCTGAATCTTCAGGCGGTCGCGCAGGGACGCATCGGGAGCGTTCGGGCGGTCCAGAAATCCGACGACCTCGTCCACCTCGTGCAGCGGATATTCGGCCGAGGCCTTATAAAGCTCGTAGCTGCCGATAAGTTCGGCTTTGGCGTACTGATGCGGGACGATATTGTCCGCATAGTCGATCAGCCGGCCGTTCCCGTCGGCATAGGTCAGCAAGGTTTCCAGCCACGGCGCCGTAAAGCCGTTCACGCCGATTTCGATCGTCGGATCTTCGGCTTTCATGGCGCGCGCCATCTCCAGCGCCAGCGAAGCGCAGCGGGCCGCCCACACGGTATCGCGCGGATCGTCCCTGTTTTCCCAATAGTGTTCGTTGCCGATCTCCCAGAAACGGAAACCGCATTTGCAGACGACATTGGCGTAGCGCACCATCGCCGCCGCGAGCTTCACCATATCTTCGCGCGTGGGATAAAACGCCTTGGCCGCGGTCCAGTCCACCGGCAGCGTGGGAATAATGATCGTCGGATCGTCCACGCCCGCCTTCCGGCACATCCGGATGAAATCGTTGAAATCGACGGTCGGCCGGAAACCCTCGCAATTGAGCGGATAACCGCCGTAGCGGGGTTCCGCCCCAATATCGGTCAGCTTGCCGTCGATACCCCGCGACTTGATGTCGATCAGACGGGGATAGAGCTTCGCACCGGGACGGGTCAGCAGGTATACCGAATCCGGGTGCGTGAAAATATACCAGTCGCCGTATTCGCCTTCGTTGAAGCGCACCGAGCGGACCCCCAGATCCCGCAGGGCCTTCCACATCGGACTGGCCCGGCGCTCCCCGCGGTCATGGTCCATCAGCATGAAGAGATTGACCCCGACGGGACGGTCGGCGAGGGGTTTTCCGGGTGCGGACAGATCGACGCGGATCTGCCGCCGGGCGGAACCCGAAGCGGCCGCAGACACGAACAGCAGCAGGAACAGAATTATTTTTCGCATAACGCACTGTATTTTAACACCGACAAAGATAGCGGAACCCTCCGGGGGACTTTAGTATTTTTTTTACATTGATTGTAACGATTCTTTCAAAACTATAAAAATACGCAAATTCACCGCGAATATGAACCTTTCGGACTATTTTAGCTGTAATTTTATACCATCGACGCAACCGTAACGACTATTTCAAAGCCATTACCCGATACCGGCCGGCAGTTTGCCCCGCCGTGATAATTATGTGATAGTTTTGGAAAATTTAGTTCTAAAAAGTAAAAATATTACGATATAGCTTTGCTGAAGTCAATTTAAACTACAAACCGAATGAAACAAGTCTACTATTCAATTACCCGAACGCCCCGCAGAGCCGCAATACTCTGCTTAACGACGCTGGGGTTATCGTATGCGGGTATTCCCACGGCTTCGGCACAGCAAAATCCGGGAACGACCTACGAAGTATCGTTAGGCAACCGGGGCGCCCGGAACACCGTATCCGATACGACGCTCACCCCCGGCCCGCTGACTTCGACGGCGGCAGGCATCGAGGAGTTCTTCTCCGGAGCAGGCGCCGCGGGAGTCGGCATCCGTCCGACCGACGGTGCGCCCGGCGCAGGATTCAGCACCCTGATCCGGGGCCTGAAAAGCTTCCGGGGAACGGCCGAGCCGCTTTTCATTCTGGACGGCGTAATCCTCAACCCCACCACAAGGGATGCCGCCCCGGCGTTTCAGAACGACGAGAGCGACTATCAGGCCGTGCAGAACACGCTGGCGTCGATCAATCCCAACGACATCGAGAAGATCGAAGTGCTCAAGGACGCCGCATCGACGGCAATTTACGGTTCGCAGGGCGCCAACGGCGTAATCGTCATCACGACGAAGATGGGAAACAAGGGCGAAACGGTCCGCTACCATTCTAATATAGGTGTCTCGACGATGGGGCACGACGTGGAGATGCTTCCGGCGTCGGACTATCTGGCGATGATGAAGCAGGCCAATCCGGGTTTCGACGCACAGGGCGGCGCAATCGACTGGAGCGGACAGGCCGTCAGGACGGCGATCACCCACAGTCATCACATCAGCGTGTCGGGCGCCAAAGACCGCACCCGCCACTACCTCTCGCTGGGGTACAGCGGCGATCAGGGCGTCCTCAGGCGCACCGATCAGGGCATCCTGAACCTCCGCGCCAATTTCGAGCGCACGATCAACAAGAACAGCCTGATCGGCGTGCGCGGCAACTTCGGACACGTCCGCAACAACATGACGCAGGGCACCTCGCCGCTGGGTTCGATGAGCACGCTCAAGGCCATGACCGAAGCCGCACCGATGCGCAACACGGTCAAATACGGATCGCAGCTCGACGACACCGCCGAAGGCTGGCTCTCGGCCTATGACGACGAAGCGAGCCAATACTTCGTGCAGCAGTCGCTCTATTTCAAGGCCGCGCTGACCGAGGGCCTGACGTTCGACGTCGCGGGCGGCATCGACTACCGCGGCAAGGAGCGCATGCGCTGGGTCGGAAGCGACGTATGGCGCGGCGCCGAAGAGCAGGGACGCGCCGCAAAGAGCAACATCCGCGCGATCGGCTACAACGTCTCCGCACACTTCGCCTACGACCGGACATTCGGCGCCAAACACCATCTGACAGCCATGCTCGGCGGAACGTTCGAGGGCAGCAACAGCGTGAACCACATCAACGAAGGCTACAAGTTCTTCAAGGAAGACCTGCGCGCAACCGGAATCCAGCTGGCCGAGAACGTCCAGCCTTCGCACGTCGTCCGGCTCCGGTCGCAGCAGACGGCCCTCTTCGCATCGGCCTGCTACACCTTCGACAACCGCTATACGATCCATGCGGGCGTCCGCGGAGACTATACGTTCCGCTACGACAACAGTCTGGACGACACGGCCCTCTATCCGTGGGCGTCGGCGGCGTGGAACATCGCGGCGGAGCCTTTCATGCAGCACGCCGGAGCGATCTCTGCGCTGACGCTGCGCGGCGGCTGGGGACGTTCGGGACGTCAGGCGCTCGATCCCTACCTCTTCAACGAAAGCTACATTACGGGAATCGCCCCCGACATCACCATAGAGAACGGCATCACCAACTATTACGACGTACGCTGGACCGGCCTGAACGACGAATGGAACGTCGGATTGGAAGCGGGGCTGTTCAACGACCGGATTCGGCTCACGGCGAATTACTACGATTCCAGAAGCGAAGACAAACTGCGCTACTACTACCACAAGCGCACCGGAGACTATAAGGAGATTTACGCCAACAGCGCCCGCATCCTGAACCGCGGGGTCGAGGTCGGCGTTCAGGCCCGCCTGATCGAGCGCAAGGAGTGGTCGTGGGATCTCGGCGCGACATTCAGCTACAACCACAACCGGATCCTCGCGACGGGAGCTGAGAACGACGGCGACGTCTTCGGCAACTCGACGGGCGAATGGTTCGGCCGCGACGTCGTGGTCAACGTCAACCGCAAAGGCGAAAGCGTCGGGGCGTTCTACGGCTACCAGAGTCAGGGCATCGTACGCGAACGCCACCTGCTCTACACGCCGCCCTACAACGGCACCCGGCTGCAGGAGGGCGACATCAAGTTCATCGACAAGGACGGCGACGGCAACGTCACCGAAAAAGACAGGACCGTCATCGGCAATCCCAATCCGTCGTACCGCTACGGGCTCTCGACGCGCGCGGCGTGGCGCAACCTGAGCCTGACGGTAACCATGGACGGAGCCGCCGATTTCGACATCATGAACCTCAATCTGCTCAACACGGCGACCTTCGCCACGGGCAACTACTCGAACCTGCGCAGCGACAGCTACCGCAAGGCCTATCCCGCCGGCGGCGAGCCGCGGCTGAACGCCGTCGGCGCCGACGTCGTCTCTTCGCGCTTCGTCGAGGACGGCTCCTACCTGCGGCTGTCGAACGTACAGGTAAGCTACCGGTTCGACATCGGCAGGAAGTGGCTCCGGAGCGTCGATCTGGCATTCACGGCGAAAAACCTCTGCGTCCTGACCGGCTATTCGGGTTATTCGCCCATGGTGGGCAGCTACACCTACGACCTGAGCCGCTACGGCGTGGACAACGGTTCCTATCCGCTCGCCCGGACTTTCCTCCTGAGCATCAAAGCAACGTTTTAATTCTCTAAAAAGATGATTATCATGAAATACGCGAAATACATAGCCTGTCTTACGGTTGCTCTGCTGCTCACGGTCGAACTTTTCGCCCAGACCGCCGTCAGCGGACGCATAACCGACAAAAACGGCGAATCGGTGATCGGCGCCACGATCCTCGTGAAAGGCACGACGACCGGAACGAGCAGCGACGCCGAAGGCCGCTACAAAATCGTAATCCCGGCCGCGGCCGAGAAGACGCTCCAAGTAAGTTATCTGGGTTACAAACCTCAGGAAATCGCCGTCGGGACACGCACCCGGATCGACATCGAACTTGAAAGCGACGAAGCCCAGATCGAAGAGGTCGTGGTCGTCGGTTACGGAACGCTGCGCAAGAGCGACGTGACGGGAGCCGTCACCTCGGTCAAAATCGACAAGAACGAAGCCGCGCAGGTCGCCTCGTTCGACAAACTGCTTCAGGGCCATGCTGCCGGCGTGCAGGTGACCACCGGAAACGCCGCTCCGGGCGGCGCCGTGAGCGTCAAGATCCGCGGCACAAGCTCCTTCAACGGCACCGGCGAACCGCTTTACGTCGTGGACGGCATCATTCTCAACCCCTCGTCGCAGGACGTGAAGAACCCGCTGGGCAGCACCGGACAGGAAGCGCAGAACGCACTGGCCTCCATCAGCCCGCAGGACATCGCCAGCATGGAGATTCTGAAAGACGCCTCGGCGACGGCCATCTACGGCTCGATGGGCGCCAACGGCGTGGTGCTCATCACCACCAAGCAGGGCACCTCGGACACGCCCCGCATCGAATTCTCGACGATGGTGGACATCTCCACGCCGCGCAAGCACATCGACGTGCTCGACCTCGACCAGTTTCTGGCCTACTCCGACGACGTGGGCGTAAGTCTCGACATCAAGGAAGGCGAAGTCCTCGAAGCCCGCGACTGGCAGGATTATACGATGCGCAACGCGGTGAGCATCAACACCCGCGTAAGCGTAAGCGGCCGCAGCGACAAGTCGAACTACTACCTCGCGGGCGGTTATCTCGACAACAACGGCATCATCCGCAACACCAACGTCCGCCAATACGACTTCCGTGCGAACTTCGACCACCGCATCGCCAAGTTCATCAAGGTCGGCACGAAGACCACCGTCTCGAACCGCAAGAACCAGATGACGCAGGGCACCGAGCCGGGCGGCACGCAGAACGCGACCCGCGCGACGAGCATGATCCGCCAGATGCTCGGTTCGAAACCCTACGTCACGACGTCGGGCGAGGACCTCGGCGACGAAGAGGATTACAAGGGCACCGACCTCTGGCTGAACAGCTACGAGGACGGCAGCGACGAGTTCCGTCTCAGCGGAAGTCTCTACGCGGATATCCGGCTCACCAAATGGCTCTCCTTCAAGACCACGTTCGGCACCGACTACCGCAACAAGAACCGCACCCGTTTCTACGGCCAGTATCTCGACAACGGTCTGAACGGCCGCGCGGGATTCTCGGAACTGGTGGCTTTCCGCTACAACGTGGACAACATGTTCAACATCAACAAGAGCTTCAAGGGCGGCCACCGCATCGACGCCGTGCTGGGCATCTCGGTCAACAGCGCCGAAAACCACAACTCGACGATCAACGCGCAGGACTTCCCCGACTACCCGGCCCTCGAATTCCGCTCCGACGCGATCAGCAACGCCAAAACGCAGGTTCCGGGATATTCCGAGGACGCAAGCACGCTGATGTCCTACATCGCCCGCATGGTCTACAGCTACAAGGACCGCTACGTGCTGACGGCCACGTTCCGCGCCGACGGCAGCAGCAAGTTCTCCAAGGAGAACCGCTTCAGCTACTTCCCCTCGTTTTCGGCGGCATGGCGCATGTCCGAAGAGAAATTCATGAAGAACCTGAATTTCATCTCCAACCTCAAGCTGCGCGCCGGCTGGGGCATGGTCGGCAATCAGGGCCTGAGCCCCTACCAGACGCTGACCACCTACAGCTCGATGTATACGGCCGACCCCAATTCGGACTATTCGGTATCGCCCGACGGCCAGTTCGTCATCGGCATCAAGCCCAGCATCATGTCCAACCGGGAGCTCAAATGGGAGACCACCGAGCAGTATAACGTGGGTCTGGACCTCGGCCTTCTGGACAACCGGCTCAACATGACCCTCGACCTCTATTACAAAAACACGAAAGACCTGCTCCAGCAGATTTCGATTCCCCCTTCGACCGGATTCTCGTCGATGTGGATCAACCGGGGCAACATCGAAAACAGGGGCGTCGAATTCTCGGTGGACGCCTATCCGGTGGACAACGCCGACTTCACGTGGAACGTCAATGCCAACATCTCGTTCAACCGCAACAAGATCGGCAGCATCGGACTTCCGGCGGCATCGCACGGCAACATCTTCGCCTCGGCGTTCGAGGGCGAGGAGATCTCCAACACGTCGGACTACTTCAAGATGCCGGCCAACATCTTCATCGAAGGACGTCCCGCCGGATTGTTCTACGGCTTCCGCACCAACGGAATCGTGACGCAGGAGGCCATCGACAAGGGACTGGTGCCGACATACCGCGGCCAGCAGCTCCAGCCGGGCGACATCTGGTACCTCGACACCGACGGATCGGGCAACGTGGACGACATGGACAAGGAGGTCATCGGCGATCCCAACCCGTCGTTCACCTACGGATTCAGCACGTCGTTCCGCTGGAAGAGCCTCTCGCTCTCGATGATGTTCGACGGCGTATACGGCAACCAGATCGCCAACGGCAACCTGCTGCCCGAAACGAACACGTCGCCGACGGGCAACAACCTGCACAACGTCCGCACCGAAGCCTATCTCGGCGCGTGGAGCGAGAGCAATCAGGACGCCCGCTATCCCCGTCTGAACCGCACGGCCGGCCAGACCAAGGACTTCACGGACCGGATTCTCGAAAACGGCAGCTACATGCGTCTTTCGGCCGTCACGCTCAGCTACCAGTTCAACTTCAAGCGCACGAGCGTCGTCAAGAACCTCGGCCTGAGCTTCACCGTCCGCAACGCCTTCACATGGAGCTCGTACAGCGGCTGGGACCCCGAAGTGAGCAGCTTCACCAACAATGCCCTCAAAGTAGGCGTGGACTGGAGCTCGTACCCGTCGTCGAGGGCCTATGTCTGCGGCATCACGATGACCTTCTAACCGTATCACGCATAAAAAGGAATAAACCATGAAAAAGATAATCATCCTGTTTCTCGTCCTCTGCGGCGCGGGTCTGGGCACCTCCTGCGACGACTTCCTGACGGAACACCCTTCGACCCAATTCAGTCCGGAGGACGTCTACTCCTCCCCGAACGGCGTGCAGGCCGTCCTGAACTCCTGTTACGGCTACATTTCGCAGAGCAACGGCTACGGCGGCTACCTGCACATGCTCCTGTCGTGGCATACGCCCACCATGCAGCTCCAGAACCGCAACTCGACCTACATGGTCGAGCTGGCGACGATGAACGTGGCGGTGGACAACAGCACGGCCGACTACGTCTACGACGGAGCCTACCAGACGATCAATACGGTCAACGACCTGCTGATGAACATCGGATTGTGCAGCGGCATGTCGGAAGCCGAACACAACCGGATCGAAGGCGAAGCGCGGCTGCTGCGGGCGCTCTCCTACTTCAACCTCGTGCGCATCTTCGGCGCGCTGCCGTATATCGACCGGCCCGCCGCCTCCATCGAGGAGAGCCACAAGCCCCGCACGTCGATCGACCGGATTTACGGTCTGATCATCGGCGACCTCGAACAGGCTTGGAACATGCTGCCCGAAAAAGGCGCCCATGCCCACGGACGTCCGCACAAGTGGGCCGCCAAAGCATTTCTGGCCAAGGTCTACGTCGCGCTGGCATGTATCAAGGAGCATCCCGGCGAACCGTTCGACGCGGCGCTGTTCGACAAGTCGGCCAAGGAGTACTGGCAGCTGGCGTACGACAACGCCAAGGAGGTCTACGACTCGCACGCCTACTCGCTTGTTCCGAACTTCGCCGACTTATGGGTCTACACCAACAAGCACACCGAAGAGTCGATTCTCGAAATGGAAATGAACTACGTGACGGGCAGCTGTCCCTTCATGTACCGCTACCTTCCGGGCTACTGGGAAGGCGTGCCCCTGACCAACTCGTCGAACAACTACGGACAGATCCGCCCCTCGCGCGAAGCGTGGGACGAGCACAACGACCGTTATCCGGGCGACTGGCGCGAAGAGTGCACCTACCTCGACTACAAATACAAATGCAACACGACGGTCGAGAACGAAAACTACAGGGGCAAACAGTACTACATCTATCCCTATACCAAGGAGAACTATCCCGACCAGTCTACTTCGAAATACGAGTACCTCCCCTACCTGCGCAAATGGGTCGATCCGACCTTCACGGCGGGCAACGCCAACGTGAACTTCATCGTCTACCGCTACGCCGACCTGCTGCTGACGCTGGCCGAAGCCGCCAACGAGCTGGGAGGCGCGCATACGCGGGAAGCCGTGGGTTATGTCAACGAAGTGCTCTTCCGGGCCCGGAACGCCTCGAACGAACAGCGCACGGAACCCGCTGACTGGGACGCAGGCCTGTCGCAGGAGGAGATACGCGCCGCCCTGCGCGTCGAGCGCCGCTGCGAACTGAAAGGCGAACTGCACGAGTGGTTCGACTCGCGGCGCTTCGGCGTGGCGTACCTCACCGGGCTGATCGACATCCACAACGCCCGGATCGCCGAGACCGCATCGCTGTCGCCCTACGACTATGTGCTTCCCAACGGCTTCAACGAGGTGAAGAAGAATCTGCTGCTGCCGTTCCCCAACGCGGAGATATCGGCGAACTACAACATTTCGGCGTCGGACCAAAACTTCGGCTATTGATGAAGCTGCTCCTGACCCTATTATTACCGGCAGCGATTCTGTTTCTGGCCGGCGCCGGAACGGACGAGGCCGCACTGCGGGAAAAGGCCGCGAGCATGGCCGCCGAAGCCAAGGAGGAACTCGGTCTGAGCGCCGAAGAGACGACGCACCTGCGGGAGCTGTTCTTCGAGAAGCTCGACAAGACCGAGCGTCTCACCCGCGGCGTGGCGGATCCCGCCGAACGGTCGCAGATAGCCAAGCGCATCCATCAGGAATTCACGCAAAAGCTTTACGGCAGCTACAACCGCAGGACAAGCAACAAGATCGAAGGCTGGTACTACAACTACACGAATAAAAAATAGATTCAGAAAACCGAAAGAACCATGAAAAAAACGGTAATATTAAGTTCGATGCTCGCTGCGCTGCTCATTGCGGGCGCATGTTCGGACACCGACATATACAGCAGCGAAACCACCCGGCCCGCCGTCGGCATCGACGACGAAAGCCTGACGCTCGACGGCAAGACCGAAAGCGCTCGGATCTCGATCGCCTCCAACATCTGGTGGAAAGCGCACGTCGAATACGACGGCGGCGGAGAGTGGCTCGCAATCTCGCCGGCGGAGGGATTCGGCGACATCGAGATCACCGTTGCGACCGAACGCAACTACGACCTTTCCACGCCCAAAACGGCGCGGCTGGTCATCGTCAGCGACGACGGCAAAGGTTCGTTCCGCAAGGAATTCACCGTCACCCAGCAGACCAGCGAACCCTACATCGAAATCGACGGTCTCCAGAGCGAAGGCCTTGCCGTAGGAGTCACACGCAGCGAAACGCCCCTGACGCTCTATACCAACGACGCGTGGGAGGCCTCGACCTCGGACGACAGCTGGTGTTCGGTCGTAAGCTCCGACAACGGAAGCGGCAAAAAGACCGTACAGCTGGTATGCGCCAGCAATTCGACCAAGCGGGAGCGCAGCGCCGAAGTTACGTTCCGGTCGAAAAACACGCCGGGCGTCGTATGTTCGTTCCGGGTGAACCAGAGCGGCATATTCGCAGCGCCCGCACTGACGCTGGCCAAAGACGAGAGCGGCGCCATCCGGCTCGCATGGGACGCCGTCATGGGCGCGGTGAAATACATGGTCGTACTCACCGACAACGACGGCGCGCCGATCGCCGAGATCGACAACGGCGCCGAAACCGCCTGCGACCTCTCGGCGCAGGAGGTCTTCGCCAAACCCGAATACGTCGGACTGTTCAACGTCTCGATCCGGGCCTTGTCGGACGATCCCGAAGTCTTCTCGAACAGCGAGGCGCAGAGCGCCAACAGCCACTTCGCATCGGGAGCCGGCACGCAGGGCGACCCCTTCATCATCGACCGTGACGGCTACCTGCGCAACATATCGACCGCCAACGCCAAAGCGGCCGGACGTTACTACAAACTCACCTACACGCCGGCACCCGGCGCCGACTTCGAGCCGATATGCTCCCCGGCCGCCCCCTTTGCGGGCATCTTCGACGGCAACGGGAAGACCATCGAAGGATGGGAAATCCGTCCGCTGGCCGACAAGCGCAACTACTTCGGGTTCTTCGGAGCCGTGGCCGAAGGCGCCGAAGTGGCGTCGCTCAACTTCAGCCGCTGCTCGCTCTACATCTCACCAACGACGGCGGTTCGGTCAATAAAGCCGACAACGGCTTCGCATGGGTGGCCGGCACCAACAACGGCACCATCCGGGACATCGCCGTCACCGACTGCACGATTGCCTGCGAGACCGGCACCACGCCGCTCAACGTCGGAGGCATCGCCGCCAACAACAACGGCACCGTGCTTCGCTGCACCGCATCGGGCGCCATCTCGGCGGCCGCCGACCGCAACAAGACCGACGAATTCACCTGCGGCGGAATCGCGGCCTACAACTATGCCACGGGCGTCGTCGATCAATGCGTCAACCACGCCTCGATCACCGCCATGAATCAGGTCGGCGGCGTAGTCGGCATGAACGGCGGCAAGGTAACCGGTTCGGGCAACACCGGCGCGATCACGGCCAACTATTACTTCGGCGGCGTGGTCGGCTACACGACTTCGTCGAGCGCGGCGTGCGTCATCGAAAAATGCTACAACACCGGAACCCTCACCATGGACGAACCGGCCGGCATGGGGCGCGGCGCGGCCTACATGGGCGGCGTCACGAGCCGCATCTATTCCAACAAGACGGTCATCAGCAAGTGCTACAACACGGGCGACCTGATCGTCGGCGCCAGCGTCTCGTCGTCGAGCCTGCGCATCGGCGGAATCGTAGGCCACACCAACAAACCCGGCCGCCTCACCGACTGCTACAACGCCGGCAACGCCACGATCAAGGGCAAGGCCAACTACGGCGGCATCGTCGGCGAGATGGCCGATCAGGCCGTCGCCATAACCAATTGTTATACCGTGGGCAAAATCACGGTGGACGGCGGCTCCGGGAACCTCTTCAGCGCATTCGGCAAGGCGAGCGGAACGGCCGTCATAACCGGTTGTTATGCACTGGACAACGGGGACGCCTTCGCCGGCGGCTCGACGTCGGGCATCACGGGCGGCGGTCTGCTGAGCGAAGCGCAGATGAAGAATCCGGCGTCGTATTCCGGCTGGGACTTCGTGACGGTATGGCAGGCGGGCGGCGGCTCCTATCCCTACCCCACGCTCCGTTAAAACGAACGACGGATTTCAGGATGCCGGGGCGCTTTTTCAGGCCCCGGCATTTTGAGCTCCGGGATAAAAACTTTACATTTGTACTATGTCGAAACGCAACCTCCTACTACTGCTGCCACTGCTCCTCTGCCCGTTCACCGGGGCGCGCAGCGCCGACGACGTGCTGAAGCTCTACTTCAAAAGCATCGGCATCCAGCAGGGACTCTCGCACCAGATGGTCAACGCCATCGTCAAGGATCCGCAGGGATTCATCTGGATCGGTACGGCGGAGGGGCTGAACCGGTACGACGGCACCGAATTCCACGTTTACAGACACGAACCGGGAAATCCCGGTTCGCTCTCGACATCGTGGATCAACTGTCTCTACATCACACGGGACGGCCGGTTGTTCATCGGCACGGAGAAGGGCGTAAACGTCTACAACTCCCAAAAGGAAAACTTCGAAAGGATATCGGCGGAAAACGACTCCCGCAACCTGCTGGGCAACCTGCGCATACGCTGCTTCTGCGAAGATTCGAAAGGCTGTCTGTGGATCGGCACGCTCGACGGGCTGATCCGGTTCGACCGCAGGAGCGGCCGGATAAACTTCTACAAACTCAACCACTACGACCGCGACAAGATGCACAACGAGGTCCGGAGTCTCTGCGAAGACTCGGCAGGACGGCTCTGGATCGGCACCTTCGACGGCCTCTACTGCCGCGAGACGGAAAGCGGCGTCTTCAAGTCCGTACCGCTGAAAGGGAATCCGGGCGACGGCAACTGCCTGATATCGGGGCTGCACATCCAGCCGGAAGACCCCCATACGCTCTACATCGCCGCGACCGGAGGGCTGCGCGTATTCGACACCGAAACCGGCGGGGAACGCCATTACCACACGGCCAACAGCGGCATCGCAAGCAACGACGTGCGGGACGTGACGCGCTACGACGCGACGCACGTCCTCGCCGCGACATCGAGCGGTCTTTCGGTCTTCGACATCCCTTCGGGCGGTTTCACGAATTTCGCCAACTCCATCACCGATCCCGTCTCGCTGCCCACGCAGATCGTACGCTGTCTTTTCCAAGACGACAACGGGCTGGTCTGGCTCGGCACCAACTACGGCGTGGCCTGCTGCAACAGCCACCGCAGGCCCATCGACGTACATTACATCAACGACACCGATGCCGAAGGGCACACTACACGGGAGACGATCACCGACATCGCCGTCCTGCCCGGCGAGATATGGATCGGCACGAACAACGGCCTGATGTGCTATTCGCCCGACATGCGGCTGAAACGCCATTTCACGACCAAGAACAGCCTGCTGCCCCACAACAACATAAAACGCATACTCACCGACCGCAGCGGCATCATGTGGATCGGCACGAACAACGGCGTGGTCTACCTCGACAAAAACCGCACGACGCTCCGCCGGGTCGATACCGGCGACGAGAACTTCTCGTTCAAATACGTCTACGACATCAAGGAGGACAACGACGGGGAGATCGTCGTCAATATCAGCAGCGGCATCTGCTTCATCCGCGCCGAGCGCAGCGCTTCGGGCGAAATCACGCGCCTGCGCTTCACGCCCATGATCATCGACAACCTCGTGTCGTCGGACAACAGCGACGTTCCCTATTTCGAACCCGACAAACAGGGCAATATATGGATCGGCTCGACCAGCGACGGCATTTTCCGCTACAACAAGTCCGCCCAAACCATCGTCCAGTACAAGAACGACCCGGACGACCCGGCCAGCATCGTCAGCAACCGCATCTATTCGATCCACACCGACGCCCTCAACCGCACATGGATAGGCACCGACACGGGACTCTGCCGCTACGCGCCGGAAACCGACGGGTTCGAGCGCATCGACATCGGTCCCCATCTGTCGGTGCGCACGATCGTATCGGACGAGTCGAACCGGCTCTGGATCGCCACCGGCAGCTAGCTGATCATGTTCGACTACGAACTCAGCTACAAAATCACATGCGACATCTCGCAGGAGCTGAAGATGAACGATATCGAGTACAACAGCGTCTGCAGCGCCGGCAGGCGCATCTACTTCGGCGGGCACGGGGGATTCATCGCCTTCGACCCGCAGGAGATCAAAGTGGACGTCCGCCGCTATCCCGTGCGGCTCACCTCGTTCCGGCTGCACAACACGCCGGTTCTGCCCGGCACCGAAGTAAACGGCAAAGTCATCTTGGAGAACTCCGTCACCTTCTCCGACCAGATCAGGCTGCGGCACGACGAAAACTTCTTCCGCATCGACTTCGCGCTGCTCAACTTCGCGACGGGCGCAGGAAATTCATACACCTACAAACTCGACGGATACGACAAGGAGTGGATCACGACCGACGGCGAACACAGCTACGCCTCCTATTCGCACATTCCGCCGGGACGTTATACCTTCCGCGTAAACGCCGCGAATTCGGACAACATCTGGAGCGAAGCGCCTGCGCAGATCGACATCGTCGTCCGCCCCGCATGGTGGCGCAGCACCGCGGCCTATATCGGGTATACGCTGCTGTTCGCGGCGTTCTGCGTACTGGCCGTCTATCTGGTGCGCATCCGCATCCGGCTGGCGCGGGAGCTTAAACTCGAAATCATGCGCCGGGAGACCTACAAGGAGATCAACCAGACCAAGATGGTCTTCTTCACCAATATCTCGCATGAATTCAAGACCCCGCTGACGCTGATTCTCGGCCCGATCGAGACGCTGCTCGAAACGGCGACGGAGGGCCAGCGCAAAATGCTGCTGATCATGAAGCAGAACGCCGAGCGGCTGCTGCGCCTGATCAACCAGATCATGGACATGCGCAAGATCGACAACAACAAGATGAAACTCAGTCTCGGCATGGGCGACATCGCCGCCTTCGGGCAGGAGATATACGCGACCTTCTGCGACCACGCCCGGCAGCGACGCATCGACTACACCTTCGAGTCGCACCCCTTCTGCATCAACATGCTCTTCGACCGCGACAAAATCGAGAAGGTATTTTACAACCTGCTCTCCAACGCCTTCAAATTCACGCCCGACGGCGGGCGGATCGCCCTGCGCATCGAGACCATGGAGCAGGAGGGGCAATACTACGTCCGCATTACGGTCCGCGACACCGGATGCGGCATCCGGAGCGAAGAGCAGACACGCATTTTCGAACGGTTCTATCAGACGGGCAACATCCCCCACGAGCAGGCCGAAGGGTCCGGCATCGGACTTATGCTGACCAAGGATTACGTAAGGCTGCACGGCGGCGAAATCGAAGTGGAGAGCGCTCCGGGAGCCGGAAGCTGTTTCACGGTGACGCTTCCCTGCAGGAGCGGTTTCCCGGACGCCGCCGATGAGGTCCGCCCCGGTGAAAATCAGGACCCGGAACATATTCCGGCAGACGCGACGGGGGGGGGTATGCGCAAAATCGTGATCGTGGAGGACAACGAGCAGATGCTCGGTTTCATGAAAACCACGCTCGGCGGCGCCTACGAGGTCTACACGGCCGCAGACGGACAGCAGGGGCTGGAGGAGATCCGGCGCGTCTACCCCGACCTGATCATTTCGGACCTGATGATGCCCCGCATGGACGGCTTCGAAATGTGCACGCTCATCAGGCAGGACCCCCTGACCAGCCACATTCCGCTGATCATGCTGACAGCCAAAAGCAACGAGGGCGACCGGGCCGCAAGCTACAACTGCGGCGCGGACGCCTTCATATCCAAACCGTTCAGCGTCAAGACCCTCACCACCCGGATCGAGGGGCTTATCGAATCCCGGATCAAACTGCAGAAACTCTACCGGGACCGGATTCTGTCAAGCCCCTCGGAGATCGTGATCGAATCCGAGAACGACAAATTCATCCTCAAACTGATAAAGGTCATCGAGGAGAATCTCGAAAATCCGGATTTCAACATCCAGACGTTGTGCGAGAGCATCGACAGCTCCTACCAGTACGTATACCGCAAGGTAAAGGCCCTGACCGGCGAGACGATAAACGATTTCGTCCGCACGATCAAGCTCAAACGCGCGGCGCAATACCTCTGCAAGGGCGAGCTGCGCATCTCGGAAATACTCTACAAATCGGGTTTCAACAGCCACTCCTATTTCACCAAATGTTTCAAGGAGCACTACGGCATGACCCCGAAGGAGTACGTCGAACAGTTCCACGACACCCACGGTTCCGCGCAAAACGAATAACCGCTCCGGGCGCCCCTCAAAGATGCGGAAGCGGCGAATCTTGCGCAGGCTCCGCCCCGGAAGGTCACTCGCGGCCGCCTCTGACCGTATGCCGGGCGACGGTTTTGCCCGCGGCGTCCCTGATTTCGGCTTCGATCTTCCGCCCTTCGACCGTTACACGCACACACTCCCGGTTGGAGTTGATCAGCACCGGAAAGTCATACTTATCTTCTCCGGCAGCGGTATAGAACGCCTTGTGCAGGTGGCCGCAGAGCATGAGATCGACTCCGGCACCCTGCAAAAGCGGCATGAAGAGCCGCTGTATTTCACGTCCTCCGTGCCAGTCGTAATGCAGCGGCGGAATATGCAGCAGCACGATCCGCAGCGGCGCCTGCCGGAACTCCTCGCTGGCGACGACTCCCTTCAGCCAGTCGGCCTCGGTCTCCCGGTAACGGTCGAAATCGGCCAGCCCCGAATACTCGATATCGTTATCGGGCTTATCCTCGCCGCAGTCCAGCACCACGAAAAATGCAGGCCCGTGGCGGAACGTATAGTAGAACCGTCCGGTCGGCGTCGGAAAATAGTCGGAAGCGCGGTAGGAAAAAGCGCCCCGGTTTTCGTGATTGCCCCGTACGAAACAGAACGGCACATTGGCTGCGAAGAGTTCCGAGGCCGATCTCAGATAGCCGTCGAACAGCTGCCGTTCGGATTCGATCATCGACGTCATGTCGCCGTTCAGCACCACGAAATCGGTATTTTTCTCCGTCACGCCGCCCAACAGCTGACGAAACAGCGAATCGTTGCCGTGGATGTCGTTCACGACGGCGAAACTGATCGTCTTCTTGTCGGGATTCAGCGTGGTCGCATAATAGGGTTCGTGCTTGTAGACCCTGCTGGCTGCGATCCGGCCCGGAATCACGCCCTTGTTGCCGCCGTTTTCGAGAATTCCCTGCGTGAAGATGCGGTAACGGTAACGGGTTCCCGGCTCAAGTCCCGTGACCGGGACCCGGTGCAGACGGCCGATGATGCGTTTGCCGTGTTCCGAATGATAGTAACGCGGCCGCTCCGCCGCATAGAAATCGCTGCCGTCGTCCGGCGCAACCTCCACCCAAGCCACGGCATCGGTGTCGGAGGCCCAGACGACCGTGAACCCGGTTTCGGTGACGGCCTGCAGATAAGGCCCCGCCTCGATTTTAACTCCCGGCAGCGCCGCCTGAAGCAATCCCGCACTGAGCAGGAGAAGATAGGTCAGAATACCCTTTTTCATCGTCTTTTGATATTTTCCAGTTTATTATGCAGCGAATCGGCCTTTGCAGGATACCGTCCGGCCAGATTGTGCCGTTCGCCGACATCCTCGCGCAGGTTGTAAAGCTGCCGCATCGGATCGTTGCCCAGTTCGGTGTCGGTCTGCCGGTTGATCCGCATCTTGTTGCTGGGTTCGATGTATTTCCAGCCGTCCACAATAATGGAAAGCGTGTTATTCAGGTTCTGCTCGACGACGTACTCCCGGTCAGGCCCGCCGCCCAGCAGCGCGGAGAGGTGGTTGCGGCTGTCGGGTGCGGCCCCTTCGGGAATTTCGCCCCCGCACAAAGCGCCCAAGGAGGCGAAGATGTCGATATGGCTCAACAACGCGTCCGACACGGCTCCCGCGGGAACATGTCCGCGCCAGCGCACCAGCATCGGCACACGGGTGCCGGCTTCGAAGGCGCTGTATTTGCCGCCCCGGAAATCGCCCCACGGACGATGATCGCCCAGCAGCTCCACCGCGCGGTCGTTGTAACCGTCGTCAACGACGGGTCCGTTGTCGCTGCTGACGATCAGCAGCGTATTGTCCGCGATGCCCAGACTGTCCAGCGTACGCATCACACGGCCCAGACAGTAGTCGAAAGAGAGAATCGCGTCGCCGCGCGGCCCCATGCCGCTCTTGCCGGCAAACCGGGCGTGAGGTACGCGCGGCACGTGAATATCGTTGGTCCCGAAATACAGGAAGAACGGATGCTCCCGGTTTCGGGCGATAAACTCCACGGCCTTGTCCGTGATCCGGTCGGCGATCCGGTCGTCCTTCCACAAGGCCGCCTTGCCGCCCTTCATATACCCGATGCGGGAAATCCCGTTGACGATGGTCTGGTCGTGCCCGTGGGACGGGGTCATTACCAGCAATTCGGGATTGTCCCGGCCGGTCGGCTCGCCCTCGAAGGGTTCGGCATAGCTCACGGAGATGGGATCGGCCGGATCGAGCCCGACGACGCGCTGGTTTTCGATATATACGCAGGGCACACGGTCGCCCGTGGCGGCCATGATGAACGAATAATCGAACCCGATATCGCTCAGGCCCGGCGCAATGACGCCGTTCCAATCCTGCCGGGCCGTCTCGCCCAAGCCCAGATGCCACTTTCCGACGGCTCCGGTGGCGTAGCCCGCGCCGCGCAGCATGTCGGCCAGCGTATACTGTTCGGGCGATATGATCATTCCGGCATTCCCCGCCGCAATCCCCGTCCCTTCCTTGCGCCACGGATACTGCCCCGTCAGCAGTCCGTAGCGGGCGGGCGTACTGGTCGAAGAGGTCGTATGGGCATTGGTGAAACGAACGCCTTCGGAAGCCAGCCTGTCTACATTCGGCGTCTGTATCGTGGGTGAACCGTTGCAGGAAAAATCGCCGTAACCGACGTCGTCGGCATAGATTATGATGATATTGGGCCGTTCTGCCGGAGTCTTCCCGCAGCCGGCGCACAACGCGGCTGCCGTCCCCAGCGCACAAACCGGAATAACAGGCAATTGCATTATCTTCATCTGTTTATCGTTTTAGGGTTAATATGCGGCTATGCAGTTCGGAGGGCGTGCCGCCCGCCGAGATTTCGAACTCGCCCGCTTCGACGACCGGACGGAACGCCGCGTCGAGAACCGCCAGTTGTCGGGGCGTCACGTCGAACGACACGGTGCGGCTTTCGCCCGGAGCAAGTTCGACTTTGCGGAAGTCGATCAGCATGCGCGCCGGGCGGGTGAACGAGGCGGCTTTGTCGTGCAGATACAACTGCACCGTCTCCTTGGCCTTCATGCCGCCGGTATTGGTAACGGTGATCTCCGCCGCGACCTGCTCGCCGGGTGCGGCGACGGATTTCGAAAGCCGCAATTCGGAATATTCGAATGTCGTGTAACCGAGTCCGTAACCGAAAGGAAAGAGCGGTTGGCCGTCCATGGAGACGTAGCGGTCGTTGCCGGGCCGTCCGCTGGTGCGGTCGCTGTAGAAAAGGGGCAGCTGCCCGACCGATTTGGGAAACGAGACGGGGAGTTTGCCCGAAGGGGAGCGCTTACCGAAGAGCAGGTCGGCAACGGCATTGCCCGCTTCGGTTCCCGGATGCCATGCGATCAGCAGCGCGTCGGCATAAGGCACGACGGCGCTCAGGTCGAGAGGCCGTCCGTTGAAGACCACGACGACGACTTTGTTGCCCTGTTCTTTCAGCTCGCGGATCAGCTGCTCCTGCCCGTAGGGCAGCCGGATGTCGCTCCGGTTGTTGTTCTCGCCGAACAGATAGCCGTTTTCGCCGACACATACCACCGCGACATCGCTCCTGCGGCTGCGGGACTGCGACATCAGACGCACGTCGGTCCTCCCGCCGGCCTGACTGCGGATGCCGTCCCAGACGGTTACGGCATCCCGGCCGTCTCCCATGCCGACCCACCAGCCGTAGAGATCGCGGCTCACGGCCCACTCTCCGGTCACCGTGATGCTCCGCAGATCGGGCGAGAGGGGGAGCACACCGTCATTTTTCAACAGCACCATGCTCTCCGCCGCCAGCTGACGGGCCGTACGGCGGGCTTCGGGCGTCAGCAGCATCCGGTCCGGTTCGGGGTGGCTGCGGAAAGGACGGTCGAACAGCCCCAGCCGGAATTTGACCCGCAGGACAGCCCGCACGGCCCGATCGACAAGCGCTGCAGGCAAGCGTTTTTCACGGACGGACTGTTCGAGAGTCGTCAGGTAGAGGTCCGACGTCATCTCCATATCCACGCCGGCAGTCAGCGCCTTGACGGCCGCCTCGGCGCCGTCAGCCGCTATGCCGTGCTCCTGCAATTCGGTCACGGCGTTCCAGTCGCTGAGCACGAAGCCGTCGAATCCCCACTCTTTTCTGAGAATCCGGTCCAGCGTCAGCGCATTGGCCGAGGCCGGCGTGCCGGAGATATCGTTGAAGGCCGACATGACACTTACCGCACCGGCATCGACACATGCCTTGAAAGGCGGCAGATAGGTTTCGCGCAAAGCGCGCTCCGACAGCTCGGTAAACTGATAGTCCCGGCCGCCCAATGCGGCGCCGTAGCCGACGAAATGCTTGACACAGGCCCCGATCCGGCCCTGCTTAGAGGGATCGTCGCCCTGATAGCCGCGGACGAGAGCCGCACCGAAAACGGCATTGAGCAGCACGTCCTCCCCCGAACCTTCGGAGATACGTCCCCAGCGCGGATCGCGTGCTACGTCCACCATCGGACTGAACGTGAGGTCGATGCCGCAGGCCGACGCTTCCGACGCCGCGATCCGGGCCGACGCTTCGGCAAGCTCCGGATTCCATGACGCCGCGATACCCAGCGGAATGGGGAAGAGGGTGCGGTAACCGTGGATGACATCGAATCCGAAAAGAACGGGAATTCCGAGCCGGCTTCGCTCCACGGCAATACGCTGCAGCCGGTCGCGCTCCGCAGGGGCGAGCGCAGAGCCGTGAGCCACGACCAGCGACCCGACCTCGCCGCGGGTTATGCGTGCGTCGAGCGTCGTGTCGTCCGACCGGTAGAGCGGCTGGGAGAGCTGCCCCAGTTTTTCACGGAGGGTCATCCGCGAGAGCAGGTCGTCCACCCGTTCGGCGAGCGGTGCGGAGGAGTCCCGGTAAAGAGGCTCTTTGGCCGTACCGGTCAGCAGAAGACCGCAGGCAGCCACGGTCAAGAGAAAGGTTTTCATGACAGAAGATCTTTTCGGGTGCGTAAAGATAGCAATTTCCGTTCAGAGAGAGCTTTCGGCACCCGGAAAAAATGCCGCTTCGTCTCCGGTGCGGCATAAACGGCAAAGGAGAACTTCGCGCTCTCCCTTGCCGTCGGCCGCAGGCCGATTATTCGGCCTGAATCGTCAGTTTGACGGTTTTCGAGAAACCGTTGGTTCCGCCGGCATCCACATTCTCGACCTTGTAGATGCTTCCGGGCTTCTGGTCCGAGAGCTGGAAGGTTCCGCACGCCACCTGTGTACAGTCGGGCAGCGGAGTGAAACTGCTTCCGCCGTCTTCGCTTACGGAGATCGTGATGCGGGCCTTGCCCGACGGGCTCGGACCGTCGTTCGGGAAGCTGATCGACTTGACGGTCATGTCGTCCAGCTGCGGCAGGATGACGTACCCGCTGAATTTCGATTTGCTCTGGCAGGCCAGCCACAGACAGCCGCCGTTAATGCAGCCGCCGAAAATCTTCCACGTATATCCGTCGTTGTCCGTGACGGACACTTCTTTCTGTTCCATGGCCGAATTGCTTTCGGGCAGTCCCCATAACGCGTTGCTCGAAAAATCGGCTACGATCGTCACGGGTTCGGACACGGTCGGACGGAAGGTCGTCGGAAGCCCTTCGACGCGCGCACCTCCGTTGAGGCAGGCCCAAGCCACGCAGGTGTAGTCCGTATTGGCGACCAGCCCCGCCGCCTCGGCCTTGAACGAGCTGCTGCCGGCATCGACGACCGCCGCGACCTCGAACGGCGAACCGTCCTTGGGCGTCAGCGTGAAACCAGCGGTAACGACATCCCCGCTGCCCAGCGAAACAGCCACGTAACTGCTTTCGAGCGTTGCGGTCGTGCCCGTCTCGGACTTCAGCCCGGAGACAACCGTCTCGCCCACCGATTTCAGTTCGGTCGGCAGCAGAATCGGAGTAAAGGCCGACGACTCTCCGCTCACTTTCGGATCGTCGTTGAGTCGGGCCCATGCCACACAGTCGTAAGTCTCGTTTTTGGTAAGCCCCGTAAGATCGGCACGGAAGGTTTCGGCGGCACGGTCAACGGCAGCCGGCGCTTCGACCGCCGCGCCCCCGGATCGGGGCGTCAGGACGAATCCGGCCGTTATCGCATCGCTTTCGGAGATGGAAATGCCGCTGTATGTCGCACTCAGCGTAGCGGTCGTTCCCGATGCGGAAACGACGTTCGAAGCGACCGGCGCCGATACGGAGCTGATCTCCACGACTCCTTTCTGGACGACGGCGATAACCGACGTACGGGACTCGACTTCGTTCGAATAGAGGGTTATGGTGGTGTTGCGCGGCAGTTTCGTGGGTTTGACGGCGATCTCCACCGTACCGTTCCGGTCGCCGGCTTCCACGGAAAGGGTCACCCACTCGGCCGGGCAGGAGACGGACCAGTCGCAGTTGGCTTCGACGGAGAACGACTCGGTGCCTCCGGCAGGTTCGAACACCACTTCCTTTTCGGCGGCGGCAAAAGCCACCTCCGGCACGAAGAAATCGGGATCCTCGATCTTGCATCCTGTCAGAGCCGATAGAAAGACGAGCGCCGAGAGGATTTGTTTCATACCTGTTTTCATCTGTTCGGGTTGTATTAGATTAATATAGGATTGATGGGTTTTACTGGATTACGGTAATGGAATAGGGTCTCAGCACGACCTGCTTCGAGGCGTCCACCTTGCGGGAAAGCCGCGCCAGCGACGAAGGACCCGTCACGGGGGTTTCGGGCGAACCGGCCGAAATCTGTTCGAACGAAGCGGCTGCGAATCCGAGCCCGTCCGTCGCTACGGTCTTCGCTTCGGGGCCGAGATTCAGGAGCAGAAGCCGCGAAACATCGCCGCCGAACAGATAGCCGTAAAGCGAATTGATCTTTCCGTGTTTCTGCGTGTCGAGCTGCGGATTATCGGAGAAGCGGACCGTTTTGACCGTGACGGCACCCCGCTGCGCCTTGGAAAGCATTTTCAAACCTTCGCCCGTCGCACTCAGCGCATATTTGGGCGCAGTCGCACCGGCGATCGAAACGTCTGCGTCGAAAATCGCGGACGCACTTTTGCCGGCCGTCAGATTGAAGAAGCAGATCAGCTCCACGCGGGGCGTGGCGATCAGCTGCGCACTCATGAGCGTTGCGGCCAGCCCGTGCACCCACTGGCCGGGAAACGGATTGGAGCCGGATTCGAAATTGTATTCGGTAACCCAAAGTTTGTACTTGGAGTCGATCGAGGCGTCGAGCACCTTCCCCTGAGCGACAGCGGCGAGCGTCTGCCCGATCATGTCGTAAGGGGTCGGCGAGGCCAACGCATTCTTCGGATAGATATGGATGGTCACGGCATCGCATTCGATTCCCTGCATGTTGCTCATCACAACCGTATTCCACTCCCGCGCGCGGGGACGTTTGGTCCATGAAGCAGGCGTATTGACGCCGATCAGCGCAATCCGGGCTTCGGGGAACTCCTTCCGGAATCCGGCGGTCCACACACGGCACAGGTCCGTATAATCGGTCGTCTCAGGAAATTTCGTCAGGTAGTTGTATTTTTCAGGATGGTCGTCCAGATAATACTCGTTGCCCATCTCGATATACTCCACCGGCAGACCGATCGACCGGGCGTATTTGAGCATCGCCAGCTGCTCCTCGTAAGTGGAGGTGAGCATGTTTATCAGAAAGACGGGAGCCGCGCCCGTGCGGTCGTACACCATTTTAACGTGTTCCAGCTTGTAGGGAAGCGGTCCGGCCGGCGACGGGGCGATCACGTTCACCTCTTTCCCGATCTCGTTGTAATAGCCCGTACGCCAGTCCCAGAAATTGCCGACAGTTCCTCCCGGATAGCGGAAATTGCCCGGATTGAGCTCCGCAATCCGGTTGATGAACTCCGCCTTGTCCCACCCCGGACCTTTGATGGACTGGGTGTTGTACCCGAAGATATTTTCCGGAATCGTCTTGCTCTGCTGCGAAAGCGTCAGGCCCACGGCATCGGGATCGGGTTTGCTCCCGCCGCCTTTCCGGGCGTCGTCGTCTTTGCCCGAAGAGCAGCAGGACAAAAGTCCCAGCAATAAAATAAGGGTAATCGTTCTGGTCATAAAGTATCGTTTTAGGTTGTTTTTCCGTGCTGATTCCGTGTTTACAAATATATTGAATCCGATTCGAGCGGAATAGCAGAAATTCGCCAAAAAAATAGCGCAGCCGCAACCGGGGCGCGTCCCCGTTTTCGGCCGTGCAACGTCCCCTCCGCCGCTCCCGCATCCGACCCGCCGCGCAGCCCGCTCCGCAGTTTTTTCGCCCGCGTGTTAATTTTTGAAGAAAAAATAGCCTTTTCTAACGATCGAATTGACGAATTTTGTGAACGGTTCGCTCCGTATGGAACAAACCGCAGCCCGAACCAACGAAAACCCAAATATTAACCCAAAAACTTTTCTTATGAGAGTATCTCGACTCAAAGATTTGACATGCGTCAGTCTGCTTCTGGCGAGTCTGTCTCCGATGTATGCTCCGCAGGAAGCGGCTGCCGCCGTGCCCGACTCGCTCGCGGTAAAAGCGAACACCGTCATGGTGTCGCCCTACCATGCGTCCGACAAGGATCTGACCACGGCCGCCGTCTCTTCCGTCGGGGGCTGGCAACTGGAATATCTGCCCGGAATAAACCGGACCAACCTGCTCAACGGGCGGGTGACCGGATTTCTGGGCATCCAGCACGACGGAGAGCTGGGCATCGAATCCAATTCGATGTATATCCGGGGACTCCGGAGCATCTCGTCCGACTCCCGGCAGGCCGCCATTCTGGTGGACGGTTACGTGCGCAAGGACGCCAACCGCATCTCCCCGGCCGACATCGAATCGGTTACGATCCTCAAAGACGCCGCGGCGACCGCCCTCTACGGCCTGCGGGGAGCGAACGGCGTGGTGCTGATCACGACCAAGCACGGCCGCATACAGCCCCTGACGGTGAGCATCGACGCCGGGGTAGGTTTTCAGGCTCCGACGCGCCTGCCGAAATACCTCGGATCGTACGACTACGCACGTCTCTACAACGAAGCGGCGGTCAACGACGGCGGATCGCCCAAATACGACCAGTATGCACTCGACTCCTACCTCAGCGGCACCTCCCAATACCTCAACAACCCTTACGGATTGCTCAACAACAGCGGATATTCGATCTTCCAGACCCGCTCCAACTACGCCACGCTGAAACTCGACCACGATCTGGACTTCATCACCCAAGGACTCTCGGTTTTCGGTTCGTTCTCATTCGACAGCTATTTCGAGCAGGTCATCAACCGCAACGTCGGGTTCGTGGTCTACGAAGGCAGTCTCAGCAACCAGCAGGGAACGAAAAATCCCGCCACGCAGAAAAACGACAACAGCTTTTCGAACAACTACCGCACGCTGGACCTGCAGGCGGGACTCGACTATGCCCGTTCGTTCGGCAATCACAATCTCTCAGGGCGGATATTCATCAACTACAACAACGAATCCGGCAACGGCAAGATCATGCCCCACGTCTATAAGGGACTGTTCGCCTACGCCCACTACGATTTCAAGCGCCGCTACATCGCCGACTTCACCATAGCCTGTCAGGGCAGCGAGCAGATCGGCGGAAACGGCTATAACGTCTTCCCCTCGGTCTCCGCAGGCTGGATCATTTCGGAAGAGAACTTCCTGAAGGACAAGACTTTCATCAGCTTCCTCAAGCTGAGGGCCTCCTACGGAGTTTCGGGCAACGACACCAACATCAGCTATTTCCAGAAAAGTTCGTTCTTCAGCTCGCTCGGCAGCACCTACCTTCAGGGGCAGTCGCTCGCCTCGATGCAGGGCTTCCGGGAATCGCAGGTCGGCGTGGACAACATCATGGCCGAACGTTCGCACAAGACCAACGTCGGAGTGGACATACGCATGTTCAAAAACAGATGGTCCCTGTCGGTCGACGGTTTCTACGAGAACAACGACAACCTGATCATCGCACAGGCGAGCATTCCCAATATCATCGGAGTCCGCGGTTCGGTCAAGAACAACATAGGCCGCATGACCAACAGCGGCTTCGAGATCGCCACCGACTACACGTCGCGCATCGGCAGGCTGGGCTACTCGGTTTACGGTAACTTCAGTTTCGCCCGCAACCGCGTGAAAGAGATGCAGGAGACCGACGCCACCTACCGGTTCAACAAAAAGACGGGCTACCCGATCAACTCCGCGTTCGGCCTGAAATCCGACGGTCTCTTCTTCGACTACGACCAGATCGCCGACCATGCGACGCAGACCTACGGCACCTACAATCCCGGCGACATCCGCTATCTGGACCTGAGCAAAGACGGCTATATCAACGAAGACGACCGCACCTACCTCGGTTACGGCGACGTCCCCGAATACGTATACGGATTCGGCATCGACCTGAACTACCGCGGCTTCGATCTGAACGTCGCTTTTCAGGGCGTGGGCAACGTGCAGAAAAAACTCGGCGGATACGTCTACTGGGAATTCCGTCCCGACGGCAAGGGCAATGTGATGGAACACCATCTCGACCGCTGGGCCTATGATCCCGCCAACGGCATCGACACCCGCCTGACGGCCAAGTACCCCCGTCTCAGCCTGACGGGCAACGACGGCAACAACCGGGGTCCGAACTCCGACTACTGGCTCCGCGACGCCTCCTACCTGCGTCTGAAAAGCGTCGAACTGGGCTATACGCTGCCCGCCCGCGCCGCAAAGGCCATCTGGCTGAAAAACCTGCGCATTTATGTCTCCGCGACGAACCTCTTCACCTTCGACAAGATCGACATTCTCGATCCGGAAACGACCACGACGGGGACCGTCTATCCTTTGCAGCGGACGGTCTGCATGGGTCTCAACATATCATTTTAAACCTGCCGAGCCATGAAAAACATTCTCAAATACATCTCGCTTCTTTTCCTCGGTGCGGCGGCTGTCTCCTGCGACTTCGAAGATATGCCGTTCGACAAATATGATTCCGACTTTGTATTCTCGAACGACAAGAAGGCCGAAGGATACGTACTCGGCGTCTATCTGGGACTCCCGTTCGACAAATCCGACGAGAACGGCTACAACCGCGTAGACGGGGCCATGCTCGCCTCGGCCTCGGACGAAGCCATGATAACCGTGCCGGGATCGTCGATCGTCTTTCTGACCGACGGCTCGCTCACGCCCCGGAAAAGCAATCCCGACGGCTGCTGGGAGGATTGCTACAAATTCATCCGCGACGCCAATATCGGCATCGTCGGGCTCGAAAAACTGCCCGAAGCCAACCACGATCTGAAACTTCAGCTTCAGGCGGAGCTGAAATTCCTGAAGGCGTTTTTCTATTTCGAGCTGGTCAAGCGTTACGGCGGCGTGCCGCTCATCGACCGGGCGTACGAGCTTTCGGACGACCTGAACGTGCCCCGCTCGTCGTTCGCCGCCTGCGTGGATTACATCGCAGGGCTGTGCGACGAATCGTATACGGACCTGCCGGCGCCGAACAACGTCAATTTCGGCCGCGCTTCGAAAGGCGCCGCACTCGCCCTCAAGGCCCGCCTGCTGCTTTATGCCGCCAGCCCGCTCTATAACGGCAAGGGCTACGACGGCAGCGACAACGAATTCATCTGTTACGGCTCCTACGACAAGAAACGCTGGGAGTCCGCCGCCGCGGCCGCAGCCGAAGTGATCAGACTGGGCGATTACGACATCTACAAACCCACCCCCGTCGCGGAGACGGACAGGGACGAGCAGGTGATCGCCAGCGGATCGGCCAACTACCGGAAGCTTTTCACGGTGATCACGGGCAACAAAGAGCTGATTCTGCCCCGCACGTCGAAAGTCGGCAACCGCGTCGAAATCCAGAATTTCCCGGTGGGCATCCCCAACGGCAAGGGTCTGACCAGTCCTTCGCAGCAGATGGTCGATGCCTACGGAACGGTGACCGGACAGCCGATCGACGATCCGGAGAGTCCCTACGACCGGAAGAATCCGTATGAAAACCGCGATCCGCGTTTCTATGCCAGCATCTTCTACAACGGGCAGGAGTGGAACGGCACGACGATCGAGACCTTTCGGGGCGGAGCGCACAACAACACCAACACTTCGACCCGGACGGGGTATTACATGTCCAAGTTCTGCGGCAGCGAGGTGGTCATTTCGGGAACGCCCACAAACACCAACCACTGTTTCCCGCTGTTCCGCTATGCGGAGTTGCTGCTCGACTACGCCGAAGCCGTCAACGAGGCTTACGGTCCCGACGTCGATCCGCTGGGATGCGGCCTGACGGCGCGCGACGCCCTGAAAGCGGTGCGCAGCCGCGTACTCCGCCCCTCGCAGAGCGATGTGGATGCCGCCGAAGGGGACAGCGACGCGATGCGCGCGGCCATCCGCCGGGAGCGCCGGGTCGAGCTGGCCTTCGAAGACCACCGCTATTACGACGTGAAACGCTGGAAAATCGCCGACGAAGTGCTGAGCGAAAGCATCCGGGGCATGCAGATCACCAAGAACGGCGACACGTTCTCCTACCAGATCGTGGAAAATGTGAGCAGCCGGCAGTTCTCTCCCAAGTTCTACCTCTATCCGATTCCTAACGGCGACGTGGTGAACAACTCCGCCATCAGAGGCAACAACCCGTTATGGTAAATTCTAAGAGATAAAACCCATGAAAAAGATAATAGCTTTATTTGCAACGATTTTGATTTCGCTCGGCGTGCTCCGCGCCCAGACGGTCGCGGTATCGGGTACGGTCGTGGACGAGCTGAACAGACCGATGGTGGGTGTGAGCGTCGTCGAGACGGACAACGTCGCCAACGGCACGGTCACCGACCCCCAAGGGCGGTTCTCGATGAAGGTGAAGAACGTGCGAAGCACGATCCAGACCTCCTATATCGGTTATATCACCCGGATTCTCGAAGTCACGGCAAAACCGATGACCATTGCGATGGAACCCTCCGCGACCAATGTGGAGGAGGTCGTGGTCGTAGGTTACGGCGTACAGAAAAAACAAAGCGTGGTGGGAGCCATCTCCTCGGCCACCTCCGAAGACCTCAAGCAGATGGGAAGCCCCAACCTGAGTACGGCGCTGGCCGGCAAAGTGGCCGGCGTGACGTTTACCGTGCCTTCGGGTCGTCCGGGCAGCGACGACGCCGAAATCTATGTGCGCGGCGTCGCCACGATGAGCGGCGACTCGGCTCCGCTGGTGCTGGTGGACGGCGTCGAACGCGACTACTCGCAGGTCGATCCGGAGGATGTCGCGCAGCTCTCCGTGCTGAAGGACGCTTCGGCGACGGCGGTATACGGCGTGCGCGGCGCCAACGGCGTGATCCTGATCACAACCAAACGCGGTTCGAAAGGCGCGCCGAAGTTCAACATGAACTATACGTTCACGCTCCAGCAGCCGACCCGTCTCCCGACCTTCCTCGGATCGTACGACCACGCCGTGCTGCGCAACGAATCGCTCGCCAACGACGGCGCTCGCCCGGCGTTCACCGAAGAGGATATCGAACACTACCGGCTGGGCGATTCGCCCTACACCCACCCCGACAACGACTACGTAAAGGATTTCCTGCGCAAAACGACGCCGATGCACAAACTCAACGTCAATGTGCGCGGCGGCACGGACAACGTGCGTTATTACGTGGCGCTGAGCGGACTCTCGCAGGAAGGCATTTACCGGCAGTTCGACGGCAAATACCCTTCGAACGCCAATTTCAAACGCATCAACCTCCGTGCGAACCTCGACTTTTCGCTGACGAAGACCACCGAACTGAGTCTCGACCTCAACGGACGTCTCGACCAGAAGCAGAACAACAGTCAGGGTCTGAACGACAATTCGATCTTCTCGATGATGTACGAAACGCCCCCGATGTCCTACCCTTACCGGCTTCCCGACGGTTCTTACGGCGCCAGCACGGATAACGAAGCGGAAAACCTGATGGCCATGCTCAGCGACTGGGGCTATTCGCGGCTCGCCTCCAACATTCTGGAAGGCACGGTCAAGCTGCACCAGAAACTGGACTTCGTGACCAAAGGTCTCTCCGTTCGCGGCATGGTAAGCTTCAACAGCTACTACGACGACGGCACCAAGGTCAGCTACCGTCCGCCTACGTACAGGTATGTCAGCGACACGGAGAAGGTAATCGCCAAGGAGGAAACCGCACCCTCGATAAGCTCGCTGTCGGGCAAGGGACACCGCCGCCGGACCAATATCGAGGTGGGAATCGACTACAACCGGACCTTCGGCGACCATGCCGTAACGGCGATGGCGGTATACACGCAGACCAAGGAGAACACCAACGCCGTGCTTCCGCGGGCCTTTCTGGGGTATGCGGCCCGTGCGACCTACGCCTATAAGAGCAAGTACCTCGCCGAGGTGAATCTGGGTTACAACGGCTCCGACCAGTTCGACGAAGGACACCGCTACGACTTCTTCCCCTCGTTCGCCCTCGGTTACGTCCTCTCCAACGAAGGCTTCATGCAGCGGTCGCTGCCCTTCATCACCTTCATGAAACTGCGCGCCTCTTACGGCGAGGTCGGCAACGACAAGATCGGCTCGGACCGCTTCCTGTATCTGCAGACCTACGACAAGAACGGCAATTACTTCTTCGGCAAGGACAACGGTTTCGGCGGAATGCCCGCACTGTCCGAAGGTGCGCTCGGCAACACGAACGTCACATGGGAAATAGGCAAAAAAACCAATATCGGCATCGACCTGACCTTCTTCGACAAACTGACGCTGAACGCCGACATCTTCCGCGAAGACCGCGAAAAGATCTTCATCTCGCGCAACACGACGCCCCAGATACTCGGTGTCGGAACGGCCAAGGAGAACCTCGGCAAGGTCCGCAACGAAGGTTTCGAAATCGAGGCCGGCTACCGCGACGTCGTGAACCGGAATTTCAGCTGGTTCGTTTCGGGCATGTTCTCCTATTCGAAAAACAAGGTTCTCTACAAGGACGAGGTCGAACCCAAATACGAATACCTGCGTCAGACCGGCAAGCCGATCGGCCAGTATTTCGGACACACGGTCCTGCGCTACTACCTGCCCGACGACTTCACCACAATCGACGGCGTGCGCGTGCTGAATCCCGACCTGCCGCAGCCCCAGTACCCCGTACAGCCGGGCGACTTCATGTACTGGGACCGCAACGACGACGGCGTGATCGACACGTTCGACGAAGGTCCCATCGGACGGTCCAAAATACCGCGTTTCGTCTACAACTTCACGTTCGGCCTGAACTTCCGCAATTTCGATTTCAGCATGATGTGGCAGGGCGCCGGCGGCAACAGCAAACTGATGACCAAGTCGCTCTACGAACCGGTGCGCGAACGCAACCGCTTCCAAGACATCCACCTCTACCGCTGGACCGAGGAGCGCTGGCAGAACGGCGAGACGATCAAATACCCGCGTCTGTCGAGCGCCACGAACAAACATAACCAGTGCACCAATACATTCTACCTCAAAAAAGGCGATTATCTCCGTCTCAAGAGCATCGAGATCGGCTACACGTTCAACAAGCGGCAGCTCCGGTTCATCGGGCTGAATTCCATACGCATCTACGTGGGCGGCAACAACCTGCTGACCTTCTCCGAGATCAAGAACTTCGACCCGGAGATGGGCGATGAAACGGGTTACTTCTACCCGCAGATGAAGATGTGGAATTTCGGTATCAACATTAACTTTTAATCTACACCCGCAATGGCTATGAAAGTAAACAAATACGGTATAATATGCGCACTGGCGCTCCTGTCGGGTGTCGTGGGCTGCGAGGACAGTTCGAGCCTGCTGGACAAGGAGGAGTCGAACGACATCTACGAAAACATGGTCTCCAGCGATCCCTACAACGCCACATGGTTTCTGAGCAATATCTACAAGAGCATGAACGACGGCTTCATGGTTTTCGGAAGCGACGATTCGGGCGGTTTCCTCGGCAATGCCGTCGATGAAGGCATCTGGAAGGCCAACTGGGACAACGCCTACAAGATGAGCGTCGGAGCGTGGGCGACGACCGACATGCTGCTCAACTACGATCCGTGGAAAAAATACTATACGGCGATCCGTGCGGCATGCCGTTTTCTGGAACATGCCGACGAAATCCCCGACTCGCCGGAACCGTTCATCGACGAGGGCGTACGCACGCGAATGAAGGGCGAAGCCCGCTTCCTGCGCGCGCTGTTCTACTACGAGCTGCTGAAATTCTACGGCGGCGTGCCCATCGTCACACGGGTCCTCGGTCCCGACGACGCGGCAGAGCTGCACGGAGCACGCGCCGGGTTCGACGAGGTGGTGGAGTTCATCTGCTCCGAGGCGATGCTGGCGGCCGGCGACCTGCCCCATGTGGACGAATACGCCGACTCGGAATGGGGACGCGCCACCAAGGGCGCCTGCTACGCACTGATTTCCCGCGTACGCCTGCTGGCGGCCAGCCCGCTGTTCAACGACCGGCAGAACCCCTCCGGCAGCGCCTGCCGGGGCGAATACAGCGCCGAAAAGTGGAAAACCGCAGCCGAGGCGGCCAAATATTTCCTCGAAAACACCCGCGGCTACGCCCTGCACCGAAGCACCGATCCGGAGCGTTACGGCGATTACGAGGATCTGTTTCTGCGCCGCTACAGCCCCGAAATCATTCTGGCCTACCAGCAGGACCAGTTCGCCGTCCGGCTCGAACGCAACTGCCTCCCCGGCCAGCTGTTCAACTACGCGTTCGGCGTGCTGAACAACTTCCCGACGCTGAACACCGTAGCCGAGTACGAGGTCGTCAGACTCGACGACCAAGGCAACGTGGTTTCGACCCACCTGCTCGGTCTCGACAAGCTGCTCAAACTCCACGAGACCAACGGAACCGATCCCGAAAGCGGCTTCGATCCCCAGAATCCCTATGCGAACCGCGACCCGCGTTTCTACCAGTCGGTCTGGTACAACGGCGAACCGTGGCCGGCGCGGGGCACGACGGCGGCCAATACGCCCAAATTCGAATCGTATGTCGGCGGCGCCCACGACGCCACGTCCAAGGGATTCTACTGCACGGGCTTCTTCAACCGCAAGTTCCTCGACGCATGGGCGAACCTCACCGGGTACGGCACGATGCTGAAGGTAAATCACAACTTCATCATCTTCCGCTACGCCGAAATCCTGCTCAATTATGCCGAAGCGGTAAACGAAGCCTTCGGCGATCCCGACGCGGTGCCGGCCGGATATCCCATGTCGGCGCGCGAGGCGGTCAATCTGGTGCGCGAACGCGCGAAGTTCCCGAATTACAACATGCAGGACTTCAAATGGCCCGCGGGCATGCCCCAAGCGGCCGCAGGCAAAAGCATCTCGCCGCTGCCCGCAGGACTCGGCCAGACCGAAATGCGCAAGCGCATCATCCATGAGCGCTGGATCGAATTCTTTCAGGAGGAGCAGCGTTTCTTCGACCTGAACCGCTGGAAAATGCGTTCGCCCGTCACGATCTACAAACAGATCATCACCAAATCGGGCGACAAGTTCTCCTTCTCCGTGGAGCCGCTGATAACCAAGACATGGAAAGACAAGTTTTACCTGTTCCCCATTCAGGAAAAGGAGATGAACAAAAGCCCGCTGCTGGAACAAAATCCGGGCTGGGGTCTCGAAGAGTAAAAAGACATGAATAAGAATCTGTTATTTAGCTATTTGGCAGGGACCGTCCTCGGCATGGCGGCGGTCCTTCCCGGAGCTGCGCAGCATACTGCGCAGGCTCCGGCAGAAGCCGTCGGCGACGCACCCCGGATAACGGTCCGGCTCGACAGAATCTCGGAGCGCACCGTGAGCGACCGGCTGCTGGGATTCAATATCGTCTACGCCAAGAATCCCGACTCGCTGTGGCGTTCGGGCGTGCTGGAGAAGGCGATACGGGATGTCCGCCCCGGCTTCCTGCGCTACCCCGGCGGTACGGTAAACACCTATTTCCACTGGGAGCACCCGACCGGGAACGGCTGGGAGGATCTATGGGATCCGCAGTACGACACCGCCCGGAATCGTCCGCCGGAGGAGTTTATGGACATAGACGAATACATGGCGCTCGTGCGCCGCACGGGAGCCGAACCGCTTCTGGGCATCAACGTCAATTCGGGATTCCGCTGGAACCGGGTGGAAGAGGGCGTGCAGGAAGCGCTGCGCCTGATGAAATATTGCCGGGACAAAGGCTTTAAGGTAAAGTACTGGTTCATGGGCAACGAACCTTACATGCACGACTGCAACGGCGGTGCGGTGACTCCGGCCAGATATGGCGAGATGATCAACGCTTTCGTCCCGCGCATGAAGGAGTTCGATCCCGACATCAAAATCATCGCCAACTGGCACGCCACGTTCCGCAAACACGGCCGCCAGTACGACGAGCTGTTTGCCGTGGCGGGCCGCAATATCGACATCATCGACGTTCACTGGTACTGCATGTGGGGCACGGCGTCATGGAACGAATGGCTCGCAAAAACGCCCTGCGGAGTATTTCTGGGCGATTCGTATGCCAGCGAAATCGAACGGTTCCGCGAAATCGCGGCCCGCAACGGCGTGCCGCATGTTCAGCTGGCCAGTCTCGAATGGAACGTCGGTCCCGGAAAAAAATCCGCAGGTCCCCGTCTCACGCCCGGTCAGAGCGCGCTCATCCAAGCCGAAATGATGATGCAGTTCATGCAGGGAGGTCTCGACATGGCTACATTCTGGCCCCTGTTCTGGGACAGCGAGTTCGGATTCCGGAGTTTTTTCGACAAAAAGACCGGAAAGCTGCATCCGACGAGTGAAATCATGAAAATTTTCGGTACATTTCAGGGAAATGAACTGATCGAATATACGGTAAGCCCCGCGCCGGAGAAGATTCCGAGTCTCGCCGTACGGGATGCCGCCACCGGAAAAATGGCTTTGTGCCTGCTCAACAAAAACGATTTTACGGTCGAAGCGGCCGTCGGAGGCAGGCTCGCAGCCCGCAAGAAGCGCGTGGAAGTCGAGCAGTTCCGCATGTCGGCCGACCGTATGTCGCTCGAACATGCGCCGGTATGCAAAGCAAAGGCCGGAAGCGTATCGCTCGCCCCCTTTTCGCTGACGTTCATTTATTTATAACCCGAAAACAACAACGACATGAAAAAATACACCGTCTTTTTCTCGATCGTCCTGCTGGCAGTCGCCTTCCGGGCGCCGGCCAAAGCGCCGGAATACAAGGTCTGCTTCGGAAATACGCACGCCCACTGCAACTATTCGGGCGACATCGCCGTCTTCCGCGCCAAGAAGGGGCTGTCCCTCGACCCGAAGAACTCGGCCGAAAGCCACTACGAACTGGCCAAAGAGAACGGTTACGACTTTTACTTCGTAACCGACCACTCGCAGTATCCGGTCTATACGCCCGACGCATGGGCCGCCGTAAAAGCCGCGGCCGAAGCCGCCACCGACGCCTCGTTCGTCGCACTCCGGGGATACGAACACTCGGAGAACGACGGTCCCGACGGCCGGGGCCACATGAACGTCTACAATTCGTCGGACTACCTCAACGCGATGGCCGACGGCGTGAGCGTCGAATATTTCCACAACTGGCTCGCCAAACCCGAACAGGCCGATGCCATCGTCTGCTTCAACCATCCCCAGAAGGACGCCTACAACGATTTCCACTGCTACAACGAAGAGACGCGCGGCCGCATGAAACTGATCGAACTGATCAACGGCGGCCGGGCGAAATTCTACCCGTCGTTCCTGAACGCCCTCGCCAAAGGCTGGAAGGTATCCCCCGTCGCGGGCTGCGACAACCACGGCTGGGAGGGGATCGCCAAATGGAACGCCCGGACCGGGCTGCTCGTCACCGAGCTGACCCCCGCAGGCGTACTCGAAGCCATGGCATCGCGCCGCACGTTCGCCACGCTCGACAAAAATCTGAGCGTCGTCTACCGTGTGAACGGCAAGATCATGGGCTCGGACATCAGGGCGGCCCGGAAATATAAATTCGACATCGAAGTCTCCGACCCGGATACGGACCGGGCCGACCAAGCCATCGCGCGGATCGAGGTCGTCATCGGCAGCGGCACGGTCGTGGCCGGCGCCGACTTCGATTCCCACGAGGTGCATTGGAAGCCGGTCGTGCCCGCCGGGGAAAAGTGTTATTTCGTTCTGGTCTACAACGTCTCCAAACCGGAAACGCCCGTGGCTTACGCCGCGCCGGTATGGATCGAACCCTAACGCGCCGCAGTCATGTCACTGAGAAAATGGATAGGCTGTCTGGGCGCCGTATGTCTCTGCTGCGGGTGCGGGGACGATGCACCCGCACCCGGCAAGAGACCTTCGGGCGGCAACGGACCCGACCCCGCGGAAAAAGAGAGTTACCGGCTCTTCATGGGAAACACCCACGCCCATTGCCGCTACTCCGGAGATGCGGTCCAGACCGACGAGAACAGCGTCGAGAACCATTTCCGGCTGGCCAAAGCCAACGGATACGATTTCTACTGCGTGACCGATCATTCGCAGTACGAATCCTATACGCCGCAGGCTTGGGAACATATAAAAGCCGCTGCCGACGCCGCCACGGACGCTTCGTTCGTTGCCATACGGGGATACGAACATTCGGAAAACAACGGCCCCGGCGCCAAAGGCCACCAGAACGTATACAATTCATCGGACTACCTCAACGCGCTGGCCGAAGGAATCGACATGCCCTATTTCCACAATTGGCTGGCCGATGCGGCGAACGCCGGCGCGGTCGTCTCGATGAACCATCCGGGAAAAGAGCAGTACGGCGGCTTCGCCTGCTACAACGAGCAGGCCCGTCCGCATATCAGGCTCATCGAGCTGATCAACGGCACGGACGATTACCACGAATCGTTCCTCGCGGCGCTGGCCAAAGGCTGGAAAGTATCGCCCGTCGCCGGATGCGACAACCACGCCACCAAGCCCATCGCCGCATGGCAACCCCGCACGGGCGTCGCGGCCAAGAAACTGACGCGCGAATCCCTGCTCGAAGCGATGGCGGCGGGACGCACCTACGCCACCTACGACAAAAACCTGCGGCTGCTCTATTACGTCAACAACCACGTCATGGGCTCCGAAATCCGGACCTCGGCCGACGAGCTGACCTTCGAAATCGAGGCGTCCGATCCGGATACGTCCGACGCGTCGGACCGCATCGTGCGCATCGAAATCGTCGGCGAGGGCAACCGCGTCGTCGCTTCGGAAACGTTCTCCGCACACCGGGTCGACTGGAAAGTGCGGGTGCCCCGCGGGCAGAAATATTACTATCTGAAAGTTTACACCGCTTCATCGGACGCGCCGACGGCCTACGCCGCGCCCGTCTGGATGAAATAAACCGTTGAAATCCGATGTCTGGAAAATGGATATCTCTTTTGCTCCTGTCGCTGACGGCCGCCGCTCCGGCCAGCGGCGGCAACCAGAGCCGGCCGCTGAACATGGAGACGCTCTCCGTGGTGGACGGGCTGAGCAGCAACTATGTCTACGCCATTACGCAGGACCGCGCCGGATACATATGGTTCGGCACCGAGAACGGTCTCGACCGTTACGACGGCAAGACGATCCGCCATTACCAGCATTTCCCGGACAATCCGCAGTCGCTGAGCGACTCGCGGGTCAACTGCCTGCTTTCGTCCGCCGACGGGAGCCTGCTGGTCGGGACCGAAAAGGGAATCAACATCTACGTGCCTGAAAAGGACATTCTTACGCCCTACGCCCCGGCGCGGACGATCAACGAGCAGAACATCCGCACGATGACCGAGGAGGATTCGCTGCTCTGGGTGGGAACCAGCGTCGGACTGTTCCGGCTCGACCGCACGACCGGCGGCATCAGTTGTTACAACACCCGCAACAGCGGTCTTGCGCACGATATCGTCCGGGCGATCTACACCGACGACGACTATCTGTTCGTCGGTACGTTCGACGGCGTAAGCCGCCTGAACAAGCGCACGGGCCAATGGTCCAGCGTCAACCTCAAGATGGATCGCATCCGGCTGCCGCTCAACAATCTGGTGCTCTCCATGCAATTGTCGCCGGCCGATCCCGACGTGCTCCTGATCGGGACGCAGACGGGGTTCTGCGAACTCGAAAAGTCCACGCTCCGCTATACGCTCCACGAAAAGGCGCGGAACAGGCAGATGGTGAACAACACGGTCAAAACGATGTGCGTGGTCGGCAGCGAGGTGTGGCTCGGCAGCGAAGAGGGGCTGATGATCTTCGACAAGGGCGCTTTCACAAGCTACGGCTACGACCCGAAAAACATCCATTCGCTCCCCAACAACATCGTCTGGTCGATCTTCAAGGACCGGAGCAACATCGTCTGGCTGGGCACCGAAGGGGGCATCGCCTGCTACGATGCGGGCGCGCCCTCGTTCACCAGCTTCGACCTCTCGGAAGCCGACGGCAATCCGTACGTGGGCATCTCGGTATTCGCCGCTCAGATGGACCGTTCGGGCCGGCTGTGGCTCGGATCGCGGTTCGGGCTGTCGGTCTACGAGCCGGAGCGGAACCGGATGCAGTGGATCAACCTTTCGAACGCGGTGGTCGGAACCTACAACTTCGTCAAAGGCCTTTCGATCGACGGCAACGACATTCTGTGGATCGGGACGGCCGAGGGACTGGTCTGCTACGATACCCAGCGGAACCGGGAGGTGCCGATCCAGTCGCGCCTGCGCAACCGGCTCAAGTACATCTATGCCGTGATGCAGGACTCCGCAGGCAAAATGTACGTCAGCGACGCGATGGGACGGATGCAGGTCATCGATTACGCCTTCGACGCCTCGACCCGGCAGTTCGGTCCCGTAACGGACAGTCTGGTACGCATGGGCGAGCCGATCGAATCGATGGTCGTGGATGAAAATTACGTCTGGCACGGGACGCCGGGCAGCGGTCTGGTGCGCTACGACAAGCAAACGGGCGAACACAAAAGGTATCTTTCGGCCAAGGACGACTCCTCGACGCTCAGCTCCGACGTGATTCTCTGCCTGTTCGTCGATCCCAACACCCGTCAGTTGTGGGTGGGAACGGACAAGGGGCTGGACCGTTACGACGCCGCATCCGACACGTTCCGGCGCATATCGGGCCGTGAAACTTCGGAAGCGGTCTACACCATCAACAGCGACGATTCGGGGCTTTTGTGGTTTACCACGCAGCAGGGCGTGACCTGCTACGACGTTCTGTCGCAAAGCTCCAAAATGTTTTCGCTGAACCACTGGTTCGACCGGCGCAACGCGATCTTCCCGGTCTCGGTCTCCCACGGCAACAACGTGCTCGTCTTCGGACTTGGACTGTTACCTGCGGCTCAACTGGGCCGACGTCAGCCCCAAGAAGGACAGTGCGCCGCTCTACATCACCGACATCCGCATCGACAACCGCACCGTCGCGCAATACGGGCTGTGCGACTGTCCCGTGCAGGAGCTGAAACGGCTGAAACTGCCCTACAACCAGAACATACTGTCGATCTGCTTCGCCATGCTCGACTATTCCACGCCGTCGCTCACCCGCTACACCTACAAGCTCGAAGGCTACGACGAAAACTGGAAAACCGTGACGGGCACGCTGCCCTATGTCGAATATACGAAACTGGCCCCCGGACACTACACCCTCCGGGTCGAGGCCGTGAGCAGCGACGGGGTGCCCGCCTCGAACAAACTGGACTTCGACATTACGATCATGCCTCCGTGGTGGGCCGCATGGTGGGCCTATCTGGCCTATGCCCTTGCCGTCGCGACCGCGGCCTATTACCTGAACTCGATTACCCGCAGGCGCAGGCAGGCCGAGGACGAACTCCAGAAAGAGAAGCTCGAACGCGAAAAAATCGAAAGCGTCAATCAGCTGAAACTGCGGTTCTTCACCAACATATCGCATGACTTCCGCACGCCGCTGAGCCTGATTATCAGTCCGGTCGAAACGCTGCTCGACACCGAGACGGACCCGGAGAAGGTGGGCAACCTGCAAATCATCAAGCAGAACGCCCTGCGCCTGCTGCGGCTCGTGAACCAGATACTCGACTTCCGCAAGGTCGAGAATCAGAAAATGAAACTCAACCCCGTATCGGAGGATATCGTCACGACCCTGCGGGGAATCTGCCGGTCGTTCAGCGAACTGGCCCAGAAAAAGCAAATCTCCCTGTTGTTCGAATCGGGCGAAGAGCGGCTCGTAATGGATTTCGACACCGACAAAATCGACAAAATTTTCGTCAACCTCATCTCCAACGCCATCAAATTCACCCCCGAAGAGGGGCAGGTGCTCGTCAGCCTGCGACGCAAGGACACCGGCGACGTCGAGGTGATGGTGGCCGACACGGGCATCGGCATTCCCGACGGCGACCTTCCGCACATATTCGAATGTTTCTATCAGGTCGAGGAGCACACCGGGCTCGGCACCCGCGGCACGGGAATCGGGCTGATGATCGTCAAGGAGTTCGTCGAGCTGCACCGCGGACACATCGAGGTCATGAGCCGCGACAAGCAGGGCACGACTTTCATCGTGACGCTGCCGATCGTAAACGAAGCCGATTACGATCCGGCCGAATCCGAGACCGAGGAAACTGCGGAGCAGCTTCCGGCCGAACCTGAAGCGCGCCCCTACTCCGGGCACGAATTCACGGTGCTGCTGGTCGAAGACAACGAAGACATGCGCTCCTACCTCAAGGCCGAACTGGAGAAAAACTACCGGGTCGTCGCAGTCGAAGACGCGGAGAGCGGACTGAAGATCGTGAACGAAACCATGCCCGATCTGGTGATCTCCGACGTGATGCTTACAGGCATGAGCGGCGTGGAGTTGTGCCGCAGGATCAAGGACGATTTCGTGATGAACCATATCTCGGTGATCCTGCTCACGGCGCGTACGGCCGAGGAACACATCATCGAGGGTTTCGACGCCGGAGCCGACGAATATATCGGCAAACCGTTCAACCTGCGGGTGCTCCTGCGCCGGGTGGACAACATCCTCACCCAGCGATGCCGCCTGCGTGACAGCCTGCGGCGCGATACGGTCGATATCGCCTCGGTCGAGCGGCAGTCGCCCGACGAGCTGTTCATCCGCAAGGTGGTGGCCCTGATCGAAGAAAACATGGCCGATCCCGACCTGAACATTCCGTTCCTGTGTGACAAGCTGGCCGTAAGCCATGTCAACTTCTACCGCAAGGTAAAGGCCATCACCGGACTGAACGTCAATGCCTTCATCCGGGAAATCCGGCTCAAGAAGGCCGCCCAGCTCCTGCGCGTCAAAGGCATATCGGTAACCGACGCCATGTACGAGGTGGGATTCAACCACCGCTCCTACTTCTCGATGTGTTTCCGGGAGGTATTCGGCGTCACGCCGAAAGTATACGCCAAACAACACAACAACGAACATAACAAAGAGTAACCCATGAAAAACCAACTGATCCTTACCGCAGCCTCGGTGGGCGCCCTGTCGGGCTGCACGCAGCAGGAAAACCGGCCCAAAGACCTGAATGTCGTCTATATTCTGGCCGACGACCTCGGCTACGGAGATCTCGGCTGCTACGGCCAGACCAAAATCCACACCCCCAACATCGACCGGCTGGCCGCCGAGGGGATGCTGTTCACGCAGCATTACGCGGGCTGCACGGTGAGCGCACCGTCACGCTCGGCACTGATGACGGGCCAGCATACGGGTCATACGCCCATACGCGGAAACAAAGGAGGCACCGGCGACGACGGTGTGGAAGGCCAGCACCCCATTCCGGCCGACACCTATACACTGGGGAAGATGTTCCGGCAGGCAGGCTATGTAACGGGAACCTTCGGCAAATGGGGACTCGGCTCCCCCGGATCGGAAGGCGACCCCACCTATCAGGGGTTCGACGAGTTCTTCGGTTACAACTGTCAGGCGCTCGCCCATAAATATTACCCCACACACCTCTGGCACAACCGGGAAAAGATACTGCTCGACGGCAACGATCTGGCCCATACGGCGCAATATTCCCACGACATCATTCAGGAGCGGACGCTCGACTTCATCCGCCGGAACAAGGAACGGAAATTCTTCGCGTTCCTCGCATACACGCTGCCCCACGCCGAACTGCTGGTTCCCGAAGACGAGATCATCGAAGCCTACCGGGGCCGTTTCGAAGAGAAACCCTATGCGGCAAAGAGCGGCGACTACTCGCCCGAAGGGAAGCATCCGATACACTACTGCTCGCAGCCCGAACCGCGTACGTCGTTCGCGGCGATGGTTACGCGTCTGGACCGATATGTGGGCGAGGTGACGGAGCTGATCGACAGCCTCGGTCTGCGCGAGCGGACGATCATCGTCTTCACGAGCGACAACGGACCGCACCGTGAAGGCGGCGCCGATCCCGACTTCTTCGGCAGCTACGGCCCGCTGCGCGGCATCAAGCGCGACATGTACGAAGGAGGAATCCGCGTGCCGATGATCGCCCGGTGTCCCGGTCTGATCGCCGAAGGGACGCGGACGGACTTCGTATCGGCATTCTGGGACGTGCTTCCCACCTTCGCCGACATGGCAGGCGCGGAGGTTCCCGCAAACGTGGACGGCATTTCGATGCTCCCGACGCTGTTCGGCGAAAAAGGACAGCGGGAACACGAATATCTTTATTGGGAATTCCACGAAAACGGCGGCAAGACCGCAGTCCGGACAGGCAACTGGAAGGGCATCCGGCTGAACGTCGGCAAAGATCCGGAGGGTCCCATCGAGCTGTACGACCTTTCGACCGATATCCACGAAGACCGCAACGTGGCGGACGAGCACCCGGAGATCGTACGGGAAATTGCCGAGATCATGCGTACGGCCCGCATTCCCTCCCCGCTGTTCAACTTCGGTCAGGCGAACGGAGCGATGTAGGTTCCGCCGCGATTATTAACGACTTAACCCGAATATTAAGAGATGAAACGCCTATTCACCTCCCTTATCTTGTTATTCCTCCTGAACGGCCTTCCGGGCCACTCCGCACCGGACCGGAAGAAGGGCGAAAGCGCCTATTCCCCCGGCATGGTGGCCGTTGACATCACGACGCTCAAACCGCTTTCCGAAGCCGACTCCGTCGTGCGCGGCGCCGTCTACGCCGACCCGTCGTTCCCGGCTTCCGAGCGTGCCGCAGATCTGATCCGCCGCATGAACTTCGAGGAGAAGCTGCGGCTGACGGGCGGCTGGAACCGCTTCATGATAGCCGGCATACCCCGTCTGGGAGTGCGCCCCGTCTCGATGGCCGACGCGTCGCAGGGCATCCGCCTGCAGACGACGCTGGTGAAAGACAAAAGCACCTCCTTCCCCGGCATGCTGCCGCTGGCTTCGACATGGAATCCCGCGCTGGCGGCCGAGATGGCGCACAGTCTGGCCGACGAATGCCGGGCCCTCGGCGTGGACATTCTGCTGGGACCCGGCGCCAATATCCAGCGATTATCGGTCGGCGGACGGAATTTCGAGTATATGGGCGAAGACCCCCTGCTCACCTCCGTCATGGCCGCGGCCTATGTCAAGGGGCTGCAACGGAACGGCATCATCGCCACGCCCAAACATTTTCTGGGCAACGATCAGGACTTCTGCCGCCACATCGCCAACAGCATCATCGACGAACGGACCTTGCGCGAGGTCTATCTGCTCCCGTGGGAGCGGATGATTGCCGAAGCCGGCTGTCTCGGCATCATGACGGGCAACAACCTGACCAACGGCCTGCCCTGCCCGATGAACAAACCGCTCATCGCCGACATACTCCGCCGGGAGTACGGCTTCAAGGGGGTGGCCATGACCGACTGGCAGAATACGGGCTATTATCCGCAGCTGCAACATCTGGTGCTCACGTCGGGCGAAACGCTGCTCATGCCCGAAAACACCGCATTCCGGGAATACGTCCTGCGCGAAACCGCCGGTTCCGCAGAACGCAAGGCCGAAGTGGAGGCGCTGCTGGAGCGGATGATCTACCCCACGCTGTACGCGCTCTTCGAAACGGGAGTTTACGACAGGGATTTCAACGATCCGTCGCTGTTCGCCCGTTTCGAGGACCACAAAGCCCTTGCGGCACGGTGCGCCGCGGAAGCGATGGTGCTGCTCAAGAACCAGCGGAACATATTGCCGCTCAAACCGGGACAGCGCATTCTGCTGACCGGCACCGACGAGATTCACAGCGGAACGGGCAGCGGCTTCGTGGCGGGTTACGACCACGTGAGCTACGAACAGGGACTGCGGGCCGTTTACGGCGACGACCTCATATGCCAGACCAATCCCGACCGGGAGACGGTCCGCAAGGCCGACGTGGTGCTTTTCCGCCTCAACAAACCGGCCGGCGAAGGTTTGGACATCCCCTATGAAGAGCCCGCAGAGCAGCTCGAACGGCTGCGGGAGACGGCTGGACTCAACAAGAACGTCATCGTGCTGATCAACGCCTGCAACGTGATGCCGATGGACTGGCTGAAAGACGTACGGGGCGTCGTCTGGTGCTATTTCCTCGGACAGGAGCGCGGTACGGCACTGGCAGCGCTGCTCTCCGGCCGCGAAAACTTTTCGGGAAAACTTCCGTTCACCGTCGAGCGGGACTTTGCGGACTCGCCCGCACCGCGGTTCAACTACATCGGAGGCAAGCCCTATTGGCACGGCAACAACCAGTACAAAAACTACTGGCTCGGATTGAAACAGGACCCGGTGAAGGGCTTTTCCGATCACATCCGCCCCGGCGAGACGATCGACGTTCCCTATTCGGAAGGCGTTTTCATCGGATACAGGTGGTATGACAAGCACCGCATTCCGTATGTCTTCCCCTTCGGCTACGGACTGTCGTACACCTCGTTCACCTACGAGAGCATCGCCTGCGAGGACCGGATGGAACGCGAAGGCCGGGTTCTGGTGACGGTGCGGGTCAGGAACGGCGGCGGCCGGGCCGGCAAGGAGATCGTCCAGCTCTATGTCTCCGACACCCGAAGCAGCGTCGAACGGCCCGAAAAGGAGTTGAAAGCCTTCGCAAAGGTGGCGCTGGAACCGGGCGAGAGCAAAACGGTGACGCTGGAGCTGGACCGCCGCAGTTTTTCGTTCTGGGATACCGAATCCCACGGCTGGAAACTGGAGCGAGGCGAATTCGTACTGCGGGCGGGAGGTTCCAGTGCAGACCTGCCGCTCAGCACGGTCCTGAACCTGTAATGCGGCCAACGCGACAATCCGAAAACAAAAGGGAGGAAACGGTTTCCTCCCTTTATTCATACGCGCGGATCATGCGGCCCGGCGGCCGTTTACAGCCAGCGGAGGGTTTCGTCCCGCTGAGCGCCGTATCCGCGGATTACGAGCTTGTCGGGATAAACCTCGACGATCGCATAATGGTTGTCCGGTCCCTCGATCATGCCCTGAAAGATGAAATGCAGAACGGAGCCGAAACGGTGGGCGCCCCCTTTGTGATGATGGCCTGCAAGGAACGCCCGGACGCAAGGGTATCGCTGCAGCAGGGCGGCGATCTGCCCATTATTCCACAACGTAAACTGCCCGTCCGGCGGCATGAGGGGCATATGGGCGAAGCAGATCACGCGCTCGCCCCGGCTCTCGGCGCGGGCCAGCTCCCGGACCATCCACTCCCGCTGCGCTTTTCCGACCGCACCGTTGTATTGCCGGGCGTTCGCCGCGCCGGACCTTTTCAGCGAGTCGAGAAGAGCGGCCGCCTCTGCGTACTCCGGCGACTCCTTTGCACGGGCGTAGACCGAAATATCGTTGCTGTCGAGGAACAGCAGCCGATACCCGTTCCGCACCACGGAGAAATAGGGTTCGGAAATGCCGAGTTCCTCCAGCACGCGCCGCTGCTCTTCGGAACCGTACGGACCCAGATAATCGTGGTTCCCCAAGATTTTGTAAACAGGGGCCGCGGAACCCTCCAGAATCGGCCGGATCACCGCATAGCTCCCGATATCGCCATCGATCATATCGCCCAGCGACACCACGAAATCGACATGCGCGCGGTTGAACGCCGCGACGGCCTCCCGAAGCTTCTCCCCGGATTCGGCATAACGGCGGGCCGCCCACGTCTCTTTGACATTCGAATAATGCACGTCGGTAACGACCCCGAAGGTAAACAGCGGCGATTCGGCGGAGACGGCGAGGCCGTCCGGGCGGTCCGGACGCTCCCGACCGCCGCACTCCCTGCCGGCCGCGAAGCCGGAAGCGGGAGCGCCGCACAACAGCGAAACAAGCATCAGCAAACGCAACATCACGATCGGATTTTATCGGTTGACAAACGGAGTGGGGACCATCTTGCGTCTGTTTCTATTGACCTCCACCCCTTCTTCATAGAAATGCTCTCCCCACAACGCGGCGGCAGGCAGTTCCCGCAGGTTGACGAGAATTTTCCGGGCCGCGATAAAATATTCGCCCTCGCCGGTCTCGCTGACGGCGGTTTGCCGGGGATCGGCCGCAACGACGGCGCGGACGGTTCTGCGGACATCCTCGGTAAAATAGCTGCCGGCATCCGGTGCGAGCGTCAGCAACTCCAGCATGGTCAGTTTGTGGGAATCCAACCGCCCGTTCGGTCCCGCCGCAGTCAGGTAGGCCATCGCCTCTTCCGAGCGTCCCGTCAGGCACATGGCGTAGGCGGCTTCAGCGGCGATCTCCGGATCATCCGTGCCCAGCAGTCCGGCGAACGCCTCCGGCACCTTTGCGATCTGTCCCGTCGCGGCGAGCTGGTTGATATTCACCACGGCCCAGTAGCGAATCTCTTTCCGCGGGGATGCGAGACACTCCGTGAGATAAGGCAGCGACTCCGGAGTAACTTTCGAGGTAAGCTCCGCCAGCCGGTACAGCCGTTCGTAATCATAGCCTTCGTCCCGCAATTTTTCGCAGAGGGGCGTCGGGGTCAGGCGCTGCGCCTTGAGAAAAAATCCCAGATCCCCGGTGTCCCGCAGGAAGCGGCTCATCTCGCTCCTCAACCGCCTTATCTCCTCCGCGCAGGCCGGATCGTCCATGCGGTTGTCTATCTCGTACGGATCTTCCGCGAGGTCGAAAAATAGCTCCGCGCAGTGCCGTTCGAAGGTCATCGGACATACCGCGCTCCGGCAGCGGCCGCCCAGATAGGTTTCGTCCCAACAGATATTGCCCGGCATACCCCACTGGTAAGCGTTCATCAGCGCATCGTGTTTGTAGGGAATATAGCGGACGATGTACTTGTAGCGGCCGTCGGTAACGGCCCGTTCGGGGCAATAGTGGCTGGCCTGATTGGCCTTGACCGCGAATTCGTACCGCTTCGGATCCGCTTCGTATTCGCCCAGAAACGCCTTGCCCTGCATATAGGCCGGAGGTTCGATGCCGGCGAGCGAGAGTACGGTGGGCGCCAGATCGGGGAACCCGATCAGCCGGTCGGTCCGGCCGGACTGACCGTTGGCCAGATGTCTCCATTTGGGAGGCAGGTAGACGATGAACGGCACGTGGGTCCCGGTCTCATAGACGAACCCCTTGCCGCGGGGCAGGCATCCTCCGTGGTCGCTGAAGAAAAAGACGATCGTATTTTCATCGAGCCGCTGCCGCCTGAGATCGTCGAGAAACATCCCGACCCATGCGTCGATGTCCTGCGACCCCTCCATATGAAACGCGAAGTCAGACCGGATTTCCGGAATGTCGGGCACATGCGGCGGCAGTTCCAGCCGCGCCGGATCGAGCCCTTCGAGGGCGAAATCCCGCCGCTGGTCGGTATGATAGGAACGGATGCGCCCCATATGGGTGGCCATCGAGTTGAATACGGCAAAAAACGGCTGGTCCTTCTTCCGCGCCGGGTTGTTGTATGTCGCCGCCGGACCGCAGCTGTCCCACATGGCCTTATTGTCACACAGCGTATTGTAGTCGGTTTTGGATTTGTTGGTGCAGTAATATCCCGCCGCACGCATATAGTCGGGCAGAAAAACAGTCTCCGGCGTGGCAAACCGGCAGCGGTGCCACTCCATGCCGAAAGTCGAGGCGTAGCATCCGGTGATGATGCACGACCGGGAAGGCGAGCTTTGGGTGCCGACCGAATGGGCCCGCATATATTGGATGCCGGCTCCGGCCAGACTGTCGATCGTGGGCGTGGCGACATGCCTGTTGCCGTAACAGCCGAAATCATAAGGACTCGTGTCTTCGATCGTAAGCCATAATATGTTCGGCCGTTGCTGCGCATACGAACTCCCGCCGCCGAACACCAGTCCCGCGGTGGTCAGAAGTCCTGAAAGATGTGTTGTTTTCATACCTGCATACGTTTTGTCCCGACGGCAATATTACGAAATTCCGGGCAGCTCACGAAGCACGGATTCATCCAAAACTAACAGAAAAGCCGAAAGCGCGTTTTCAGCGTCGGAAAATTACCGCATCAGGGCGGTGTGTTATTTTTTGACGGATCGCTGACCATCATTTCCGGCCGTTTGAGTTATGTTTGCGACAACCCAACCCGACAAACGATGAAAAGACTTCTCCTGATCCTATGGCTTCTGACCGCCGCGGCGGGAAGCCGGATTTCGGCCGCCGGCCGCACCGAACTGAACCAAGGATGGAAATTCCGGCAATACGGACTCGGCGAATGGCTCCCGGCCGCAGTCCCCGGAACCGTGCATACCGACCTGCTGGCAAACGGGCAGATCCCCGATCCGTTCTACGGCAGCAGCCAGAGCGATCTGCAGTGGATCGACAAGACCGACTGGGAGTACTGCTGCACGTTCGACGCACCCGAATTGGCGTCGTACGACAACGTGCGGCTCGTCTTCGAAGGAGTGGACTGCTATGCCGACATCAGGCTGAACGGCGAACTGCTTCACCGCACGGGCAACATGTTCCGCACATGGAAAAGCGACGTCAAGGGATTGCTGAAATCCCGGAACAACCGCCTGCACGTCGTTTTTCACTCCCCGGTCATGCAGGGGCTCAAAAACATGGCGGCCTACGGCGGCCGTCTCACCGCCAACAACGACCTCGGCGCATTGGGCGGACTGGGCCCCAACAAGGTAAGCGTTTTCACCCGCAAGTCGGGCTACCAGTACGGCTGGGACTTGGCGCCGCGCTATGTCACCTCCGGACTGTGGCGTCCGGTCGCGCTCGAAGCGTGGAACGAAGCCCGCGTGGAGGATTTCCACGTGCGCACCCGCTCGACAGGGCCGCGAAAGGCGCAGATGAGCGCATCGGCCGCATTACGGACGGATGCGGCCGGCAGCTACCGCATCCGGATACTGTTGAACGGCAAGAGCATCCTCACGGCAGACAAGACGCTGGATGCCGGGACGCATTCAATCGAAGAGCCGTTCGAGATTCCCTCCCCGCGGTTGTGGTATCCCAACGGAATGGGCGAGCCTTACCTCTACGACGTGGAGCTGGTGCTGGAAAAAGAGGGGAGGGAGCTTGACCGCACGGCCGTCAGATGCGGCGTACGAACCGTATCGCTCCGCTGCCGCGACGATGCGGACGGCCGCGGCCGCGGTTTCGGCTTCGAGATCAACGGCATCCCGGTATTCTGCAAAGGCTCCAACTATGTGCCGGCCGACGCGTTTTTGCCCCGGATTTCGCGGGAGAAAACGGAATTTCTCGTACGGAGCGCCGCCCAAGCCAATATGAACATGCTGCGCGTCTGGGGCGGCGGCACGTACGAGTCGGACGATTTCTACGAAATGTGCGACCGGTACGGCATCATGGTGTGGCAGGATTTCGTCTTCGCCTGCAACATGTATCCCGGATCGGCGCAGATCTACGCCGACATCCGGGCCGAAGCCGAAGACAACGTACGCCGGCTGCGCAACCACCCGTCGCTCGTCCTCTGGTGCGGCAACAACGAAATAGACGTAGCGTGGAAACCCCACGACAAACGCAACAGCCGGTTCCGCAAATTCTATACGGAAGAAGAGGCCGAACAGTTCGACCGCGTAAACGAAACCATCTTCCGGAATATCCTGCCCGGTGTGGTGGACAGCCTTTGCGGCGGCACCGTGCCCTACTGGCACTCGTCGCCCTCGCCGGGCTGGGGGCTCGATACGGCGGACCGCTGGCGCTACGGCGACGTACACAACTGGGACGTCTGGCACAAAGGCGACCCCATATCGGCCTACAACACCCAAATCGCCCGTTTCACCTCGGAATACGGACTCCAATCCTACCCCGAACTCTCCTCGGTCGAGCGCTTCATCCCCGAAGGGGAGCGCCGCCTCGCCTCTCCGTCCATGACGTCGCATCAGGGCGACCGGAAAAAGGGAGACGCCCGGATGCTGGAATATGTCGACCGGTCATACCTGCGCAGCGACGATTTCGCACGCACGCTGTACCTCAGCCAGTTGATGCAGGCCGAAGGGATGAAGACGGCGATGGAGGCGCATCGGCGCAACATGCCCTACTGCATGGGGTCGCTCATCTGGCAGCTCAACGACGTATGGCCCTGCGCCAGCTGGTCGGGAATCGACTATTACGGCCGGTGGAAAGCCATGCACTACTTTGTAAGGAAAGCGTGCGAACCGGTCGTCGTCTCCCCTTACATCCAAGGCGATACGCTCGACATTTTCGTCGTCTCAGACCTGCGGAAGCCGCTCCGGGGAGTAATGAAACTCACGCTGACGGATTTTTCAGGCAACGAGCTGAAAAGCAGCTCCCACCCCGTGACCGTCGGAGCCGCCGCATCGCAGCGTGCGCTCCGGTACGGCGTACGCGATTATCTGGACGGTGCAGACCCCGGCAACGCGGTGCTGGTCTGCGAATTCCGGTCCGACAAGACCGCGTACCGGGCTTTGCAGTATTTCGAGACGATGAAAAACGCCGCACTCCCGGCCGCGGCGGTCCGCATCCGCGCCGAGAAGCCCGACGCAGCGACCTGCCGGATCACGGTGAGCAGCGACAAACTGGCGAAGAATCTCACCCTGCATTACAAGGGTACGGCGGGAATCTTCTCCGACAACTATTTCGACCTACTGCCGGGCGAAAGCCGGAGCGTCACGCTTACGGCGCCGGAAGATGCCGCAGAGATCCTGCGACACATCGAATGTATGGCACTCAATCCTGAAACCACAATCATAAAGCTATGATGCACCTGAAACGAATCACGCTGCCCGCAGGCTTCGCAGCCCTCGCCATTTCGCAGGCGGCAGCCAGACCGGCCGCTCCGGTCCCGGTCGCCCGCAACGGCGAAAAACCGCGCAACGTCATCTTCATCCTCAGCGACGACCACCGCTACGACTTCATGGGGTTCACGGGAGCCGTTCCGTGGCTGCAGACCCCGGCGCTCGACCGCATGGCCCGCGAAGGCGCCTGCCTGAAAAATGCGTTCGTGACCACATCGCTCTCCTCGCCGAGCCGGGCCTCCATCCTCACCGGTCTGTTTACGCACACCCATACCGTCGTGGACAATCAGGCACCGAAGCCCGACGATCTGGTCTTTTTCCCGCAGTACCTCCAGCAGAACGGATACCGCACCGCCTTCTTCGGCAAATGGCACATGGGCAATCAGGACGACATGCCCCAGCCCGGATTCGACCATTGGGAGGGATTCCGCGGACAGGGGACCTACTACAACACGGTGCTCAACATCAACGGCGAGCGCGTAAAGTTCGATCCGGAACTCTACTCCACCGACATACTGACCGACCACGCCATCGACTTCGTACGCGACAACGAAGAGGGTCCGTTCTTCATCTACCTCTCCTACAAATCGGTACACTCCGGATTCCAGCCTTCACCCTCCCGCAAAGGGATGTACAAGGACGAAAAAGCGGTCTATCCGCCGTCGTTCAACGTGCCGGAGTACGGAATCCCCCGACTGCCCAGCAAGGATGCGGACGGCAGGCCGCTCGCAGGACGGGGCTGGTACGGCGAGAGCCGGCTCCCCGACTGGGTAAAGAACCAGCGGGAAAGCTGGCACGGCGTCGATTACCAGTATCACGGCGCACTGCCGTACGAGGAGGACTTCCGCAATTACTGCGAGACGGTGACCAGCATGGACGACGCCATCGGGCGGCTGCTGGATTTTCTGCAGGCCGAAGGGCTGGGCGAATCGACTCTGGTGATCTATATGGGCGACAACGGCTTCACGTGGGGCGAACACGGACTGATCGACAAACGCAACTTCTACGAACCCTCCGTGCGCGTGCCGATGCTGGCCTACTGTCCCGAACTCATTCCGGCGGGCCGCACGGTGGAGGAGATGGTGCAGAACATCGACGTCGCCCCCACGATCATGGCCGCCTGCGGACTCGCCAAAGCGCCGCAGATGTGCGGCGAGTCGTTCCTGCCGCTGCTCAAGGGCGGCACGGCAGCCGACTGGCGCAAGCGCATCTATTACGAATATTATTGGGAATATGCGTTCCCCCAGACTCCGACCGTTTTCGGAGTGCGCACCGACCGCTACAAATACATCCGTTACCACGGCATCTGGGACACCAACGAGTTCTTCGACCTGCAGGAAGACCCCTACGAGACGGTGAACCTGATCGACCATCCGGAGCTGCAGGATACGATCCGCTCGCTGGCCAACGACCTCTACGACTGGCTCGAAACGACCGGCGGCATGCAGATTCCGCTCAAACGGAGCGTTTATTACCGGCACGGCGACCATCGCAATGCGAAAACTTATTAAATTTGTATTCTAAAACCTCACCGATGAACCGACTTCTGGCAATTCTCCTCTGCGGAACGACCCTCTGCACCGCCGCAGCCGCTTCCGAACGGAACGCTCCGGCCGACCAATTCGTCAACGCCCTGCGAAGGCTTCCCGCACGAGCCACCTCCTACTCTTACAGCTCCGAACAGGACGCCCTTGCGGGCGACCGCACGCTGTCGCGCATCCAATCGCTCGACGGCATGTGGAAATTCCGTTTCGCCGAAGACGTCTCCCGAAGCCCCGCGGATTTCTGGCTCCCCGGAGCCGACCTGACCGGCTGGGACGAAATACCCGTCCCTTCGTGCTGGGAGATGCAGGGCTACGGCTACCCGATCTATACCAACGTCGTCTATCCCTTCGAATTCAAGCCGCCCTACATCACGCGCGACAATCCCACGGGCTGTTACGTCCGCACCTTTTCGGTGCCGGAAGCGTGGAGCGGCAACCGTGTGACCCTGCACTTCGGGGGAGTCTATTCCGGATTCTACGTCTGGGTAAACGGCGCCTTGGCCGGATATGCGGAAGACAGCTGCCTGCCCAGCGAATTCGACATCACCGGACTTTTACAGCCGGGAGAGAACAGACTGGCCGTCCAAGTATTCAAATGGACCGACGGAAGCTATCTCGAAGACGCCGACCACTGGCGCATGGCGGGCATTCACCGGGAGGTCTTCCTCTCGGCCAAGCCCGATGCCGCGATCGGCGATTTCGGCGTCAGGACGATCTTCGACGCCGACATGCGCGACGCGCTGCTGCAAATCCGTCCGGCAATAGATTTGCGCGAAGGGGCCTCCGCCGCAGGCTGGCAACTCGGCGCACGGCTTTACGCACCCGACGGAACCCCTTCCGGGCGTGAACTGACGCTGCCCGTCGAAGAGATTCTTGCGGAAGCCTATCCCCAGCGCGACAACGTCTATTTCGCCCTGCTGGAAGAGCGTATCACCGCACCCGAAAAGTGGAGCGCCGAGAATCCCGCACTCTACACGCTGGTGCTGACTCTCCGCGACGCCGCCGGAAAACTCGCCGAAGCCCGCAGCTGCAAGGTCGGATTCCGCGACGTCCGCCTGCGCGGCCGCGAAATGCTCGTCAACGGCGTGCCGGTAAAGCTCTGCGGCGTGAACCGGCACGACCACGACCAATATGGCGGCAAAACCGTTTCGCGCGAATCGATGGAGGAGGACGTCCGCCTTATGAAACGGCTCAACATCAACTCCGTACGCACGTCGCACTACCCCAACGACCCCTATTTCTACGAACTCTGCGACCGTTACGGCCTTTATGTCGTCGATGAAGCCAACATCGAAACGCACGGCAAAGGCGGACTGCTCTCGAACGATCCGCAATGGATTACGCCTTTTCTCGAACGCGTAAGCCGGATGGTCATCCGCGACCGCAACCACCCGTCGGTCATCATGTGGTCGCTGGGCAACGAATCCGGCTGCGGCCCGGCGCACGCGGCTGCGGCAGGCTGGGCCAAAGATTACGACCCGACCCGCCTGATCCATTACGAAGGAGCGCAGGGACAGCCGATGCACCCGCTTTACGTTCCGCTGAAACGGACTTCGGCCGCAGCCTTTACCAGCGTAATGGCGGCGGACAACCAGCCCGCCGCCGGGCAGGTCAAGAAGCCGCGAAACGGCGGCAACCCCACTGACCCGGCCTATGTCGATGTCCTCAGCCGCATGTATCCGACCGCCGCGCAGCTCGAACAGATGGCCCTCAACCCGATGCTCGACCGCCCCGTGATGATGTGCGAATACGCCCATTCGATGGGCAACTCCACCGGCGGACTGAACGACTACTGGAAACTCATCCGGACACACGCCGGACTGCTGGGCGGACACATCTGGGACTGGGTAGAACAGGGACTGGTGAAAAAAGACGCGCAGGGACGCACCTACTGGGCCTACGGCGGCGATTTCGAACCGGCCGGAGAACATAACGACGCCGCTTTCTGCTGCAACGGCATCGTCAATCCCGACCGTACGCTGAAACCCGCCGCACTGGAGTGCAAATACGTCTTCCAGCCCGTCGAGTTCACGGCTTCGGACCTCGCTGCCGGAAAGATCGCAGTCCGCAACCGCAATTTCTTCGCCGGGACCGAACGCTATGACTTCACATGGGAAATCTCGACCGACAAGGGCGTGCTCCAGCACGGCAGTTTCGAGGTGCCGCCGACCGCCGCCGGCTGCCGCGCCGAAGCCGCGATCGCATTCCGGCCCTTCAAACCGGAACCCGGCGCCGAATACCTGCTCCGGGTGCAGGCCCGCGAAAAGCGCCGTACGCCGTACGCCGAAGCCGGATACGCAGCCGCCGAGGAGCAGTTTGCACTGCCCGTTTACAAAGAGCCGGTCCGGAGTGCGCCCAAAGGCAGGGCAAGCGTCGCGCAGGATGACGAGTTCATCGTGCTGAGCGCCGCCGGCTCCCGCACCGAGATCGACCGCCGCAGCGGGTACGTCGTCTCGCACTCGGTGCGCGGACGCAAACTGATAAGCGCCCCGCTGCGCCCCAATTTCTGGCGCGCCTCCACCGACAACGACTGGCGCGGCTGGCGCGTCGGGAAAATCGCAGGATGCTGGAAAGAAGCCCCCGAAAGATTGCAGACCGTCTCCGTACGAATCGACGAATCGGCGGGTTCGGTCACCGTCGAGAAGGCGATACCCGACAGCGTCCGGCTGACGCTGACCTATACCCTCGACGGCGCAGGGGCCTTGGCCGTGGATTACAAGCTCGACATCTCCGACCGGATGCCGGAGCCGCTGCGCGTCGGACTGCAAACCTGCGTCCCCAACACGCTGGAGCGAATCGCCTATTTCGGAAAAGGTCCGCAGGAAAACTATTCGGACCGCTGCGAAGGCGCCTTTCTGGGACTTTACCGCAGCACGCCCGAAAAATTCATGCACAGTTACATCACCCCTCAGGAAAACGGCAACCGCTGCGACGTCCGCTGGCTCTCGCTGACAGCTTCCGACGGCCGGGGCGTTCAGTTCGTCGGGGCCGAACCGCTGAGCGTATCGGTATGGAATTGCACGCAGGAGAGTCTGGACAAGGCGCGCCACAGCAACGAAGTCGAACCTTTGGCCGATGCTCTGACCGTCAATATCGACCGTACGCAGACCGGTGTCGGCGGCACGGACACTTGGAGTCTCAAGGCCCGGCCTTCGGATCAGTACCGGCTGCTGGAGAAACACTACGCCTGCCGGTTCACGATCATCCCCTGCAACGGCGAAGCCGAAACGATACGCAACGGCCGCAGCCTGTTCAGGAACCAATAAGTCCCTGCAATTTCCGCCGTCCAGACACGAGCGGCAGAAAGTCACGGAACATTCATTACGCCCGGCCGAAATTCGGCCGGGCGTAATGTCAATACCACCGGAGATCCGGCAAAAGTATCGGGTGTAAAAAAGATCAAAAATCGGCCGATTCGTACAATGTACGGATTTTTTGCTACCTTTGTTAAGTCACCTAACTCCGAAAGTCCCGTCCATCGATGAATCCCGTCCGCCCGCGGAACGGCGGCTGCGGTCTCCGGCTGCAAATTCCTGCCGCGCCCCTCATGCAATTCCCGCGTCCCTGCAACCGACAATGCAGGGCCGTCACTTATTTATCCTAACCTCAAAATCATGATGAAAAAATTCGCCCTTTGGAGCCTCGCGCTCCTGCTGACGTTCGCCGCCGCATGCAGCGACTACGACGACACCGACCTGTGGAACAGCGTGAACGACATCAAAAAACGCGTCGAAGCGCTCGAAACCGCCGTCGCCAAACTCAACTCCGACGTTTCGGCCATGCAGACGCTGATCGAAAAACTCAACGAAAAGGTCTACGTCTCGAAGGTCGAAACCAACGCCGACGGCTCCTACACGATCTACTTCACCGACCCCGAAAACACCAAAATCACGATCACCGACGGAAAAGACGGCGCCGCGGCACCCGTAATCGGCGTTGCGAAGGATACGGACGAGATCTACTACTGGACCCTGACATCGGGAGAGGGAGAGCCTGAATGGCTGCTGGCCGACGGCAAAAAAATCCCCGTCACGGCCGCCGCCGTCGTGCCCCTGCTGAAGATCGACGACAAGGGATTCTGGATCATCAGCTGCGACAAGGGCGCGACGTGGAACTACATCACCGACGACAAGGACCAGCCGGTTTCGGCGCTGGGTCAGGGCGGCGTGAGCGACTCGTTCTTCAAGGAGGTGACGCAGGACGGCGCATACGCCTATTTCACGCTCATGGACGGCACGACGATCACCGTAGCCATGCGTTCGGATTTCTACCTGCTCGTCAAAATGGCCCCGGCGCTTGGCACCTACGCCTACGGCGAGACCAAAACCTATGAGACCGAAAGCGTGGGCGTGAACGACGTCGTGCTGACCAAGCCCACCGGCTGGGTCGTTTCGTACGCCGACGAGGTGCTTACGATCAAAGCCCCCGCCGAAGAGGCCGTCTGCGAAACGGAAGGCGAAATCGCCGTCATCTACTTCGGCGACAACGACCGCAGCTCGCTGGTAAAGATGAAGGTCAAGATCGACAAGGATTACACGGGCGTAACCGAAGGCGACAACTTCACGCTCGAAATCACCGAAGTCGGGGACACCCGCGTCAGGGCTGCCATCACGCCGAAAGATCCCGAAATGTCCTATTACGTCTATCCCTACGATCCGGCCAAGAGCGACGAGGCATGTATCACCCAGCTCCAGAAGCGTTTCAAAGCCGACATCGTCGACGGACCGGAATATGTGGATTACTTCTTCAAAGGCGCCAAAACCGACTACAGATACAGCGGCCTGACGCCCGGCGAGAGCTACGACCTCTCGGTGGTCGGCGTAAAATACGACCTGACGGCCAAGACGCTCGACATCGTCACGCCGCTCATGCGGGTTCCCTTCAGCACCAAAGCCCCCGAAATCATCAACACCGCCTATCTGATGACCCTCTCCGACATTTCGTGGTACGGGGCGAAGTGCGCCGTCCATCCTTCGGACGACCTGCCCTACTTCTGCACGTTCGTCAAGAAATCGACTTTCGACATGGCCTATGACGACGCCGATTTCGCACAGACCTATATCGACGACCGCTACCTGTGGCCCTATTACGGCGAGCTGAGCGACGGCATCCTGCTCTGGAGCGACTTCACCGCAACGGGCGACCTCGCATTCTCCTCGCCGGGATTCATGCGGCGCGATCCGCTCTATATCTCGGAGGACATTTACCCGCTGGAGGCCAATACCGATTATTACGCCGTGGCGTTCGGCTGCAACGAAAACGGCGAATTCTCGAACAGCCGCGTCTCGCGCAAGCTTTTCCATACCAAAGCCTTCACGCCGACCGAAGCGTGCACCTTCACCATCGACGTAACCGTGGACAAGCAGGATCTCGCGATCAAGGTGATCCCTTCGGACAAAAACACGAGCTACATCACGTTCATCGACGAGCGGGACACCTACCGCGACAATTTCGCCACGCCGCGGCAATATCCGCCCTACGACCTCTACTGGCGCATGCAGGGACTGGAAGCGGGACAGACGATCGGGGACGACGACTGCTTCTACACGGGCGACGCGGCTTACAACGTCGTAAGCCTGAAAGCCGCATCGGCCTACATCGTCTTCGCGTACGGATGCTCCGCCGACGGCAGAATCACGACCGAGCCGGAGATCGTCGAGGTCCATACCAAAGGAACGGTGGACCAGCCCGACCTGAACTCGGCCGCCAAGCACCGCCGCACGGTCAGCGCACGGCCCGCATACCGTGTGATCCGCTGACGGGGATTGCAGACATAAGGAAACCGGGGACCGATTGTCCCCGGCTTCTTTCGTTCAGTCTCCTCTATTTCATAATCCGGCAGTCGAACAGCGGCCCGGCCACGGCGTCATCGCGGATGGCGCGCAGCGTCACAGTCACCAGCTCTTTGCCGGCCGTCAGCTCCGCCGGAATCCGGTAGCTGCGCTCGACGTACTGCGGGCCCCAGTTATGGATGTTCTCGAAACCGACCTTCCGACCGTCGATCTCGATGTCGAACGAGTGGTTGTAGAAGCGGTTGCCCCAATAGGTGCAGTAGAGCGTGTTGGGCACGTCGGGGGCCACGGCCATGTCGAACGAGAACCAGCCGCCGAGCGTCTCGCGGTATTTGCGACCTTCGAATTCATGGGGCGCGGTCTTCTCGCCCCGGAGATTGTGGTCGCGTTCGGGCTGCATCTCGCCGGGTGTAAACTGCGACACGGTGCGTTCACGCAGCCACTCCTCGCGGTGCTCCCGCAGGCGCATGTCGGCGAGTTGTTCCTTCCACGTCGTCTCCGGAAAATGCTGGAAGTAAACCATCATGCGCCGTCCGCCCACTTCGTAATAGGGAATCAGCTCCTTCTGCACGGGCTGCGCGGTCAGCGTTTCGAAACGCAGCCGCTTCTTATCGGTGCATTTCACCAACGCCGATACATCGGTCACGTCGTCGGCGACAATAACGGGAATCTCCTCTTTGTCTTCGAGCACGGAGCTGAGCACGACGGGACCGTAGAAATAAGCCCGCAGCGTGGAGTCGCCCGGAATCGGTTCCGAGTGCAGCGACTGTCGCAGTACGAAGCGCACCTCGTCGCCCGAACGCCACTTGCGGTTTACGGAGATATAGCTTCCCGGCTTGGCCTTCTGTTTCACCGGCCGGCCGTTTACCGTCAGTTCGTAACCCTCGGCCGCCCATTCGGGGTAACGCAGATTCAGCACGAACCGCTGCGCCCCGGACATTTCGACGCGCAGCCGCACCTCGTCCGAACAGGGAAAGTCGGTAAGCTGTTCAACCTTCACCCCGCGCGATTTCCAGTCGAGCGTCGAAGGGATATAAAGATTGACATACAGGTTTTCGCGCGCGTCGGTAAAGTAGATGAATTCGCCGTAACGGGCGTGATTCTCCATACCGGAGCCGACGCAGCACCAGAACGAATCGAAGGGCAGGCAGAATCCCTTGCGGTGTCCCGACCCCATAGGCGACATATAGCACACCATTCCGTCGTCGGGATTCTGCGATGCGAGAATCTGGTTGTAAAGCGCCCGCTCGTAATAATCGGCCCGCCTGACCGTAGGATCGAGCTGATACAGGTGCTTGGTCAGCTTGAGCATGTTGTAGGTATTGCAGGTCTCGCAGGTTCCGTCCGAAAGCCGGTTTGCCAGCATGCCCGGTGCGCCGAAATGCTCGTATTCGCTGTTGCCGCCGATCGCATAGCTGTGGAATCCGACCACGCGGTGCCAGAAATAGTCGGCGATACGCCGGTAACGCTCATCCCCGGAACACTCGTACTCACGGACGGCGCCGACGATCTTAGGTATCTGCGTATTGGCATGCTTGCCCGGCAGCGAATCCACCCCGGCGGCCAGCGGACGCAGAATCTCGCGGTGGTCGAAACGTCGTGCAAGCTCCAAGTATTTACGCTCCCCCGTCAGGACATAGATGTCGGCCAGCGATTCCGTGATTCCGCCGTGTTCGCAAATCAGGATTTTGTCCATCTGTTCGTCCGAAAGCTTCGCCACCAGTCCGTCGAGCCAGTCGGCAAAGCGCACCAGCACGGTCAAAGCCTTGGCATTGGGCGTATAGCGGCAGACATCGACCAGCCCGGCATACATTTTATGCAGGGTGTAGAACGGCACCCAGCCGCCGTTAAGGTCGAATCCCTGCGAGCGGATATCGCCCCGCTCCAGCTCGGCGAAGAGCGCGCGGCTGCGTTCGAACCCGGCCAGCAGTCCCGTTCCCTCCTTCTGCTGACACTCGGCAAGGCCGTCGATCGAGTAATTGATCTTATCGAGCAGCGCCCGATCGCCGGTCGCGGCGTACATCATCGCGGCCGCCGACAGAAAATGCCCGAACCCGTGGCCCGAACATCCGGCGCTCTCCCAGCCGCCGTAGCGGGGCGCTTTGGGTTCGAGCCCCGCCTCGGAGCGGAAGCCCGAAAGGTAACGGTCGGGGTCCATCGAATCGAGCCAGCGACGGTCCATCTCCTGCGCATGCAGAAACGGACCGCCCGTAATGCGCACGTCGTTCAGCGGAACGGGATAACGCTGCGGCTGCACCGCCGCATGTCTCTCGCGGGTCCGGGGCACGGCCGCCGAAATCGAGACCGGACCGGTTCCCAGCACCACGGCCGCCAGCAGCATATTCAGGGGAAAAGATCGCCATTTCATATCAAGCAGTTTTTAGGATTAGAATTCGTCTCAAAGTTCCGCCTTTTTTGACAACCGATCTTCGGGAAAATTTGCAGATTATTGTGGTATTTTTATGCTTCCCGGCCCAAAATCCCCCGTCGCGGCGATACTGCCGGCGAACTGCCTTCCCGCGGCGACGCCACGCCGACTCAGGATGCCACGAGCCGACAACCGGGGCAGCCAGCCAAAGTCCGAACCCATCGGGAAGGCCCCACATAGGCCCGAAACAGCCCCCTCGGAAAGCCCGGCGCGGCACCCAGCGCAAAGCCCCTTCGCACCCGCAAGAAACCGCAAGAAACCGCAGGCGGCGGTCAGCGGCAGCTGAAGGCGACGCTTTGCCGCGCCCCGTGTTCGTCGATAACGGTCAGCCGGTGCGCACCGGGAGCGGGACGGACGGATATCTTGTGTTCGAGGGTCGTCGCACCGATATAATTGTCGTCGATATGCCAGTATAACACGGCGTTGCGGTCGCGGTGTATGGCCGTGAAGACCAGACTCTGCGCCTCGCCTTCGAGCGATTTGGGCGCCACCAGCACGCGCCCCGGCTGGGGGTAGACGATGTCGATCGGATTGCCGCCCGCCCCGCTGCCCGAAAGTCCCGGATGCAAAGGCGGCAGCGGACGGTAGTCGGGATGCTGCTTCCTGTAATACCACTCCTGCGCGGGCGGCAGGATAAACATCGGCATCCGGACGATCTGCGCCGGGTCGTAACAGTCCGCGGTCACCCGGTAGCGGAGGTCGCGGCTCAGATTCACGATCCGGTGATAGGGGCAGACTTCGCCGGCGGCAGCCGTGCGGGGAATCATCAGCGTATCGCGGTCGGGACATATGTGCGAAGCCAGACAGCCGCTCTGCCGGCAGACGACGGCCGCTTCCAGATCGCCGTGAGGCTCCGCGAACCACTCCCCGCCGGGCAGCAGCCCGAATACGTCGAAGAGCAGCGGCGCGGCATACCCCACCCCGGTCATCAGCGGACGGCCTTCGCCCGAACAGTTGCCCACCCAGACGCCGACGGCATAGTCGGGCGTCACCCCGACGGCCCACGCATCGCGGTTGCCGTAGCTGGTGCCCGTTTTCCAGCCGATCTTCTTCGACGAGGAGAAATACTGCCACTCGCCCTCCTCCTCAGGACGGGCCACATGGCTTATCGAATTGAACATAAGCCATATCGCACCCCTCGACAGCGGAATGTCGTCCGCGCTGACCGTCTTTACGGCCTCCGGATCGCAGTGCGGGATGCGGACCGGCCCGCCGCCGAGCTTGGCAGCCAGCATCGCATAGACCGACGTCAGGTCCCAGAGCGTGATCTCGGCGCCGCCCAGAATCAGCGAAAGCCCGTAATGGTCGGCGCTCCTGTCAATCGTCCCGAATCCCAGATTCCGCACCAGCGCCAGAAAATTCTCGCGCCCGTATTTGTCGAGCATCTTCACCGAAGGAACGTTCAGCGAACGTTCGATCACCCGGTTGGCAGGCACCGCGCCGCTGAAGTCGTGGTTGAAGTTCTGGGGCGTAAAGTCCTTGTAATAAGTCGGAACATCCGGAAACAGCATCGTGGGCAGGGCCGTCCCGTTGTCCAGCATCGCGGCGTAAAGCAGGGGTTTGAGCACGCTTCCGCTGCTGCGGGGCGCCCGGACGACATCGACGCTGGTGCCCTCGCTCCGGTCCGCGGGATCGTAGACATTTCCCACATAGGCCAGCACTTCGCCGCTCTTCACATCCATCACCACGACGGCGAGGTTATTTATCTTATTGCCCCTGTTGCGCCGGTTGTGCCGCAGCGCCAGCTCGTTGACCCTGCGCTGCAGGTCATAGTCGAGCGTCGAGCGGAGCGATCCTCCGCGCATCCGCCCCAGCAGGTGCATCGCCTGCATCGGCATCGGTTCGGGAGCGTCGGGCAGCGGTTCCTGCCGGGCCAGAGCGCACGTCAGGGAGTCGATATGCCCGCCGCGCCATATCCGTTCCAGCAGGTCGTCCCGCTTGCGCCGCAACCGCTCCCGGTTGCGCCTGATATGGATGAGCGCGGGCGAGTTCGGCAGTACGGCGAGCATGGCGCTCTCGCCCCACGAGAGGCTGCCGGCGCTGCGGCCGAAATAGTACCATGCGGCGCTCTCCAGTCCGATCACATTGCCGCCGAAGGGGGCGTGGGAGGCGTACAGGGCGAGTATCTCCTCCTTGCTGTATCTGAATTCCAGCCGGGTCGCCAGAATCGTCTCGATGATTTTCTCCCGGAAGGTCCTCGCTTTCCGGCCGCGGCTCAGGCGGATCGTCTGCATCGTAAGCGTGCTGGCGCCGCTGGCCACCCTTCCCGAAGCGAGGTTCTGCCGCACGGCGCGGCCGAGCGCCAGCGGATCGACCCCGAAATGGCGGTAGAAACGTTTGTCCTCGTAAGTAGTAATAGCGACACGGAATTTGTAAGGCACGCTGTCCGTAGGGAAAAAGCGCCACTGTCCGTCGGAAGCGACCTTGGCCGACATCAGACGGCCGTCGCGGCTCCAGACGGTCGCCGAGAAAGGCTCGTCGAAAAGCGTCCGGGGCAGGCAGAAACAATACCCCGCCGCAGCCGCGGCAAGGAGCGGCAACAGCAGGAAATATATTGTTTTCCGCTTGAGCTTTTCAGTCATATTTTATGTATCTTTGACAAAGTTACCAAAAAAACCACTATGAAAGCAATCCGCTACGTATTGTTTGCAACGGCTCTCCTGCTCTTCGCCTCATGCGGCAGGCAGCCGTCCGATATCATCGAATCGTCGCCGAACGGAGTGACGGGCGTCAAAATGCCGATTCTCGTGACGTTCAAGGAGAACGTCGAGCCGAAGGAGGACAGAATCCGGGAAGCCGTATCGATCTCGCCCTCCGTCGATTTCGACGTCTACCTTTCGGGAATGCGGATGCTGCGGATCATCCCCCGGTCGCCCCTGAAATACGACACCCGCTACAAGGTGACCATCGATGCCGCGAAACTCACCGGACGGCAGCTCAAAGGCGTCGCGGAATTCGAATTCGCCACGCCGAAACTGCGGTTCGCCTACAGCGACTACTGGCTGCAGCAAAGCGACGACATGACCTCCTACGTACTGGTCGGCGAGGTGGTCTCGTCCGATTACGCGGAGAGCGGCTACGTGGAGAAGAACCTCAAGATAAGCGGACTGAAGAATCCGGACGTCGCGTGGGTGCACTCCGCGAACGGCACCACGCACCAGTATACCGTCGGCAACATCGCCCCCGGCGAGGGAGCGGGTTACACGCTGACGCTCGATTTCGGCTACGGCGACAGCAAGACCCTGACCGTCGAAGTGCCCAAGAAGGACGAGTATGTGGTGCTGGACCACAGCGTCGCGGCGGAACCGCTCGCGGTGGTGGTGACCTTCTCCGAACCGCTCAAACAGAACCAGAACCTGAAGGACCTGATCCGCTTCGACACGAAATTCCGCACCTCGGTCGACAAGAACCGGCTCTACATCTATCCCGAATCGCACGTCACGGGGAATTTCGACATCGAAATAAGCCGGAACGTGCTCAGCAAGGGCGGGCAGCGGCTCAAGGAGAGCTATACGTTCACGGCCAACCTGCCGTCGCGGGTGCCGGCGATCCGCTTCGCGGGCAAAGGCTCCGTCCTCCCCTCGTCGAACGACATGTCCCTGCTGTTCGAATCGGTGAACTACCGCAAGGCGCGGGTGCGCGTGCGGAAAATATTCGCCAACAACCTGCTGCAGTTCTTCCAGCAGAACTACTACGGCGGCGACTACTATTCGGATATGGACTACGTGTCGCGCATCGTCCGCGATACGACCGTCGATCTCTCGGCCAAGGCATCGACCAAGCTCGACCTCTCCAACACCTATTCGCTGGATCTCAGCCGCCTGATAACCGACGGCCGGAAGTCGATGTACCTGCTGGAGATCAAGGGCGTCGAACCGCTGGTTCCCACCGACGAGTATGATTACGACTACTATTTCGGAGATTACCGGACTTACCGGGAGCGGTCGAAACTGGTTCTGCAGTCCGACATCGGCATCATCTGCAAAAACAGCGGCGAAGAGGAGTACGTCGTCTACACCACCGACCTGCTGTCAGCCCGGCCCAAAGGGGGCTGCAAGGTACGGGCCTACGACAAGCAGAACCAGACCGTGGCGGAAGCATCCACCGATTCCGAAGGCCGCGCCGTGCTGAAATGCAGGGAGGAGCCCTCCATCGTAGCGGCCGAAGCCGACGGACAGCTCGCCTTCGTCAAGGTGGAGCGGGGCGCGGCGCTGTCACTGAGCAATTTCGACGTCGGGGGCACCACCAACCCCAAAGGCACGAAGGGTTTTCTGTTCGGCGAGCGCGGCGTATGGCGGCCCGGAGACGACATCTTCCTCACCTTCATCGTCACGTCCGACAATCCGCTGCCGGAAAACCATCCGGCGTCCGTGGAGTTCTTCAACCCCAACGGGCAGCTGGTGCAGACGCTGGTCAGCAACGGCTCCTCGGACGGCATCTACACGTTCAAACTCGGAACGACGCCGGCGGCGCCTACCGGACAGTGGCTGGCGCGCGTAAGTCTGGGCGGCGCGGTATTCGAAAAAGCGATCCGCGTGGACGCCATCAAGCCCAACCGAATGAAAATCGACATGCGGCTCGGTGACGGCAAGCGGATCGACGCCCGAAAGTTCACGGGCAGCCTGACGGCCAAATGGCTGCACGGCGCTCCGGCGGACGGCGCAAAAGTGACGCTTCAGGCGCAGCTCAGGCAGATTCCGACGCGTTTCAAGGGTTATGAGAAGTACTCGTTCGACGACGCGACGAAATATTTCGAAACCGAGGAGCGGGAGATCGTCTCCGGCACCACGGACCAGCAGGGAACGCTGCAGCTGACGACCGGCGGACTCGCTTCGCTGGAGGGGCTCAGCCCCGGCATGCTGAGCGGCAAATTCACGGTGAAGGTCTTCGAAAAGAGCGGCGATTTCAGCGTCGATCAGCAGATCATCCCCGTGTCGCCCTACGACGCCTATTTCGGAATCGGAGTGACGCCCCAGACGAGCGACTGGGGCGACGAATACCTCGACAGCAAAAAGGAGCACCTGCTGCGCATCGTCATGCTCGATGCGCAGGGACGTCCCCTGCCCGGCAGGGAAGAGGTGCTCGTCTCGGTCTACAAGATCACCTCCTACTGGTGGTGGGACGCCGCGTCGGACTCGCAGGCCCGTTATGCGAAAAATGCGCTCAACACCTGCTACAAGACATTGCAGACGACCCTGACCGACGGCGCGGGGCAGGTCGCGATGCGCTGGAGCGCAGGCGATTACGGCTATTATATGATCCGCGTGACCGGTTCGGGCCATGAACACGCTGCGACTCAGGTCGTTTGCGTATCGTCCTCCGACTGGCGGGGCGACGTCTCCTCGGTGACGGACGCAGCCACCCGACTCGCCGTGACCAAGGACAAGGAGAAATATGCGCCGGGCGACAAGGCGAAGATCACGATCCCCTCTTCGCCGGAAGCGCGGGCGCTGGTGAGCGTCGAGAGCGGCAGCGTCGTACGGGAAAGTTTCTGGATCGACTGCGCCGACAAACAGACCGCGTTCGAGATACCGATCAAAGCCGGAATGGCTCCCAACGTCTACGCCTCGGTGACGCTCGTCCAGCCCCATAACCATACGCACAACGATGCGCCGATAAGGTTGTTCGGCGTGATCCGGCTCGACGTCGAAGACGCCGCCACGAAGCTCGATCCGGTGATCGACATGCCCGAAACGGTCAGACCGGAGTCGGAGATCACGATAAAGGTCCGGGAAAAGGACGGCAAGAAGATGAGCTATGTGCTGGCGCTGGTGGACGAGGGCCTGCTGGGGCTGACGCGCTTCAAGACGCCGAACCCCTACCTCCATTTCAACGCCACGGAGGCGCTGGGCGTACGGACGTGGGACATGTTCGACCACGTGATCGGCGCCTACGGCGGCAGGATCGAACAGTTGTTCGCAATCGGCGGCGACGCGGAGCAGCAGCAGAACACCGGCGCACTGAAGGCGCAGCGGTTCAGACCCGTCGTACGGTTCCTCGAAGCGCAGAAGCTGGGCGCAGGCAAAACGAACACCCACAAAATCGCGCTGCCGCCCTATTTCGGGTCGGTGCGCGTGATGGTCGTGGCTTCGAACGGACGGGCTTCCGGCGCCGCGGAGAAGGTCGCCGAAGTGAAAAAACCGCTGCTGGTGCAGGCCACCCTGCCGCGCGTGGTCTCCACGGACGAAGAGGTGGAGCTGCCGGTGACGGTTTTCGCCCTCGAAAAGGGAGTCGGCAAGATCGACCTGAAAGTCTCCGCGAACGAACTCTTCTCGGCCGTCGGACCGCGCAGCAAGACGATCGCCCTCAGCCAAAGCGGCGAGGAGGTCGTAACGTTCCGGCTGAAAGTCAACAAGGAGACGGGCGTCGGAAAGGTTCGGGTCACGGCGACCTCCTCCGGCGACAGCTCCGTTTCGGAGATCGAGCTGGACGTACGCGAACCCAACCCCTACGTAACGACGTCGGAGGATTACATGCTGGAGCCGGGCAAAACGATCGCCCTCAGGCCCCTGAAGGATACCGGAAGCGCAAAGCTCGAACTCTCGTCGATCCCGTCCGCAGACCTCACGCGCCGCATGGAATATCTGGTGAGGTACCCCCACGGCTGCATCGAGCAGATCACCTCCGGCGCATTCCCGCAGCTCTACCTGCCCGCTGTCATGGAGTGCGACGTCCGGACGCTTCAGGACATCGACCGCAACGTCAAGAGCGTATTGTCGCGTCTGGGCGGTTACCAGCTCTACAACGGATCGTTCGCCTACTGGAGCGGAGGCTCGAACAGCTCCGACTGGGGAACGGCCTATGCGGCCCACTTCCTGACCGAAGCCGCGAAATACGGCTACGGCATCGACCGCCCGATGCTCGACCGCGCGCTCAAATACCTGCGCGGCAACGAAGCGGACAGCTTCCTGACGCAGGCTTACGCCCAGTACGTTCTGGCGCTCAACAACATGGCTGACCGGGGCGCCATGAACCGGCTGAGGGAGAAAGCCGCCGACCTGAAGAACGACGTCAAATGGATGCTGGCGGCGGCCTATGCGCTGGACGGCAACCGGAAGGTAGCCGAAGAGCTGACCGCGCAGGGCGGAAGCGGCCAGACCGGCAAGGTCGATCCGTACGACGACACCTACAACAGCAGCGAACGCCAGATGGCCGTGGTGCTCATGACGCAGACGCTGCTCGGCAAACGGGAAGAGGCGTTCCGCACGGCCCTGAAGATGTCCGACATCCTCAAGAAGGAGAAGTGGCTGAGCACGCAGTCTACGGCGTGGATGCTCAGCACCCTCTCCAACTTCATCGTGTCGGGGCAGACCGGCATCGACGCCAAAGCGGGCAAAGAGAGCATCCGAACCGACAAATCCTTCGTCAGCATGCCGCTGACCGAAGAGACCGGGGTGACGAACAACGGCAAGGAGAGTCTGTATGCCGTCGTCAGCCAGCGTTACAACCCCGCCAAGGGCGAAGAGACGGAGGCGGCCGACAACATCCGCATCGCCGTCCGGTATACGGACATGGACGGCAAGGCCGTAGACCCCAAGTCGATCCGCGCTTCGACGGATTTCTACGCCGTGGTGACCGTCTCGAACATCAGCGGCTATGAGAAATACACCAATCTGGCGCTGACACATATCGTTCCGGCGGGCTGGGAGATCACTTCGGAGCGGGACCTCACGTCGGTCACCTATCAGGACATCCGCGACGACCGGGTGCTGAGCTACTTCGACCTGAAACGGGGCGAAAGCAAGGAGATACCGGTCAAGCTGACGGCGACATACAAGGGCCGCTACTACCTGCCGTCGATCTACTGCGAAGCCATGTACGACAACTCGGTCCGCGCACTCAAAAAGGGCGAATGGATCGAGGTGGTCGAATAGGCCGGAGCCTACAGGCAGGTCTTGCCCGGCAAAGCTTTCCGCCGGACAGACGGGAAGCGGCAAAAGGGAAGCATCCCCGGACTTCAGACAAATCCCCGTAACCATGCAGGTTACGGGGATTGCCGTATCTTCAAAGGACACGCTGTATCCGGGAAAGACCACCGCAGGCAGACATCGCGCGCAGGCGGAACGGACCACTATTTTTTCGTGCAGAGCGTGACGAGCAGCGAGGCGGACGAAAGCAGGATTCCCGCCGCGACGACTCCCGTCCAGCCGTAAAGCGACCATGCGGCTCCCGACAGCAGCGTGCCGAGCGAACCTCCCGCGAAGTAGGTGCTCATAAAGATCGTGTTGATCCGGTTCGAAGCCGAGGGATCGAGTTCGAACAGAGTGGCCTGATTGCTGAGCTGGATGCACTGCATGCCGATATCGACGACGACGATTCCGGCGACGAGCGCCGCATAGGAATCCGCACCGAAGAAGAACAGCAGCCATGCGAGGATCTGCAGGCCGACGCCGATATAGTTGAACCTGCGCACGCCGACGCGCCGGATGTACTTCCCGGCGAAGGTCGCCGTCAGAGCGCCCGCGATTCCGCAGAGTCCGAGCATGCCGACGACGTTGCTGCCGGCATAAAACGGCGCCTGCGCCATCTTGAAGGCGAGCGACGCCCAGAAACACAAAAAGGAGCCGAAAGCCAGCGCGGCGCGCACGGAATAGATACGCAGCGTCGGATAGCACCGGACGATCGTAAGGAGCGACTTCATCAGGGCGGCATAGGTTCCCCGGAAGTTGGGGCGCGCATCGGGCAGTACATACAGCACGACGGCCGCCGAAACGACCATGAGTCCGGCGGCGGCGAAATACATTTCGCGCCAGCCGAAAAGCTCGCCGACAACGCCGCTGACCACGCGCGAAGCGAGGATTCCGGTCAGCAGGCCCGAAAGGACGATCCCGACATTGCGGTTTTTATATTCCGGGCGCGAATACTGCGCCGCCAGCGGAATGAAGATTTGCGGAATGACCGAGCAGACGCCCGTCACCAGCGAAAACCCGTGAATCACACGGATATCGGAAGCCGTGGCGATCGCCAGCAGCGAAACGGCCAGCAGCAGGAAGTTGACCAGTACGATGCGCCTGCGGCTGAAAAGATCGGCGAGGGGTATGATGAACAGCAGCCCCAGCGCATAACCCAACTGCGAAAAGAGGGCGACATGGTTGGCGGCGAGCGTAGTGGTGCCCAGATCCTGCCGGAGCATATCGAGCAGCGGCTGATTGTAGTACAGATTGGCGACCGACACGCCGGCGATGACGGCCAGCGTGCATAACAAACCGTTCGAAAGCCCGGCGCCCTCCTTCAACATCGCCTTCATCGGCGGCGCGGTTTTTCGGGTCCCGACTTTCGCCCCTGCCTGCGATCCGGGTTGCGTCCCGGCCTGCGGTTCGGATCGCGGTTCGGGTTACGGCTTGGGGTGGAGTTTGAGTTGGGGCCGGCTGACGATGCGGCGGAGGATGCGGAGGATGACAAGGCGGATGCCGAAGGCATTGCGGATGCGGAGGATGACGGAGAGGCAGGGGGCGTTGCGGAAGATAATGCGGAGGAAGACAAGGCGGATGCCGGAGTCATTGCGGATGCGGAGGATGACAATGAGGCAGAGGGCGTTGCGGAAGATAATGCGGAGGAAGTCCGGTCCTCAGATTCTACACCGGATGCGGTTTTCGTTCCGGTCAGAGATTTCGTTCCGGCCACGGGCTTTGTTCCGGGTGCGGATTTCTTTCCGGTCACGGGCTTTGTTCCGGTCTCGGATTTCGGCGTTTTCGGCCGCGGCTTTTTCCGCACCGACCAGCCGAAATGGCCGAGCGCTTCGCCCAGTGCGAAATATTCGCCGTGGGAGTAGACGATCGGGCAGGCCCGTTCGAGGCAGAAACGGCCCGTGGCAGGGTCGATATAATCGGCATCGACCTGCACGGCGACCACCTCGGCCAAAAACATGTCGTGCGTACCCAGCTCAAGCACCTGCCGCACGCGGCACTCGATGCTCACGGGAGACTCTTCGACGATCGGCGCGGCGACCTTGAGCACCTTGCCGGGCGTAAGGCCCATTTCGCGGAATTTGTCGTAATCGCGGCCCGAACGTACGCCGCACCAGTCCGCGGCACGGGCCAGACCGCGGGTCGTGAGGTTGATGACGAACTCGCCGGTGCGGCGGATAATCCCGTAGGAGTGGCGTTCGGGCCGCACCGAGACGTAGCACATCGGCGGATCGGTGCAGACCGTCCCCGTCCACGCCACGGTCAGCAGGTTATACTCGTCCGGCGTCGCGCCGCAGCTCACCAGCACCGCCGGCAGCGGATAGATGAGCGTTCCGGGTTTCCAGCTCTCTTTCATCGGCCCAACTATTTGTCCCGAAAGAAGAAGTTGCGGAAAAATACGATCTGGTAGTCGATCGAATTGCCCCAATACTCGTTGTTGTGACGGCCGGGACGCACATAGAAGTCGTGCATGATGCCGCGGCGCAGCAGCTCGGCATGGAAGTCGTTGTTCACCCCGAAGAAGAAATCGTCGTAACCGCAGTCGATAACGATCGCCAGATCGCCGTCGGCGATACGCGGGATCAGGTTGATCGGCGTAGCCGCCTCCCAAGCTTCGGGATGCTCGGCCTGCGTGCCCAGCAGCTGCGGAATCTCCCAGTTTTCGGGGAACGGGCGAATATCCAGCCCGCCGCTCGTGCTGCCGACGGCCCCGAACAGCTCCTTATGCCTGATCGCCAGTGACACGGCGCCGAAGCCGCCCATGCTGAGCCCCGTGATCGCGCGACCGCTGCGGTCGCGCGAAACGGGATAACGCTCCTCGACGGCCGGAAGCAGTTCCCGCGTCATGAAAGTCTCGTAAAGGCTCTTCGCCCGCACCTTGCTGTCGAGGTACCAGCTCGTCGCGCCGTCGGGACAGACGAAGGCGATTCCTTCGCGGTCGGCGATGGCGGGCAGCGACGGTTTGATCCGGAGCCACGTCGTCTGATTGCCGCCGTAACCGTGGAGCAGGTAGACCGTCGGGCAGGGATTCGCAGGCGAAGCGCCGTCGGGCAGGATCACGATCACGGGAATGTCGCGGTCCATGGAAGCGCTGCGCACCGCAAGCGTATCGACCGCAGCGGCGGCGGCAAACTGCGCCGTCAGCCACGCCAACAGAAAGGCTAAAATGAAGATTCGTTTCATGGCATACTATTTATGAATACGCAAAAATACGAAAAAACCGTATCTTTGCTGCATGCTGACGGAATTCATCCGATATCTCTCCGCCGAGCGGCGCTACTCGCCGCTCACGGTGCGCAACTACAAGCACGACGTGGAGCAGTTCCTCGCGTGGCTGGACTGCGACGAGTCGCGGTTCGACCCGCGGTCGGTCACGACCGAGCAGATCCGCGAATGGATCATTTTCCGCACGGAGGAGGGAAAGCTCAGCGCCGGGTCGATGAACCGCGAAGTGGCTTCGCTCCGGGCCTTTTTCCGCTGGCTGCACCGCACGGGAGCCGTCGAAAAGGATATTTTCCGCATGATTTCGACGCTCAAAACCTCACGCCGCCTGCCGGCATTCGTTCCCGAAAGCCGCATGACGACCATCGTCAGCGAGTGCGGACCGGACAGCGAAGATTTCCAGACCGAGCGCAACTCGCTCATCATCCTGATGTTTTACGCCTGCGGACTGCGTCTGGCCGAGCTGGTCGGCATCGACCGCAGCGACTTTTCGGCCGACTACACCTCGCTGCGGGTCCGGGGCAAGGGAGACAAACAGCGCATGGTCCCGATTCTCGAATTCCTGCGCGAAAAGATTTTGCACTACCTCGGCCTAATAGAGAGGCAAAATATTTGCATTTCTTCGGAAAAAGCACTATTTTTAACACATAAAGGGAAGCGCATATCCCGGAGCGTCGTCTACCGCACGGTGCAGGAGGAACTCACCCGCGCGGGCGTACAGGGCAAGAAAAGCCCGCACGTATTGCGGCATACGTTCGCCACGCACCTGCTGAACGGCGGAGCCGACATGCGCGAGATTCAGGAGCTTTTGGGCCACGCCTCGCTGCAGGCCACGCAGGTCTACACGCACAACAGCATCGCCCGGCTTCGGGAGATATACGCAAAAGCCCATCCCCGCGAAAAGGGAGGGAAGTGATTAACTTTTATAAACTGCAAGGCTATGAACGTACAGATTCAATCCGTGAAATTCGACGCAGACAAACGGCTGATCGAATTCGTAGAGCACAAAATGGAAAAGCTCGACCGCTTCGCAGAGCGTTCGACCGGTGCCGAGGTCATTCTGAAACTCGATAAAGACCATGAAAAAGGAAACAAGATCGCAACGATCACACTCCATATGCCGGGCGAGGACCTCGTGGCCTGCCACCAGTCCAAAGCCTTCGAGGAGTCGGTGGACGAAGCGATCGACGCCCTCAAGCGTCAGTTAGACAAATTCAAGAGCAAATCGGAAAAGTAAACCCACCAACCAATCAAATAACCTTTAACTTCAATGCCGCAGCGGCCGTCCTTTTTGGGACGGCCGCTGCATTTGAAAACATCCGCCACATGGCGACGCGGGAAGTTGGAAACACACGCCATCTGGAAGCACACGTCATTCGAGAACCGTGGGAAACGGAAAAAAACCGGCACGCGAAACTATCCGGAAGCTGAAACCGCGCGGAATTCCGGCGAATGACTCCGCCCCAACGCGGAGCTGCGCACAAAAAAAGCGACCGGAAACCGATCGCTTAGTAGTGGATAGGGGATTCGAACCCCTATGTCGTGCGTGAGAGGCACGTATCCTAACCCTTAGATGAATCCACCGTGTGAGTTTTGTGGTGCAAAGATAACGCCTTCTTTTAAAACTGCAAAATTTTCCTGCAAATTCTACGATTTTTTTTGGAAAACCCCGCATATAGCCGCATTTTCCGTATCTTTACGATAAATACAAAACATGTCCAGACCATGAAATACATCAAAACCGCCATACTGATCGCAGGCATGGCTGCGGCGACGGCAGCCTGCACGCGGAAGCCCGTCGTTCCCCAATTCGGCATGCTGACAATCGACACCCTCATCGGCACGCCCGCAAACGGATGCAAGATCGAATACCGCTTCGCCACGATCGCCAACGCAGAGAAATCCCCCGCCCTGCGCTCCATCGAAGCCGCCAACGCAGGCTATTTCTTCGAACTGGAAGAGTTCGGCGGCACGGCGCGTCAGGCGGCCGATTCCGCCCTCCGCCAGATCGCCGCGGAGCTTGCATTTCCGCAGAGCGCCCCGCAGATGACGGAGCCTTACGAAATCTCGGCCGAAGCCGAAGCAGCCGTCACGGACTCGCTCGTCACCTACATCATCAGCCGGTGGAGCTACACGGGAGGGGCGCACGGCATGTACGCCACGGAGTGCCATACCTATTCGCTGGCCGGAGGGTACGAACTCTCCACGGCGGACCTCTTCTCCGAACGGCAGCTGCTCGGCATGGAGGCCCTGCTGCGCAGGAAACTCTGCGAGCAATACGAAGCCGCCAACGACGACGAGCTGGCCGAACGGGGATTTTTCCCGGAATACATCTCCCTGACGGAGAATTTCCGGATTACGCCCGAAGGGATCACCTTCTACTACAATCCTTACGACATCGGATGCTATGCGCTGGGAGCCGTTGACGTGACGATGAGCCGCGAAGAGCTGGAGAATCTGTAACATCCTCCGAAAAAGAGACGGCCGCAGGGCCGTAAAATGAAAAAAGGCCGGAGTCTCACGACTCAGACCTTTTTTTTGGCGGGGAACCACCCCCTCCAAAAACGAGGTTTAATCGGAGGTATTCGACTCTCGGACGAGCACCGCCCTTCAAGTCTTAGTAACGGAATCTCCGTTACAACCTGCCGATTTCCTCAACCAACCTAAAACTACTAACCTAAATGAACCTTAAAACTTCACTGCAAAGATACGGGGCGTTTTTGAATTACGCAAATATTTTATGAATATTTTAAATATATTTAACAATTTGGTAACATTGGCGGCGAAAAAGCGCTGAAAAAGCCCCTCAGGACGGGTTCGGAGAGAATCACGACGCCTGCCGTCCCACAAAAACAGCGTGGGAAAAAGTTGCAGGAACGACGGCCTGCAAACAAAAAAAGCCACGGGAGAAAAAAACACGGGAGACAAAAAGACAGCGACAAAGAAAAAAGGCGACGGACTATGAAGTGCACCCCAAATATTGGACGGATTAGTATTTGTTTAGATGGCATGAGT
>ERZ1673748.261-NODE-261-length-83915-cov-10.572573_pt1 | contig 83915 bp, 74 predicted proteins | sample MGYA00580196_ERZ1673748 | MGnify/ENA primary metagenome ERZ1673748 (study PRJEB41218, sample SAMN15661796) | gut metagenome | host: Homo sapiens | place: Canada: London | collected 2015-08-20/2019-03-30 | study: EMG produced TPA metagenomics assembly of...
GGCACCCACCAGCAGCTGCTGGCCCGGCATGGCCGCTACTACCAGCTGTACACCCTGCAATACCACAAGGCGCAGCTGAACGCAGCCGAATAAGCGCAGACAGAAAGGCCGCTGACCTGAGATGGGTCAGCGGCCTTTTCCGTCTGCACCGGGGGTGGAGTCGTCCGCTTCCGGATCGTTGAGAGAACGCAATTAACACTTGCAAAACAGGTGCATCGCTCGTATAATAGAATATGGTAAAATAATAAAAAAGAGAAATGGAAAGGAGGGGCCACAGGATGCAGTGGATCGATGCGCTCGGCTACGAAGAAGTGATGACCTTTCTGCGCAGTACACCGGCCAACCTCTTTTTCAAGGATACGGAATGCCGTTACCTTTTTGTTTCGGACGTTAGGACTTTCTTCCCCTACGGAGAAGGGCAGGAAGAGGATGTGCTGGGCAAGACAGATCTGGAGATCTGGGGCAACGAGGAACAGGCCCGCTTTTATTATGAGCAGGACCAGAAGGTGCTTGCCACCGGCAAGGGAACCGGCTTTATCACCGAGGTGCCCCGGGAGGATGGGACGGCATACTATCAGATCAAAAAGAATCCCGTTGTGCTGGAGGGAAAGATCATCGGCATCGTGGGGCTTATTGGTGATATCACCGAACGGGTGCGGCTGGAAAAACAGGCCGAGAACTGGGCCGTCCACGATGAACTGACCGGTCTGTATAACCGCAACTACCTGAAGGTAAAGGGTGCAGAGCAGCTGAAGGGAGCCATCATGCCCGTCACGATCATCATGGGCGATTGTAACTACCTGAAGCGTGTGAATGATGCCTACGGCCACGAGTACGGCGACCTGCTGCTCAAGCGGGTGGGCCGGGTGATCCGGGAAAACCTGCCGCCGGAAAGCGTGGCCCTGCGGATGGGCGGCGATGAATTCCTCATTGCCTGCAACCACTTCTCTGCAGAAGAGGCCGAACAGCTGATCGAGAGGCTGCACGGGGAGCTGGCCCGCCAGAGCGACGACCGCCTCAAGCTGGATGTTGCCTTTGGATACCACACCGTGACAGAAGGCCCCTTTGATTATACCGCAGTCTACCATGCTGCCGACCGGGATATGTACCGGAACAAGCGCAAAAACCGCTGATCATACGGACGAAAAAACAGCCTCAGCCCGATCTCCCAAGGGCTGAGGCTGTTTTGGTGATCTGTTACATCAGGGCGGTGAGTACCAGCGCGCAGAGAGGGAAAACGCCATCTGCGGCGGCTTACAGGATCACATTTTTGATGAGCAGGGAAACGCTGCCGTCCGGATCGTGGAGGAATTCCAGCTCGGAATCGGAGTTCAGCAGCTCGGTGGGGATCTTGACCTCGATGCCGTTGGCGGTGCGGATGCTCCGGCTCTCCATCCGGCGGATGCGGGCAGGGGTCACGGTGACAGGAGCAGCGGCCTCTTCCAGCACCTCGCTCTTTTCCACATAGTCATCAAAGGGCACAGCGGCCAGTGGGTATTCCTCGGCCAGCTGCTGGCGCACCTGCTCCACCGATACCTGATTGTCGTTGTCGGCAGCCTGGTTGGCAATGAGCATGGCTACCTGCGCGTCGGCATGGGGCTCATCCTCATAGGCATCCTTCACAGCCTGTGCGGCGGCTTCCTGAATGGCCTGCAGCTTCTTTTTCTCGGGCTCGGCCTGGGTATACTGGAACACAACAGAGGAGAGGTAGAACTCCTTGTGGCCGTCGATGTCGTATTTCTTTTCCAGCAGGCGCATGGAGTAGTCCGTCAGGTTGACAAGCGCACCCTCCTCCACCTTGCCGCTCTGGGTGGGCAGGCAGGCCCGCTGCTGGATGATGGAGTTGACCGGGGCACCCTCTACGGTCTCGGTGTAATGGGTGTAGCCGTTTTTATAGTTCAGCTTGAGGATGCCCAGCCAGGGCGCGCCGTCCCGGGTGAAATCCACCACGGCCAGGTCCGCCCCGGGAATGGTGGTGTGGGCGTGCATGTAATCGAACAGCACCCCCGCAATGCGGCAGGACAGATCAATGAAATCCTGATTGTGCTCCAGCTCGTTCCGGAAAGCCGAATCCGGCAGGGGGCGGCACTGGCGGATCTCATCGCTGGCCAGCAGCTTTTCGATATGATTCTGTAAGTAGGCGGTCTTTTCGGCAGTCAGCTCCATGCCGCCGCCGCTGAGCACCGGCGCGTCCAGCGTGGTGTCCAGCACATGCAAAATTGCCTGATGGATGATGATCTCCATGGGTCAAAACCTCATTTCCCGGGTGATTGTGATGTTCCTGCCCAGTATAGCACATCCGGAACAAAAAGGCGAGAGGGAGCGCAAAGGCTTGTCAACCGCCGCCTGAGATGCTACAATGGGGCTGACCAAACATCCGGACAAGCCGAAAGGGGAGTGTGTTATGGAATTTCGGGACAAGCCGATGCAGAACCTCATCCGCATCAAGGAAAAGGAGATCTGCAAAAATGTGCAGGAGCTGCTGCTGGACGGTGAGCAGATCGTGGGGGCTTACAAGACCGTGCGCGATCAGGCCGTGTTCACCACCCACCGCATTTTTATGGTGGATATGCAGGGGATGACCGGTACCCGGCAGGAGATCTTTGTGCTGCCCTACCGCAAGATCCTGCATTACGGCATCAAGACGGCAGGCTTTGGCGACCCGCTGCAGACCTCGGAGCTGACGGTCTGCTTTGCGGATGAGCACGAGGCGAAGTTCGGCTTCATCGGGCAGGATGAGCTGCTGGCGGTGGCACGGGCCATCAGCCGGTGCATCCTGTAACAGAAAAAGAGAAAACGTAAAACGCCCGTTCCGGCTTCTGACCCCGGAGCGGGCGTTTTACATTGCTGTAATATGCGAAAAAAGGAGAATGTCGAAGGGTCAGCAGGCGGCGCGCTCTCTGCGGCCAGCCTCAAGCATGTAGTGCAGGAAGCCGGTGACATCAGCAGGGTCGGTGACAGAGATGTCAAAGCCCTTGGAGGGAGCGTCCATCATCTGGAACAGCTCGGTGGCGGCGTTGTCCTTTTTCAGGTCACAGGTCTCGCCATTGGCCAGGTGCAGGAGCACACTGCCGCGGCTGGCGGCTACCTGCTGCATGAAACGGTCTTTATCAAGATACTGGATGCGAAGCATAAAAATACCTCCCACAAAGAAATGTTTTATTCTGGAAGAGTCCACCGGGCCAGGCTGCCCATGCGGAACGCTTCTCGGGAACCGGATCAAGCCGCGCCGGGGGTTGTTTTCCGCCCCCTGCGGTGTTATACTGTGCTTGCTGGTTCTGATGAAATAATACCACGAAACCGGCACGATAGATAGAACAAAAACACCCGATTTGTACAACAAAATCGGCATTGACAAAAAATATTCAAAGTATTGCGGAAAGGAATTGTTCAATATGGCGTTTCAGACAAGCTGTGTCTCTGCTGCCAATATCGTTACCGGGCTGACCTTCCAGCAGGATGTTGTGGCCGATGCCGAGGGGCGGGAAATGGTCCAGCATGGCAGCGCCCTGTTTCCCATTGCCTGCTACGCGGAGAACCTGAAAAGCTATTCGGTGGCCTGGCACTGGCACGAGGAGTTTGAGTACATTCTGGCCATGAAAGGCCCCCTGACGGTGGACGTGAACAAGACCCGGGTGACCCTGCAGACGAATCAGGGCGTGTTCCTGAACTCCGGCATCCTCCACGCGGTGGAGCATGCGGAAAAAGGGGAGGCCCTGCTTCACTCGGGTGTGTTCCATCCCCGGCTGGTGGGTGGAATGGACACCATCTTCTGGCAGAAGCTCATCCGACCCATGCTCCAGCCGGATGCCCCGGCGTTTTTTCTGCTGGATGGGGCTGTGCCCTGGCAGGCGCAGGTGCTTGCCTGCCTGCGGGAAGCCTGGCAGGCGGTTGCCGTGGAGCCCTTTGATTACGAGAACCGGGTGCGGTATTATCTCTCTGCGGCACTGCGGCTGTTGAGCACCCAGTGCGTGGGCGGCAAGACCAAGGTCTCCCAGCAGGAGCAGATCGCCGCCGAGCGGATGAAGCAGATGCTCCGCTTTGTGGAGGAGCACTATGCCGAGGAGCTGACCGTGGAACGCATCGCGGCCAGCGTGGCCCTGAGCGAGAGCGCCTGCCTGCGCAGCTTCCGGCAGATGCTGGGCATCACGCCCATCCAGTATGTCAAGCAGTTCCGGGTGGAGAAGGCCGCCGAGCTGCTCCGCTCCACCCGGCTCAAGACGGGCGAGATCGGGATGGAGTGCGGCTTTGCAGATGGCAGCTACTTCATCAAGACCTTCCGGGAGATCAAGCACTGCACACCCAAGGAATACCGCGCAAAATTCTGCTGAAATGTCTGAGATAGGAAGAGGAGAAAATAATCCCCATGCAGCACAGTCTGACCCAAGGACCCATTACAAAGAATATCCTGCTGTTTGCCCTGCCGCTGATGTTCGGCAACCTGCTGCAGCAGATGTACAACATTGCCGACACCTGGGTGGTGGGCCGCTTCCTCGGCGCGGGTGCGCTGGCGGCGGTGGGGTCCTCCTATACCCTGATGACCTTCCTGACCTCGATCCTGCTGGGTCTGTGCATGGGCAGCGGTGCGGCTGTGTCCATGCAGTACGGCAGCGGCGAGACCGAGAAGATGCGGCAGAGCGTGTTCCAGTCCTTCCTGTTTATTGCGGGCATCGCCCTGGTGCTCAACCTGCTGGTCTATCTGGGGCTGAACGGCATCCTGTGGGTGCTGCGGGTGCCCGCAGAGCTTTGTCCGCTGATGAAGGACTACCTGCTCATCATCTTTCTGGGCATTGCGGCCACCTTTTTGTATAACTATTTCGCAAATCTCCTGCGGGCCATCGGCAATTCCGTGGTGCCGCTGGCGTTTCTGGCCGTGTCGGCCATCCTGAACGTGATCCTGGATCTGGTCTGTGTCCTTGTGCTTGACTGGGGCGTGAAGGGCGCCGCCGGGGCAACTGTCTTTTCCCAGTATGCGTCCGGCGTGGGCATCGGCCTGTACACCCTGAAAAAGTTCCCGCAGCTCTGCCCGAAACGGACAGACTGCAGGTGGGACCGGAAGAACCTTGCCAATATCCTGAATCTCTCGGTGATGACCAGCGTTCAGCAGTCCATTATGAATTTTGGCATCCTGATGGTGCAGGGTCTGGTCAACAGCTTCGGCACGGTCATCATGGCGGCCTTTGCGGCGGCGGTGAAGATCGATTCCTTTGCCTATATGCCGGTGCAGGATTTTGGCAACGCCTTCTCGACCTATGTGGCCCAGAATTACGGGGCAGGCCAGCCGGACCGCATCAAAAAAGGAATCCGCAGTGCCGGGCTGACAAGTGCGGTGTTCTGCATCGTCATCAGCGTGCTGGTCTGCGCCTTTGCCGCCCCGCTCATGGGGATTTTCATCGACCCGGCACAGACCGAGATCATTGCGGCGGGCGTACAATACCTCCGCATCGAGGGCGCATGCTACATCGGCATTGGCGTGCTCTTCCTGCTCTACGGCTACTACCGGGCGGTCAACCAGCCGGGGATGTCGGTCATCCTGACCATTGCCTCCCTTGGCACCCGTGTGGCGCTGGCCTATCTGCTTTCTGCCACGCCGCTGGGTGTTACCGGCATCTGGCTCAGTGTGCCCATCGGCTGGGCACTGGCAGATGCCATCGGCATTGGGTATTATTTGAAGAAGAGAACATAAAATATCCCCCACTGCAAAGCGTGTTTTGGCACGTCTGCAGCGGGGGATATTGTTTTTTCTGGGGTTTGAGGTGATTCGAGCGGGGGCTTATTCCCCCACGGCGGGGACGTTCTGCATCGTCCAGAGGAGCTTCTGGACATCTACGCTGCCCATGTGGGTGGGCTCCTCACCCAGACGGAGAAAATCGGTCTGCTGGGCGGTAACAGTCTGCCACTGGGGCAGGTCTGCGCCGTTGGGGTCGCCGGTCTTGGCAAAGTTGGTCAGGTAATCTACCATCTGAGCGCTGAGGGCGGTGTCCTTCTCAGTGAAGGGCCGCCAGCAGTGAGCCAGCGTGCCGAACCAGTACCACAGGTCGCTGGAATGCCAGGCACCACGGTCATCACCGGGGAGCTGGCGGTCGAAGAACCAGCCATAGCTGTCGGCGTTCCGGGCGCACCAGTCCTGAGCCATCTGGTAGAGATAGGGCGGAACGATATCCTCGCTGGTGAAGCCAATGAGGTAAGGAATATGGTGCTGTTCGTCGGCAGCCAGCGTCTCAGGGCCGGTCTTGACCTGGAAACGGCCATCCACCACGGGCTCACAGCCCATACCCTTGAATTGGGGCTGGGTGCGGACGGCATCCCAGGCTGCAAACAGTCTGGCGGGGGCGAGGGCACGGAACTCGGCCAGCGTGCTGCACCCGGCGGTCTCCATGACTTGCTTCCAGAACGGGTAGTGGGCCTCAGCGGGCTTGGCCGTCAGCATCTGGCTCACGCCGCCGCCGCTGCTCATCACGGCCTTGGAGAACAGCCCCCTGGTGATGGGGGAGAGGACGAGCTGCTGGACGCTCATGGCACCGGCGCTTTGGCCCATGATGGTGATGTTGTTGGGATCGCCGCCAAAGGCAGCGATGTTGGCGTGCACCCACTGCAGGGCCGCCAGCTGATCCAGAAGGGCATAGTTGCCGGTGGATCCGGCCTCATCGGCCAGCTCGGGCAGGCAGACAAAGCCCATGGGGCCGAGCCGGTAGTTGATGGTCACAGCCACGCAGCCTTTGGTGGGCCAGACGGGGCCGTCGAAGTGTTTCTCGTGGCCGCAGCCGCCGGTAAAGCCGCCGCCGTGAATGTAGAAGATGACCGGCAGTCTGTCCCCGGGAGCTGCGTCAGCAGGGGTCCAGATGTTCAGGAACAGGCAGTCCTCGCTGTAGGTGTAAGTCTCGCCCTTGCGGAACTCGTTGTAGTAGAAGGCTTTTCCGGGTGCGGCGGCTTCGTCATAGAAGGCGCGGGGCTGGTAGCAGCAGGCACCGTACCGGGTGGCATCGTAGACACCGTCCCAGTGGGTGATGGGGACGGGGAACTCCCACCGCCCGGCGGTGGCGTAGCGGATGCCCTTGTAAGCGGCAATGCCCGGCCACTGGCAGGCCGTGCCGGAGATCATGCCGCAGGGCGTGGTGCGCTCAAAGCTCATGGGGAAACCTCCTTATCTTACTCTGCCGCTTTCAGGCCCCGGATGTCCTCGCCCGCAAACAGGCAGGGGACAAAGGAGGAAAGACGGCTGGAGATCTTTTCGGTGTATCGCTTTTCCAGCAGGGAACCATCCGCAATGTTGGTGGTGACGATGGTGGGCAGACCGGCTCCCAGGCGGTTGTTCAGCAGGCTGTAAAAAGTGGTGATGAAGTAGGGGGTGACGAACTCGGTGCCCAGATCGTCCAGGATCAGCAGGTCGGCAGCAGAGGCGGTGCGCAGCAGGGTCTCGGCATCCTCGGAGGAGTCGAAGCGGGCGTTTTCCAGCTTGCCGAAGAAGTCCGGGCTGGAAACGTAGATCACGTCAAAATCCTTTTGCAGCACGATGCCCGCAATGGCAAGGGCGGCGTGGGTCTTGCCCAGCCCCGCGTTGCCGAAAAGCATCAGGCTCTCGCTGTTGTGGTCGAATTCCTCAGCGTAGCTGCGCAGATCCTCCAGCAGGCCGCCCATGTAGGTGCGGACAGGCTCGCCCAGCTTCTCGTCCATGGTGTTGGGGTAGTACCGCAGCTCCATGGTGTCAAAGCTGGAAATGGACAGGCTGGACAGCGCCTCGATCTCCTCCCGGCGCAGACCCTGCATCAGCTTGTGAACACAGGTGCAGGTGCGGCCCTGCACGCTGCCGGTATCCTGGCACAGCTTGCAGGTGAATTTTGGCTCCAGCGCATCCGCAGGGCGGCCGCTGGCGGACAGCAGGGCGGTGAGCTCCTGCCGGGCTTTGCTCAGTGCGGCGGCGGCTTCGGTGCGGTCTTTTCCGGCAGCGCCTGCCAGCGCGCAGCGGATGCCCCGCACCCGCACCTCGTCCTCAGCGTGGCGCAGGGCCGGGATGGCGGCCTCCGCCTCCAGCCGGGCATCCTCGGCATTGGCGCGGGCGGTCTGCCGCCGCAGAGCCACCGTGCGCAGGGCGGCTTGATACAGTTCCTGTTTGGTACGCATAAAAGCTCCTTATTCTGCAGGTGTGTCCGTCTTTTTGCGGAGCGGACGGCGGCGGGCAGCGTTCTTGAGAAAATCGTTTCCGCTGGGTTCGGCGCGGTCCACCCGGAGGTTCCGGCTGGCACCCATCCCGGCCACCGGGCCCCGCACATCGTGGACGGTGCGCAGGCCCTTGGCGTTCCAGGTCTTGAGGATGCTGTTCCAGTACCAGAGATCCCGCTTGGGTCCGGCCTGTACGGCGGCCTCCTGCACCATGGCATCATCGTAGCCGTAGACCTCGTACCAGCGGGCAATGGCCTTGCGCCCGCCAAGGGTCAGCTCGGTGTCGGCAATGCCCAGCAGGCCGCTGACGTACTGCTCCCGCTGGGCGCGCAGGGCCAGCAGCTGGAGGTGTGCGTCGGCCTGTTCGCCGGTCTCCACACCCTCGGCCCGCCAGACTTTCAATTCGTGGCTGACGGCACCCATCGTCCGCTTGCCCCGGCTGGCCACATAGGCCACGCAGAGCATGACGGTCTCGGGTGCAAAGGCCTCCTGTACATAGAAATTCACCAGTTTTTCCATTTCGGGGTGGGTCAGCGGACGGGCAAAGCTGGTCTGGGCGCAGTCGATGAGGGAGGAGATCATGGGGTCGGTGCGGCTGGCCGTTGCGATCTCGCTCCAGGTCATGGGGGCAGGGGCTGTGGGCTCTTCGCCCGGGGCGGCGTTCTCCTCGTACCGTTCCAGCAGACCTGCACCGGCCCAGAAGGACAGGGCACTCTCGGCGGTCATCTTGCTGCGGAGCTTTAAGTCGGCGCAGAGCTTCTCCGGGTCAGTGATGCCGGTGGCCAGCACATACAGAGCCACCCGGACGTTATATTCCTCCGCAATGCCCAGCTTGGAAAAGACCAGCTGCGGCACCGGGATGGTGTCACCCTTGAATTCTTTCAGTCGATAGATCATGGTGCACCTCAGTGTTGTGTTTCGGCATCCGGTTCCGGTGCGGGCGGTGTCCAGGGCTCGCAGTCCAGGATGGACGGGTGGGCACTCCAGCGTTCCGGTTCGGCGTTGTAGGCATCGTTCAGATATTGGGCGACTGCGGTGCGGCCCTCCTCGGTCATCGGGAAGATCTCCCGCCGCCGCAGGGCCGGGTCGGTCTTGTCCAGCGTCCACGGCTCGGGCCAGAGATCCACCGTGAGGATGGCCTCTTCTTTTTTGGCCTCCTCGCCGCCGTCCGGGTCGGGGACGGAGCGCTTGCCCGGGGTGATGAGGTAGCGCATCCCATCCTCGTTGCCGCTGAATGAGTTTTTGTTCTGCAGATAGTGCAGCATGGGCACAAAGATCATGTAGAATTCCTTCCATTGCGATAATCTATCTTTCATTATAAAGCAACTGGCGCAAAAAGCAAGTTTTTTCCGCCTGCCGCGTTCCGACAGAAAAAACTGTTGACAAAACCGCTGCACTTTGCTACACTAATGGAGCAGTCCTGCAGGGTTAGCTCATCCGGTAGAGCGACTGCTTCCCAAGCAGTAGGCGGCGGGTTCGAGTCCCGTATCCTGCTCCAGAAAATAGCGCTCCAACGTGTAGTAAAGAACATGTTGGGGCGCTTTGCATTTTGATGCACTTTTGGCGGGCGGCTTGTGCTTTGCCGGAAAATATGGTTCAATAGAGGAAAACAGGCGGGAACGCACAGTGAACAAGACAAAACGAGGTGGATACAATGAATCTGAAAGAAGCATTCCGCTATCAGAACAAGCTGCAGGCCCTTTTGGATGAGGCCCAGGGCATTCTGGACTGCGATTCCAACGTGACGAATGTGGCCAACACCTACCTGCGCCACAAGGTCATGGCAGAGGCTGAGGACGAGACAATCCTGGACTTGCCCCAGACCGAATATGCCCAGCAGATCACCGATATTGCCCGGTTCATGCTCTATCTGCTGGAGGAGAAGGGCCGCCTGTTCGCTGCCATCCGCAAGGCAAAGGATGCGCTGGACATGGATATGGACAGCGAGGTCAGCTTGAACGCTGCGCGGCAGAGCGTGGCGCGCACCTTCAAGCGAATGAACGACCTGCGCAGCTCCGAGCAGCTGCTTTCCGGCGGCGGTACCGGCTACCGTTTCAATGCGGAGGGCAACCAGATCGCCTACCGCTGTGATGTGAAGCGAGTGACCACCATCAACTATGACCGCAAGGTCATCCATGCTGCTCTGGGCAAGCTGAACCGGCAGGCGGACGAGACCTCCAACCGGATCGACCTGTGCCTTGTGACCTCCCGTGTGGACTATGCAGTCCCCTTTGATGTGAACGCCAGCTTTGCCGAAGCATTTGAGACCTATCTGGAAAGCACCAATGCCTGAATAAACGCTCCACCGGCTATTTTGGGTGCGGCAAGCGCCGGGTGCGCGGCTGCCGGTTCAGGTGCAGATGAACGATAACGCTGCACAGTTCCGCAAGGAAGTTTCGGTCCGGTTCACCTTACGAGCCAGCATAATTGAAAAAATCTTGCGTTCGGCTTTTCCGCCACCGCCAGACGTTTCTTCGCCGAAACCGTCCTTTGCCCTTTCCCGCATTCCTGCTTTTGTGCTTACGTCTCCATGGGCAGGCAGGCAAGCCACCCTTTCTGAATTTGCCCCGCAGACTGCTGCGGGAGCATTTTTCCGCCTGCGGGGCGGGTGCACTGCATCCCCCATTTTGCAGGCAGAGCAAATGGCAGAAGCTGCCCTGGATGCTTGCCGTATCCAAAATGGCCGGTGCAAAACCGGAGGGATAAGCGATGAAGAATTGCAGCCCCGGCAGTTTTTACCGCCGGGGCTGCAATTCTTGGAGGGAGTCGTTCGTATTCCAGACAAAGCAACTGAATTTAGACAAAGACGAGGTATGATCATGTCAACCAAACCGATTCGTCCCGCTGCCGCAAATTGCATTGACCTGAGTGCAGCAGCGCTTCATCTCATTGCCATGGCGCTGATGCTGATGGATCACCTGTGGGCGACACTTCTGCCGGCGCAGGACTGGCTGACCTGCGCCGGGCGGCTGGCGTTCCCTATCTTTGCATTTATGGCAGTGGAAGGCTACTTTCATACCCGGAATCTGAAGCGTTATGCCCTGCGGCTGCTGTTGTTTGCACTGCTTTCGGAAGTGCCCTTTGATCTGATGTATGGCGGGACATGGTTCTACCCGGTGCATCAGAACGTCATCTGGACGCTGCTGCTGGGGCTTCTGGGGGTGCATCTGATGGAAACGATGCGCAAAAAGCAGAAAACAGGGCTGTACCTGCTGGTATCCGCTCTTGTGGTGGTGGCGGGCGCGGTGCTGGGCACGCTGGGCATGGTGGATTACTACGGTGCCGGTGTGCTGACCGTGTTCGCTTTTTACATTTTCCGGGGCCGGAAATGGTGGTGCCTGCTGGGACAGGTGCTGACCCTGTACTGGATCAACGTGGTGCTTCTGGGCGGGCTGATGTACCCCATCCGGCTGTTCGGCATGGAGTTTGAGCTGTGTCAGCAGGGGCTTGCGCTGCTGGCGCTGGTGCCCATCTGGCTGTATCGCGGGCGGCAGGGCTGCCACAGCAAACCGTTCCAGTATGCCTGCTACGCCTTTTACCCGGTACACATGCTGCTGCTTGTGCTGGCGCTGAATTTCGTGAACCGATAAGAACGTAACTGTTATCCCTGCGGGCTATGAGTGTCCGCAATCTGATGGTATCCCGGGTGGGATCTATTCTGCACTTTCCTGAGTCTGCTCTGTGGGCTTGATGGTCTTGACCCGCAAGGTGAAATACAGAAGATGGCAGACCCACACCACTGCAATGCAGATCCTGCCGATGGGAGCATTTTTCATACAAAGAAAACCGATCGCCATGACAGCGGTGACCATTGCAATGATCTTGCATTTTGTTCCTGCTGTCATGGCTTTTTTCTGAACAAAGCTGTCCAGATGCTTTTTGTACCGTGGTATACTGAATGGAACACCCGCAGGAGGTAAAATGCCCCATGAAAAAAGATAAATCGTTCCGCCCGGACCGGGTCCTCTCCTATTTCAGGGTGGAGTGGTTCCCGCTGCTCCTTGTGACCCTTTCGGGCCTTGTCTATAACATCGGTCTGCTGGCCGCGCCGTGGTTCGAGGGCCGGTTGGCCCAGTGCCTGGCGGATATCCTGGGCGGCAGTGAGACTGCTGCCCAAATGGCGCTGCTGGTGCTGGCCTACATTGCAGTCACACTGCTGGTGCAGGCGGCGCGCTTCATCAAACGCTTTTATGTGCGCCGCTTCGCCAACAACATCAACCGCCGGATGAAGGGCATCCTGTACGCCAATCTGGTGCGGCAGAGCCGGGCAGCGCTGGAAAAAGAGGGGGCCGGTGAGCTGATGACCAAGGCCATCGCCGATGTGGACGACTGTGTGGAGGGAATGCGCAAGTTCACCACGGAGGTGTTTGACACCGGTGTGGCGCTGGCGGGCTATGCGGTCATGCTGCTGGTGTACGACTGGCGGCTGGCGATCCTGGGCCTGCTTTTTACTCCCGTGCCCTATGTCTGCGCGGCAGGGATGAAAAAGCCAGTGCAGTGCGCCGGTGCGGCCTATAAAAAGGCCGCCGGTGCCCTGAGCAGTGCTACGCTGGACCGTGCCCAGAATGCCGTGACCTACCGCATCTACGGCTGCGAGGAGGCCCGGATGGAAAAATACGAGGAGGCCCTGAGCCTTTACGAAAAGACTGCCGTGCGGAACAACGTGTGGCAGTCCGCTCTGCCGCCGCTTTATCTGGCGGCATCCGAGGCAGGGACCCTCTTCATCCTGTGGTTCGGCGCAAAGAATGTGCTGGGCACCGGCTGGAGCAGCTGGGATATCGCCGCCTTCACCACCTTCCTTTCCTGTTTCACCAAGCTGGTGGTCAAATCCTCCAAGGTGGCCAAGCTCTTCAACGCGGTGCAAAAGGCAGAGGTCTCCTGGAAGCGCATCAGACCCCTGATGAAAACGCCCGAGCAGCTGGATGCCCTGCAGATCCCGGCGGCACAGGATGTGACGCTGAAAGAACTCGCCTTCTCCTATGGCGAAGAGCCTGTCTTTTCCGGCCTGAGCCTGACGGCCCACCCCGGCGATATCATCGGCATCACCGGCCCGGTCGCCTGCGGAAAATCTACCCTCGGCCGCGTATTCCTCTGCGAAGCGCCCTATCAAGGCTCGGTCTGCTTTGGCGGCAGGGAGCTTTCCACCCTGACCCCGCGCCAGATCGCCGCCACGGTTGGGTATCTGGGCCATGACCCGGAACTGAGTGCCGACACCGTGCAGAATAATGTCCTCTGCGGCAGCGAACAGGATGTCATGCCGTGGCTTGCAGCCGCTGCCCTGAAGGAGGAAGTGCTGGCCATGGAAAAGGGCACGGAGACGGTCATCGGCAGCGGCGGCACCCGCCTTTCCGGCGGGCAGGCACAGCGTCTGGCATTGGCCCGGACGCTGGCCCATCCCCGCCCGGTGCTGGTGCTGGATGACCCCTTCTCGGCACTGGACCGCAGCACCGAGGATGCGATCTTTGCCGAGCTGCAGGCGTATGCCAGGGGTAAGGTGGTGTTCCTGATCTCCCACCGGCTGTACCATTTTCCGCAGATGCAGCAGATCATTTTTATGGAGGGCGGCAGGACTACCGTTGGCACCCACGAGGAGCTGATGGCAGCGGTTCCGGTCTACCGCCAGCTGTATGAAAGCCAGACCGGCCTGAAAGGGGGAGAGGGCGCATGAAAAAGAAAAATGATCACGGCGTGTTTGCTGCCGTCCGGATGGCAGCGGCTTCGCACCGCCTTCTCACGGTGGGCACGGTGCTGTGCGTGGCAGCTTCGGTGGCGGCATCCCTGCTGCCGCCCCTGCTGCTGGCCCGGGTCATCGACCGTCTGACCGCGGGCCTCCCGCTGTCCTTTCTGGCCGTGCTGCTCTACTTCGGCAGCCTTGCACTGGAAGGTGTGCTCACCTCGGCGCAGGAAAGCCTGCTGGTGCTCTTTGGCCAGAGGATGACCCATGCCCTGCGCTCGGAGATGTCCCGGAAGCTGAGCCGCCTGCCCGCCGGTACACTGGCAGAACAGAATCCCGGCGAGGTGGCCGCCCGCTTTTCGGGCGATGTGGACACGGTGGAGGCTCTGTTCACTTCCGGCATCATCAGCATGGCAGCAGATGCCTGCCGCATCGTCTCCATCATGGGGGTCATTGCGGTGAAAAACACCGGCCTTGCGCTGATCCTGCTGCTGGTGCTGCCGCTGTTTGCCGTGTTTACCCGTTACGTCCAGAAGCGGATGCTGGCCGCGCAGCTGGACAACCGCCGCGCGGTCGCCGCAGTCTCCGGGCAGGTGCCCGAGACCCTGCACAACATCCGCACCATCCGGGCGCTGGGTCTGGAAGATTACATGGAGCGCCGGTATGACCGGTGCATCGGTGACAGCTATGCCGCCATGGAGCGCACCAATTTTTATGATGCCGTCTATTCGCCGGTGGTGCTGCTGCTGAATGCTGCTGTGGTCGGCATCGTGATGCTGCTCTCCGCTTCGGGGAACGCACAGCTTCTGACCCTGTTCGGCATGTCAGTGGGCACTTCGGTGGCCGTCATCAACTACATCTCCCGCATCTTCGCCCCCATCGAAAGCCTGGGCATGGAGATCCAGACCATCCAGTCGGCCATGGCGGGTGTCAGGCGCATCGATGCCTTTCTCGACCAGCCGGAGCGCACGATCCCTCCCGCGCGCAGGGAGGCTGCCCGGGGCGATGTGGAATTTGCGCACGTCACCTTCGGCTATGGGGAACGGCACATTCTGAAGGATTTTTCCATGACCGTGAAACAGGGGGAGCAGGTCACGCTGGTGGGCCGCACCGGTGCGGGCAAGAGCACCGTGTTCAAGCTCCTGCTGGGCCTGTATCAGCCGGAGAACGGTACGGTGACCATCGGCGGCGTGAATGTGGGGGACATCACCGACCGGGAGCGCCGCATCTGCATCGGCTGTGTGGAACAGCATTTCTCCCGCGTGCCGGGCACCGTGCTGGAACAGATCACGCTGGGAGACCCGCAGATCACCGGGGAAATGGCAAGGGATGCCGCCGCACTGGCCGGGATCGATGCTGCCATCCGGGCTCTGCCGGAGGGTTATGACACCGTCTGTACCGAGGGCATCTTCTCGCAGGGCGAGTGGCAGCTGCTGTCCATTGCCCGTGCGGCCGCTGCAGATCCCGCCGTGCTGCTGCTGGATGAGATCACCGCCAATCTGGATGCCGAAACCGAGGCCCGTGTGCTGGAGGCTCTGCGCCGCGCGTCCGCGGGCCGCACGGTGCTCTCTGTCTCCCACCGCATCTATGAGGATCTTGGCGGCAGAACGATCGAGATCAGGACCCGGGAATAACGTATGATAAAAACGCCCCCTGTGCGCCGCAGCAGGCACACAGGGGGCGTTGTGGTATGCTCAATTCTTTTCGATGTAGACGCTGGTGGAGGGGAAGGCGAAGTCCACGCCGTCTGCCTGCATCACGTCCATGATGTTCAGGTTCAGATCATTCTGCTGCTGCAGGAAGGTGGCATAGACGTTGGTGGTCAGGTAGGCCGAGATGAGGATGTTGATGCTGGAATCGCCAAAGCTGGTCAGCCGGACGATGTTGGTGCCCTTGTTGGTGTAAGGGCTGTTGTCCAGCATGGCCTGCAGGTCAGCCATCAACTTTTCCAGCTGGGCACGGGTAGTGCCGTAGGTGACACCCAGTGTGAACTTATAGGGCCGCATGGTGCGCAGGGCCGCGTTCTGGACAGTGGAGGCGCAGATCTGGCTGTTGGTGATAATGACCACGCTGTGGTCCATGGAGCGGATGCGGGTGGAGCGGAAGTTGATGTCGATGACCTCGCCCTCCACATTGCCCACGGTGATCCAGTCGCCGATGGAAAAGGGTTTGTCCAGCAGGATGACGATGCCGCTGAACAGGTTGCTGGCGCTTTCCTGCGCGGCCAGCGAGATGGTCAGGCCCACAAGACCGGCACCGGCTACGATGCTGCCGATGGGGAAGCCGACGATCTGCGCGCAGGTGGCAACACCCAGAATGATGACCAGCACTTTGTAGGTGGTGTCCAGCAGGGAGCGTAAGGTCTTGTTGCTCCGGATTTCCGGGCTGCAGGAGGCCAGCAGCAGGTCGGCTACCTCAGAAGCATTGTACAGGCCCTGGCAGAACAGGAGGGTCGTTGCAATCTTATAGGCCGTGAACAGAAACTTTGTCAGGCCCGGAATGGCCCACGGCAGGCTGGTCAGGGCCAGATACAGGCCGCTGTAAAAGGCCATCCGCGCCAAAGGGCTCTGTAAGCTGCGCAGGAGGATGGGCGTGGCGGCAAAGTGCCAGCTGCGGGCCTGCAGAGCGGGAAAGATCTTCCGGCGCAGCAGCCAGCCGACCAGAAGCCCCGCAAAAACGATGACTGCGGCGCAGACGGCCCGGGCAGCCAGCGCCCACCAGCCCTCCAGCAAAAAAGGCCCGATCTCGAACCCGAGGTCACGAACGGTAAAAATCATGGCAAAAAGCTCCTTGTATCAAAAATTGTAACATCCTGTCCCACAGTATACCATATCCGGCCCGTGCAGGGCAAATAAAAAAGGGGTTGACAAGGCGGAGCAGCCGCGTTATACTCTTGGCCAGAAAGTTCGTTTCAGGGCGGGGTGAGATTCCCCACTGGCGGTATAGCCCGCGACCACCCGCAAGGGTGCTGACCCGGTGAAACTCCGGGGCCAACGGTATAGTCCGGATGCAAGAAACGGCAGGCAATACGATTTGTCTACGCGCCCTGTTGCAGTGTTTGCTGCGGCAGAGCGCGTTTTTGATTGTCTTCCCGGTTCCGAAACCATGCGAAAGGGGCTTTCCAATCTATGATTTGGGGCAAAAACGCCCCGGGAGGATATTACCATGAAGAAAAACACGACCCGCAACCTGACCGTTGCCGCCATGCTCAGCGCGGTGGCCTTTATCCTGATGTTCATCGAGTTCCCGCTCCCGATGCTCATTCCGTCCTTCGTCAAGATGGACTTCTCCGACCTGCCCGCTCTGCTGGGTGCCTTTGCCCTTGGCCCGGTGTACGGTGTGATCATCAGCTTTATGAAGAACCTGCTCCATGTGGTCATCAAGGGCACCTCTACTGCACTGGTGGGTGAGTTGTGCAACTTCATGCTGGGTGCGGTGTTCTCCGCACTGGCCGGTTACCTCTACAAGCACCACAAGAGCCGCAAGAACGCCATCATCGGTGCCGTGGCCGGTGCTGTGGCCATGGCCCTGTTCAGTGTGCCGTCCAACTACTTCATCACCTACCCGGCCTACGTCAAGTTCTACCACATGCCGCTGGAAGCCATCCTGTGTATGTATCAGGCCATCCTGCCCTCTGCCAACAGCCTGATCAAGTGCCTGGTCATCTTCAATATGCCCTTCACTCTGGTCAAGGGCCTGCTGGATGCCCTGATCTGCATGTTGATCTATAAGCCGCTCTCTCCCATCCTGCATGGCCGGAAGTGAGTGACAGAACAAAAAGAAAGGACGCGAAAGCGTCCTTTCTTTTTTGCTATTTGAGAGATTACTTCGTTTGTGTCAACTCCTGATAGCGTTTCATCAGGAACGCTACACAATCGGCTTCAGAGGTGTCCTTGACTGATAAACCATAGGCTTGCATGACGGCCCTGTCGTTTGCGATATGGGCTTTTAACAGCGGTTCAGGCATGGCCAGAGGATTGTACAAATCTGCAAGACAATTGTTTGGATACATTGCTCGTGTGTTAAGAATGGCCTGTGCAGTTTGTTCTATTTTGGCTTTTTGTTCTAAGGTGGGAGTAGGCCAAGGAAAATTATTATAAACTGCGGGGGAATACCTGAAATCGCTTTTTATCCTACCACAAGTAACACGCATCCACGCATTATGAACATTAGATGTCAGAACTCCGAATTCATAGATTGTGACATTTGGAATAATACTGCAAGCGTCTCCGGCAATTACACTAGAGGGCATAAAACCAATCGGGATATACCGCCTATTCTGTGAAGAATGTCTTGGAAACACAAGATAGGTTGATAACGGTTGCCGAATTTGGCAGAAAAGGTAAGGATAATCGGCCATTTTCTGTATCCGATCTGCATTACTGCTTTTTCGCAAAGCACGGACTTTTTCAAGGCGTTCTGTGATTTCTTTTATATTTACATAATCAGAGACATTACCATCCTTAAACCATAAGCAATATCTGGAATAGCTATTTACATTATCATGTAAGAATTCTTTTGCACCTATAAAAGGCTTGATGTATTTTGCCAATACGGGATATTGTTTCTCAAGTTCTTCTTTCTCTGTTATGCTAAGTGTTAGAGCGCCATCATCTGTCGGAGGACTACCGGTGGTCATTTTGGGTAAACCATTTTGAGGTTTATTAATTCTGTTTGTAATCCAAATGTCAGGAGCATCTAATAGATAGGGGTTTATATGTTCTGCCTTTGTTTTTGTTTCTTCAGTATAAATGAATTTTGTATGAGAGCGGCTAAAGTTGGAGAAACCGATGATGACACAATGAACTGCCGCTTTTTCATTTGCCTCACTGTCCCATACAAAAGAACGATATGCGAAGTGAATTTCAGCACCAGAATCAATCATTTTCTTCCAAAATGTTGGAACGGATTCGCCCTGACAAATGGAATTCGTGGAGACAAATGCAATTTCGATATTCGTGCTGGATGTATTGATATAATCTAGCGCTTTTTTGTACCAGCAGATCACATAATCGAGTTTGGTTTCTATTTCACCCTGTCCCCAGATATCGTTCATATCGTGAGCTTGATCTTTTGTTCGGACAGATTGCCCAACAAACGGTGGGTTTCCCATGATATACGATAATTTGGAGGGGGAGATGATGGAAGCCCAATCCATCTGCAAGGCATTCCCGATATGGATATTTACATTGCTTTTTAATGGAAGGAAATCAAGATGCATTAAGACAACATCTTCAGTTTCCTTCATCATCTGGCTTTCTGCAATCCAAAGAGCGGTTTTTGCAACATCACCGGCAAAATCGTTGATTTCGATGCCGTAAAACTGGGAGATGGAGACTTTAATAGGATTCCAATTGGTATCACCAAAGATGACCTGTCCGTTTTGCAGTTCCCTTAAAATGTCATTTTCCAGACGGCGGAGCGAAATATAGGTTTCTGTCAAGAAGTTGCCAGAGCCACAGGCTGGGTCTAAAAAGGTCAGTCCGGCTAATTTGTTCTGAAACTCTTCCAGCTTCTTTTTCTTTTGCTTCTGTACACCAATTGTCAGAATCTCTGCGAATTCGTTTTTCAAATCATCCAAAAACAGCGGGTCGATTACCTTGTGGATATTCTCAATCGAGGTGTAGTGCATCCCGCCTTTCCGTCTGGTAACCGGATTCAACGTGCTTTCAAAAACAGCGCCGAAAATGGTAGGCGAAATATCCCGCCAATTAAAATGCCCGGCTTCCGCAAGAGCGTCTTTGATTTCCTGTGTGATTTTTGGAATGATAATATCCTCGTTGGCAAATAGGCCGCCGTTGACATAGGGGAATGCTTCCAGCTCTTCCGAAAGATATAGGTCGGGTCGGTCAGGATAGGGAGTATCCAAAACCTTAAACAGTGACAACAGAGCCGGACGCAGGTCTTTTGGCTCGTATTGAGCAATGTATTCGCTAAAGGAATCTTTTTGCTCAAACAGACCGGCATCCTCAGAGTAAAGGCAGAATACCAGCCGGACGCAAAGAACATTCAGGCTTTCGAGGGCTTTTTTGCTTTCTGGGTCATGGTACTGCTTCAAAAATGCATCATAGATTTTGCCAACGAGTTTGCCCGCTTCTTGTGACAAATCTACTTCTTTAGAGACTTGGACAACCTTTTTCTCCAGCAGAAAGTCCAGAAGCGAAGAATTGTGGTGAAGATCATCGATATGGATTTTTACAACATTATTTTCAGGAACGCGGGTATCCATATCGTAAATCCACAGTTCCTGAAAATTGGAAGTGATGATCCACTTTGCTTTCTCAGAAGTTGGCAGATTATCATTGTAGCGTTTGGCCTGTTCGTAAGGAGTGAGTTCGGTTCCACCGGACTGCGAGATCTTCTTGTCCAGAGGAATGCCTTCTGACTTCTGTTCAATAATGATTTTTGTTTCAGGGATATAGGCATCGATTTTTTTTGTGTTTCCGTTAACGATTACTTTTTTCTGAAACTCAATTCTGTCGGTTGCATCAGCACAACCCAGTAAGCGCTGCAAGATATCCAGCCAATAGGAGCGGTCGTCCTCGTCTTCTCTGCCTTTATTATGCCACTTTTGAATCAATTGCCGTGCAGCTTCACGCTTTTCTGCATTTGTCATAATGTAATCTCCCTGTTTTGTGTATTAAGACAGCGCGCCCTTTTCCAGCCACTTGCCCCGGGCAAGGCGGATGAGGAACAACAGGCCCCGGATGCTTAATTCGCAGCACATGGCACCCCAAACGCCCATCAGGCCCAGCCGGGGAGCCAGCAGGAACGCCAACGTCAGCCGGATGCACCACATGCTGAATATGTTCAGCACAAAGCAGGAGGTGCTGTCGCCCGCACCCTGCATGGCACCGCTGGCCACGATGGAGGCACCGAACATGGGCTCGGCCCAGGCTTCGATGCGCAAAACCTGAGCACCCAGAGCGATGACAGCCGCATCGGTGGTGAAAAGGCTCATCAGGGTGGGGGCAAAGATCCACAGACCAACGCCGGAAAGGGCCATGACCCCCATGCCAAGGCCGGTACACAGCCAGGCAAACCGCTTGGCCATATCCTTCCGGTTGGCACCCACGGCCTGGCCGATGAGGGTGACAGCTGCGCTCTGGATGCCGTAGCCTGCCATGTAGCACAAGCCCTCGGCGTTGACAGCCAGGCTGTTGGCGGCAATGGCCACGGTACCCAGGCCAGCCACGATGCGCACCACCACCACCTGCGCCAGAGAGATGGCGGCGCGTTCTCCCGCCAGAGGACCGCCGACCCACAGCAGGTTCCGCAGGCAGGAGCGGGTGATCTTCCAGGGGGCAGGCTTCCGGATGCAGAGGGGGCCTTCCCGCAGCAGCAGAATGGCCAAAGCCAGCAGGCCGCCCACCACAGTGGCCAGGGCGGTGCCCAGGGCTGCGCCGGGCACACCCAGCCCGGCACCCCAGACGGTGATGCCCCGCAGCGTCCGGGTGGGGTTGATGAGGAAGAAGTTGAAGATGGCATCCAGCACGCAGACCAACACGCTGATCAGGCTGGCGGTCAGGGCGTTGCCTGCTGCCCGGAGGATGGAGGCGTACATGCCCATGGCCATGGTGAAGGGCAGCGCCGTTGACCAGATGGCAAAGTAGGCTGTGGCGTTTGCCCGCAGGGAGGGGTCAGCTCCCAGCCACCCCGGCAGAAAGGGGCTGATGCCCAGGCCGAAGAGGGCGGCTCCCACGCCCAGGATCACATTGAAAAGCATGGCCTGCCGCAGCACGCTGCGGGCATCATCCTGCCGGTCGGCCCCCAGATACTGGGCGATCTGGATGGAGAGGGCAGTGTACAGGCCCACCAGAACACCGTGGAGCAGCCAAGTGCTGGAGCTGACGATGCCGATGGAAGCGGTAGCTTCTGCACCGATGTGGCCCACCATGGCAGCATCGATGTATCCCATGGCAGTGACCACCAGCTGCTCCAGAATGGAGGGGATGCTCAGCGCCAGAGCCACCTGGGCCGTCTGGCGGGAGGGGATGGTCTCACCCTGCCGCATCCGGGCCGAAAGCTGTTCAAGTGAAAGTTTCATGTCTTCTCCTTTTTCTCCGATTTTCCTGTGAGACAAAAAAATACCCTCGAAAGGGCGTTTGTCCTCCCATTATAGACAGGGGGGCGAAAAATGTCAACCCATCTACCCCCGGGGTAGCCATTGCCCTGGAGATTGATTTTTTGGCCCGGGCGTGATACACTTCATTTGTATCCAGCCGTGAAAGAACAGGAACGGCCTCTGCCGCTCCGGGAAAGAGGAAAAAAACTATGCTTCAACTGCTTTCTGGCAACCCGCGCACCGTGGATGCGCTGGGCTTTCTGCTTGCATTTGCGCTGACCGCGCTGATGGACTCGGTGTTCCACGATAAGCTCCCCCACGACCATGGCCGCGCGTTTGCCGTGAATGGCGAACTCTCCAAGGGCAAGGCCCGGGGTTCCGGCCTCATCTTTGTACTCTGCATCGCACTGGTCACGCTGGCCGTGGTGCCTTTTAAGGCAGAGTACGTCATCTACACCGTCCTGCTCATTGCGTCCATGCTCTCGGGCTATTTTGACGATGCCGCCGAGACTGCCTGGAACGAGTACAAAAAGGGCCTGATCGATCTGGTCATCGCTGTTGTGGCGGGCGTGACCTACCTGAACTTCAACGGCACGGAGGTCAACTTCCTGAGCTGGAGCTTCAGCCTGCCCTATGCCGTCTACCTCATCCTCATCATCGTCCTGATCTGGGCCAGCATCAACGTGGTCAACTGCACCGATGGCGTGGACGGCCTTTCCGCCAGCCTTGCCGTGGTCAGCATCGGCACCTTCCTGCTGGCCTACTGGGAGGAACTGGGGGATTACGCCACCGCAGGCATCGTGTTCATTGGTGCCCTGCTGGCTTACCTGTGGCAGAACGCCAAGCCTTCCACCCTGCTGATGGGTGACGCGGGCAGCCGCGCCATGGGCTTCTTCCTGGCCGTCCTGGCCCTCAAGAGCAGCCACCCCTTCGCCTTTCTGCTGGCCGCGCTGGTGTTCATCGTGGACGGCAGCCTGGGCATCCTGAAGATCAGCTTCAAGCGGTTTTTGCACATCTCCATCCTCAGGAACACCCTGACCCCGCTGCACGACCATGTGCGCAAGCGTCTGGGCTGGAGCGATGAGCAGGTCGTGGCCCGCTGGCTCATCCTGCAGGCTGTGGCATCCGCCTGGCTGCTGCTGTTGGTGCGGTAAAACACAAAAGGAAATGCAGCGCCCGCACAGGAAAGCTCCTGCGCGGGCGTTTTGCTGTTCTGGTCCGGGAGGAAAGTTTCAGCTTCCGGTACAGCGTTTCCAGACAGGCTGGGTCACGAATTTCCTGCATGAGTTCACCTCATTTCTTTTATTTCATTGTGCCATGTGTCACAAACAAATGCAAGCAAAACCTTTATAATAGGGACGAAAGTGGAGGGAAAACCAATGGATTCTATTTTTGATCTCGATCATCTGTACCGCACCTATTTCAAGATGGCGCTGCCCTCGGTGTTTGGCCTGATGGTGAGCGTGGTGTATAACCTTGCCGATACCTTTTTCATTGCGCAGTCCAACGATACGGCGTTGATTGCGGGTGTTTCGCTCTGTGCGCCGGTGTTCACAGCCCTCATGGCCTTTGGCAACATCTACGGCCAGGGCGGCAGCTCACTCATTTCCCGCCTGCTGGGACAGGACGACCGTGAGGGCACCGGCCGGGTCAGCTCGTTCTGCTTCTATGTGGCCCTGACCACGGGCGTGGTGTTGGCAGCCCTGATGATGCTGTTCCGCGTCCCGCTGCTGGGCATTCTGGGTGCGACTGCTGAGACGATGCCGCACGCACAGGCCTATTACACCGTGCTGGCCATTGGTGCCCCGGCCACGGTGCTGAACTTTATCCATTCCAACCTCGTCCGCTGTGAGGGCATGGCAACCCAGTCCATGATCGGCAGCATCGGCGGCACGGTCATCAATATCATCCTCGATCCCATCCTCATCACCACAGTGGGCTGGGGCGCAAGGGGTGCGGCCATTGCCACCATTGTGGGCTACCTGTGCAGCGACCTGTACTTCCTGTGGCTGCTCCACAAAAAGAGCCGCTGCCTATCTGTCAAGCTGTCCCAGTGCCACGTCACGGGCAGGGAGCTGCAGCAGATTTTGGGCGTGGGTGTTACTGCCGCGCTGAGCAACCTGATGCAGAGCCTGACTGTCATTGTGATGAACCAGTTCCTCTTGCCCTACGGCAACGACAAAATTGCCGCCATGGGCATTGCCAGCAAGGTGAGCATGATCGCCCAGCTGGTGCTGGTGGGCTTCTCGTTCGGCGGCATCCCACTGTTCGGTTACCTGTACGGCGCAAAAAAGCGGGACGTGATGCGCAAGCTCATCCGCTTCTGTCTGACCTTCCTCGTCTCCATCGCCGTGGTGCTGTCCCTCATCCTCTGCCTGAATTCCGGTGCGCTGATGCAGCTCTTCGTGCAGGATGCCGGGATGATCGCCACTGGTGCGCAGATGCTCCGCTGGCAGGTCTATACCGCAGCCTTTGGCGGCGTGGTGCTCCTGCTCACGGTGCTGTTCCAGGCAACTGGTAAAATCGTACCGTCCTTCCTGCTCTCCATCAGCCGTCAGGGCGTGGTGTTTCTGTTGGCACTGGTGGTCTGCGTACATCTGTTCCAGTATCAGGGCGTGCTGATGGCTCAGGCTGTGGCCGACATCCTGAGCGCTGCGCTGGCCCTTGGCCTGCTGGCGGTCAGCCGCGATATCATTGCAAAACAGTAAACACAAAAACGCCCGGAGGGCCGCTGAGAACTGCGACTTTCCGGGCATTTTTAGTATTCGATGCCTTTGCGCGCCTTGATGCCCTTCTGGTAGGGGTGGCGGCGGCATTTCATTTCGGTGGAGTAGTCGGCGGCATCCAGCATCCACTGCGGGGCCTTGTGGGCGGTCAGCACGCATTCCTGCGCGGCGGGACGCTCCAGAACGGCCCGCCGGAGCAGGTCTTTGTCCACCATGTCCAGCTCCCAGGCCGAACCGGCCTCATCTAAAATAAGCAGGTCGGCAGGCTCGTCCAGTGCGGCGGTCAGGTTTTCGTTCTGCACGGCCCGGGCAGCGGCCTTTTCCGCTTCGTTCATCTGGAACACGAACTTCTGCCCGCCCTTGCCCCGGAAAATTTTTGCCCCCAGCTGGGCCAGCAGAGGGATCTCGCCGCTCTGCCCGCCCTTGAGGAACTGCACGATGACAACCCGTTTGCCGCTGCCCAGTGCGCGGAGGGCAAGGCCCATGGCGGCGGTGGTCTTCCCCTTGCCGTCGCCCCAGTAAAGATGCAGCAGGCCCTGTTCCATCATCCGTTCTCCTTTGTGTACTGCACGGTCTCCACCAGGTGCAGGATGTGCTGCTCCGGCCAGTCCCGGGCATCCAGCACATAGCCGCCCGCGTTGGGGCCGCACCAGTCGTGAAAGCTGCGGCGGGGCACGCCAAACCGCTCCAGTGCGGCCATCTGGGTGCCGCCATGGGCCACGATGACCAGCCGCTCCTGCCCTTCGGCAAGGGCCTTGTCAATGAGGTCGGCCAGCGTTTTGCACACCCTGTTGCAGAAATCGCTCCTGCGCTCCCCATCCGGGTGGGCGGCGTGCTCGTTTTCCTGCACCCATGCCAGATATTCCGGGTCCTGCTCCACTTGTACGAAGGTCTGGCCCTCGAACCGGCCGAAGTTCATCTCCTTCAGCCCGTCCACCGGAATGAGCTTTGCCCCGGGAAAGAACACCCGCGCCGTCTGGGCGGTGCGCTGCAGCGGGGTGACATAGACCACCTCCGGTGAAAAATCTGCCTGCCGCAGCTGGGCGATGCCCGCGGCGGAAAGGGGGATGTCCCGCTGGCCCTGATATCGTTTTTGCGCGTTGTACTCCGTCTGGCCGTGACGCAGCAGATAAATGAGCATAATCGTTCTCCTTTTTGGTTTGTTCTGCACCATTATAGCCTATTTTGCGGTTATTTTCCAGCCATGCTCTTGCAATTCTTCCGCATTTCAGATATATTGAGTGGGTATGAAATTTCAGGGGAGAGAAGTGTCAATGGAGATCCGGGACCGGAAAGCAGCGCAGCGCCGGGCGGGCATCATGGCCCGCAGGGGTCTGCCGCAGGCAGAGCGGGCGGCGGCCAATGCAGCCATCTGTGCCCGCATTCTGGCCATGCCTTGCTTCCAAAAGGCAGAGAATCTGCTGCTCTACGCCGCTTTTGGCGGGGAGGTGGATCTTGCTGTGCTGGCAGAGCAGGCGGCCCGGCTGGGCAAAACGGTGGCCTATCCGGTCTGTGAGGAAAACTTTACCCTGACCGCTGCCGTACCGGGGCTGGACGGCTGGGAGGTGGGGGCTTACGGCATCCGCACACCGGTTCTGGAACGGGCGGCGCTCGTCCGGCCGGAGGCGCTTGATCTGGTGCTGGTGCCCTGCACTGCCTTTGATGCGGTCTGCCGCCGGGTGGGCATGGGCAAGGGCTACTATGACCGCTATCTGCCCAGGTGCCGGAACGCCGTGGCGCTGGGCGTGGCCTTTGAGGCCCAGCGGGTGCCGGAAGCGGCTGCAGATGAACAGGACTGGCAGCTGGATGGATTTGTAACAGAGAGGAAAGTATATCGTGGAACTGATGAATTTGAGCTGTGAAGGTTTTCTGGAGGAGCTGGCCAGCAAGGCGGCGGCTCCGGGCGGCGGCGGCGCTTCGGCGCTGGTGGGCGCGGCCGGTGTGGCGCTGGGCAGCATGGTGGGCAGCCTGACCGTGGGTAAAAAGAAATATGCTGCCGTAGAAGCGGACATCATTGCCCTGAATGTCCGGGCCGAGGCCCTGCGCAAGCGGCTGGAAGCGCTGGTACAGGCCGACGCGGAGGCCTTTTTGCCCGTGGCGGCGGCCTACAAGCTGCCAAAAGAGACCCCGGAACAGCAGGCCCACAAGGCCGCGGTGCTGGAAAAGGCACTGGACAGAGCCTGCGCCGTGCCGCTGGAGGTGATGACTGCCTGCGGTGAGGGCATCGCACTGGCTGCAGAGTACGCCGAAAAGGGCAGCGTGCTGGCCCGTTCCGATGCCGGATGCGCGGCGCTGTTCTGCAAGGCAGCCATGCAGGCGGCGGGGCTGAACGTGAAGGTCAACACCCGCCTGATGGCAGACAAAGCCCATGCGGATGCGCTGGAGGCCAGAGCGGAACAGCTGCTGGCCGAGTTTGTGCCGCAGGCTGACAGGGTCTATCAGACCGTATCAAATGAGTGAGGGGAGAAGAAAATGGCTCAGATCTTGAAGGGTGCGCCCGTGGTGGCCGCCATGAACGAAGCAAACGCCGCGCGCTGTGCCGCGCTGAAGGAAAAGGGCATCGTGCCCACGCTGGCTGTGGTACGGGTCGGCGCGCGGGAGGATGACATTTCTTATGAAAAGGGAATCGTCACCCGGTGCGGTAAGGTTGGAGTGGAGGTGCGGCAGTTCCATCTGGCGGAAGATGTTACGCAGGAGGAACTGCTGGATGTGATCCGGCAGATCAATGGGGATGCATCGGTTCACGGGTGCCTGATCTTCCGGCCCCTGCCAAAGCGGTTCGATGACCGCAGGGTCCAGGAGGCGCTTGCCCCGGAAAAGGACGTGGACGGCATCACGGACGGCTCGATGGCCGGTGTGTTCACCAATATGCCCATCGGCTATCCGCCCTGCACGGCGCAGGCCTGCCTTGAGATCCTGAAATACTATAACGTGCCGCTTTCCGGCAAACGGGCCGTGGTCGTGGGCCGCAGCTTGGTGGTGGGCAAGCCCGCCGCCATGATGCTGGACCGGGAAAACGCTACCGTGACCCTCTGCAATTCCCGCACCCGGGACCTGCCCGCCCTCTGCCGGGAGGCCGATGTGCTGGTGGTCGCCATGGGCAGGCGGGGAGCCATCGGGGCCGATTGCCTGCGGGAGGGTCAGGTCGTGGTGGATGTGGGCATCCACGTCAACGAAGAGGGCAAGCTCTGCGGCGATGTCCGCTTTGATGAGGCAGAACCCATCGTGGAGGCTGTTACCCCGGTGCCCGGCGGTGTGGGCACAGTGACCACCTCTGTGCTGGTGGGCCATGTGGTGGATGCCGCATCCGCACAGTAAAACAGAAAACAACAGGCGGTGCCGGAGATTTTCGGCACCGCCTGTTGCTCTTATACGGTTGCAAGCACGGCAAGGATGCTCTGCCAGCGGGGATTCTGCACCTGCTGCGCGGCACGGCGGGGCGCGGAAGGCGAAACCGTGGGGGCAGGACGCTGGACGCAGTCAGCCGGTTGTGCAAAGGGGGAGGCGAGTTCGGCCTGCCATCGGGCGGCCAGTGCCATGGCTTCAGGGCTGGATTGCAGGGTGCGGCGCTCCGTTCCAGCCAGAAAATCGCCCAGCCAGCAGAGAATGGCCGCAATGGGCAGGCAGTCGGCGGCACGGGTGGACCAGTAGTTCCACTCGCCGCCCCGGCCCACAAAGCTCTCCACGGTGATCATGGCACCTTCCCGGGCAGATTGAGGCAGGCAGGAGCGGGAGGTGCCTGCCGCGCGGCGCAGCTCCAGCAGAATGATCTCAGTACGGGCCGTGTCCAGAGCATCGTCCCGGATGCAGGCGGAAAAGTCCGCACTGTCCAACAGGTTTTCGGCCCGGGTGGGGAATTGCCCTGTCATCTCGCCGGATGCGTTGTGGCAGAGCTGCCAGCCCTTGCGGAACAGCTGGAAGTTCAGGTTGCGGCGGCCCATGGTGGAGTAAAACACCCGGGCGCGGCCATTGGGAGACTGCCGCAGCTCCAGATAGGCATCAGCGCCGCCCAGGTCCTGTACCTTGACGGTCAGGAGCAGGGAAGAATTGTTTTTTTGTGCGGACATGGCACGGTGCATCTCTTCAAAATAGCGGCTGGCATCCATAGCGGGTCTCCTCTCTGGTTTTGGATGATGTGTCGGAAACCATCCATCGGTTGTTCCCTGCCTGCATTATAGCATAGACGACAACAAAATACAACTATAAGTTTGACAAAAACCAAAATATTTTGGAAATTCGGGGATGCGGACAAACGGATTGGTTGTAAATGGAAAAGGCTTCTCCCGTCGGAGAAGCCTTTTGTGGTGGCAGGATTCAATCGCCCAGCTCCCGGATCTCATTCTGGATGAGCCGCCCAGCGGCGCGTGCCAGCTGATCCATGCCTCGGATGCGGGCGAGATTTTTGCCGTAGATGCGTTCTGCATCGTGGCTGGAGCTGTCCTCGCCCATGAACACGGCAGAAACACGCAGACCCTTGCGCCGCAGGGTGCGCACCTCGGCGGCGGCATCGCCCACGCCGTAGGAGCCGCCGTAATCACAACCCAGCGGTTGTTCCGGGCTGGGTGGTACGCGGCGGCTGTCGTTGGGGGAAGCATCCGTCAGCAGGATGAGCAGATGCCGGGGTGCGGGGCCGGGGTCAAAGCTGACCAGATCGCCTGCCGCCCGCAGGGCAAGGCCGTCGCGGTTCCAGCCCGATGCAAAATACTGGTCGATCCCCTGCAGGCTTTTGTCCGCAAAGCCCTTGAGCACCCGCAGAACCGTATAGCCCCGCAGGCTGCAGAAGCTGCTGACCCGCACCGGGATGCCGCAGGCGGCAAGGCTCTGGGCCAGGATCGTGCCCTGCGCCGCAATGACCTCCTGACAGTGGAGCCGGGAAGCCGAAGCGTCCAGCAGCAGGTCCACGGTGAAGGAGGGCTGATTCTCCTCCTCGGCACAGCGGAACACCCGGCTGTCGTTCAGAAGGGGAGCGCGCCAGACCCGCTCCGGGTCCAGAGCGCCGCTGCGGGCGATCCGGGCATTGGGCTGCTGGTGGACCAGAATGCAGTTGCGGATCTGCTCGGTGAGCCGGAGCACCACGCTGCGGTGAAGCGCCCGGTTTTTGGCGTAGTAGGCGCGGTTGCGGTCGGCCTGCAGCTGAGCCTGCTCGGCCAGGTGCTTTGCCTCCGGTGTGGGGGCCTGTTCCGGGCTGGGCACGCCGGAGGCAAACCAGAGGCGGCACCCCAGGTGCGCCCCGGTGCAGAGCGCCTGCTCGGCCTTGCGCAGGCGCTCGGGCGGATAGAGGGAACGGCCAAAGCAGCTTTCAATGTAGGCGCGGTCCTCGGCGGCATTCTGCCGCAGGGTGATGTGGGCCAGCCGCTTGTCTGCCGTGGGGCCGGAGCCGCCCGCCTCCACAGAACCGGAGTGCTCCACGGTCAGACGGTCGGTCTTGATCATCTGGGTGGGCAGCGTTTTGGTGGCAAGAGAGGCCAGCAGTCCCTCCAGATGCAGATGAAGCCCCGCTCTGTGCCGGATCTTGCCGTCAAACAGGGCAAACCTTGCAAACAGGCCCAGCAGCTCACCCTTGAGCTGGCCGGGCTGGGGCGGTTGGGCTGGGGAAAGTGCCTCTGCCAGCCGGCTCTCGTAGGGGGTCATCACAGGCGGATGCCTGCCCTGTACGGTGCGCCAGCGGTCGGCCTGCATGGTGTAGACCAGCTGATTTTTTGCCATCCACTCCTGCCGCGAAAGCTTGTACTGGATGCCGAAGAAATAGTCCGCGTGGGCCCGGCGCAGCTCGGAAAGGACCGGGCGGCGGGGCAGCTCCAGCAGATAGACCGCGCTTTCGAGGTAGAGCCATGTCAGATCGTCCAGCTGGCTCTCCCGGAGATCGCCGTCCCATGTGGCAAAAAGATCGCGGAGCAGGTCGTCGCCATAGTATTTGTGCACCAGCCCCACGACACAGTTCATATAAAAATCGATCGTGCCGTCGGTGTTGCGGGCCAGGAAAAGCGGCTCAAAGCCGTAGGCTCCCGCCGCCGCCCACACCTGATTGGCGGCCCGCCGCTCCTCGGCGGTATAACTCCGGGCATCCATCAGCGGAACAGCTTTTCAGCCGTCAGGCTGGCCGGGATGCGGGCGGCGATCACGTCCCGGATCAGCCCCTGCTCGTAGGAATCAAAGGCCTTGTTGGTGATGCCCATGTCCAGCGCAGGCCCCGCAGCCACGCCCCGGCGCATCAGGCGCAGAGCGTCCAGCATTCCGCGCAGATCCAGCGCTTTGGTGGAAATCTCGGCGCTGTCGCATTTCTTTTGCAGGTCGAGGAAGAGCAGAGCAAACTGGTGCACATATTTGTCCGTCAGGTCGGCAAACTGGGCCCGCAGCAGCTTTTCAAGGTTTTCCTCCGTGATGGTGGGCATCTGGATGACTGCAAAGCGGGAAGTCAGGGCCTCGTTCAGCTCCCGGGTGCCCGCGTAGCCATAGTTCATGGTGGCGATGAAGCGGGTCTCCTCGGCCAGCGGGATGCGCTCGTAGCCGGGCACATCAATGGCGCGGCGGAAGTCCAGCACGGCGTGGAGGACGGCCAGGGCCTCGTTTTTGGCCATGTTGATCTCGTCCAGCACGCCGAAGCCGCCGCACTGGGCACAGCGGTAGACCGGCCCGGGCCGGAAGGTGACCGCCCCATCCACAAAGGTGTCCATGCCGATGAGGGAGGCTGCATCCATGTTCACATGGAACGAGATGTCCCATGCGGGGCGGCCAAAGGCGGCGGCCAGATTTTCAGCCAGCACATTTTTGCCGGTGGCCTTGCCGCCGGCCAGCAGCAGGTTTTCGCCGCAGAGCAGGGCCGCCAGTGCCTGTTCCCAGACCTCCCGGCCATAATAGGTAAAGCCGGAAACGGGGATGCGGGGGCGCAGGGCCTCGGGCAGAGCGTGGGCGGCGCGGTATTCTTCCACAGCACGCAGCAGGTCGGGGCTGATGCCCTCCTGCCGTAATGTTTCCATCAGATCAGACATCCAAGACATCTCCTTGCGGTTGACTTTGCCAAACCGATTTTTCAGCCTTATCATAGCACAACCGCTCCGGTTTGTGTAGGGGGCGCGGGGGCATTTTTTGTCGGATTTTTGCCCGGGAAATGCCGCAGGGTGGAACGGATCTGTGTGCTGCCGTGCAGACGAAGGAGTTTTTCGTGCCCGGGGATCGTGCGGCAGCGGATATTTTGTGGAAAGCTGTCGAAATGGCAGGTGTTCTGTGTTGTGGGTATCCACTTTTGGCTCAGAATGGTAAAAATTCCGAAAATTCGATTGACAAATCTGAATATTTATCGTATAACCTATATATGGGAACAATTCCGGAGGGAATGCGGAACTCGTGCCCCTGCCCGTTCCTGTCGGAGGAACCACGGTCTGGTTCTGGTGCCGGTGCACTTGGTTTGGTGCAGACGGTAAGTATAGATTGATTTGAAAGAGAGGAATCCCCGTTATGATGAACAATGAGATCAAAATGCCCGCTAGCTTTGCTGCGATCGATGAGAACGAAATGGTGTACCTGCAGGGTGGCGCAACCACCGAGGCTACCGCTTGGGACGTGTTCCTGAACGTTGGCAAGCTGTTCAACTACATCGCCCGCGTGTTCTCCGCAGGCAGCTCCATCGTCAACAACATCAATGTTATCGTGACCACCTTCCAGACCCTGAGCACCTTCAGCCTGACCGCTAAAAACTAAGGTTTGGGCCAAAACCGAATCAGCATTTACAGGGCATCCGCTCCGGCAGGCGCGGGTGCTCTTTTTTGCTGCACAGGGCGGGAAGGCATTCGCCCCCAAATGCAGGAAAGCAGCCGTTTTTCTGCAAAGCGGGCGGATTGTCCATTGACAAGGCTCAAGAGGGTGTCGTATACTAACGATGCCTTGCAAGAAACCCCGCATCCGCGGAATAAAAGAGGAGAGAGAATATGAAAAATAACAACAGCAGCATCAAGACCGTTGTCGCTGTCGGTATCGGCGCGGCATTGTTCTTTGTTCTGGGGCGTTTTGTGGCCATTCCCAGCCCGGTGCCCAACACCAACATCAGCCTGCAGTACGCCGTTCTGGCCCTGCTGGCTGCCATGTACGGCCCCGTGGCCGGCGGCCTGATCGGCTTCATCGGCCACACCCTCATCGACCTGTCCTGGGGCGGCAGCCCCTGGTGGAGCTGGGTCATCGCCTCCGCCTTTGTGGGCGTTGTGGTGGGCCTGTTCTCCAAGAAGCTGAACCTGCAGGAAGGCGAGTTCAGCAAGAAGCAGGTGGCTTTGTTTGCGCTGGCCAATATCGTGGCCCATCTGCTGGCCTGGATCTTGGTGGCCCCCGTGCTGGATATTGCCATCTACGCCGAGCCCGTCAAGAAGGTGTTTGCACAGGGTGCATTTGCCGCAGTGTCCAACAGCATCACCGCTGTGGTGGTGGGCGGCCTGCTGGTGCTGGCTTACACCAGAACCATCGCCAAGAAGGGCTCTCTGGATCAGGAGTGATCCCCGCATGAAACCCGGCCTTTCCATCTGCGCCGTCCGGCCCGTTGGAAAGGCTTTTTTGATGAACAGCTGAGGTACCATACCCATGGCAGAACGTAAACCCATCATCTCATTCCGCAACTTTTCCTTCCAGTACCGCGCCCAGAAGCGCCCCACCCTGACCGATATCGATCTGGAGATCTACCCGGGTGAACGGGTGCTCATTGCGGGCCCCTCCGGCAGCGGCAAGAGCACGCTGGCGGGGTGCATCAACGGGCTGAACCCGTTTTCCAACCCCGGCGCGTGCACCGGCACCCTGACCGTAGACGGTGTGGATGCGCCTCACAGCAGCCTCTTTGAGCTTTCGGCCCATGTGGGCACGGTGCTGCAGGACCCGGACGGCCAGTTCATCGGGCTGACCGTGGGCGAGGACATTGCCTTTGCACTGGAAAACAGCTGCACCCCACAGGATGAGATGCACGCCATCACCCGCCATGCCGCCGAGCTGGTGGGCATCGAGAACCATCTCGGCTATGCGCCGCACGAGCTTTCGGGCGGGCAGAAGCAGCGGGTGAGCCTGGCGGGCGTGATGGTGGATCAGGTCAAGATCCTGCTCTTCGATGAGCCGCTGGCCAACCTCGACCCCGCTACCGGCAAGCAGGCCATTGAGCTGATCGACGAGATCCAGAAAAAGACGGACACCACAGTGCTCATCATCGAGCACCGGCTGGAAGATGTGCTCTGGCGGAACGTGGACCGCATCGTGCTGGTGAACGGCGGCACCATTCTGGCAGACCTGCGCCCGGACGAGCTGCTCTCGGGCAGTCTGCTGGCGGAAAACGGCATCCGGGAGCCGCTGTATGTCACGGCTCTGCGCTATGCCGGGGTGGATATCACTCCGGACAAGCACCCCGCCCATGTGGACAGTCTTGTGCTGGACGATACCGACACCCAAAAGCTCCGGGACTGGTTCACGGCCCGGCCCCGGCCCGCCGCGCAGCCGGAACGGGAGCCGCTGCTGGAGGTAAAGGGCCTGAGCTTTGGTTATCAGAAGGGCCAGCAGACCCTGCGGGATGTCAGCTTCTCGATCGGCAAGGGGGAGATGGTGAGCATCGTGGGCCGGAACGGCGCGGGCAAATCCACCCTCTCCAAGCTCATCTGCGGCTTCGAGACCCCGGATGCGGGCGAGATCTTCCTGAACGGCAAGCCGCTGGCTGAGGAGAACATCCGCCGCCGCGCCCAGCACATCGGCTATGTGATGCAGAACCCCAACCAGATGATCTCCAAGACCATGATCTACGAGGAGGTGGCTCTGGGTCTGCAGCGCTCCGGCCTGACCGAGGAACAGATCCGGGAAAAGGTGGAAGCGACCCTCAGGGTCTGCGGCCTGTATCCTTTCCGGAACTGGCCCATCTCGGCACTGAGCTTCGGCCAGAAAAAGCGGGTGACCATTGCCAGCGTGCTGGTGCTCGACCCGGAGCTCATCCTTCTGGATGAGCCCACCGCCGGGCAGGATTTCCGGCACTATACCGATATCATGGAGTTCCTGCGGGGCCTGAACGCCCGGGGTGTGACGGTGGTGATGATCACCCATGACATGCACCTGATGCTGGAATACACCCGCCGCGCACTGGTGTTCTGCGACGGACGGCTCATTGCCGACCGCACCGCGGCCGCCGTTCTGTGTGACCCTGCGCTGGTGGAACAGGCGGCCCTGAAGGAGACCAGCCTGTACACGCTGGCCAACCGCTGCGGCATTGCGCCCGCACAGGAATTTGTAGAGAGATTTATTGAGCAGGACCGGGAGGTGAGAGAGGGTGGCCGCTAAGACTGTTTTGAATTATCTCCCCCGGGAGAGCGTCGTCCACAAGATGACCGGAACCACCAAGCTGGCGTTCTTCCTGCTGTTTACCTTTGCCAGCATGATCACCTACAACACCTGGGTGCTGCTGGGCCTGTTGGTGGTCAGCCTGCTGGCCTTCAGGCTGAGCCGGATCAGGTTCCGGGAAGTCCGGTTTATGATGACCTTCATGCTGGTGTTCCTGCTGCTGAACAACCTGTTCATCTTCCTGTTCGATCCCAATCAGGGGACCACCCTGTACGGCACCCGCACGGTGCTCTGCCACCTGTTCTGGCGGTATGACCTGACAGCGGAACAGCTGTTCTACATGGTCAACATCAGCCTGAAATATTTTGTGGCCCTGCCGGTGGCCATCCTCTTCATCTCTGCCACCGACCCCAGCGAGTTTGCTGCCAGCCTGAACAGCATCGGCATCTCGTATAAGGTCGGCTATTCGGTGGCCATTGCCCTGCGCTACATCCCCGATATCCAGCGCGACTACCACAGCATCAGCCAGGCCCAGCAGGCCCGCGGCGTGGAGCTGGGCAAAAAGGAGCCCTTCTTCAAGCGGATGAAGAACTCTGTCAATATCCTGCTGCCGCTCATCCTGACCAGTCTGAACCGCATCGACACCATCTCCAACGCGATGGAGCTGCGCGGCTTCGGCAAGAACAGCAAGCGCACCTGGTATACCCAGCGCCCCTTTGCCCGGCGGGACTTCATTGCCCTGGGCGTGGGCGCGGTTCTGCTGCTCATCAGCCTGACCGTGACCATCCGCTTTGGAAGGTTCTATAACCCATTCCTCTGAACAAAAAGGCATCCCCGCACTTCCTGTTTCGGCAGGCCGTGCGGGGATGTTTTGCTTTTACAGACCGTTGGTTCAATGATGCCGCAAGAAAGAGGGGACTGTGTTACGCCGCGTCCACGAACTCCTCCGGGTCTTCCACGGCATCGGTGATGGTCTCCTCCGCGTCATTGGAGGAGTCGGCAGGCTGCTCCGGGTGGAGCAGGGCGTTGAGCAGGTCACGGAAGTCGATCAGGCTGTCGTCCACCTGCTGATTCCGGGCCAGCAGGTCCTGCACCATGTCGGGCTTGTCGGTGATGAGGTCGTCCACACCCAGCTCCAGCATGTGGGTGGCGACCTTTTCACGGTCGATGGTCCAGGCAGAGACGGTCTTGCCCCGCAGATGGACGGCGTTGACCATGCCGGAGGTGATAAAGGTGGTCTCCACGCTGAAAAAGTCGGCATCGGGCAGGTCGTAGTAGTTGCCTACGCCCAGAGCCAGAATGTAGCCGGTGGGGTACTCAGGGGCCAGCGCTTTGACCTTGTGCAGGGTCTCGTAGCTCTGGGAGGTGATGACGCAGTTGGAGCTGTCGAAGCCGTATTCCCGCAGCAGGCGTACGGTCTCAGCCTCCAGAGCAGGGGTGGCGGCGCTGGGCTTGATCTCCACGTTCAGGCCGATGCGGCCCCGGCAGAGCTGCAGCACCTGTTCCAGGGTGGGGATCCGGGTGTCGGCAAAGCGGCTGCTGAACCAGCGGCCCGCGTCCAGCTGTGCCACCTCGGCGTAGGTCAGATCATAGACTTTTGCGTTTTTGCCGGTACAGCGTTTCAGGTTTGAATCGTGGGTCACCACGACCACGCCGTCGCTGGTCATCTGCACATCCAGCTCGATGCGGTCGCCGCCCTTGAGGATGGCCGACCGGAAGGCGGGAAGGGTGTTTTCCGGGGCCACGGTGCAGTCGCCCCGGTGGAAGGTGACCAGCGGGGTCACGCCGCCCACGGCGGTGAGCAGGGCATCGTCCTGGGGCAGGGCGTAGAGGTAGACTGCCATCAGCCCGGTGGCCAGCGTGACCCCGGCCACCGCAGCGGTGAGCAGCGGCCAGCCGCCAAAGCGGTGCGGTTTGCCCTCCGGCAGCTCTTCCGGCGGGCAGTCACGGCAGCAATCGTAGAAGAATGCGATGATGGTGCACTGGGCCGTGGTGACCTTGCAGTCCAGCAAAAAGCCGAAGAAGGGGATCTCCAACAGATACAGCGCACGGGCGAGCAGCAGCATGGCGCGGGTGCTCCGCAGGCCGATCAGCGCCGCCACGCTGTAAACCAGCAGGGAAGCTCCGAAAAAGACCAGAACAGACCGGACCAGCGCACTGAGGTTCCACCGCAGCAGCACACCGGTCAGCCGGGGCAGCTGTGCCCTGACATGGGCAGCGCTCTCCTGAACGGCTTCCCACAGGCTTTTGCGTTCCAGCGTAAAGAGGGGGAGCACCAGGACCCAGAACAGGGTAAACAGGAACGCCGCACCCAGAATGAGAAGAAAAAGCACCAGATAGAGCGGCTTTGCCCGGACAAGCCCAAGGATGTACTCCGGCACGGCCAGCTGAGAGATATAGTTGTAGGTCACGAATACATCTGTAAAGGGGATGAGCAGGGCGCAGTAAAGCAGGATGGGCCAGTTTTTGGGGAGCAGGACATGGCGGATATCCCCCAGCGACCGGACGAACAGGGAAACAGGACGCAGTGTTTCACCCCGGCGGGCCAGCGCAAACCCGTGCAGGAGGATGGAAAAGCCGTACAGGTTCCAGAACGCCGCCAGAAGGACGATGAGCACGATCCCGCCTAAAATGGTCGGTGAAGTAAAGATCTGATGTGCGTTGTTGTTGGTCAGGTAGTTCACCGGCGAACAGCGCAGTGTCAGCGACCAGATGCCATTCATGGCGGGCAGAAACAAAAGATAGGTCAGGGCTTTGTACACCAGCACGGCTGTCAGAACGGCAGCGGAGGCCCGGTGCAGCAGGGTCAGGGCATGGTTCCGGGTGTCCTTGTAGGCCCGGTGTGCCCGCGTGAGGGAGCGGAAGAGATGCTTCAATTTGGATTCCACCTCGGTACTGGGATATGGTTCTGTCATTTTACAGTAGTATATCACAAAGCCGGGAAAAATGGAAACGACACGGATCGACAGTTTGTTCCAGAGGGCACAGGCGCTTTTCAGCGGAGCAAAAGCGTGTTACAATAGGAGCAGAGTAAAACAGACAGGGGAGGAACACCCAATGCAGATCATGGATCAATTCGGTGCAGCACCGGGGGCAGAGAGTGTCCGGATGCCCGATGGCACCGAGCGGACACTGGCGGCAGAGCACGCCGCGGCCATTCTGGTCAACGAACAGCCAGCCTTCCGGGTGGTCTGCACGCCGGAGCTGCTGCCGCAGCTGGCGCTGGGCCGCCTGCTGACCGAGGGTTGGATCACCTCCGCTGACGAGGTGGAGCGGGTGGCCGTCTGCGCGCAGGGGCTCAAGATAAGCGTTCAGCTGCGCCACCCGCTGGCGGCAGCGGAACAGGCCGGGCAGGAGGTGCCCAGCTGCTGCACCGATAACCTGACGCTGGCCAGCCCGGTGCAGCTGCCGCCGCTGGCCCCGGTGCCCCAGCGGGAGATTCCCGCCGCATGGGTGGATGCGCTGGCCGATGCCATGGGGCAGGGCCTGCCGCTCTACCGTGCCACCCATGCCGTGCACAGCTGTCTGCTGCTGCGTGAGGGCAAGATCTTGTACCGGTGCGAGGATCTGGGCCGCCACAACGCGCTGGACAAGGCCGTGGGCTGCGCCCTGACAGAGGGTGTGCCGCTGGCGGAGTGTGTGCTTTTTACCAGCGGCCGGGTGCCGGTGGATATGGTGCGCAAGGCCATCCGGGCCGGTGTGCCCGCACTGGTGAGCAAGAGTATGCCCACGGTACAGTCGCTGGAGCTGGCAGAGGAATATGGATTGAAACTGTTCATCCGGCAAAAGAAATGATTTCACCAAGAGGCAAGAGCTTTTGAGAGAAATTGTAGGGCTTTGTTTGTGCGTATACGTTGACTAACCGGTGGAAAAGATGTTATTCTTATAACGAAGAAACCGTTCCGCACTGTTGCAGCAGGTGGAACGGCTGTTTTCGTGCCCGGGAGTTCCGGGCACAGCTGAATCAAACAGGCAGGTGATACAATTGAAGCAGGCAAATCATGCGCCGCAGTCCTTGTGGCGCAGGCGACTGCCCGGCTATGCGGCCATGGGTGCGGCAACGCTTGCCATGGCGCTTGGCCTTGGCGGGCTGATGCACAGCCGCACCACGGTGGCCGGAACGGCCCTGCCGCTGGCAGATACCGACGCTGCCACCTATGGTGTGAGCGCGGTGTACCAGCTGGATGACACCACGTATTATGTGGTGGGCAGCAAGCAGGGCTTCCAGAGCGAGGTGCAGGCCGGTGTGACGCTGGACCGCGACGGCAATGTGCTGGATGTGAAGATCCTGGCGCAGGCCGAGACCGACAGCCTGGGTGCTCAGTGTGAGAACCCGGAGTTCACGGCCCAGTACCAGGGCGCAGCTCCCTTCACGCTGGCAGGCAAGCGCTACACTGTGACCGACCCGGCCACCGGCACGGCCTTTGCCGCCGCAGGCAGCGCCGAGACCGATGCTGCTCCCGCTGAGGACTTCGACCCCGCCGCATGGCGTGCGGGTGATACCTCCCCGGAGGCCGAGGCTACCCGGAAGATGTATGAAGCCGGGCTGACCCTCTCGGCCCTGAACGGCCAGCCGATGGACGACGCGCTCATCCCCCCGATGGACAACAGTGCTGAGGCTGTGGCACGGCGCAAGCTGTACGCGGCGTGCCTGAGCAAGAGCGCGCAGGACGGCGAGGAACAGGCAGTGCCTTATGCAGACTGGTCCGCTGAAAAGCAGGCCGAGTACAAGCTGCAGGCCGCTGATCTGACCACCCAGGGCAGTGCGGCCGACACGGTCAGCGCTGACATGACCCAGGTGGATGCGCTTTCCGGTGCAACCATTACGTCCACGGCGGTCACGGACATCGTCAACAATTCTTATTTCTATGTAACCGAGGTGCTCTGCGCAGAGTGACCTCACGGAGGAATGGAAACCTATGGCAAAAACTGATTTTCTGACGGCTGACATGACCCGCCGTCAATTTATGAAGATCTCGGGCAAGAGCCTTGCAGGACTCACCCTTTCCGCATCTATGCTGTCCCTCTTCGGCTGCTCTCAGAAGCAGGTGGACGCCGGTGCTGTGGCGACCTGGGCACTGCCCCAGGGTCTGCTGGTGGTCAATGCTGACCTGTGCACCGGCTGCCAGCGGTGCGAGATCAACTGCACCCTGACCAACGACGGCGTGTGCTCTTCCTACATCAGCCGCGTCAAGATCCAGCGCCGCCTGAATCTGGACGGCGACGGCAACGGTCTGCTGTCCGGCACCGACAACTGCTTTGTCTACTTCCCGGATACCTGCCGCCAGTGTGAGGATCCCGCCTGCGGCAACGCATGCCCCCAGAAGGCCATTATCACCAATGAGCAGGGCATCCGCGTGGTCGATACCGACAAGTGCATCGGCTGCGGTGCCTGCGTGGAGGCCTGCCCCTGGCACATGCCCACCGTCAACCCCGAGACCGGCAAGTCCTCCAAGTGCATCGCCTGCGGTGCCTGCGTGGCGGGCTGCCCGTCCGGCGCTCTGTCCATTGTGGACTGGGATGCCGTTACCAGCGCAGCACAGGCTGCTTACAAGGACCTGTAAGGAGGAACAACAATGGCTGAAACCTATGGCTGGGCAGGCAAGATCCTGCGCGTCAACCTGACCACCGGTGAGATCACCACCCAGGACGACGCAAAATACCATAAATATATCGGCGGTATGGGCATGGCCTACCGCATTATGTACGAGGAAGCTCCCATGGAGCTGGATCCCTATGACGAGAAGGCTCTGGTCATCTTTGGTGTCGGCCCCCTGACCGGTGCCGGCGTGCCCTGCTCCGGCCGTATGAACGTGACCTTCCGTTCTACCTGGTCCAAGGGCCACTCCATCATCGATGCACACATGGGCGGCCACATCGGCTCCATGCTGAAGTATGCCGGTTACGACGGCATCGTTGTCAGCGGCATCTCCGAAAAGCCCGTCTACCTGCGCATCGAGGACGGCGAGGTCTCTCTGGAGGACGCAAGCGAGATCTGGGGCAAGGGTACCTTTGCTGCCAACAAGTGGATGGTGGAGCAGAACGGCCGTGAGTTCGAGACTGCTTCCATCGGCCCCGCCGGTGAGAACCTGGTGGATTACTCCACCCTGAACACCAGCTTCGGCAACTCCGGCGGTGCCGGTCTGGGCGCTGCCATGGGCAACAAGAAGCTGAAGGGTCTGGCCATCCGCGGCACCGGCAGCGTCAAGGTCGCTGACCCCAAGAAGGTGCTGGAGCTGTCCAACTACATGATGGGCAACCTGATCGGCGGCAACAACAACCACAACGTGCCCGCACAGCCCCAGAGCTGGGCAGAGTACAGCGCCACCTCCGGCAAGAACCGCTGGTCCGGCGCCCCCGGCCGTATGTGGAAGAAGGCTCCCGGCGGCCCCGTGGATACCGGCGAGCAGCCCTACAACGATATCAACAAGGTGGCTCTGCGCTGCTTCAAGGGCTACTTCGATTTCGGCGCTCCCGCTGCCGAGTACACCGTGAAGAACGGCGGCTGCTCCTCCTGCCCCATCCGCTGCTACACTGAGTACGATGTGGATCCGCTGGCCGATTACGACCTGCCCACCCACAACTCCAACACCTGTATGCCCGTGCTGTACGGCACCCGCGTCTATCCGGACGGCGTGCACGATTTCAAGTACGAGGGCGACGGCACCATGGTCATCAACCTGGCATGGTCTCATGCTGTGGACGATATGGGCCTGTGGGACAACTACGGCAACCTGAACCGCGACCTGCTGTGGATCCTGCGGATGCCCCGCGAGGAGGCCACCAAGTACATCAGCGAGGCCGAGTACGACTCTCTGCCCTGGGAGTGGGAGAAGGCCGGCGATCCCCGCTGGGAGGTCGAGCTGATCCGCCGCATGGCTTACGGCGAGGGCGACCTGTCCGTTATCGCCAAAGGCACGCTGGCCATGATGGAAAAGTTCGGCCTGCCCAAGAGCTGGCTGGACCGCGACGACGGCGCTACCAACTCCAACCTGATCTACAACGGCTTCCCCAACCACCACGGCCCTGCTGAGGCATGGCAGGTTGGTATGCTGTACAACCTCGTCTATAACCGCGACTGCATGATCCACGAGATCGTCTGCGAGACCGGTTCCGGCGCTCCCTATGAAGTGACCAAGAAGGTCATGGAGGACTTCTTCGGCGAGGGCTGCTACGATAAGGCCAAGGCCTACACTCCCATCAACGAGAACAAGGCAAAGCTGGCTGCATACTGCGTCAACGACAAGAACTTCCACGACTCCGCCACCCTGTGCAACTGGATGTGGCCCATGACCCAGTCTCCCTCCAAGGAGCGCGAGTACCACGGCGACCTGGATCTGCAGGCAGACTTTATGACTGCTGTTACCGGCGAGACTTATACCCAGGCCGATCTGCAGGAGGACGGTGCCCGCATTACCCAGATGCTGCGCGCGATGACCGCCATCAGCTTCCAGCAGAATTGCGGCAGCGCAAACCTGCGTCAGGAGCACGATGCCATCTGTGATTGGGTGTTCGATAAGGACCCCGACTTCAAGGCATTTGAGGAAGGCACCACCAAGCTGGACCGCGCCGACATGGAGAAGGCAAAGGATCTGTTCTACGACATCTTCGGCTGGGACCGCACCACCGGTGTGCCCACCCGCGAGACGCTGGAGAAGTATGATCTGGCTGACATGGCTGATGATCTGGAAAAGCGCGGCATCTACGCCCAGAACACCGCAGCAGCTGAATAAATCCCATAGAAAGAGGAACGATCGTCATGTTGTTTGGCAGACGTAAACCCGGCTACACCACCACTGTGGACAGCAGCGTGGACCCGGAGCAGGCCGTTCTGGACCTGCAGAAGGCAGAGCTGGCCGCCAAGAAAAAGCCCAAGGCAGAGGTGTTCGACATCAATGCCGCCAGCGAGACGGCCCGCCGCTTGAAGGAAACGGGCAGCAGCTTTGACGGCAGCGCCGCTAAGACCGGCGAGGATGTGATCGCCGCCGTGGAGCGGGAGACCGCAGAGCTTGCAGCAATGCAGGCTGCCGGGGCCGCACCCGAAGCCGCCGAAACTGTGCAGGACGAGGCCGCAAAGCCTCAGCTGCTGGATTTTCTGGCCGGCGAGCCAGAGGCTGAAAACGATCCCTTTGCGGATCAGCCCACCAAGACCGCGCCGGAGCTGCCGGAGCTGACCCCCGCGCAGGAGCTGGCCGGTTACATCCGTTCCCGCAGTGCCGCCGCGCTTATCACGCCCCACGCACTGCTGGTCAGTGAGGTGGAGAACGCCGATGAGCTGCTGGCTCAGATGCCGCAGGATCCCCAGTGTGAGGATATCGTTGTCCGTGCAGGCGCAAAGGATACCTACTATTACTCCAACGCCAACATGAGCGATAACTACGCCATGATCGCCCAGCTCATTGAGGACAAAGACCTCTGTGTCATGTTTGCTGAGATGGTGCGCTTCAATGCACGGGTCTACCCCAGTGCCACCCCGCTGAAGTACTTCCAGCGCTCCCCCTACGGCCTTGCGCCGGAGGAGATCGAGCAGACCTGGAAGACCATGCAGGGCAGGCCGGAGTTTGCCGACATCGAAGAGCTGACCAACAATCAGAACGAGCGGTTCCTCTTCTCCACCCAGCATCTCACCCGCCGCTATGCAAAAGCCATCAGCGACGTGGATGATTTCTGCGACTAAAAGATCATACACAATTGAATAGGGTACAAGAGCTTCTTTGAGCAAGGCTGTCTAAACCCCGCAGGGGGCAGGACACCGCGCCGCAATGCTAAGGGCCAACGCCGGCATTCAAGGGTGGCAGGGGAAACCCGGCCGCCTTCCCGCAGAAGAAACGCTGCAATTTGAAAAAAAGAACTCCTCCCATCCACCGTTCCGGAGCGTTGCCTCCTTCCCGTTGCTGCAACAGCGGAAAAGGAAGCGGCTCCCTCGGCGTGGCGGCCTGCAGGCTGCCGCTCCGGGCCATGTTCGGTTTTTTGCGGGGGCGTTTTGATTTTCGGTCAGAACGTCTCCGCTTTTTTTCACCTGCCGATCGAAAAGAGATCTCCCCGGGAGTTTGTCCGGGCCATAGCGGGCAAACTGTGCCCCGGGGAGCGATGGAGGATTTTTGCAATGAAACAGCCTTTTTGCACGCCAGCCCAGGCCCTGCGCCGGGTGCTGGATGCTGCTGCGGCTCTCCCGGTGCCTGCCACGGAGCGGGTGCCGCTGGATGATGCCTGTGGGCGGATCGCAGCCCGGGACCTGTGTGCCCGGATGGATCAGCCCCCTTTTGACCGGAGCCCTCTGGATGGCTATGCCCTCCACAGTGCCGACACAGCCGGGGCGGGGGAGAAGACCCCTGTCACCCTGCCGGTGGTGATGAAGCTCTACGCCGGGGATGCCCCCGCCGCTGTCCTGCCTGCCGGGTGTGCCGCCCGGATCATGACCGGCGCACCCCTGCCCCCCGGCGCGGACTGCGTTCTGATGCAGGAGCTGACCGATGGCGGGGAGGAGCAGGTGCGCATTTACGCACAGCTCCAGCCCAACGCCAATGTGGTGTTCCGGGGTGAGGACATCGCCGCCGGTGCCCACATTGCCGCCGCCGGAACTGTGCTGACCCCGGCGCACATCGGTGTGCTGGCCGGTCAGGGCATCCCGGATGCCGAGGTCTTTCGCCCCCTGACCGTGGGCGTGCTTGCTACCGGCAGTGAGCTGCTGGAAGCGGGCGAGGCCTGGGCTCCCGGCAAGATCTACGATGCCAACGGGATCCAGAATGCCGCCCGCCTGCGGCAGCTGGGCTTTGCCATGGAGCGCACCCACTGCTCGGATGACCCGGAGGAGATCGCCGCCCGGATGCAGGATCTGCTTACCCGGTGTGATGCCGTCATCACCAGCGGCGGTGTTTCGGTGGGGCAGAAGGATTACCTGCCCACAGTGCTGGAAATGCTGCACGCAGAGCCTGTTTTTGCCGGGGTGGCCCAGAAGCCCGGCAGCCCCATGATCGCTGCACAGGTGGGAGAAAAGCTGGTGTTCTGTCTGTCCGGCAATCCCTTTGCCGCTGCTGCCACGCTGGAGCAGTATGCCGTTCCGGCCCTGCTGCGGGCCGCAGGGCGGCGGGAAGAGGACTGCATCCCGGTGCGCTCCCGGGGCAGGCTGACCACCGGCTTTTCCAAGCCCAGCAAGGGAACCCGCTTTCTGCGGGCCAGAGCGCTGGGCGGCCTGGTGGAGATCCCCGGCGAGGGCAACGCGGAGGCGCATTCCTCGGGCAGTCTGTCGGCCATGATGGGCTGCAACTGCCTGGTGGAGCTGCCTGCGGGCAGCGGCCCGGTGGCTCCGGGCGAAGAAGTGGAGGTACTGAACTTTGTACAGTGAAAAGAAACAGGCGCTTGCTGCCGAGCTGCGCCTGAAGCGCCCGGCTGTGCTGGCCGTGAGCGGTGCGCACAACAGCGGCAAAACGACTTTGTTGGAAAAACTCATCCCCCTGCTGCGGGCACGGGGCCTGAAGGTGGGTGTCATCAAGCATGACGGCCACGATTTCACCCCCGACGTGCCGGGCACCGACAGCTTCCGCCTGCGGGAGGCCGGGGCCGAGGGCGTGGCGGTCTTTTCGGGCAGCCGCTACCTGCTGACGGAGGAATTCCGCCTGAACGAGCAGGATCTGCTGGCCCTGTTTGAGCGCCACGGCTATGATCTGGTGCTGATGGAGGGCTTCAAGGAGAGCGGCTGGCCCAAGATCGAGGTGGTGCGCAAGGCTGTCTCGGAGGAGCCTGTCTCCTTTGAGCCGCTGGCCATCGTGGGGGATGTTCCGGGCGCGGATTTTGCGCTGGACGAGCCCGCAGCGCTGGCCGACTGGATCGCTGCACAGATGCCTGCATTGTAACAGGGGGAGGAAGAAACCATGAAACTGATCCGTACCGAAGACGCGGCAGGGCAGGTGCTCTGCCACGATATCACCCAGATCATCCCGGGTGAGTTCAAGGGGGCCCGCTTCAAAAAGGGCCACATCATTCAGCCCGAGGATATTCCGGTGCTGCTGAGCATCGGCAAGGAAAACCTCTATGTCTGGGAGAAAAAGCCCGGCATCCTCCACGAGGACGAAGCTGCCGCCCTGCTCTACAAGGCCGCTGCTGGTCAGAATATCCACGGCACCGAGCCCCGGGAGGGCAAGATCGAACTGATCGCCGACTGCGACGGTCTGCTCAAGATCGACCGCAGGGCCCTGCTGGCGGTGAACAGCACCCCCCAGATGATGATCGCCACGATCCACGGCGATCTGCCTGTGAAAAAGGGAGCCAAGCTGGCTGGTACCCGCATCATCCCGCTGGTCATTGAGCAGGAGAAGATGGAGGCCATGCAGGCTGCTGCCGGGCCGAAGCCCATCCTGAACGTGCTGCCCTTCCACCAGAAGAAGTTTGCCGTTATCACCACCGGCAGCGAGGTGTTCAAGGGCCGTATTGAGGACAAGTTTACTCCCATCCTCGAGCAAAAGCTGGCGGTGTATGGCTGTGAGATGGCCTTCCACAAGGTCTGCGATGATGACCCGGCGGGCATCACGGCCGCCATTCTGGAAGCAAAGGCCGCAGGCTGTGAGCTGATCTTTACCACCGGCGGCATGAGCGTGGACCCGGACGACCGCACCCCGCTGGCCATCAGGAACACCGGGGCCGAGATCGTTACCTACGGCGCGCCCGTGCTGCCCGGTGCCATGTTCCTGGTCAGCTATCTGGACGGTGTGCCGGTCTGCGGTCTGCCCGGCTGTGTGATGTACGCCAAGCGCACCATTTTTGACCTGCTGCTGCCCCGCCTGCTGGCCGATGACCCCATCACCGCCGAGGATATCGCCCGTCTGGGCGAGGGCGGCCTCTGCCTGGGCTGCGCCGAGTGCCACTGGCCCAATTGCGGCTTCGGACACTGCTGAAACCCTCTCAGCCAAAGCCTTTCGGCTTTGCCAGCTCCCCCGAAGGGGGAGCTTAACTAAGGTGAAAAAATATGAGTGAAAATAATCTGACACATTTTGATGCCGCCGGAAACGCCGTGATGGTGGACGTGAGCGAAAAGCCAGTCACGGCCCGGGAGGCCACGGCCCACGGTATCATTACCATGAATGCGGAAGCCTTTGCCGCTGTGGAAAGCGGTACCGTGAAAAAAGGCGATGTGCTGGGCGTGGCCCGGGTGGCCGGCATCATGGCCACCAAGCGCACCAGCGAGCTGATCCCCCTGTGCCACCCGCTGCCGCTGACCAAGGTGCAGATCGAGTTTGACCTGCTGCCCGAGCGCCGGGCCGTGGAAGCACGCTGCACGGTCAAGACCAGCGGCGTGACCGGCGTGGAGATGGAGGCCCTGACCGGCGTTTCCACCGCCCTGCTCACCATTTATGACATGTGCAAGGCCGTGGATAAGGGCATGGAGCTGGGCGAGATCCATCTGGTGGAAAAGACCGGCGGCAAGAGCGGACATTATATCCGGGCGGAGGGCGGCTATGTTTGATTCCAAGGGCCGCAATATCCATTATCTCCGCCTTTCCGTGACCGACCTGTGCAACCTGCGCTGCCGCTACTGTATGCCGGATGGCGTGGACAAGCTGGAACGGGAGGATATCCTGACCTACGAGGAATTCCTGCGCCTTGCCGCCCTGTTTGCCCGGTGCGGGGTGGATACCGTGCGGGTCACCGGCGGCGAACCGCTGGTGCGCAAGGGCGTGGAGCAGCTGGTCAAGGGGCTGAAAGCCATCCCCGGCATCCGGAAGGTCACCATGACCACCAATGCCGTCCTGTTGGAACAGCAGCTGCCCGCCCTGCTGGAGGCCGGGCTGGACAGCGTGAACATCAGTCTGGATACGCTGGACCCCGCCCTGTTTGCAAAGATCACGGCCCGGGATGAATTTGCCGCCGTGCAGGCGGGCATCCATGCCGCGCTGGAAAGCGGCATTCCGGTCAAGCTGAACTGCGTGCCCCAGGTGGGCGTGAACGAAGGTGAGCTGGAAGCGCTGGCCGCTCTGGCACAGGACAAGCCCCTGCAGGTGCGGTTCATCGAGATGATGCCCATCGGCTACGGGGCGGCCATGCCCTGTATCTCCGGCCCGGAGCTGCTGGCCCGCTTCCGCAGGCGCTGGCCGGAGCTGGCCCCGCTGCCCGGGGCAGCATGTGCCGCGCTGGGCGACGGCCCGGCGGTCTATTACACCGTGCCGGGCTGGAAAGGGCATATCGGCTTCATTGCCGCTGTCCACGGCAAGTTCTGCGCCTCCTGCAACCGGGTGCGGCTGACCAGTCAGGGCTTTCTGCGCCCCTGCCTTGCCAGTGAGGCCGGATGTGACCTGAAAGCCCTGCTGCGCAGTGGCGCGTCTGACGAAGAGCTGCTGACTGCTATCCGTACCACCATCTGGGAAAAGCCCCAGGAACATCATTTTGAATTGAAACAGGACATCCCCGCGACCCGGGGCATGTACCGAATTGGAGGATAAATCTATGGGAAAACTTCTGGCGATCTGCACCAGCCCCCAGCGGGGCACGGTCAAGACCGAAGTGGAAAGCGCACGCCTGACCCCGGAATGGGGCATTGAGACCGATGCCCACGGCGGGAACTGGCACCGTCAGGTCAGTATGCTCAGCGCCGAAAAGATCGAGAACTTCCGCAAGAAGATCTGGGTGGACTACGGTGCCTTTGGCGAGAATCTGGTGGTGGAGGGCTACGATTTCCGCAATCTGCCCGTGACCAGCCGCTTTGCCATCGGGGACGTGGTGCTGGAAATGACCCAGATCGGCAAAGAGTGCCACAACGACTGCGTCATCAAGCAGAAGACCGGCGAGTGCATCATGCCCCGGGAGGGCGTGTTTGCCCGGGTGCTGCATGGCGGCGAGATCCACGTGGGGGACGAGGTGACCCTGCTGCCCCCGCCGGAAAACCCGCCCCTGCGCGCTGCCGTCATCACCCTTTCTGACAAGGGCAGCCGGGGTGAGCGGGAGGACAAGAGCGGCCCCCTGATCGTGGAGATGCTCACCGCTGCAGGCTATCAGGTGGAGGAGACCATGATCCTGCCCGATGAGGCAAAGGCCCTGAAGGCACAGCTCATCCGGCTGGCCGATGGCCGTCAGGTCAACCTGATCCTGACCACCGGCGGCACCGGCTTTGCCCCCCGGGATATCACCCCGGAAGCCACCTATGCCGTGGCTGACCGCAACGCCCCCGGCATTGCTGAGGCCATGCGTTACCACAGCCTGAGCATCACCCCGCGCGGGATGCTCAGCCGTGCCGCCAGCGTGCTGCGGGGCAAGACCCTCATCGTCAACCTGCCCGGCAGCCCCAAGGCCGTGAAGGAGAATCTGGAGTACATCCTGCCCAGCCTGGAGCACGGGGTACGCATTGCCGCCGGGCTGGACGGCGAGTGCGCCCGCAAATAAGTCTGTTTCACCGCCGCGGCGCTGCTTTTGGTGCCGGGCGTAAAAATAAAAGTACAACAAAAGCATACCCACTGTAAGGAGCAAGACTATGAAAACTATGATCTCCCGCCGCAGTTTCCTGTGCGCTGCCGGCATCGCATCCGCATCTGCTGTTCTGACCGCCTGCGGCGGCTCCTCCAGCAGCACTGCATCTTCCACCGCATCCTCCGTTGCCGCCTCCTCTGAGGCTGCCTCCGGCGAGAGCGTGGAGCTGATCGTTTTTGCTGCCGCCTCCCTGACCGAGACCCTGAACGCCATTGCCGAGACCTACTCTGCAGAGAATCCCGGCGTGACCTTCAGCTTCAACTTTGACTCTTCCGGAACCCTCAAGACCCAGATCCAGGAGGGTGCGGACTGCGACCTGTTCATTTCCGCCGGTCAGAAGCAGATGAACCAGCTGGACAGCACCGCTTCCGCTGAGGTGAACACCGAGGGCCTGGACTTTGTGGATGCCGAAAGCCGTGTTGATCTGCTGGAGAACAAGGTCGTGCTCTGTGTGCCTGAGGGCAGCGACAAGGGGATTGACAGCTTCGACAGCCTGGCCGAGCACCTGAAGGCAGAGGATATCCTGTTCTGCATGGGCAACAGCGATGTGCCCGTGGGTCAGTACACCCAGAAGATCCTGGCCTACTATGATCTGGATGAGGCAGCTCTGGCTGCTGCCGGTGTCATCACCTACGGCTCCAACGTCAAGGAAGTCACCACCCAGGTCAGCGAGGCCAGCGTGGATGCCGGTGTCGTTTACTGCACCGATGCGTACAGCGCCGGTCTGACCCCCGTGGACGAGGCCACCAAGGAAATGTGCGGGCAGGTCATCTACCCCGCCGCTGTGATGAAGAACGCCCTCCATGCCGAGGCTGCCAAGGAGTTCCTGGCTTACCTGCGCACCGACAAGGCTGCGACCGTGTTCGAGAGCGTCGGCTTCACCGCACTGTAAGCATCCGCTGGGGGGGATGGTATGGACTGGTATCCCTTATGGAACAGCCTGCGCATTGCGCTGATCAGCTGCGCGGCGGTGTTCTTTTTAGGCATCTTTGCAGCCTACTACATTGCAAAGCTCCCGCGCGTGCTCAAGGGCGTGCTGGATGTGGTGCTCACCCTGCCCATGGTGCTGCCGCCCACGGTCGTGGGATATTTCCTGCTGCTGCTGTTCGGCGCAAAAAGGCCGCTGGGCATCTTTTTCATGGAACATTTCGGTGTGAAGATGGTGATGAACTGGTACAGCGCCATCTTTGCTTCCATCGTGGTGGCCTTTCCGCTGATGTACCGCACGGCCCGCGGTGCCTTTGAGAGTTTTGACGAAACGCTGGCCTGGTCGGCACAGACGCTGGGACTTTCCAACACCTGGATCTTCTGGCGGGTGCGGATGCCCTGCTGCCGTCAGGGCATTCTGGCCGGTGCGGTGCTGGCCTTTGCCCGTGCGCTGGGCGAATATGGTGCCACCAGCATGATCGCAGGCTACACGCCGGGCAAGACGGCCACCATTGCAACCACGGTCTACCAGCTCTGGCGCACCAACGATGAAGCCGGGGCCATGCAGTGGGTGCTGGTGGATATCGTTATCTCGGCGGTGGTGCTGCTGGCAGTCAACCTGCTGGAACGCAGGCAGAAGCAGGGAGGAAGGCGCGCATGAGCCTGGAAGTAAATGTGACCAAGCGGTTTGATGGCTTTACCCTCCACGCTGCGTTCACGGCAGGGGACACTGCCACCGCCCTTCTGGGTGCGTCCGGCTGCGGCAAAAGCATGACCCTGCGCTGCATTGCAGGCATCGTCCGGCCGGACGAGGGGCGCATCGTGCTGGATGGCCGGGTGCTGTTCGACAGCGCTCAGGGCATCGACCTTCCGCCCCAGCAGCGCAATGTGGGTCTGCTGTTCCAGAACTACGCCCTATTCCCCAACATGACCGTGGAACAGAATATTCTCAGCGCACTGAAAAAGGAAAAGAACCCTGCCGCCCGCAGGGCCGCCTGTGCCGAGGCATTGCGGGCCATGCGGCTGGAGGAACTGGCCACGCGCCTGCCCGGCGCGCTTTCGGGCGGGCAGCAGCAGCGTGCCGCCCTGGCCCGCATCCTGGCGGCCAAACCCCGCATCCTGATGCTGGACGAGCCGTTCAGCGCGCTGGACAGCTACCTGCGCGAGGAAGTAGAGGGGGAGGTAGGCAGCCTGCTGGCCGGGTTTGCGGGCACAGCCCTGCTGGTGACCCACAACCGGGACGAGGCCTACCGCCTGTGCAGGGAGATGATCGTGATGGACAGCGGCGAGGTGCTCCGGGCAGGCACGACCAAGGAGGTCTTTGCCGACCCCCGCACCCGTGCCGCTGCCCGCCTGACCGGCTGCAAGAACATTCTGCCCTGCACCCGGGTGGGGGAGCATACCGTTCATCTGGCGGGCTGGGAACAGCCGCTGACCGTGGCTCTGCCGGTGCCCGAGGGCTGCCGTGCCGTGGGCATCCGCGCCCATGATTTTGCGCCCTGCGCTCCCGGCACCCCCAACAGCCTGCCGGTGCAGGCTGTCTCCACCAGTGAGAATCCCTTTGACTGGAATATGATCTTCACCCTGCCCGGCGGTGAGACTCGCCTGTGGTGGAAGGTGTCCAAGGAGACATTGGCGGCCCCGCCGCCAAAAGCACCCGCCTGCCTTGCTGCCGCCCCGGAAAATATCATGCCGCTGGTCTGAGGCAAAAGAATCGTTTTCTCCCTGCTCCCGAAACAGAAATACGGAGCAGGGAGAATTTTTTTGAAAAAAGTACTTGACTTTATCAAGTAATGCGATTATACTAGACCTTGTCAAGTAAAGGAGATGCAAAGAGTGATCCAATCGACCATATCCTTCTACGTGATGGAGTTTTACAAGCAGTTCGCAGCCTACACCACCCAGCAGCTGCAGGAGTTTGGCCTGAGCTTTGGCATGATGTATTTTGTGATCTACGTGGGCAAACATCCCGGCTGCACCCCGGCTGAGATGACCAAAAACCTGCACCTGGACTGGGGCCACTGCCAGCGCAGCGTGATCAAGCTGGTGGAAGATGGCTTTATGACCCGGGAAAAGCAGGGCCGCAGTTATCATTTGGGGCTGACCCCGGCGGGTGAGAGAGCATTCCGGACCTGCCACCAGGTATTTTTCGATTGGGATGCACAAAATTTGAGCGGGCTGACCGAAGAGGAACAGCACCAGCTCCTGAGCCTGCTGCAAAAGGCAGCACGGACGAGGAAAGAGAGTGTGTAACATGTACGACACCATCCTGAGCCCCATTGATTACGGTGGAATGCAGCTGAAGAACCGCATCATCTTTGCCCCCACCACCTTCGGCCTTTCGGACGAGGAATATCTGGCAGAGATGGAGCGGCTGGCCAAGGGCGGCTGCGCCATGATCATCATCGGCGACGTGCCGGTGGCCAAGAGCCGGTTCGAGAAGTCCCTGTTTGACAAAAAGGGCTTTGCCTTCTATCAGCAGATTTGCGAGACCGCCCACAAATACGGCTGCAAGGTCTGCGCCCAGCTCCACCAGACCGATACCGACATGATGTCCATCATCAAGTGCATCCCGGGGATGCTGATGAAAAAGATCACCCCCGACCAGCTGCGGGAGCGGATGAACGATGCCGTGGGCCCCTACATCACCAAGATGTCCCAGAAAAAGATCCATCAGATCATCGCGGGCTTTGGCAAGGCTGCTGTGCTGGCAAAGCAGGCGGGCTTTGACATGGTGCAGGTGCACGGCGACCGGATGTGCGGCAGCTTCTCTTCCGCCATCTTCAACCACCGCACCGATGAATACGGCGGCAGTGCCGAGCGCCGCGCCCGCTTTGCCGTGGAAGCTGTCAAGGCAGTGCACGCCGCTGTGCCCGGCATGGCCATTGACTACAAGCTGGCTGTCCGGCAGGAGAACCCCCATTACGGCAACGCCGGTGTGGTGGAGGAGGAACTGGCCGTGTTCGTGCCCCTGCTGGTGCAGGCAGGCGTGACCAGCTTCCATGTGACACTGGCCAACCACTCTGCGCTGGAAAATACCATCCCGCCGGCCAGCCACCCCGAGTTCAAGGAGACCGGCTGCTTCCTCAAGTTCTGCGATGAGGTGCGCCGGTATACCAGCGTGCCGCTCTGCGGTGTGGGCGGCCTGAACGACCCCGATTTTGTGGAGCAGCAGCTTGCCAGCGGCCGCATCCAGTGCGCGGCAATGTGCCGCCAGCTGCTGGCCGACCCCAACTGGGTCAACAAACTGCAGAGCGGCAATGCGGCAAAGATCCACCGCTGTGTCCGCTGCAACAAAAAGTGCCTGGGCGGCCTGATTGCCCATCAGGGCACCCGCTGTATCTATGATGCCCTGAACGCAAAAGAACAGGGAAGCATCTGATCTCAAAGAGAATAAAGGAGAATGACCATGAGCTACGCCATCGTTTTCAGCAGCAAGACCGGCAACACCCGCCTGCTGGCCGACACCCTTCGCGCAAGCTTGCCCCAGAATGAGTGCACCTACTTCGGAGCACCGGCCCCGGAGGCACTGGAGGCTGAGACCCTTTACATCGGCTTCTGGACGGACAAGGGCCATGCCGATGACACCCTCACCGCCTTTTTGCAGACCCTGAAGGGGAAGCGGGTCTTTTTGTTCGGCACCGCAGGTTTTGGCGGCAGTGCGGAATATTTCGAGCAGATCCTGGCGGCGGTGCAGAAATCGCTGGATGAGAGCAACACGGTCATTGGAACTTATATGTGCCAGGGCAAGATGCCCATGACTGTGCGCCAGCAGTACGAAAAGATGCTGCAGCAGCCCAACCATGCACCCAACCTCGAGATGCTGATCGAGAATTTTGACAAGGCGCTGGCTCACCCGGATGCCGCAGACCTTGACCAGCTGCGCAAAAAGGCGGCAGAGGTGCAGGCATAACGGAAGAACTCTTCAAAAAAGAAGATTTTTTGAGAAAGCTGCTCCAAAACAGTTGACAGGTTCTGTCCGATGTGGTAGGATAACGTCGAGGAAATGGAAACGGCTCCTCAAGGTGAATTGAATATTCTCGGCAAAACAGTCGAAAGGCTGTGACGCAAAGCTACAGGGCCTGTAAAATGGCAGCCAGCTGCTTCTCAAAGAAATCTTTCTTTGGGTGACCTGCTTAGAATTTCTAGGTGTTGTTTTGCTGAGTGTATTGCAGAACAACACCTTTTTTCGTTCTCAAATTTCTTCCCAAAAGAAGAAAGGCACGCAAAACTGAATATCCTCGGCAAAGCAGTCGAAAGGCTGTGACGCAAAGCTATAGGGCCTGTAAAATGGCAGCCAGTTGCTTCTCATCACCTGAGGGTCTCCACAGCGGAGATTGGGTGTTGAGTGACCTTCATCTGAAGCATCAGGTGTCGATTGCCGAGTATACCAGCAATCGACACCTTTTTTCATGGGGCAACACAAAAGAGGTTCAACACCATGCGTAACGCTTCGATGAAAGTCCTGAAGAATCTGGTCTGCTGCGCCGCATTCATCTGCCTGATGTTTGTTCTGGCAATGCCCGCACACGCAGCTTCCAAGGCCGATGAGCTGCTGCAGCTCGTCAACGCAGAGCGTGCACAGGCTGGTGTGGCTCCTCTGAGCATGGGCAGCAGCGCACTGAATGCCGCTGCACAGGCCCGTGCAGAAGAACTTACCGTCAATTATTCCTACAACCGCCCCAATGGCAGCCGCGAGTTCACCATCCTGCCGGAGTACGGTGTGGACGATGTGTCTGTGGGCGAGAACTACTGGGCAGCTGCTGAGGATGCTTCGGATGTGGTCGCCGCCTGGAATCGCTACGATTTCTTCAAGGAGCGGATGCTGGACAAGGATGCCACCTCCGTTGGCATTGGCTACTACGAGGGCGGCGAGTACGGCAATTACTGGGTGATGATCTTTACCTACGCCCGCGGCACCAGTGAGAACGGTTTCGCACAGGAAGTGCTGGCGCTGGTCAACGCTGAGCGTGCAAAGGAAAATCTGGCACCTCTGGCCATGGGCGATGCCAAGCTGCAGGCCGCCGCCGATGAGCGCGCAAAGGAAGTGGCAAAGGTCGCTTCCCACACCCGCCCCGATGGCACCAACTGCTTCACCGTGCTGAAGGAGTACGGCGTGTCTGATACCGCCACCGGCGAGAATGCCGCCTGGGGCGAGACCACGCCCGAAAAAGTCGTTGCAGACTGGATGGCTTCGGAAGGCCACCGTGTCAATATCATGGACCCCGCCGCCAAGTATATGTGCCTTGGATACAACTACGATGCCAATTCTCAGTGGGGCCACAACTGGATCCAGATCTTCGCAAAGTAAGCGGATGACTTCCATTGAGCGTTGTACGATGAAATAAAACAGAGCAAAAAGAGATGCACCCCGCTCCCTGAACCTGAATCAGGAAGGCGGGGTGCATCTCTTTTGTTTTTTATTCTGCTGCCATCTCAGCCACATCCGCGGGGCTGAAATCGCCCAAGGGCAGGATGAGCCGGCCCAGCGTTTCCTGCGGCAGGGCGGCAAGCCGGGCACTCTCGTCTGCAATTTCGGCAGGGCAGAGGACGTGCACGCCGTCCGCACCGGTCTCTACCCGGGCGCGGTGGCCAGTGGCAATGTACTGGATGCCCAGTCGGTCAGCCGCCGCCAACAGGGCGGGAAAGCGCAGGTCGGCCGGGGCAGCGGTCTCCTCAGCCAGCTGGCTGGCCAGTTCGCTGGCATTCAGGGTGATGCACTCGATGCCCAGAGCCTTGGCGGCTTCCTTGGCGGCATCCACAACGGGGTCATCGGTGCACAGACGCACCACAGCGCCCATCACCGCAAAGCCCTGCTGCTGTAAAATGCGGACAGCTGCTTTGCAGCCCGTGCCGCCGCACAGGCCCACCAGCACCTTGTCCTGCTGTTCATAGGTATCGAACCCGCTGCCGGGCAGAAATGTATCGCTCATCGTCCCTGTCTCCCTCCGTGTGCCTGACTTTGTGCCACGGCCAGCTGGTCGCAGCGCTCGTTTTCCGGGTGGCCTGCATGGCCCTTGACCCAGACATAGGTGATCTTGTGCCGGGCTTCCTGCTCCAATGCCTGTTCCCACAGGTCAGGGTTCAGGGCAGGGGAGCCGTCGGACTTTTTCCAGCCCCGGCGCTTCCAGCCCCTGGCCCAGCCCTTTTCCAGCCCGTTGATGACGTACTGGCTGTCAGAGCACAGCCGCACCTCACAGGGCTCCTTGAGCTGGCGCAGGGCCTCGATAAATGCGGTCAGCTCCATCCGGTTGTTGGTGGTGGAAGCATCGCCGCCGCTGAGCTCTTTTTCGTAGACCTTGCCGTTGAAGCGGTAGCGCAGCACTGCACCCCAGCCGCCCGGGCCGGGGTTGCCGCTGCACGCGCCATCGGTGTAAACTTCGACTTGTTTCATCTGTTTCTCCCGGAACTTGAATTTTTGGATACCTCTATTTAGAGCTATTTTTCCGGTTCTGTCAAGAGGAAAACGTATCATCCCCGGCTTTTCCGGCAAAGCTTTGAATTGACAAAGTGGACAAGAAATACTATACTGTTTGTAACAAAATGCGTATAGGGGCGCACCGGTGCGGTGTGTCCGGCCGGAACAGGGCAGTGCCGCGGTCGCATCGAACAGATGGACTGACAGGGCAGAAATTACTCCGTTCCGGCCATCCCAGTGCCGAAAATTGGCATGGAAGCGAAAAATTCTATACGATGGTTTCGATGGGAGCGGCGGTGCGCTTGCTGCTCCTTCACAACAGACAGGCCGCTCGAAAAGGGGTGTGCCTGCGTTTTGTAATTGATTTTGGAGGTACCGCATGGCACAGGTCAAAGAACAGAACCCGGCTCAGGCTCAGAACAATCCGAACAGAAACAGTGAATCCGGCGGGGAAAAGCGTACCCGCACCCGCCGCCCTTATTATAACCGGCGGCCCCGCCGTTCTCAGCAGCCCAAGGAGGCCGCTGTGCCCATCCACATCTACCCGCTGGGCGGTCTGGGTGAAGTGGGCAAGAACATGACCGTGTATGAGTGCAATGGGGATATGATCATTGTGGACTGCGGCCTTGTGTTCCCAGACAGTGAGATGTACGGCGTGGACATGGTCATCCCCGACTTTACCTTTGTGGTGCAGAATAAGGACAAGATCAAGGGCCTGCTCATCACCCACGGCCACGAAGACCACATCGGCAGCATTCCCTACCTGCTGCAGAAGTTTGATCTGCCCATCTACGGCACCCGGCTGACCTGCGGCCTTATCCGGAACAAGCTGGAGGAGTTCGGCCTGGCAGGCAAGACCAAGTTCGTGGAGATCACCCCCAAACAGAAGATCAAGCTGGGCTGCTTTACTGTGGAGCCCATCCATGTCAACCACTCCATCCCCGACTCCGTGGCCTTTGCCATTGACAGCCCCGCCGGAACGATCATCCAGACCGGCGACTTCAAGATCGATTACACCCCGCTGGCCTGCGGCGTGACCGACCTGACCACCCTTTCGGAGTATGGTCAGAAGGGTGTGCTGGCCCTGCTGAGCGATTCCACCAACGCCGAGCGCCCGGGCTTTACCGCCACGGAGCAGAAGGTGGCCGCCGGTGTCCGCAACCTGTTTGCCCGTGCCCGGAACAAGCGTATCATCATTGCGACCTTTGCGTCCAATATCTACCGCGTCCAGCAGATCATCGACCTGGCCGTGGAGGATGGCCGCAAGGTGGCGTTCAGCGGCCGCAGCATGGTCAATAACACTGCCATGGCGCAGGAGCTGGGTTATATGCACATCCCCGAGGGCACCCTCATCAGTGTGGATGAGCTGAACCAGTACCCGCCGGAGCAGGTGGTGCTGATCACCACCGGCAGCCAGGGCGAGCCCCTGAGCGCCCTTTCCCGCATGGCCTCCTGCAGCCACCGTCAGGTGCGGGTGGGCCCCGGCGACTTCATCATCATCTCCGCCAACCCCATTCCCGGCAACGAGAAGAGCGTGACCAAGATCGTCAACGGTCTGCTCCTGCTGGGCGCGGAGGTCATCTACGAGAGCATGTATGATGTCCATGTTTCCGGCCACGCCTGCCAGGAGGAGCAGAAGCTGATGCTCACCCTGACCAGACCCAAGTATTTCCTGCCCGTGCACGGCGAGTACAAGCAGCTGAAAAAGCATGCCCTGACCGCCGCGTCTCTGGGCATTCCCACCAGCAACATCCTCATTGCCGAGAACGGCTCCAACGTTATCCTGAGCCGGGACGAGATCAAGCTGGGCGAGCCTGTCACCGCCGGTGCTGTGATGGTGGACGGCCTGGGCGTGGGCGATGTGGGCAATGTGGTCCTGCGTGACCGCAAGCATCTCTCTGAGGATGGTCTGGTCATCATTGTGGCTACCGTGGACAGCAAGACCGGCAAGGTGCTGGCCGGGCCTGACCTTGTGAGCCGCGGCTTTGTCTATGTGCGTGAGAACGAGAGCCTGATGGACGGGGCCCAGAGCATTGTGGAAAACGCGCTGGATCGCTGCGTGGAAGAGCATGTGCGCGACTGGAACAGCGTCAAGACCCGGGTGCGTGAGGCGCTGAGCAGCTATATCTACCGCCGCACCAAGCGCAGCCCGATGATCCTCCCCATTCTGATGGAGGTATAAGCCGGAAGCCGCCCCGTCGGGGCAGGCAGACCAGGAGGCAGAAGATTCCATGAAACAAAAACCGAGATGGACGTTGGAAATGCTGATCGCCGCGCTGGCAGTGCTGTGTGCACTGCTGACGCTGGCGCTTCTGGTGCAGCGGCCCGCGGGCTGGCCTGCGCTGGCAGTGCTGGTGGTGCTGTGGGGCATCGGCATCTGCGTTTTCCGGTATCAGCTGCGGCGCTGGACCGCCAAGTGGGTGGCTGGCGGCAGTTTTGAAAATTCCAGGACCCAATACAGCCTGGAATCCCTCTCTCAGCCGGCGGCTCTGCTTTCTGGCGAGACGGTGCTGTGGTATAACAGCCGCTTCCGCACGGCGCTGCTGGGCGGCGAGGACAGGCTTGCAGGCAGGGCACAGAAGCTGCTGCCCGGCCTGGATACCGCACAGGCCCGCACTCCGGAAGGGCAGCAGCTCAATCTGGCCGACGGTGTGTGGAATGTGCATAGCAGTACCGTGCCGGGCGGCAGCGAGAGCATGACGCTGCTCGTGTTCAATGAGGAGACCGCCCTGCGCAGGATCGAAACGGAGTACAAGGCCAGCCGCCCGGGCTACATGGTGTTCCTGGTGGATGGCTACGACGATGTGTTCAGCGATATGCTGGACAGTGAGCGCGCCCGCCTGCTGGAGGGCATCAACCGGGTGCTGGAGGATATGATTGGCCGGGGCACAGGCTTTCTGCGCCGCGTTGCCAGCGGCCGCTATATCGCCGTGGTGGAAGAGCGCCATCTGGAGCAGTATGCCCAGCGCGGCTACGATGTGCTGGATAAGATCCGTGCTCTGGATCCCAGTGTGAACCTGTCCATCTCCATTGGCATCGGGCGCGGAGCCAAGACCCTGCGGGAAGCCCAGGATATGGCCGTGCAGGCGCTGGATATGGCGCAGGGCCGCGGCGGCGATCAGGCCGCTGAAATGACACCGGACGGCTTTACGTTCTACGGCGGCGTGAGCCACGGCGTGGAAAAGCGCAGCAAGGTGCGCAGCCGCATCGTGGCCGACCAGCTGGTCAGGCTCGTCAAGGAGGCGGACCATGTGGTCATCATGGGCCACCGGATGAGCGATCTGGATGCCATCGGCGCTGCCGAGGGCGTGCTGCGCATCTGCAAGATCTGCGATGTCCCGGCGGTGATCGCCGTCAGGCGGGATGCCACGCTGGCGGGCAGCCTGATCGATGCCCTGTGCCGGGCCGGGCAGGCGGATGATTTTATCGACCCCAAGGGGGCTTTGCCCATTATCTCCAAGAAGACGCTCTGCGTGGTGGTGGATACATACCAGCTGGGCCTTGTGGAAAGTAAGGAGATCCTGGAAAGGTGCGGCAAGGTGGCTGTCATCGACCACCACCGCAAGGGCGTGGGCTTCATCGAGCATGCAGACCTTGTCTGCCACGAGCCCTACTCCTCCTCGGCCAGTGAGCTGGTCACGGAGCTTTTGCAGTATGTGGGCGACCGGGACGACAAGCCCAGCCGGGTGGAGGCAGAGGGCCTGCTCTCGGGCATTATGCTGGATACCCGGGACTTCACCCTGCACACCGGTGTGCGCACGTTTGAAGCCGCCGCCGCTCTGCGCCGCTACGGTGCGGAGACGGAGCGGGTGCGCCAGCTCTTTGATGTGACCATGGTGGAGTACAACGCCAAGGCAGACCTTGTGGAGGCTGCCCAGATGTACCGCAACTGTGCCATCTCGGTGAGCGGCGAGGTGCCCCCCGAGGCCCGTGTTGCCATTGCGCAGGCTGCCAACGACCTGCTGACCATCCAGAATGTGGAGGCCAGCTTTGTGGCCGTGCAGGTGGGGAGCGGCGTGAATATTTCCGCCCGCAGTCTGGGGGCGGTCAATGTTCAGGTCATCATGGAAAGTCTGGGCGGCGGCGGCCACCAGACCATGGCGGCGGCCCAGCTCAAGCATATCACCCCCGAGGCAGCCCGGGCACGCATCCAGACCGCCATTGACCAGTACCGTGAGAGCCAGAAGAAGCCGCTCTCCAAAAATGAACCTGAATCCAGAAAAAAGGAGAAGCAGGGATGAACCATTACGATTATCTCATCGTAGGCGCAGGCCTTTACGGTGCGGTGTTTGCCCAGGAAGCAAAAAAGGCGGGCAAAACATGCCTTGTCATTGATAAGCGCGGCCACATTGCCGGAAATATCTACACCGAGGAAGTGGAGGACATACAGGTCCACCGCTATGGTGCCCACATCTTCCACACCAGCAGCAAGGCAGTGTGGCAGTATGTGAACCAGTTTGCGGAGTTCAACCGCTACACCAACAGTCCCGTTGCCAACTATCACGGCGAGATCTACAATCTGCCCTTCAATATGAACACCTTCAATAAGATGTGGGGTGTGGTGACCCCCGCCGAGGCCAGGGCAAAGATCGAGGAGCAGAAGCGGGAAGCGGGCATCACCGACCCGAAAAATCTTGAGGAGCAGGCCATCAGTCTGGTGGGCACGGACATTTACGAAAAGCTCATCAAGGGCTACACCGGCAAGCAGTGGGGCCGCCCCTGCACCGAACTGCCGGCTTTCATCATCAAACGCCTGCCGGTCCGCTTTACCTACGACAACAACTATTTCAACGCGCTGTATCAGGGCATCCCCGATGGCGGCTATACCGCCATGGTGGAAAAGATGCTGGAGGGCATCGAGGTGCGGCTGAATGTGGATTATCTGGCCGACCGGGAGAACCTGAACGCACTGGCTGATAAGGTGGTCTATACCGGCCCGGTGGATGCCTACTTCGGCTACCGTCTGGGCGCGCTGCAGTACCGCAGCGTCCGCTTTGAGACTGAGGTGCTGGATACCGACAACTATCAGGGCAACGCGGTGGTGAACTATACCGATGCGGAAACGCCCTATACCCGGATCATCGAGCACAAGCATTTTGCGTTCGGCACCCAGCCCAAAACGGTGATCAGCCGGGAGTACAGCACCGAGTGGCATCAGGGCGATGAGCCCTATTACCCCGTCAACGATGAAAAGAATGGCGCGCTTTACGCAAAATACAAAGCGCTGGCCGATGCCGAGACAAAGGTCATTTTTGGCGGCCGGTTGGGTGAGTACAAGTATTATGATATGGATAAGGTGATCGAAGCAGCATTGGATGCGGCGGCACGGGAGCTGGGGTAACCCCACTGTCATCGAAGGCGTTGACGCAACGGTCTGAATGCTGTATACTAACCATAGAAATCCACCGGTTCCCCGGTGAGAAGTGAGGGATAACACCATGAAAGTGATTCTGAAGCAGGACGTAAAGGGCATTGGCAAGAAGGATGAGATCCATGAGGTCTCCGACGGCTACGCCCGCAACTTTCTGTTCCCGCGCAAGCTGGCCGCTGTGGCCGATGCTTCTGCGGTGAATATCGCACGCGGCAAGGAGGCCGCTGCGGATTTCCACGAGGCTGAAACTGTGGCCGCCGCACAGGCTGTGGCCGCAAAGATCGAGGGCAAGACCGTGACCATCAAGGCCAAGGGCGGCGCATCCGGCCGCCTGCACGGCAAGGTCACCGGCAAGGAAGTTGCCGAGGCTCTGGCCCAGCTGGCCGGTTCTCCCATTGATAAAAAGAAGATCGAGCTGGAGACCAAGGACATCAAGGATGCCGGTGTGTTCAACGCAAAGGTGCGCCTGTATGTCGGTGTCGTGGCTTCCTTCAAGATCATGGTGGAAGTAGAACAGGCCTGATTGAAATGCCATCTGCGCCCCCTGCCTTCAGGGGGCGTTTTTGGCGTTTTGGGAAACTGGCCCAGTATGGAGGGGGATGAACCATGCCCAACGAACAACGACATTATTCCAATGAACTGAATCTGGAGAGTGTGGGCATCAATCTGCCCTACAATATGCAGGCCGAGCAGAGCGTGCTGGGCGCGGTGCTGCTCAAGCCCGAGACATTGACCGATCTGGTGGAGATCATCCGGCCGGAAATGTTCTACACCCGGCAGAACGCCCAGATCTATTCTGAGATGCTGCGCCTGTTTACGGCGGACCAGACCATCGACTTTGTCACCCTGCTGGATGCCGTCATCTCCGATGGCGTGTTCCCCAGTGCGGACGAGGCAAAGGTCTACCTGACCGGTCTGGCCGAGACGGTGCCCAGCATCTCCAATGTGAAGGCTTACGCCCAGATCGTGCAGGAAAAGTATCTGGTGCGCCAGCTGATGGGCGTTGCCAAGGACATTCTGCAGGACGCGGGCGATGAGCCGGACGCTGACCTGCTGCTGGAAAATGCGGAGCAGCGCATCTACGAGATCCGCTCCGGGCGGGATTCCAGCGCGTTGACCCCGCTTTCCTCCAGCATGGTGGAGACGCTGACCAACCTGCAGAAGATCAGCGGCCCGGATGCCGACAAGTACAAGGGCATCCCCACCGGCTTCCGTCTGCTGGATACTGTTCTGACCGGCCTGGGCCGCGGCGACCTCATCATTCTGGCCGCCCGCCCCGGTATGGGCAAGACCAGTTTTGCGCTGAACATTGCCACCCGCGTTGCCATGCAGCAAAAGGTGCCGGTGGCCATTTTCAGCCTGGAAATGACCAAGGAGCAGCTGACCAACCGCATCCTTTCGGCGGAAGCTGGCATCGACAGCCAGGCTTTCCGCACCGGTGCCCTCCGCAGTGAGGACTGGGAGTATCTGGCACTGGCAACGGAAAAGCTCCACGATGCCCCCATCTATATGGACGACACCTCGGGCATCACCATCACCGAGATGAAGGCGAAGATCCGCCGGGTCAATCAGGACCCCACCCGCCCCAATGTGGGCCTGATCGTTATTGACTATCTGCAGCTGATGACCACCGGCCAGCGCAGCGAGAACCGTGTGCAGGAGATCAGCTCCATCACCCGAAACCTGAAGATCATGGCTAAGGAAATGAATGTGCCCATCATCGCGCTTTCTCAGCTGTCCCGTGCGGTGGAGAAGCAGGGCAACAACTCTTCTCACCGGCCCCAGCTGTCGGACCTGCGTGATTCCGGTTCCATCGAGCAGGATGCCGACTGCGTCCTTTTCCTTTACCGTGATTCCTACTACGCCAGCCAGAACCCCGATGGGGCAGAGGTGGATGCCGATACCGCGGAGTGCATCGTGGCAAAGAACCGCCACGGCGAGACCAGCACGGTGCCGCTGGGCTGGGATGGCGCACACACCCGCTTTATGGATGTGGACTTCAAACGCTGATGAACGACGAAACATCAAAATTGATCGCAAAAGTAGAACGGTTTGCCCGGCAGGAGCAGCTGTTTGCGCCTGCGGAGCCGGGCCGGGCTCTGCACCTGTGCGCTGCCGTTTCGGGCGGAGCCGACAGCATGGCGCTGCTGCGGGTGCTGCTGGAGCTGCGGGAAACCTTTGGGTATCCCCTTACGGCCTGCCACGTCAACCACGGCCTGCGGGGTGAGACTGCGGACCGGGACGAGGCTTTTGTCCGGGCCGAGTGTGCCCGGCTGGGGGTGCCGCTGACAGTCTTCCACCCGGCAGATGTGGGAATGACTGTGCCGCACCATGCCGGGGAGGACTGGGCCCGCAGACTCCGCTATGCTTGCTTTGCCCAACTGCTGGCAGGCGGGATAGACTGCATTGCAACGGCCCATACTGCTACTGACCAGGCCGAGACCCTGCTGTTCCGGCTGGCCCGGGGCACCGGGCTGCACGGGGCAGGGGGCATCCGGCCCAGGCGGCCCGGCTACTGCCGCCCGCTGTTGGGCCTGACCCGGGCCGAGACCGAAGCGCTCTGCGCCGCCTTTGAGCAGGGCTGGGTGACGGACGAGACGAACGAGTCCGATGCCTACGCCCGCAACCGTCTGCGCCATGGGGCCGTTCCGGCCCTGCGCAGCGTCAACGCCGCGGCAGAGGAAAATCTGGCCCGCTTCTGTGAAAAGGCGGCCCGCGCGGATGCCTACTTTGCCAGGCAGGCAGAACAGCTGCTTTCCATCGCGCGTCTGGATGCAGCCCAGACTGCCCGCAAGGCCCCGAAAGCCAAGGCGGCGTGGCGGCTGGAGCCGCTGCAGGGCGCTGACCCGCTCATTCTGGAAGCGGCGCTCCACAGCCTTGTTGCCCCGGTGCGGGATGCCGAGGAAAAGTACATCCGCCTGCTGGCAGAGCTGGTGGAGCAGGGGAGCGGGGCGGTGCAATTGACCGATACGGTCCGTTTCTGCGCAGGCAGCGGGATGCTCTGGCAGGAAAAGAGCCGGTCGGAAGAGGCTGCGGCCCCTGCGTTTTCGCTGCCGTTTGCCCCTGCCGATGGGGTGGAATTTGCTCTGCCCGGGGGCCAAACCCTGAAAACACGGCTTTTTGTAAGCGGTTTTCGAGAAAAAACACAGGGTGTTCATAAAAAAGACTTAAAAAATCGGGCGGATTATGCTAGAATAACCTTGTTATATTCTGCCCTTACGCTGCGCACCCGTCAACCGGGAGACCGGTTCCGGCCTGCGGGGCGGGGGCTGAGCAAGCCCCTGCGCAAATGGATGAATGAGGCAGGCATTCCTGCCGGAATACGAGAGGGCCTGCCGCTGCTGGCGGCGGGCAGTGAGATCCTGTGGGTCTGTGGGGAGGGCTTTGCCGAGGGGCTGGCCCCGGACGAGGAGACTGTACAGATCTTGCAGTTGGAATTGGAAAATGGAGGAACAACCCATGAGCATGAATGACGATATCAAGAACATCCTGGTCAGTGAGGAAGCACTGAAAGCCAAGGTTGCCGAACTGGGTGCACAGATCAGCAGGGATTACGAGGGCAGAAACCTTGTCCTTGTCTCCATCCTCAAGGGTTCTGTGGTTTTCATGGCCGACCTGATGCGGGCCGTGACCATCCCCTGCAACATTGATTTTATGGTCGTGTCCAGCTACGGCGGCAGCAATACCACCACCAGCGGTCTGGTCAAGATCATCAAGGATCTGGACGGCGACCTTTCCGGCAAGGACGTGCTGATCGTGGAGGACATTCTGGATACCGGTGTCACCCTTTCCAAGCTGGTGCCCATGCTCAAGATGCGCAACCCGAATTCCGTGAAGATCTGCACCATTCTGGACAAGCCCAGCCGCCGCAAGGCCGACATCCAGCCCGATTACGAGGGCTTCCAGGTGCCGGACGAGTTTGTGGTGGGCTATGGTCTGGACTACGATGAGAAATACCGCAACCTGCCCTATGTGGGTGTGCTGAAACCGGAAATCTACGCATAACAAAAACGAATTAGAACTGGAGTTGATCCCTTTTGCAACCGAAACGACCTCGCTTTAATCCCCTGATCCTGGCGCTGGCACTGGCCGGTGTCCTGATGATCTGGTCGGTGCTGGGCACCAGCGACAGCAGTACCGGCGGCTCCACCATGAGCTACTCGACTGTGGTGCACTACTTTGAGAACAATCAGGTCACAGCCTTTACGCTGGACCGCAACACCAGCATCATCACCCTGACGCTGAAGGAGGGCAAGCAGGAGCTGCCCGAAACCACAGGTGCCACCGCTGCCACACAGGCCTCCGGCGGTCTGCTGAGCAATATGTTCTCCTCCTCCACCTCTTCCGTGGGGGCGACCAGAAACGATGACGGCACGGTGACGATGCGCTACAAGCTGCCTTACGCCTATGTGTTCATCGAGAACGTCCAGCAGTATATCGATTCCTACGACGCAGCCAACCCGACCGCGCCCATGGAGTACGATTACACCACCCTGAAGGAGTCCATCCCCTGGATGGAGATCCTGTTCTACCTGGGAATGCTGGGCTGCACCGGCTTCCTGCTCTTCTCCATGATGCGCGGCGGCGCTGGCGGCGGCGGTATTATGAACGTGGGCAAGGCCAAGGTGAAGGACGAGCACGAGAACAAAAAGACCGCGACCTTTGCCGACGTTGCCGGTGAGGACGAGGAAAAGGAAGAGCTGAAGGAGGTCGTGGAGTTCCTCAAGAGCCCCGACAAGTTCAACACGCTGGGTGCCCGCATCCCCCACGGCGTTCTGCTGGTGGGCCCTCCGGGTACCGGTAAGACCCTGCTGGCCCGTGCCTGCGCCGGTGAGGCGGGGGTGCCCTTCTACTCCATTTCCGGCTCCGACTTCGTGGAAATGTACGTCGGTGTCGGCGCGTCCCGTGTGCGTGACCTGTTTGATAAGGCCAAAAAGACCATGCCCTGCATCATCTTCATCGATGAGATCGATGCCGTGGGCCGTCAGCGCGGCGCAGGTCTGGGCGGCGGCCACGACGAGCGGGAGCAGACCCTGAACCAGCTGCTGGTCGAGATGGACGGCTTTGAGGCCAACGATGGCGTCATCGTGATGGCAGCCACCAACCGTGCCGACATTCTGGATAAGGCACTGCTCCGTCCGGGCCGTTTTGACCGTCAGGTCTATGTGGGCCTGCCCGATGTCAAGGGCCGCGAGGAGATCCTCAAGGTCCACACCAAGAATAAGCCTCTGGCTCCCGATGTCTCCCTCAGGGTCATTGCACAGCGCACCGCAGGCTTTGCAGGTGCTGACCTGGAGAATCTGGTCAACGAGGCCGCTCTGCTGGCTGCCCGCCGCAGCCGTAAGGCCATCACCATGGAGGATATCGAGGAAGCTTCCATGAAGGTCATGGCAGGCCCTGAGAAGAAGAGCCGTGTTGTGACTGCCGAGGAAAAGAAGCTGACCGCCTACCATGAGGCGGGCCACGCCGTGGCAGGCTTCTATTGCAAGCACCACCCCCGCGTGCACGAGATCACCATCATTCCCCGCGGCCAGGCTGGCGGCTACACCATGTATCTGCCTGAAAAGGATCGCAGCTATGTGACCAAGGGTGAGATGTTCGAGGATATCGTTTCCAGCCTGGGCGGCCGTGTGGCCGAGCAGTTGATCCTGGAGGATATCTCCACCGGTGCCTCCAACGACCTGCAGCAGGCAACCAACATTGCCCGCCAGATGATCACCAAGTACGGTTTCTCCGAGCGCCTGGGCCCTGTGGTCTACGGCACCTCGCAGGAGGAGACCTTCCTGGGCCGTGATTTCACCCAGGGCAAGGGCTACAGCGAGAGCACCGCTGCCGAGATCGACGGCGAGATGCGGGATATCATCGATGAGGCTTACGAGACCTGCCGCCGCACCCTGACGGAGCACATCGACCAGCTCCATGCGCTGGCACAGGCTCTGATGGAACGCGAAAAGCTCAACGAGCAGGAGTTCAACACTGTGATGGCCGGCGGCAAGCTGCCCCCGCGTGACGGTGACGAGCCTGCACAGGAACCCGCCGCACCGGCAGCCCCTGTGGAGACCGCAGAGCCTGCCGAGAGCGCAGAGCCCGCTGAACAGGCGGAGCAGGCCGTGCTGGGCGAGGAAATGCCCGACCCGGCGCAGGATGCCCTGCAGGAAAACGAATGATCGAAGGGAGCGAGTGTCGTGGAGGAAAATTTTAACCCGGTCGCACGCACCCGGGCCAACTATTATACCCCGGGCAGCCCGGTGCAGTTCGTCTGTGTGGAACTGCTCAAGGGCGAACTCAGCGGCGAGAACGCAGTCTGCCTGACCTTCAAGAACATCTCCAAGGTCACCCTGACTGCACTGGAGATCCACTTCAAGTGCAAGGGTGTGGACGGTATCATCCTGTGTGAGGATGCCTTTGAGTACCGCGAGATCGAGGTCAAGCCCGGTGAGAGCTTTGGCATGGACGATGCAGTGTTTGTGACCCAGAAGGCCATCACCAGCGTGGATGTGGTCCTGAAGAACGTATACAGCGGCAAAAAGGTCGTGCATCTGGATGCCATCAAGCGCGTCCGCCTGCCGGCCCCGCGCCGCCTGAGTCCGGAGCTGGAAAAGGCACTGGAAAGCCGGATGAACCGCACCGGCCTCAAGTATATGCCGCAGGTGTTCGAGAACGGCTGGTATTGTGCCTGCGGTTCCTTCCACCCGAAGGAAGAGGACACGGTCTACTGCACCGAGTGCGGCTGTGACCGCATCCTGCTGCAGAACGCCCTGAACACCCTGCTGCAGCCCGGCCAGAAGGCCGCCCCTGCAGAGCAGGCCCCGGCGGCGGAGGCCACCCGCGTGGTGAGCGCCGCTCCGCAGGAAGAGCCGACCCGCATCGTGGCCAGCGCGCCGGTGCAGGCAGAACCCACCCGGGTCGTCCAGACGGCCCGCCCGGCAGAGCCTGTCGGCGCTCCGACCAGCTTTGCACCGCCGGTGGAACACACCCCTGCTCCGGAAGCAGAGCCTACCCGGGTACTGGATGCCGCCACCCGCGCGGCGTTCCCCGGCAGCGGTGCAGCGGCTGTGGATGACGAGGGCACCCGTGTGATGCCTGCTGCTGCCCGCCGTGCCGCCCCGGCCCGCCAGCCGGAACCCGAGGTGGAGCAGTACGATGAGGAGGACGATGCGGAAGAGAGCCGTGACGGCATTGCCGAGATCCTCGTCCGCTGGGTCCCGCCCATCACCGCCATCGTCTGCGCAGGCATTGCGCTGTGGGGCTTCGTCTATTATCAGTTTATGATGTAAATGAATGACGGAGGAGGCTGCGCTTCCTCCGTTTTTTGGTTGTACGAAGGAGAAACGTTATGCCTGACGAAGCACTGCAAACCGCTTTTGAGATCAAAACTACCTGCGATGAGATCAGCCGCAAGCTGCTGCGCTGGCACTGGGAGAACAAGCCCGGGGAGCACAGCCTGGGAGCCCTGCTGGATCACATCCGCACCCGCCAGCAGGAGAGCCCCGAATATTATGACCGTCTGCCTGATCTGGCGGGCCGAAACAGCTGGCAGCAGCTGGATACCACCCTGTGTATGCGGGTGCTGCTGGACCCTGAAAAGGATGCTGCGCACCAGCTGGATCTGCTGGGCAATACGGAGCACCCTGCTGCTGCCCGCCGGGCCTGCAACGCGGTGCGCACTGCCCGCAATGAAGCGGCCCATGCTTCTGACCGCACGGCGGCTGCGCAGGCGGCGATCCTCTTCAACGAGGCCGTGGAAGCACTGGAAGAAGGATATGCAGGCGCGCCCCTGCGCACCAGTGAGCTGGGCCAGTATTACCGGCTGGCTGAGGATTATCTGAGCCGCTGCGGGGCCAAAAAGCCCATTGCGTCGGCGGCCCCGGAAGAGAAAGCACCCCGCGCGGCAAAGTCCGGCCAGGGCACTGCGGGCAGGAAAAAAGAGGGGACTTCCGGCAGTGCTTCCCGCCGCAGCAGCGCAAAGCAGAACACGAGCGGCCGCAGTTCCGGCAGCAGACCCCAGAACCGGAAGCAGGGCAGCAGCCGGAACAGCCGTGCCCGGGCCAGACAGCAGCAGAAACAGGCCAACCGCACCGTTCTGCTGGTACTGCTGGCGATCCTGGCCGTGGGCCTGCTGATCCGCGGATTTACCATGAACTGGCAGTGAAAGAATGAGGAAACCATGAAGCAAAAATTGATTTTTCTGGATATTGACGGTACTTTGCTGCCTCCCGGTGAGATGACCGTTCCGGCCAGTGCCGTGGAGGCCATCCGGCAGGCCCGGGCCAACGGCCACAAGGTGTTTCTGTGCACCGGCCGCAACCTGCGCATGACGAAACCGCTGCTTGCCTACGGTTTCGATGGCTTTGTCTGCTCTGCAGGCGGCTATGTAGGCTGTGATGGGAAAATTCTCGTGGATCTTCCCATGGAGCCTGCGCAGGTCGAGGGCCTGCGGGAGGTGCTGGGGCGTGCCGGTGCCGAGTGTACACTGGAAGCTCGGGATGATACTTACGGCGGCATCAGGATGATCGAGCGGTTCGCCCATTTGTTCCCCCGCAAGCCGGGGCAGCTGAACAGCGAGGCCGAGCGCTGGCGCAAAACGATGGAGTATGGCATGACCATCCGGCCCATTGAGGAATACCACGGAGAGCCGGTTTACAAGGTGGTGTTCATCGCCCCCAACGAGGCCTGCCTTGCCGAGGCAAAGCAGCTGTATGAGGATCAGTTCATCTTCTGCGAGTCCCGGCTGGGGGATACCCCGTCAGCCATCGTCAACGGGGAGCTCATCAACCGCAAGTTCAACAAGGGCACCGGCATCAAAGCCATTTGTGATGATCTGGGGTGTTCGCTGGCCGATACCATCGGCTTTGGCGACAGCGACAATGACCTGCAGATGACCGATGTGGTAGGCATCAGCGTTTGTATGGCCAACGGCTCTGACAACCTGAAAAAGCTCTGCGACCGCATCTGCCCGGCTGTGACGGAGGACGGCGTGGCAAGGGAGCTCAAAACTCTGGGCCTGATCTGAGAGCAGCCTTCCACAAAAGAAGAGATGATAAAAAAAAATTCCCGCTCCATCGAGCGGGAATTTTTGTTAGAGAGGGTTATTTCTGATGGACTGCCTTGTGATATACCGCGTAGGCGATCACGGCAGAGAGGGCCTCTGTGATCCAGAAGGCGTGCCAGACACCGGTGGGGCCCATGCGGCCGCACAGCACCCACGCAATGGGCATGATGAAGAGGATATAGCGGCAGAGGGAGATGACCAGCGAGGGCACGCCCTTGCCCAGACCCTCCAGCGCGCCGGAGGAGGTGGTAGACACTGCCGAGACGATGAATCCCAGGCAGATGATCCGCAGGGCGGTCTGGCCGATGGCGATGGTCTCGGGGTTAGAGGTGAACAGACCCATCAGCGGGCCTGCAATGGTCAGGCAGAGCAGGGTGCCAATGGCCATGATCCCGGCGCTCAGGCCCAGTGTCAGGTTGTAGAGCCTGGACACACGGCCATGCTCCCGGGCACCGTAGTTGTAGCCCACCAGCGGGCGCATCCCCTGCACGATGCCGTTGGCCGGCAGGTAGAGGAAGGTCTGGAGTTTGTAGTAGATGCCCAGCACCGTCACATAGCTCTGGGAGTAGACCGCCAGCAGGCCGTTCAGGAAGGTGACCAGCAGGCTGGGCAGGGCCAGATTCAGGATGGCCGGTACACCGATGGCATAGAGCTTGCCGTCAAGGGCGGCATCGAACCGCAGGCAGCGGCGGGAGAAGCGGACGGCGACTTTGGTGGTGCAGTAGACATAGAGGTAGACCACAAGGGAAACGGCCTGCCCGATGCCGGTGGCAAGGGCCGCACCGGCAATGCCCAGAGCGGGCACCGGCCCAAGGCCGAAGATGAGGACCGGGTCGAGGGCGATGTTGGTCACGCAGCCGGTGATCAGCGCCACCATGGCAACATTCATCCGGCCCACGGACTGAAAGATCTTCTCAAAGGCGAGGTCTGCCATGTTGACCAGCGAGAACAGGAACACGATGGTGGAGTAGGTCACGCCCATGTCCACCAGAGCGGGATCGGTAGTGAAGCGGCGCAGGAAGCCGGGCATGATGGCAATGCAGAGGACCATGCCCAGCACGCCGTGCAGCAGGGAAAACATCATGCCGTGGGTGGCGGCCCGGTTGGCGTTCTCGTGGTCGCCTGCGCCGAGGTAGAGCGCGATCTGGGCATTGATGCCGATGCCGAAGCCGATGGCCACTGCATTGACAAAGTTCTGGATGGGAAACACCAGCGAAAGCGCTGTCATGGCCTGCTCGCTGATCTGGGCCACAAAGAGGCTGTCCACGATGTTGTACAAGCTGTTCACCAGCATCGAGATGACGTTGGGCAGGGCCATGGAGAGCAGCAGCGGGAACACCGGTCTGGTTTTCATAAAAGTATCGTTCATTTTCATTGCTCCTGAGGGTCAGATTTGGATTTGAAGGCAAAGCAAAAGCCACACAATGGCTTTTGTACCATTGTGTGGCGAAAAGTTGCAGAATGCTGTAAAAATCCACACGATATTTTATTGGTTCAAAGATACCACATCACAGGGATACTTGTCAAGGACTTTTTAAAATAAAAGTACGACTTTTTACAGCGGCCCCTTGCCCTTGACAAGGGGCGCGGCGGCGGTAAAATAAGAACAGAACGCACAAAAGGAGGATCTGCCATGAAATGGATGATCGCGTCAGACCTGCACGGGTCGGCTTACTACTGCCGCAAAATGCTGGAGGCCTTTGAGCGGGAGGGAGCCGACCGGCTGTTCCTGTTGGGCGACCTGCTCTACCACGGCCCCCGCAACGACCTGCCTCGAGAGTACGCCCCCAAGGAGGTCATCCCCCTGCTGAACGGGAAAAAGGAGAAGCTGCTCTGCGTGCGGGGCAACTGTGATGCCGAGGTGGACCAGATGGTGCTGGAATTCCCCGTGCTGGCCGATTATGCGGTGCTTCCGGTGGGGCAGCGGCTCATTTATGCGACCCACGGGCATATCTATCATGTGAAAAATCTGCCGCCGCTGGCCCCGGGAGATGTGCTGCTGCATGGGCACACCCATGTTCCGGCCTGGACAGAGTTCGGGCAGGGAAATCTTTATCTGAATCCGGGTTCTGTGAGCATCCCCAAGGAGAACAGCCCCCACAGCTACATGACCCTGGAAGGAAACACGATGCAATGGAAAGAGCTGGAAAGCAGCGCTGTTTTCCATGAACTGACTCTTTGAAAAGTCCCCCGGCCGGTTTTGCGGGCAGCTTGAAATTTGCCCACCGGTATGGTATGATAAAACTGAAAACAGATCGGCAAAGTTCCGCAGAGCAGTGCTGTGCGGGGCAGGAGCCTTTTTGTTTCTGCAATGAGTTAGCTGAAACTAACAAAATGACGAAAACAGCGGGCTGGACTTGTGCAGTTTGACAGGGGTGCCCGCAGATACAGTATGGAGGGAACAACAATGGTAGAAACGATCCTGAGGGTCGATGGTATGATGTGCGGTATGTGCGAGAGCCACATCAATGATGTGGTGCGCAAGACCGCCCGGGTGAACAAGGTGACTTCTTCCCACACCAAGGGCGAGACGGTCATCCTCTCGGAGCAGCCGGTGGATGTGGAGGCGCTGAAGGCTGCCATTGCCGAAACGGGCTACACCGTGACCGGCGTGCAGACCCGACCCTATGAAAAAAAGGGCTTCTTCTCGTTCCTGAAAAAGTAACAGCCCGGTGTTTCTGGCCGGGCTGATCATGCAAAACAGGAGGTATCTCGTTATGAGGATCTTGGTGTACGGCGCAGGCGTTCAGGGCTGTCAGCTGGCCCACAGTCTGGCACAGAACAAGAAAAATGTGGTCACCCTGCTGGCCCGGGGCGAGTGGAAGGCAGTCATTGACCAGAAGGGCCTGACCATCCGCCACATGCTCCAGCGGAAAACAACGGTGGATCGGATGCAGACAACAGATGTGCTGGCCCCCGAGGATGTGTATGACCTTGTGTTTGTCACGGTGCAGGCCGGGCAGCTGGCCGATGTGCTGCCCATCCTCAAAGCAAACCGGAGCCAGTACTTCATCTTTGTGGGCAATGATCCCTATGCGCAGGAGATGCTGCGGGCCATGCAGCGCCCGGTGGATAAGATCGCCTTTGGCTTCCAGAACAATGCGGGCCGCCGGGAGCATGACCGGCTGGTCAGTGTGCACATGGGGATGGGAATGACCGTTGGCGGCGCAACCGCTCCCCTGTCCGGCGCGTTCCGCCTGCGGCTGCAGGCTGCCTTTGAGAGCACCCACTACAAGTTGACCTATTACAGCGATATGGACGAGTGGCTCAAGAGCCACATCGCCTTTATCCTGCCCTGCGCCTATGCCTGCTATGCGGTGGATGGGGAACTTTCCCGCACCACAGTGGAACAGCGCAGGATGATCGTGGATGCCGCCTGGGAGTGCTGTGAGATGCTGAAAGCGGCAGGTGTACCCGTGAACGATGCGGAGAACACCGACCGCTACCGCGAGGGCACCAAACAGCGGAAAAAGACCGAGCGGATGGTCTACTGGATGGCGCAGACGGTCGTTGGGAAGTGGTGCATTTCGGATCACGCCATGCGTGCGGTGAGCGAGATGCAGTATCTGGATGAAGCGTTTGCCGCCCTGCGCGCCACCACATTGGTGGAGATGACTGCCTGGGATGAACTGCGCAGATCCCTGCCCAGAAAGAAGTAAGAGCCGGAAAATGTCCGGAGCATGAGAAAAAGCCTGTCGGTTTTTGCGCTGACAGGCTTTTTCTATTGGTTCAGTGCCCAGAAGGCGGCAAGCTGCTGCTCCAGCTCTGTGGTGCTGCGCAGGTATTGGAGCTGGTGCCAGTGGCGGGGGAACAGGCGGGTGTATTCGGCGCGGGCAAAGCGGTCATCCAGCAGAAGCACCACGCCCCTGTCCTCCTGCGTGCGGATGACCCGGCCCGCCGCCTGCAGCACCTTGTTCATGCCCGGAAAGCGGTAGGCGTAGTCGAAACCGGTGCCGCCCGCCTCGTCATAGTAGCGGCGCAGAATCTCCTGCCGGGGGTTCACCTGAGGCAGACCTACCCCCACAATGGCGCACCCGATGAGCCGGTCGCCCACCAGATCCACGCCCTCACCGAAGATGCCGCCCATGACCCCGAAGCCCAGCAGCGTTTTTGCGGGGCTTGGGCCGAACTGTTCCAGAAAGGCCGCCCGGGCCGCGTCGTCCAGACCACTCTCCTGGGCCAGCGTCCCGATGTCCGGGTAACGGGCGGTGAAGTCCTCATATACCTGCCGCAGATAGGCGTAGCTGGGAAAAAAGGCCAGATAGTTGCCCACCTTGGCCCGGGCCAGTGCGGCCAGCGCATCCGAGACGGCCTGCACACTGGCCTCCCGGTCCCGGTAGCGGGTGGAGATGCCGGGCAGGCAGTAGAGCCCCAGATGTTCGGGCGGAAACGGGCTTTCCAGAGCCACGGCCCGGGCATCGGGACAGCCCAGCACGGAGCGATAGTAGCCTGGCGGGGTGAGCGTTGCGCTGAACAGTGCCGCTGCCCGCCCGGCGGCAAGGCTGGCATCCACAAAGGGGGCAGGGTCAAGGCAGAGCAGCTCCCATTCCAGCTCGCTGCCCCGGGCTGTCAGCTGGGTGACAAAATGCGCGTCGTACCGCTCTGCTGCCCGGGTGATATCCTGCACCGCAAAGTAGAGCTCGAGCAGCTGGGCGTGGGCATCGGCCTCCGGGTTGGCCTCCAGCCAGTCCTGCAGAGGGGCCTGCAGGCTGAACAGCAGCCGGAGCAGCTCCTTCGGCAGCTCTTGCAAAAAGACCGTGCCATCCTGCGCCAGCAAAGGCTCCGGCAGCGGGAAGGCGGCTTCTGCCGGTTCGGTGCCCAGAAGGCTGGTCTGTTGGGTGAGATCCTCTGCCGGCGATTCGGTGGGCGCTGAACCCCGGCGGGGGGCCAGCTTCGTTACCGCCCGCCGTGCTTCCAGAAAGCCCCTGTCTGCCTTTGTCAACGCGGTTTTCAGTGCGCTTTTTCCTTTGCCGATGGCCCGTCTGGCATCGGTCAGGCTGCTCTTGCAGAACCGCGCCGAGTACATGGCTCTGGCCCGGTCCGGCAGGTTGTGGGCTTCGTCGATGAGAAAAATGTAGTCGCCCGCCGCATCGAAAAAGCGCCGCAGGTGCACGGTGGGGTCGAACAGATAATTGTAGTCCCCGATGACCACATCACACCACTCGCTCAGGTCCAGCCCCAGCTCAAAGGGGCAGACCCTGTGCCGCCGGGCAGTCTCAGTCAGGGCGGCCCGGTCATAGGGGACGGCGCTGTCCAGCAGGTCGGCCAGCGCATCCTTCAGTCGCTCGTAGTAGCCGTTGGCGTAGGGGCAGGCTTCCGGCAGGCAGGCGGGACGGCCCTCAGCATCCTTGCACAGGCAGGCCTTCTCCTTGGCCGAAAGGGTCACGCTGCGCAGGGAAAGCGCCGGGTCTGCCGCCCGCAGACGGGCCAGTGCATCCTCAGCAGCAGTCTGTGTCGTGTTGCGGGCGGTCAGGTAGAAGATCTTTTCCCCCTTGCCCTCGCCCATGGCTTTCAGGGCAGGGAAGAGGGCGCTCATCGTTTTGCCGATGCCGGTGGGTGCCTGGCAGAACAGCCGGGTACCGCCCTTCTGCTCTGCCTTGCCCGCAGCACAGGCACGATAGACCTCCCCGGCAAGGGCACGCTGCCCGGGACGGTAGGCCGGAAACGGAAATTGCAGGGCCCCAAGGTTCCGGTTCCGGGCTTCCACCCAGTCCAGCTGCCGCCGTGCCCAGGGAAGATACTGCCGCAGTAAGTCGTTGAGAAACGCATCCAGCTCAGCAGCGGAGAAGTGCCGGGTATAGCGGATGATCTCATCGGTGTCGATCTGGTAATAGGTCAGCCGGACATCCAGTGTTTCCAGCTCCCGCTGCTCGGCGCAGATGGCCCCGTAGACCATGCCCTGCGCCCAGTGGCAGGGGTTCATGTCCTCCGTGATGGCATCGGTGGGCGCGGCGGTGGTTTTGATCTCGTCGATGACCACCGTGCCGTCCTCATCGGTAAAAATGCCGTCGGCACGGCCCTCGATGGTGAACCCGATTCCCTCCATCGTCCGCTCTGCCGTGAGGAACACCTCGGCGGCGTAGCCTTCACCCGCCGCCTTCTGGAGCCTGCGGTGGATGCGTGCGCCCTCGTTGGCCCGGTCAAAGCCGGTAAAGCGGCTGTCGATACTGCCGGTGCGGAGCAGGAACTCCACCAGCTCCCGGACAGAGAGACGGATGGTTGGCATGGGGTTCACTTCCTTTCTCTTGAAATTCTGCGCTTCGGTCAGGTTGTACAGAGCAGGGCCTACCCGAGACCCAGGATCTTTTGACAATTTGCTGCAACAGCATTCACCTGGTCAAAATCCACGGCGGCCCGGTAATAAGTCTCCAGCTCATCATGGCAGTTCTTGGCCTGAGCCATCAGGGCTGCGGCCTGGTCGATAAGCTCGGAGGCGGCACGGTCATTGAAGCGCAGGCGGGCGCGGAAGCCGGACAGATTCTCCCGGTCCACAAAGCGGGTGCAGCGCACGGCCTGCACGCCGGGCAGCTGGATGGGATGCCAGAGGTTGTCGGTCAAAAAAGCCAGCCGCAGGGCCGGGATGAAGATGTGGTCGATCTGATCTTCAGGGTGCATGGCGCAGGGGCAGGTGATGATGTGGTAGCCCCGGGCCAGCGCTTCGGCCCGGATGAGTTCCAGCAGCAGGCGGGAGACCGCCCCATAATCATCCCGGAATACCACATACCGGTCGGCCAGCGCTTCTACCGTGCCCCGGTAGAATACCATCCCCTTGGGGGTGATGGCTGAGAGCAGCCGCAGCTCCTCGCTGGCGGTGCCCTCGGTGCGGGGAAGCAGCCGGGTGCAGAGACGCTTGACGTAGCGGCGCACCTTTTCAAAGTTGGCGCTGCAGGCCTCGGCCCGGCGGCTGTCCAGCATCAGGCTGCCCGCCGATGCGATATACCGGGCTGCCCGGCCCCGCAGGGCGGCATTCCGGGCAAACAGGGCCTTGACCTCGTCCCGGTGGGGAGCCAGCTTTCCGGCATCGATGGTGTGGTACAGGCTCACCACCAGCTCATCAGCCCCGGGCGCGTCCGGCTCCACCACATGGGGCGCGGTGGCATCGATGATGGCGCGTTTCTGGTCGAGGAAGATGACCCCGTCCAGACTGTCCGGGTCGCTGGCACAGTGGATCTTTTCGATGCGCTGGCCCTGCTGCTCGGCGGCCTGGGCCAGATGCTTCATCAGGGTGGATTTGCCGCATCCCGGCCCGCTTTTGATGAGAAGCATCTGCATCCCGGGCTCCCGGCGCAGCGGCTCAAAATAACCCTTGAAGCCCGCCGGTGTGGTGGCCCCCAGAAAGAAATCGGGGGAACGGCTTTGGATCGTTTTCATATCAGAACACCTCACTTTTGCTTTAGGGTATGCAAAAATGAAGGAAGATGATACTTGGAAACGGCCTTGCCCTCTCAGTCTCGCTCCGCTCGCCAGCTCCCCCAAAGTGGGAGCCCTTGGCAGTTTTTGTGAGCTTCATCTTTCTGCCAAGGCCTCTCCCTTCGGGAGAGGTGGCATTGCGACAGCAATGACGGAGAGGGTGAGCTTGTTAATATGTGTGCCCGCACACCTCGTGGATCTTCTCCCGCAGGGCCACAAAATCCGCAAAGGCGGCGGGTTTGTTCTGCGCCTGCCGGAGCAGGGCGGCGGGGTGGAAGGTGCCCATGAACCACACGCCGTTCTTTTGCACAAAGATGCCGTGCTCCTTGGTCACGGAGAAATCGGTGCGGATCATCCGCTGGGAGGCGATGCGGCCCAGGCAGACCACGATCTTTGGCTGCAGCAGCTTGAACTGTTCCCGGAGCCATGGCATACAGGCCTCGCTCTCGGTGGGCAGCGGGTCGCGGTTCTGGGGCGGGCGGCACTTGACGATGTTGGCAATGTAGCAGTTTTTGCTCCGGTCCAGATCGATGGCAAACAGGTATTTGTCCAGCAGCTGGCCGCTGCGGCCCACAAAGGGCAGGCCCTGCTCGTCCTCGCTCTGGCCCGGGCCTTCGCCCACGAACAGCACCTCAGCAGTCTGGACACCCTGCCCGAACACCACATGGGTGCGGTCAGTGCACAGCTCACATCTGCGGCAGGCAAGGCACTCAGCCTTTAATGTATCCCAATCCATAGCAGTTTGATCTCCTTGCAGCTGAATGATAATTTATTCACAAATAAAAAATGGTTTTCTCCTAAAATAATAGCACAAAAAGCCAATTTTGTCTTGAACTTTTTGCCGGGTGTGCTAGAATAAAAGAGAAAGGCATCCTTGTGTCCAACAGGCACCCGGATGTGAATATTGGATAGTTAATTCGGAGGTAATCAACAATGGCTGATATGTTCGCACCGCTGGTAGCACAGCTGAAGGCAAACCCCAAGACGATCGTTTTTACCGAGGGCAATGACCCCCGCATCCTGGAGGCAGCCAGCAAGCTGCTGGCCGAGGGCGTTCTGAAGGTTGTCATGGTGGGCAACGAGGCTGAGTGCAAGGCTGCTGCTGCCGCAGGCAATTTTGATATTTCCGCTGCTGAGATCATTGACCCTGAGAACTACGCAGGTTTCGACGAGATGGTGAACACCATGGTCGAGCTGCGCAAGGGCAAGCAGACCGCTGAAGAGTGTACCGCAATGCTGAAGAAGTCCAACTACTTCGGCACCATGCTGGTCAAGATGGGCAAGGCTGACTGCCTGCTGGGCGGCGCTACTTACTCCACCGCCGATACCATCCGCCCCGCTCTGCAGCTGGTCAAGACCAAGAAGGGCGCACACCTGGTGAGCTCCTGCTTCATTCTGGACCGTGACTTTGGCGAAGAGGGCCTGAAGCGCATTGCCATGGGCGACTGCGCTGTCAACATTGATTACACCGATACCGTTGATAAGGCTACCGGCGAGGTCAAGCTCGCTGCATCCGCAAAGCTGGCTGAGGTGGCCGTTGAGACTGCCAAGACCGCAAAGCTGTTCGGCATCGATCCGAAGGTTGCAGTTCTGAGCTTCTCCACCAAGGGCTCCGGCAAGGGCGGCACCGTTGCTCTGAGCCATGACGCTACCATCAAGGCTCAGGAGATGGACCCCGAGCTGGCTGTGGACGGCGAGCTGCAGTTTGACGCTGCCGTTGCTCCCGAAGTTGCACAGGTCAAGTGCAAGGGCAGCAAGGTGGCTGGTCAGGCCAACACCTTCATCTTCCCCTGCATCGAGGCCGGCAACATCGGCTATAAGATCGCTCAGCGTCTGGGCGGCTACGCTGCCTACGGCCCCATTCTGCAGGGCCTGAACGCACCCATCAACGACCTGTCCCGTGGCTGCAACGCTGACGAGGTCTATAAGATGAGCCTGATCACTGCCTGCCAGTCCTGATCTCTCAGTCATGCTCTGCGTGCCGGTTTTGGCTGCACTGTCTGAACCGGTTCGGCAATAACGTAAAATAGAGTGCCCCGCTGTCGAAATTTACGGCAGCGGGGCATTTTTTACTACTTGCAATGCCGCTGAAAAAATGGTATAATAATCAAGCACAAAATGTGCCATGCCGGACAGCGCCTGCTGCGTGGTTCGGCATACGGATGCGGGCCCTGTACGATGGGGCCGCTGTGAACCAGGTCAGGTGGGGAACCAAGCAGCCTTAAGCGGTGTGTCCCGTGCGTTTCAGTCAGCCTGCATCCGTATGCCGAGTTACGCAAGGCGGGGGTCAAACCCCGTCAGCGCTGCCCGGCTTTTTTGTTGAAAGGGGAGAAGCAGATGTATCGAGCCCTGTACCGCAAGTGGCGGCCCCAGCGGTTTGAGGACGTGGTTGCCCAGCGCGGCATCGTGACCGCACTGCGCAACCAGATCGCCACAGGCCGTGTGGGCCACGCTTATCTGTTTACCGGCGTGCGCGGCACCGGCAAGACCACCTGTGCCAAGATCTTTGCCAAGGCAGTCAACTGCCTGCATCCCCAGAACGGTGACCCCTGCGGTGAGTGCGAGATCTGCAGGGGCATCGACAATGGCAGCATTCTGGACGTGGTGGAGATGGACGCGGCCTCCAACAACGGCGTGGACGATATCCGCGACCTGCGTGATGAAACGGCCTACACCCCCAGCGCCTGTCATTATAAGGTATATATCATCGACGAGGTGCACATGCTCTCCACGGCAGCGTTCAATGCCCTGCTGAAAACGCTGGAGGAGCCGCCCGCCCACGTCATCTTTATTCTGGCGACCACGGAGATCCAGAAGGTCCCCGCCACCATCCTTTCCCGGTGCCAGCGGTACGATTTTACCCGCATCGGCCCCGAGGATATCGCCCAGCGTGTGGAGTACATCGCCGGACAGGAGGGACTGGAGCTGTCCGGCGAGGGGGCGGAGCTTATCTCCCGCCTTGCCGATGGTGCCATGCGAGACGCGCTGTCCATTCTGGATACCTGTGCCGGTGTCACGGCAAAGATTGATGCGGACGTTGTCCGCCGGATGGCAGGTGTGACCGACCGGAGCTATCTGTTCCATATTTCGGATGCGCTGGAAGCGCAGGATGCCGCCGCGGCACTGGCACAGCTGGCTCAACTGCGCCAGCAGTCTGTGGATGTGAAGCGGCTGACCGAGGAGCTCATTGCCCATTACCGTGCGCTGATGCTGGCGGCCCTGCCCGGCGGGCAGGCACTGCTCTCGGGTGTATCCCCGGAAGAGGAAAAGCTCTATCTGGAAAAAGGCCCCCGGATGGGGCAGCGGGAGGCGATCCGGGCCATCCGGGCTCTGGGCAACGCTCTGGAGCACATGACCCGTGGCAGTGACCAGCGGATAGAGCTGGAACTGGCCCTGTTCAGCCTTTCGGAGCCGTCCCAGCAGGTGGCGGTACAGGCTGTGCCCGCCGCCCGGCCTGCGGTCCCTGCACAGGAGGCCCCCAGACCGTTTGCGTCGGCACCGGTCAAGCCTTTTGTAAGTGCACCGGCGGCATCGGCTCCCGTGCAGGAACCCTCTGTGGAACCGGCGCCGATGCAGCAGTCTGAGCCGGAAACGGTACCTCAGCCCGTGGAACCTCCCAGGGCAGAAGCAGCAGCTCCTGCGGAAGAAGAGCTGCCGCCCCTGCCGGAGGAACCGCCGGTGACTTCGGAGGCCCCGCCCCCCTGGGACGAGCCGGCCCCGGCTGCGCCGCCGCAGAGAGAAGAGTCTCCGGCTCCCGCGCAGGAAGTGTCTGCGGCCCAGCCTCAGCCGGAGCCCAAGCCGGAATATACGGCTGACCCGGCGCTGAACAAGCCCCGCAAGGTGGCGGCAGAGGGGATCAATCCCTTCCCGCAATGGGCAGAGGTCATCAAGCTCCTGCAGGAGCAGGATCCCATGCTCTACACCTACCTGAAAAAGTCCAAGGGTTACTTTGATGGTACCCGGGTGCTTATCGATGGCGGAAAGACCTTCCGGGATTTTATCCGCGCCAACAAGGAAAGCCAGAAGCTCATCAAAAAGCTGATCGCGCAGGTGTCCGGTGTGGCGGTGCCCATCGGCCCCTATGAATCCAAGACGGTCAATCGCGCTTCGGCCAACGCCGAGGAATCCCTCCGCAAGCTGGAACAGCTGGGGCTGGAGGTGTCGATTGAGGATAGTGAACGCAAAAAACGATAATAAAAGGAGAACCAACCATGAAAGCAAGAATGCCCGCAGGCTTCGGCCGCCCCGATATGAACTCCCTGATGCGTCAGGCCCAGAAGATGCAGGAAGATATGAAGGCCAAGCAGGCAGAGCTGGAAGCTGCCGAGTACACCGGCAGTGCATCCGGTGAGATGGTCACGGTGAAGATGAACGGCAAGCACGAGGTGCTGAGCATCACCATTAAGCCTGAGGCCGTGGACCCCGATGATATCGAGATGCTGGAAGACCTGGTGGCTGCTGCCGTCAATGCAACCGTCAAGCAGGTGGATGAGACTGCCGAGGCCGAAATGGGCAAACTGACCGGCGGCCTGAACATTCCCGGCCTTTGATCAAAGTGGAGGAGCACCATGGGTTATAATGCAGCCCCGCTGGAAAAGCTGATCGAAGAATTCAGCAAGTTCCCGGGCATTGGGCGGAAGGGTGCGACCCGGATGGCCTATCAGGTACTGAGCATGTCGGATCAGGATGCCGCCGCACTGGCGGGTGCGATCCAGAACGCCCACACCAAGCTCCACCGCTGCCGTGTCTGCCAGAATTATACCGAAGCCGAGCTCTGCCCCATCTGTGCCAGTGCCAAGCGGGACCGCTCTGTCATCTGTGTGGTGGAAACGCCCCGTGACGTGCAGGCGTTTGAGCGTACCCGGGAGTACCATGGAATGTACCATGTGCTCCACGGTCTCATCAGCCCCATGGATGGCATCGGTGCCGAACAGCTGACGGTCAAGGAACTGCTGGCCCGTCTGGGAGATGGTGAAGTGAAGGAAGTGATCATGGCCATGAACCCCACCGTTGAGGGCGAGGCAACGGCCATGTATTTGGCAAAGCTCATCAAGCCCCTGGGCATCAAGACCACCCGTCTGGCCTATGGCCTGCCCGTGGGTGCCAGCCTGGAGTATACCGATGAGACGACCCTGTACCGGGCGCTGTCTGGCCGGGGAGAATTGTGATCAGTTGTATTTCAAAGCCCTGCGTTTGCGCGCGGGGCTTTGTGCTGTTTATGGAATAAAAAAGAAACACCCGGCCGGGGAAATGAAACAAATTCAAGAAATATAGAAAAAACTCAAAAAAGATGCAAAAAAGTGTTGACAGAAGGGCGGGGATGTGGTATTATACTTGAGCGCCAAGGGCCGCCGGAAAGAATGACTTCTGA
>ERZ1673748.262-NODE-262-length-83775-cov-245.150334_pt1 | contig 83775 bp, 105 predicted proteins | sample MGYA00580196_ERZ1673748 | MGnify/ENA primary metagenome ERZ1673748 (study PRJEB41218, sample SAMN15661796) | gut metagenome | host: Homo sapiens | place: Canada: London | collected 2015-08-20/2019-03-30 | study: EMG produced TPA metagenomics assembly of...
ATTTGCATTTTTTACTATCTCTAAGCCTTTTTTCAAAATGGCTTTCTTTTCTTCTTTAGTGTTTTCGCTTGCAATAGAAGCAAATGAAAAATCATTCAAAACGTATGCAGATTTGTAGAAATCTAAAAAAGCACTAATTAGTTTTTCTGATTTATTTTCTACAATGGTTGAAAGCATGGAGTAAGTGTAATTTCTTATTTTCTTTCTTGCTGCCTTTTTCTTTTTTTCATCCATGCCATCAAATAGAGTACTTTTATAAATTTCTGTTTTTTGTCCTAAAGAAGTTTTTAATAATCCATTTGTTTTTTCTTTAGTTGTTTTAAACAACTCATTAAAAGAAATAGTAGCGTTTGCTTTACTTGTTGCAATAGCTTTTTTTACATCCACATTGTTTACTTTTGGTGTTGACATAATAAAAATACATTTAGTTTTTATGTTTATTTTATTATTTCCTTTTCTCTATAAAACTAAATGATTTATAAGAAAAAGAGAAAAGGAATTTGTTTTATTTTTGTATTGCAAATATAAGAACTATTTTTTAATCTACAAAATTTTTCGAGATTTTTTTTTTGAAAATTTTTAGAGGATATTTTTCAATCCTCTAAATTAAACTTAGTTAAATCTATAATATTCTCTACATTTTTGATTAACTCAAAAACTTCGTCTAAAGTTACATTATTTTTCTTTAATAAATAAGATGTTAACTTTTTAGCTGCACTCATTAAGGAAATAAGCTTCAATAAGATAATAATTTTCATTGTTTGTAATAACTAAATACTTTTTTATAACTTTATATCTTTTGTTTCACTGATACAAAGATAAGAACTTTATTTAGATTACGCAAATATTTAGAGAAAAATTTTCAAGAAAATGAAATTTTTAAAAATCAAAAATTTTAAAATTAAAATTTGCAAAAATCTAAAAATTGGAGAGGTTTTTAGATTGCACCCTAAAAAGTAGTTTAAAATTTGCACTTAAATTTGGTGGTACGTTCAAGCTTAAAATCACGCACGCTTTGTAGCTATATGACTACCTGTATGAATAGAGAGTAAGGTTGTTCAGATTAGGTATACCTATATACCCCATAGGCTATTAATGGTACCCAGTAGTAAATATCCCATATTTTATTCAATTGCTATAGGAGCCATTAAGGGAATATTCTAGAAGGCTTATAGGTAGAGAGGTATTAGAGCCTAATTACCTAAGGTCATGGATAGCGATTTTAAAAATAGATGTTATGTAAGGCTATAAAAAAGGTCCAGTACCAAAGTTAGGCCTGAACCAAAGTTAGGCTTAGTAGGATTAATTAGCAAGTGAAAGGAACTGTTACCATGACCAATGTAGACCATATATGTATTAGGGGCATTTCTAGTGAAGCTTCGGGATCGAAAGGAAATACCTGATGTAATTGATTAGAGATTTCTAAGGATTCTTCTGGAGTAAGTGTATTGGGATCCTTAATGGTAAAGGACCATAGGTGAAAGCCTTGTTCCTCATGGTCGATAGTGTTAATGGATATTAGGGTTAACCGTTCTGGGATTTGGGTTTCCTGGATTTCAGAAAGGATAGGATAAATGTAATCCTTGATCCCCTGTTCGAAATGGGGATAGGAATCAGGTGCAGCAATTAATGAAAGATTAATACTCTTTGCAAAATTAAATTCAGTGTTTAAAATACTTGTTCTCATAAGTCTATCTTTAATTAGTTATTATTACAATGCAAATATAAATATTAAATATTATATATGCAAATCCTCAATTGCCTTATAGGGGTACCTAAGGACCTTGATTATATTTTTAAATCCTTGAGGCCATGAATGGAGATTGCCATAATCCTAATTTGCCTTATAACCTTTACCTATATAATAACCTTATACCTAATAGGGCAATCAAGGTACCCCTAAATCACAAAATGTCCTAGAATTATGGCATTTATCCATAATATAAATACTAATGCAATAACTTACATAGTTACTAGGATAATTGCCTAATAATCTCCTATGATTGCCCATAAAATCCTATTTCTAGGTACCTTGAAGGCAAATATAAATCCTCAAGAGATCCCCATTGCCCCACAAATCCCAAAATCAGTAAAAGGCAACATCCTACGAACAACCGTACACTGCCTTTTTAACACGTAGCCTATTTTATCAACTATTATATATATATATACTAATATAAAAGGTAAATTAGGCTTAGGCAAATGGCAAATAGGGGCCATTAATCGACTACTGTACTAAAGCTATAGTACACTCCTACATACGTTTGTAGCTATATGACTATCTGTATTATAATTGCCTTTTACCTTCACATACCTTACCTTATATATGTATTTATATATGTATATAATAAGCGGCCATTAATGGTACTGGGATTATGAGGATTTTATGGAGATTAGGGGCCTTTTTATTGCCTTTTTGTGATTACCTTAAAATGAGCCAAGTAGCTCTAGAGTATAGTAGCTATATAGTAGTGTGGTATGTTTTGTATAGTAACTAGGGGGGATTGCCTTGAGGTACCTCAAATTTTCGAAACCCCCGGGGATACCTTGTATATGTATCTTAGATATGTATTATATGATATGAGTATTAATAGTAATGATGATATATGGTAATAGGTATTAGTGTATTATATGAGGTATAGGATATGATTATATTGATTAGGTATTAGTGTATACCTTTAGTGTATAGGTTCTTTATTATTTCTCTTTTTGTTTTTGTTTGGGAGGAGGGTATTAGTTATAGGTACCTTTGTATTAGGATCATTAAGGTGGTATATATTATTAGGATTAGGATTTGTGATATTATGTACCTTATTTTGTTTGTGGGGTGGGATTGGTGGGTGTTCTCATTGTGTATGAGGATTAGGATAGTGATTAGGGATAGGATTACCTTTAGGTATGTGATATTCATGGTAGTGATATTATATCGATTATGGTTATATCACTTAGATCTATTTGTAATATCTCTCTTAACCTTAGCCTTATGAATTCTGAGTGGAGATGATTGTTGTTTATCTCTTGGTGGGGGTAGCGGAGATAGGGATTTAGTTCCTCAGTTCTGTATGGGATTACCATTTCCTCTGTGAAACCCTCTGTGTATTCTTTAGTATGTCCTGGTACCTCGAAAGATACCAGGAATTTTCCTTTTGTTAGCATGGCTCTAGTTATTAGTTAGATTCTTATATCGGTATATTGATTCATGTATCCCTCTTCTGAAGATATGTCTAAGCATTTACATGCTATATAGTGACCGTACATTGATATACCTGATTCTCAGTCATTTTTTTTCCGTAATGTTTTAGTTCTTTGTTATATTCGGGGTATTTATTCTTGTAGTAGTCATAAAGATAAGTGTATTCGTCATCTCCAGACCAGCAATCTATGAAGTATTCATATTGATCCTCTGTTGCTTGTGATGGGTGTATATGCAAAGTGTATTTGCAATAATGTTCCCATACTGTTTTAGGTTGGAAATCGTTTTTAGTAGGGAAAAGCATGATAGCTACCATGGTAGCTATCAAGGCAATTAGTATTAATTTGATTCTAGTCATGATCATAAGGGTTTAGCGATTACTGATATAAAGCTCTGTGGGTATAGAGTATAAAGGATTTGGTAATCCCCATTTGGTAAGAATACTTTCAGGATATTTGCTAGCAATGGGTAGATTTTCCATTGGTTATCTTCTAGGAAGGTTATCCAGTCATTTATTTCCTCATCCGAATAGTTCCCAGCGAGTTGAATGTGATAGGTTTCTTGATCCGGGACAAATACATTGGTTACTACCTGAATCTCATTGGATTCCTTTTTGTATTGAAGAATGGGATACCAGATACCTTCGATTTTCCATTTATTAAGTTGGAATAGGGACATACCCTGTTCTAGAGTGTTAAGCAGTTTATATAAGTTTATCATAGGAATTAGTGTTTTAGTGACTGAAATAATTTAGAGATATACAAGGACTTTATAAGATCAGGAGTAAGGTGATCTTCTTCCCATTTTACAAGAGCTTTATATAGTTCATCATAGGTATTTACCATATCTTCGTCCTGTTCTTCATCTTGGATAAATTCCCAGAGGTGTTTTTTAAGTTTGTTGAGGATTTCCTCTTGGTGATCTGGAGATAATTTGGTAATACCAAAGATGATTGCCTCTACCTGTGAAGGTGAGTAATCACAGTATTGGTCATCGGCACCTTCCGTTAAATCCATACGGGAGATAAGGTTTTCATTTAGGTTTTCGAATAAGGTTTCTTCTGAAGAATAAGTAATAAGGTAGCCAGAAATGGAAGAAGCAAGAGGGTCATTGCCCAAATCGATTGAGTAAACTTGGATATCTCTGTTATAGGGATTAATGTAGAGCCCATCGGTGTAGTCATAAGTATAAATGGGATGGGAAGCAAGCAAGTTGCTGATGTCGGTTAAATTTTTTAATTCTTTCATAATGTCTATATTTAAATTGTTTTTCTATGCAAATATAATCATTTTTATTTTTATAGAAAAATATATCAAAAGAATTTTTAATCAAAAGGGAGTTCCCAGTTCCTGTTTTGTGATAGGTTTTATCATAAGCAGTGATATTGAGAACTCCCATAACGGCAAATGAAAGAAAGTGATTAAGTTTTGGTATTAGTATAGTTCATCTGCCGGGCTTGGTTCTGGGTTATCAGGTTCCTTTTCTTTAATTACGCATTCGTTACATTTTGTAGAGGATGAGGCTCTAGTGAATTTTTGATATGTGAATTGTTTAGTGTCCTCATCATAGGCAAATCTAAATAGACCCTTACGAGTAATTCTCTTTCCGTAAGTTTTCTTTAGATTGTTATACCAGTCTATATATTCCTGAGGAGATTTAAAGACTTCTTCTTTGCCCTTCTGATCGGGGTCCTTGCTTATGGATCTTACCCTCCAGTTAACCTTAATCTGATCAGGTAACATAGTTAGCGATAAAAAATATCGTGTCCAGATACCTAACATAATGTTTCCAGTTTCCATCTCAATTGTAGAGGGAACCATTAATTGTGGAGTATACCAGTATTTTCTCATGATATAGAAAAGTTAAGTTGGAAAATCCAACTGTTTTTATCGAGTTGATTGAATGATATGAATGTACCGTCGTTATCCGTAAAAGCATCCATAAATTCAATAGCAACCTGGGTTAATTGTCTCTTATAGGGATTAGTATCAGCAGTTATTGCCGATTCGAAGATGAAGGTATAGTATGCCGTATCCTCTATTTGAACTTGGTTAATATCCAAGCAATTGAGTTTGTAATCGTCCTCTAATCCGATTAGAAGTTCCATTAAGAGATTACAGAGATTACCCTGTTCATTTGAATCGAGTTCAAATGTAGATTTCTTTTCTAAGAAATTACGAACTACCTTTAGTGTTTGGGAGTCGTTGTAAGTTACTGAATTTTTCATAATGTCTATATTTAAATTGTTTTTCTATGCAAATATAATCATTTTTATTTTTATAGAAAAATATATTCTTTTATTTTTATATGGAGCTGGGGATATAAGAAAGGTTACTTGTCTTCTTCAGTTCATCGAAAGCAATAGATAGGCAAGATTCTTTATCGGCAAGAGAAGGAACTTCGAATTTACTAAAGAAAGTCTTTATCGAATCTTTTAAGTGTTCAGTAAGGGCTTCTGATAGCTCTTTAGAGTCATAGGCTGAAATCAGATCAGTTCTCAACTTCATAAGGTCTTCTTCGGATTTTACTAAGGTATTGAATTCTTTGATAAAAGAGAAGTTATCCTTAGTAGCAATACACTTTTGATATCCGAGATCTACGATTTGATTCATAAATTTCTTATATAGGTCTCTGCTAACCTAGATAGAGATAACTCTATCTAGATTGAAGTATAGGGGGGATTGATGGTAATAATAAGTTAAATAACTTCAGGGGTTCTTCCCTTATTTTGGCTATGTTATTGGTATCCTCTACATAAATGTTTCTAATCTCTAAACATAGTCCGTTATCGAACTGAACTATTAAGTTTACCGATTGTAGTTGATTTTTCATAATTCTGTATCTTTTGTTTTATCATTAATGAATGATTGAATTTCTCGGTGTATGATGTTTGAAACTACTGTTCGATCTTTAGCAGTTTCTTCTATCTTGGTTATTTCTGCTGAGACAAAAGCAGCAGAGAAATCAACAGAATTCTTGTAATAAGCTGCCCATTCTTTTATCCAGTTAGCCTCTAAGTAATACCTGTAATTACCAAAAAGATCCTCAATAGTGAGATTAGTGTTAGCATAGGGGCTAACAAGATTCCTAATATTGCATAGCAGATCGACAGATTCTTCTGGTATTCTCAAAGACCGAGGAATATCGTCTAGATTTGATATATCGGGTATGAAATGAGTTTTATAAAGTTGTGTTAGGGAATTCTGATATCCTAAGCTTAGGTTAAGGGCTTCTTTTTTAGAATATAAAAGAGAGAAGAAGTACATGAATCTGTAGTACATTAAGTTTGGTACTATATCATATACTTTGTAATACTTCTGATAATCGTTATAGAGTTTGATGTAGATCTCATCCTCGAATATTGCAAAGGTTCTCAACATATAAGGGATGTGGAACTCTAGGTCATTATAGAAATCTGAGAATCTGATATTCTTCTGATCATCTAGGTAAAGTAAGTTCTTGCAGTATTTTAGCTGCTGTCCTGGTTTTTTCTTAAATAAGTTCATGTGATTAAAATGTAAAGTCAATGTATATTTTCCTTGTTCCCTTGAGAAATGTTTCGTGATTTAAGTCATCATACTTATGGCAAGCATAAGTCTTTGATGACTTATCGTAATGGTCTCTTACCCATACTGGAGCCGTGTCTGTAGGGTTCAGTTTAAAATATGTACCTTGATTAACTTTGTTAACCGTGGTTTCTTTGTAGGTTGGTTTTAATGTTTCCATATTTTGTCTATTTTTAAATTGATATGCAAATATAATTCTTTTTATTAAATTATGCAATAACCCCATAAACATAGAGAAGCCCCGATTATAGATGTCGGGGCTTAGTTTATTTAGATAAGAATCTGGCCGTAAATGGAGTATCATCCTCTTCTTCATCTATTTCTTTATAGGGTATTAGTTCTGGGTCCTCTTCATCTGGATCAATCCTCATTTCTATTTCTCTTCTCAATTCATGATGTTCTCTTGAAGAAGCTTCTAATGCTCCTTTATAATCATCGGTTATCTGAGCTAATTCCTGCTTATTGATGTTAAGACCTTCTTTACTAACATCTACTCCCTCTTGCTTAGTAGCAACTACCTCGGGCAATGAGCTAAGATCATATTTAGCTTCTAAGAGTTTAGCTTCTTCTGTTTTATCTTGAATCTTTTGAGATTCTAAAATAATCTTTCTAGCTTCCTCTATACTAATGCCTTGTTCTTGCTGAATATTGTTCTGTTGATTGAATTGATTGAAGATATTAGTAGTACCATTCCCAGTGAACCCTCTTATCAATGACTGAAGAGAATTAGTAGAATCCAGCTTCATTTTCAAAGCCTTGTTCAATTCAGCAGAAATAAAGGGCATATACTTCCCACCCTGTGAATCTCTTAATAGATTAACCTGATGAGATACTTCCATTCTATCCTCTAATACCCATGCTAATTGTTCTCCAAGTAAAGCTTCTATAAGGGCTTCTTGTTTATCCTTATCCCATATCCTACTTGACAGAAGTCTATCTCTCATGAATACTCTTATTTGATTAACATCTACCCCTAACTTATTAGAGAAAGTGTTAATATCATAAGTAACACCACAAAGTACTCCATTACCCAATAACCATTGGTTTATAAGGTAATTTTGTACTTTTAATAAATCCTCAGGCTTTTGGGTTTTCTGATACTCTAATGCAAGAGCAGTAGTTCCCATTGGTCGAGGAAATCTCTTTATTTTATCTTTTCCTTCCATATAAGTGAGCCTTTCTTATATCTTTAGATTCTTCATATCCAATCTTTTCTAAGGTATAACAGATGAAAGCGTTTATACTCTGATTATAGAAATATCCTTTATATCTATCCTTACCATAGAATAAACTAAAGGGTACACCAGAGAATAGATCCCTGGTGTAAATTAATTTCTCTTTCCCTATTATAGGGATTTCTAAACAAACCTTATAATCCGATGCCTTAAATTTATTGCCATGAAGATCGATTATTTCTCTTACCATAATTTGCTTTTTTAGGGTCCGAGGATTTTTTGTCTTGTTTACTATGGCTATTTAATTGCCTTTGCTCTTCGACCCTTTTTTGCATTTTCGGATATAACCTTCCCCTAAGGGGAACTACCTGAGTTGCAAAAAAGGCATTCCATAATTTTTGTGATAGAGGTTCTCCAACTTTGAGTTCTGATATTGCCCAGAATTTAGATTCGAAATTCTTCACTATCTCCCTGAATCGATAATAATATATGATACCAGATTTATTATCTCTTCCGATAGTAGTAGTTTGGCAATATTCTAGAAATTCTTTACCTAATTCGGATATGAATTCTTCCCTTTTAAAATTAAAGTTCTCTTGATCTAGTTTGAATAATTTTACGTAATCGATTGCTTCCATATAGGTTTAGTGATTAATTAACATTATAGGTCTGGGAATTTCCTCATTTGTGATTTGAAATAAATATCCCCTTCTATCATCCTCATAGTATGAAGACCAATAAGTTCTCCGGATTCTAAAATTATCCAAGATTGCCCCTTTGGGGATTCCAGTAACGAATAATCGATGTCTGGGCATTACTGGAGTGATTTCGAATTTACCCTCTTTAAAGTTACCAAGAGTACAATAATCTGGCATATTACCAGTGAATCCAGTAGGTTGTAATACATCCTGGATTAAAGCAGTTTGAGGTATTTCTCTTTGATTGCATTCGATGGTCAATTTCGATTTGCCTATATATAGGTCTTTAACTATTTCTCTAAACATCTGTATATGATTATGTGAGTGATACCATTCTTTTTAAAGTAAGAGCCATCCTTAGAATGTTCCTCTAACTTTTTCAATTTTCTTCGAGATTCAGTACAAACCCTATCCGATTTCCTTAATATACCAAAAGCGTTATCCCATATAGGGGTCATAGGATCAACTGGCCCTGCATATATTACCTGATGCCTTGCCATAATTCGAGGATATTTGGATTTGTACTGGTATTTACCCTTGAGGTAAAGTACCTTATACTTTTCTAGATTTTCTTTTTCGTTTACCATTGGTTTTGTTGTTATCGATATAATCTGATATCTGATCTAATTGGTTTAAAACTAAGGCTTGTACAAATATTGATATAGGCCTGAAAAAGTAATTCCTTACATTCTTTGGATTGATATACCAATCGTAGATTATAAAGAACTTCTTGATCTTAGAATGCTTAAGTGATCTCTGAACTAAATAAGTCTTACAACATCTTTTATGTAATTCTAGCAGTTCTTTATCTTGCTTAAGCATCTCCTTTTCTGAGAAGATGACATAGTCCATTAATTTAAGGGATATAAGTCCCAGGTAAGTTCCCGGGACTTAGGTTAATGATTTGTAATTATGCAACCTGCTCTGGTTTGAGAACCTTTTTCTTGAAGTCCTCATATTTCTTAGCAGCATCCTTGAACTCTTTAGAATTTTGATCCTTGATACGGAACATTTTCCGTTCAAGTCTATGCAATTCGTTTCGAGTTTGTTGTCTCCATTTCTTACGGGCAAGTGTATCAGTTATATCCTCAGGGTATACGTATTTCATTCCCCGATTGGAAATCACTTTTTTAATGATTGAGGGTTTTTGTTGTTGTTTTACTTCCTTGATGGTTTCTCCCTTCTTGGATTTCTTCCCCTTTGGTTTGAGTTCTACCAATTTAGCCTTAGAGAATTCTTTGGCAGCTTCTTTAGATTCTTCTACCAATTGTTTCTTGGTCTTTTGGCCTTTGGCTTTAGTAGTTTTTGACTTGGAAACTTGTTCCTTAACTTCGTTCAACTGATTAGCAACTAAGGTTGCAATAGTGTTTTCTAAATTCTTTTTCATAATGTCTATATTTAAAAGTGATTTGTTTTAATTCTCTATGCAAATATAAAAATAATATTTTATCCTACAAAAGAAAAATAAATTTATTTTCTAAATTCTAAGGTTAATCCTCAAGGAGATCGAAGATGTCATCAGAGTAGGTAATATTATCTTCGGGATCTGATAAGTAATCTTCCCGATGTTCTTCATAGTAATCAAAGATATTATCTACCTGTTGTTCTTTAGTGTAAAACTTACAATTTACTAGCTTACATTTACCTGGATTGTTTTTTAGGTATGTATAAGCTTCCTCTAAGGTTAAGGGCTTATCTGATAATACTTCAAAGGTTTCCTTTTTAGGTCCATTAAAGTGTATGTTTAGTTTATTACCAGATCTTTCTACTTGGGCATTTGGTGAAGTTTCTACTTCTACTAAATATCGATATTTCCGAGTTCCCTTTGGTTGAGAAATGATTACCTTTTTCTCTTCTACCCTGAGTGTATCAGAAATAAAAGCAGGAATTGCCTTAACCCTATTGCATTGGTGAGATCCCTTATCTAAGGTCCCAATGAGAATAGAGAAAGCAATTCCTGCTCCGATAATGGGCAATATGAGATTATTTTTGGAGTTCATACCCAGTTTCTTCAAATTTGCCCTTGATATATTGGTTTAAGTATTTGCCCTTAGAGGATGCCTCATGTAAGCCATTTGCTATATCATGAGGAACCTTATCATATCGATAAACTCTGTTGTTTTTAAAAGCTACCCATAATTCCTTTTGGGATGAGCTATAACCATATCCTTCTAAGTTAGAGGATTCACAAGGTATCATCTCTATTCCCAAAATTGATTCAACCTGTTTTAAGTAATCGTTCTTTTCCATGGTGTCTATATTTTAAGTAATGTAATCTCTGGGTGATAATTGATTTGAATCTTATGAAGGAGTTCCCATGCTCCGCATACTCCCTGAGAATTGTCGATCAGCCATTCATCTTCCATTTTGAATAAGATATGTGAACATATCATTAGCTGATATTCATTGAGCATTTTTATGAAAGTAGGGTACCTTTCTATGGTAACATATCTTTCTATCTCTTGATCTAAGGCAAATTGAATCTCCTCATCCTTAATCTGAAGAAGGCTTCTGAGTAGTCCTTCATCGAAAGGTTTATTAGCTTTCAGATCTTCTTTGAGAGAAGATAGTGATTCAATTTGAATACCAGCTATTAGCTTAATGATGTCCTTTGTTTCCTTGTCCATAATTAAAATTTTTCTTTATGCAAATATACTAAATTTATTTCTATATAAAATATCTTTTTATTAAAAACTGTGGTTAAGGAGGGTGTTACTTTCTCTGAATGACTTCTTCCATCTTTTCTTTGATTGAATCAGGGAATACAGCATCGCCTACCCATCTTAAGAAGAATTTAGAAGGTTTCTTATCTGGATTGAGCAATAGTTGTCTTTGTTCCGTAGAGAACTTAATACGTTCTGATTCAAGCATCCATTTAGGTAATTTAGTGAACTCTGCCTGAGAGAAAGAAATAATTTTCTTACCAATTTGGGCCTTTAATGGTTTCTTTCTTTCCTTATACAAATAGGGAATAACCTTTTTCGAAGGCCCATTGAGGATACTGAAACCAAAGATAATCATTGGATCAAATTTATCTGCTTTTGGGTCCTTAGCACGTTTAATACACCTTGCCATCCAAGAGAACGAATTAGGATATTGCTTATTATCTGTAGCTTCTCCCACATCCTTTTTATTGAACTCAAACCCAGGGAAATGATAAAGGAAATCCTCTGTAAGGATAAATACAAATCCCAATCCTCTAAGGTATTTGATAATCTCTTGTTGGGTTTTACCCTCTTCAACCATTTTCTCTACATCTAAGAGAATATCCTCTCTTGGAGATTCTATTTCTTGAGTAGTAGAGTTAGCAGGTCTTCCTCTTCCTGCAGACGGTGCCTTTATTGGGAGATTACCAGATAATCTATCTAGATAATCTTTAAAGTTATTTATTTCGGATTGATTAATAAGAGTTACTTCTACTCTTATAGGTCCATTATGTTGTACCTTTGGACCGGAATTCATTTCTGTATAAGCATCTACCAATCTATCGGATAATGGAGTACCATTTTCTGACAGAGTAGTGATTCTGAGTTTCGGTTTAAATATTTCTTCTTTTTCCATAATGCTTTAATGATAAAAAGAAAGGCCTGAACAAAAGTGTTATTTGTCAGGCCTTTACTGTTATTAACGAATACTTAAAAGTATGGGAATAGAAAGGTTTTATTAATCTTCTTCTTTGGAGGCCTTCTTTTTCTTTTTGTCTTTGGCCTTTTTGTCTTCCTTCTTGGTAGAAGGTTTTTCTTTAGCCTTTGCCTTAGATTCCTTCTTGGAAGTTTCTTTCTTCTCTTTCTTCTCTTTTGGAGCATCTCCCTGAGCAAGTTTTCTTTGCTCCATACGATATTTCTTCTTTTCGGCAGAAGTCATTTCTCTACCATCGATAAGAGGATAATCATATTTAGTAGCTACTCTACCTCTACCCTTAGATTCCTTTTTGTCTTCTTTGGCTTTTGCCTTAGATTTAGAGTTTTTCTCTTTAAGCTTAACGAGTTTAGCCTCATTAGCCTCATCACCTTCGGGATATTTAGCAGCAACTTTATCCCGTTCTTTGTTGAGCTTATTTACAAGTTCGGTAACCTTTTTACCATGTTTCTTGTCTTTGGTCCAATCCTTAGTAGGATCCAGGTTGTTCTCTTTGAGATAAGCTTCAAGAGCTGCCTTTGCCTTAGAAAGTTCCGGAGTCTTATTAACCGGTTTGTCTTTCTTCTTTTTCTTTTTGTCCTTAGTCATTGTAGTTAATTTATTGGTTAATTATTTCCCTATGTATAATTCCATAGTTATAATTTCCGAATATAAGTTTGGTTTTCCTTAATTTCTAGGATTTTAAGTTCTTCCTGATTTGATATAGATATTATCTCTAAAACATCTCGAATATCTTGTTCAGATAAATTGTTAAAAGATGCCTCATATAAATTAGACCCCAATTGAAATTTTACATCTGTTCTAGTACCATGTATTAAATTTTTTAGAGATCTAGAGATACCAGAAAGTTTTCTCTTAAGGTATTTAATATGAAGAGAGAGGGATTGATATTTACCTTTATTGCCTTTCCTGAGAGCAAGGTTCATTTGGTATTTAGAGTATTCTAAGTCTTTTAAGATTTCTGAATACTTCTTTATGAGTTCTCTGAGTTCCATTTGGGTCTTGGTATTGGATTTGGTATTTCTCGATCTGATAACATCTCTTTTGCTTCTTCAATGATTAGAGAGGCAAGTTCTTTTTCATCCTCATTTAGATTTTCTAGTACTTCCGTATAAGTATTTATAAGATTATCCAAAGCAATGATAATAATATTCTTTCTGATTTCGTATTTATCCATGGAAAGCAATATTTAGATAAAATAAAAGCCAACTACCTATCCCAGGCAATTGGCTTAAAAGTGAAAACAAAATGTAAAATAATTAGTGTTATGAACTAAACTCTTTATGCAGACAGATCAATTATTAATCTTCTGATTCCTCTTCAGAGTCTTCCTCTTTCTCCTTCTTTGATTTAGGAGAAGTGATAACTCCGTGGCCTTTCTTTGACTTAACTGTGAAATTGCCCGGAACAAAAGCCACTGAAGTAGAGATTGCTTTACCATCCGTAACCAAAACGGAAGTAACTACTACTCCCTGATAGCCTTCTTTGTTCTTTACTGCATAGCCGTAATTCATTACCTTGCTCTTGTCATTTATAGCAATAACATCGATCTGTTTGCTATTCGGACGTTGCTCAGCCGGACGATTTTTCAAAGCTTCCATTCTTGCCTTACGTTTTGCTTCTTTTTCTGGATCTTTCTCTTTAGAACCCTTTTTCTTCGGATCTTCTTTCTTTGATTTTGTTGCCATAATAGGTTTGAAATTATTAGTTAATAATGATAAGTAAAACTTCTACGAAATGTAATAGTTAAAGAGGTAGCAGAAAATACCCACTACCTCTAAATTTTCTTTTTAAGATTTATTTTTTATCTTTCTTACCTTTGCCCTTTGCTTCTTTCTTTGCAGGGAGTTTGAGGCCCAATTCTTTGGCAATTGCCTTACGAAGCTTTTCGATTTCGTCTTCGTCGAAGTCATCGGGATCAGTGTCAAGATCTTTGTCGTCGCAAACTTCTTCCAATTCTTCGAAGTCCATTTCAGCAAGAGCCTCACCGGTCAAATCTTCTTCCTCTTCTTCCTCTTCTTCTTCCTCTGATTCAGAACCAAAAAGGTCTTCTGCTTCCTCGGCAGTCAAAGCAATCGGAGCCGGAATGATTTTGATTGAGCCATCTTCGTACTTGATAATAATTGTACCATTTACTTCTGTTCTAGAAACTTCTTTCAGTTCTACTTCTTTTTTCTTCTTAGCCATTTTCGTAATGTTTAAGTTGGTTAATAATATAATTAATTAAACTGTGATTAATCGTTTCCGTTTTATAAGCTTAACATACCCAGAGTTTAATAATTCCTCCTGAGCAGTATTAAATTGTGTTATATCTTCAAGAACTGTATTTAACTGTTCTTTAGAGGTGATATTTACTTCTTGACTACTAAGAATTTTATCTCCTTGATAAGTAGCTATCTTAAAGACTTTTCCTTGATAAGGGTCAAAATCCTTTCTCTTAAAAATTTGAGGTATATCATTCATAGCTATATTTAATTTTAGTTATTCCGGGAATACCAACCTTTCCGAAGCATTCGGTATAAAATTTGTATTTCCCCTTTTTCATTGTTTTATAGTTATCAGCTAATCGAATTGGGTAGACCCATATTTGATTTTCTATCATCCGATTGGTCATTATATAAGCATAAGCTTTTCGAATTTTAACTTTTTCTAAAGATACAAAGCCTTGAAATAAAAGAGCTTTCTTAAGAAACCTTTCTTTTGGAAGATACCCCACAAATTTAGTATTTGCCTTATCGAATAAATCTAATAGATCCCTCTGGGCTTTTATGAAAAGTATCTTTTGCATCTTTACCCTCCCTTGGTAGTATTTCCATAAGAAAAGGGCTAATGACCCAATTAAGGGAGGATAATTAAGAAAGTTCCGATCAAATTCTACTTTCTCATTTTGAGGTAATCTATTGTAGATTCTGTAAGATAGAATTACGGACCTGTATTCTCTTTCGTTTAACTGCTTGGGCAGAGATCCCTTGCCGTTGTCCATATAATTTTCTCGCATACCTTTTATCAAATTCTTGTTTACCCTTAGAGTGAAAAACTCTGTGCATCTGTATCATGAATCGTCTTCTTCTATGTTTATCAACCCTATATTCGTCTGGTATAATAAACTTCCTAGCTTTTACTAATTTACCCTTAAAGTAAAATTTTGTAGTTCCTTTAAAATGATTCTTTCCATTCATATCTTGGGCTTTCTTAATGCCTTGCCTTAGGAGTTTCCTACCTGAGATAATATGAATATATTGAAGAACATCTACTCCATAAAGGTAAATCAGAGTTCTCTTTATATGGGATCTAGTAAAATAGGGGATAGAAGTAAGATGCTTCCGATATAATTTCTTTTCGGTTATATATTTATTGGTAGTATCTGGTCTCCAAGTCCAAAAATAATACCGATCGGGTTTTATCTCTTCCCTACTACTTTCCTTTATCTTTACCATTCAATTTCCTTTTTGCAGTACGGTACCAAAGATTTATGGATTTCTCGTTTGCTTCTGGGAATTTCTTTTTCATTCTTCGAATTATTCTCTCTAATTCGTACCCCTTTGAAGTTAATTCCCATACGTAGGATTTTTTAGTACCCTTTATGAGGTTAAATTCATCCCTTTCTCTGGGTGGTTTCTTTTCTCTGGGTTTCTTTATTCCAGATACTCTTCTTGTTTTTCTTTTTCCATCTTCTCCTTCTTCTCCCAAAAAGCCAAGTCTTAATTTTGAACTTCTTAGGGGATCATCTTTTGCTAATCCTGCAGTTTCTAGTTGCCTATCCATCCAATCATCGTATTCATTAATAAGATGTTTGTTTGGTTTCTCTTCTGAAGTATTTATCCAATTGATTAATTGGAATACTGAAGCAGAACAAGCATCAGGAAAGGGCATTCCCAATATAACTGCCTTTCTTTTTAAGTCCCGATAGGTTTGATTCCTACCTGCAGCTCCGAGAAAATTAGATTTCTCTTTAGAGGGAACGGGTTTATCTTTTTTCTTCTTTACCATACTTTAAAAATGTTTTAAATTTTTTCGATATGCAAATATATAAAGATTAATTCAAATATAAAATTAATATCACTATTTTTTATATAATAGCTGGGGATTCACTCGTTCGGTACCAGTTGATTTGGGTTTTCGTGGTTTTCTGGTTTTATGAACATTATAGGCAACATCCATTACCTTTACGTTAAAGTCAATATTATTTACCTGGTTATAATTAACTGCCTTTTGAACACAGTAACGATATTCTGGCCAAAACTTTTGCCCTAATTTCACATCTCCAGTTTTATCCATGAATTTAGATACCATAAAACCAAAAGTATCCGCATCATCTTTTTCTTCAAATACATACATGTAAAATCTACTAAACTCTTTTACTACTTCCTCTAAAGGCCTTACTGGGAGTAAGAGATAACCATCCGTATATAATTCCTGAGATATTAAGCATACCCAGTATTTCTTCTTTCCAGGTTTTACTTTATATCGGAATCTTTCTTTTACTTTAGTGTGCATCCATTCTGGTACTCTATTTAAAAGGTATCTGATATAGATCTTATCCTTTTTATTCAATCTCCTTTTGAATGCAGATGGCTGTTGTAGCATTCTTGGAAGAATACGAGAATTATTCCATCTATCATATTCAAAGATTAACTTAACAGTATCCTGATCCCAGGGGTCTTCTGATTCTCTTAACCTTTTCATATTCCTCATTATATTATGAGTATTCACCTTGGGCAATATCTGAGCAGCATCACCAGAATATAAAGCCGCTTCTCTTCTCTTTAATCTCTTTTCTATGCATCCCTCTATATAATCTTGAAAATTCCTTTCACAGGGGCAATCTGGTCTGAATATAGAAGTCCTTTTCTCAAAAAAATCCGAGAAAAGCCTAAAGAACTTCTCAGACCTTTCTCGGATTTCAAGATACTTATAATGAGACAACTTTAAAATCTCACCAGCTTCCCAAGATGACTTATTTTCGGATAATTGAAGGAACAGAGATTGTTGTTCTTTTTGGGTTAAACAGTCCCATGCTTTCTTTTGAAATTCATTCATATCAATTTCTCCTATACGCCATTATATTATCAATTGCTTCTGATGTAATCTTATTTGGGTCAAATTCTTGCTGATTAGCATAGAGTTTATCTGGATCACAGTTTTGATATACTGAGTACAGAACATTATCAAATGGTAATTTCAATTCCATCTTACCACATTCGGGATATAACAATAACTTCACTAGCTTATTATTATAATCTACATCTATCACAGTAGCATCCACTCCCTCATAGGGGTATCCCTTTAATACTAAGTAATCTCCAGGATGAATATTCATCATATCCTCAACGGAGTATTTCTTATTCTCTCTTGCTAATTTCTTAAATCTTCTAACATCCTTTCTTGAACAAGTGGCCACTAAAGAGAAATCATCGAAATCTTCTGAGTTATCTATCCTAACTTTTTTCTTTCTTGGATGTAAAGTCTCTGTAGCTTTTAACCAAGTCCTTATACCAGAAATATCCCTTTTTAGTTTATTAAGAAAGGGTCTAGAATAAGCAAACTCACTGGGCATTTTAATGAAACCATAATTAAATAAGATGGGGATTTCTTCGAATTGCCTCTTGCCTTTGTGAGTTTTCTTTAACACGTTTACCATTGGGATAATGGCTTTTATATTTTTATACCCCTTCTCTTTCAATTCTTCATTGATTCGAAAGCAGTATTTCTTCTCAATATAAAATATGCAGTATACATAAGGGGTATGTTTTTTCATATCTTTAAGAGTTTTTAAGGATTAGCTTAGCTTGTTTATGTACTAACTTATAACTGATATTCTTTAGTATATCACTAGCCATGAATACATAAAGAATTTCACCTATTTTTGGTACATCAATCACCATAATAGGAGCCTTATCGAATAGAGGTTTATAGAATACAGAGGATAACTTCTTCCCCACTACAAAGAAAAATTCTTCTGAGGGCATTGAGTTATATCTCATACATAATATAGGAACTTTATTTGCTCTTTTAGCATCTTTAGAAGCTTGTTCCCAGAATTTCAATATATCACACCCCTTATTACCTAAGAGAATGTGTTCGAATTTAATCTCTTTGTAGTTTTTACATTCTACAGATATTTTACACCTGTGGGCATGTCTCTCATCCTGACACATAACGTCTGAAGACAGATCCCTACTCTGATGATTTGCACCAGAATAAGGTGTTCTGCCGAATTTGAAAGAAGTCCATTTAGTAAACCATTTTGAGACTTTGAGTTCAAATCTTGAGCCCTTCTTTTTACTATTTGCCATAAGTTCATTGTCTTGTTTTAAGGGTTATATATCCTTATAGTAATTGATACCTACTTAGACCATTGACTTTTTCAACTTGTAGTATTTTAGTATTACCTAATGGTAATGAATCATGGTGGGTGATTAGGAAAAGGGTTTTATCCGAGAATGTATGACGTATAAGAGAGATTACTACTTCTATATTATCAGAGCTAAGTGATTCAAACACTTCATCAAGGAAGGCAAGGTTAATGCCTTTAGATGCAGTAAGAGCTTCATTCATGGCAAAAGCCATTGCTATATTACAAATCTGTTTCTCGCCGCCTGATAGTTCATCATAATCGATTATTTGCCCATCTCTTTCTATTAGAGTAACAAAATCCTTTCTAGCAGTTCCCAGATCAATAGTAAATTCTATTCTAAAGCCTAATACCTGAGCATATCTTTCTAAGGTAGAATTTAATCTATCCAACGAAGAATCAAATAAGTAAGCTTTTATACCATTATTACCGAGAGGATCATCTATCAACCAATTATAGTTCTCTAACTCTAATTCTTTATTGTGAAAATCCTCATCAACTTTACGTAGTTTTTTCCTAATATCCTTAAGCTTTTGTTTATATTTGGGAGACATGACCTTAAGTTTTTCCTGTTTGAGCTTAGCTAGATCTTCATCGATAGAAGCAATATCAGAAGCAATATCATCACAATCGGATTTTAATTTCTTATACCTATCATTTACATTACTAAGTTCTTCTAATCTTTCTAAAGCCTCTTGATATTCTTTATCATATTTATCTAGATCAGAAAAAGCTTTATATATCGATTTAGCATCTCGTAATGCACGTTTGTAGTGACCAGATTCTAACTGTATTACTAACTCTTTGATTACCTTCTTGAGTGGTACATTAGATAAATTCTTGGCATCTTTTATTTTACCTCTCAGATCAAGGATCAGATGGTTTTGCCTTTTAATTTTAACTTGAAGAGAAGTATCTACCTCGTCTTTAATCTGTTTCTTTTTTTCAATTAGTAACTTAGTGAGTTTTTCTCTATCTTGCTTTAGTTCTCTTTTCTCATCCCTTATCTTTTTCTTAAAAGACTTCTCCCTATCTCTTAAATCAAAGTAAGCTTCCCTGTTGGTGTCTAGTTCTCTCTTAAGTAATTCAGATTCATGTTCTACCTCATTTACCTTTGCTATTAAGTTATTTTTATCTTGTTGGGCAATGCCTTTTGCAAGGTTTAAGAACTCTAAATCAAATACTTCCTCGAATATCTTTTTCTTATCAGAATTCGACTCTTGTATTAATCGTTTAATACCCTGACCAAACATTATAGAGTTCATGAATAGAGTGTAAGATAATCCTACTTCTTTACAAATCTCATCCTGGATTTGATTCTTGCCTTTTACACTTACTAATTCATTGTCTTTTAGAAATATAAGCCTATCATTACCCTTTGCCCCATCATCAAGGATACCCTTATATTTCTGACATCGAATTATTTTGAATAGGCGAGAATCTTTCTGAAAATAGAGTTCTACCATAGTTCCCAAATAATCTTTGGGTCTAACTGATTCCCAAGTGTTCACATTAGATACTCCCTTTAAGTTTTTACCATACAATGCCCATACTAATGAAGACAGGATAGAACTCTTCCCTTTGCCATTAGTTGCTTTAATTAGTACTGTACAGTTAGTATTTAATTGTAAGTGTAAATTTTCAATTGAACAAAATCCTATGGCATTTAGTGTAGTAAATGTTAACATGATTCAGCCTTTTTTAATGTTTCGATTAATAGCTTAGTTTTAACCTCATCCTTGATACCTTTTTCTTTTAGGTACCTTTTTGCTAGAGTTTTCTTAGATAATTGCTTAGTTATTTGATGGTTAGTATTTACTTGTATACTAGATTTTTTAGGTAATACCGTATAATAATTGCCATCATCTTTAATCTCATCTTCAGATTCTACATCAACAAATTTCGGAAACCCCTTTAATTCTACAAACTTCATAGAAAGATCAGAATAAAGTTTCCAATACCCAAGTTTACAATCTTTATCGGTTCTCCTTTGTTGTAAAGGAGCCCCAACCATATAAACCTTCTTTGATAACCTTTGGGGTTTATGGATATGCCCACATAATACTAAGTCAAATTTATTTAGGATATTCACGTTCAGATTTTCTACTGAATTTATTTCTCTCCCATCCGTATCCTTAGCCCCGGGATAATCCGTATGAAGTATAAGAATATTATCAGCATCTTTATCAAGCTTTATATTTTTCAGATATTCAGATAGACCTACATTATGATCTATATAGGGTATACCATATACTACGGCATTCATACCCAGACATCTTTTACCATAATCTAAGTTCACTATCCCAAATTGTTCTAAAAATTTAACCCACGAAAAAGGTTTATTACCTATAAAGCTAATTTTCTTCAAGTCGTGATTTCCTGATATAGAGAATATCTCTATTTGGTTTTCTCTTAATTCTAATTCCCTAAATTTCTCATAAGTCAATTCCATAAGATCCTGATCCATGGTCTCTGGCTTATGAAAGAAATCTCCACAGAATAATGCTGGGCAATCATACTCTTTACATTTCTCCCGTATAGTCGACAAAACCCTGAAATGATTCAGGGTTCTTTTATTATTTTCATTGAACTTAGCCCATATATTTAAGTGTAAATCTGAGAAGACTATTGCTATCACTTGTTTCTGTTTCTCCATACCCATATCCTATTAATATGATAATCGATTTGTTCTTTTCTTTCTTCTAAATCCAAACTTGATAGACATACAGTGGGTACTTCCCAATTTGCAAGCAATTCACTCATAAGGGAAGATATTTGAATCTGGAAGTACCTGTTGAGTATTCTTTTACCGTTCTCTTCTATATCCCATCCCCTATAATTGTCTAGATTCAAAGGGAGAAATATTGCTAGATCGCATTGAATTTCCATTAATGTTTGACATTGACAGAAAAAGTGTTCCATCTCACATTCTGGGAGGGATTTCGATTGTTTATACCAAAAATAGGCAGCTAGATCAGCATAACTTCTATCGGTAACAAATTCCTCTTTATCTTTGAATAATTTGTTCCTCAAATTCAATAATTGAAAATCGGATTTATACATGGCTTCTGATCCCAAAGATAATATCTCGATATGGGATAGATCTTTAGTAGCTGGCAATAAATCAGTCATACTACCCGAAATAAAGGGGATACCATGTTTCTCAGATATATACTTTGCTAAAGTTGTTTTGCCAATTCCTGCTGGGCCTACAAACATAATTCTCTTACTCATGGTGTAATTCTTTAAATGGTTCAATAAACTGATCTGTTAAGAATGAAGATAAAGAGTATTCTACACAGATCTTTTTAAACTTATCATACTTAAACTTCTTTTTCGATTTAAGTGGTAATTTCTTTAATGGAATATTCCTTACGAACCAGAAAAGGTCTATTAACTGTTCATTTCTTCTCCATATCTTCAGATACTCTTTATTCTTGCTTTGAGCAATAAATTTCTCAATTCTACCCTCATCAAGGATTTTTCTTGCCTTTACTGGTCCTATACCTGGAAATCCAGAAATATCATCGGAAATATCCCCAACCATTGCTAGATATTCTACAGTCTCATGAGCATGATATCCAAATAGATCTTTACAATTCTCTAATCGAATTATCTCATCTTTTCTTGGGTTATATATTCGAAGATTCTTATTCAATAGCTGATTAAAATCCTTGTCCGAAGAAATCAATATTATCTTTTCTGATTGGAATTTTTTGATTGCAAGGTATGCTAAGAAATCATCTCCCTCATATAGAGTATTATTATTCTTATCGAATATATAATTTATTCTTAGCATACCCAGCATTTTCATTATGATTGCCTTTTGACTTTGCAAAGATTCATAATCAACTGAGATATTTTTCCGATGCCCCTTATAGTTAGGTAATAATTTCATCCTTACTGGAGAATGCCCATTATCAAATGAAATATAAACCTCGTCTGATTCAAACCTTGTAAGATACATGTGTAGTGATTTGAAAAATCCAAATATTGCTCCACTGGGTTTACCGTCAGTTGATTTCAGCTTCTCGAACTTGTGAAAACTTTGATGCAAGATGTTTTCACCATCTATAAGTAGTACAGTTTTTTTCTTATTCATAGAAAATTATTTTTAAAATAAAGATAGCTTCTCTACATTTTACCCAATCTCCTATTAGGAGATATTTTATAGCTTTTACGAAACCGTTCTGATAAGTCCATCTATCTAAACCTCTAAACATATCCAAAATACTCATCTGAGATATATAAGTCTTAAAGTATTCTTCTCCGTTCTCTAATAAAGATACTTTTGAAACAATGGCCGGTTTTAAGTCTATTGCCATATCACATATATGTATGGCTTTTTCTAAATCTTGTTTACCATTCTTATTGGTATGTCTGGATACGTATTTTAATATTTCTCCCTGAAACCAATTAAGGTTATACTTTACCATTAAATGTACTGGTTCAATCTCAAATTGGTAATGGTTACCTCCAACTTGATTAGTATTATTACTTGTTTTCATCCTCTAAACCTAATTCAATAAAACTTCTTGAATCTTCTCTTTACCAAGGTAAACATCCATATAGTTCTCTGGATTACTATATTCATCTAAGTATTCTAACCTTGTCTCTAATCTTAGATTCTCTTTAAGATATTCCTTAATAATCTTCTCTATTTCTTCTTTATTCATCCTCTTCCTCCTCTTCTTCATCTACTTCCCCTTGAACATCCTCTACTGGGAATAGGTTAGTATTTAATGACTCTAGTTTCTTCTTAGTGGTTCCAATAGTATTTATACCAGCTTTTCTTAATAGCTTACGTCTTAATTCATCATTTTCTTCTAGTAAAGCTAAAAATTTCTCTTCTCCTCTACAGAGAGTTTCTCCTTTATATTTATAAACTCCTCCATTGGATTTTTCTAGAATCTCCTCCTCTATAAGGATCTCATTTAACCAATATATCTTATCAAAGCCTACGTCATGGTATTTAGAATTATTATATACAGGAGCAGCTTTTATAGTCCCCCTCGGAGGAGCAACCTTATTCTTCATTGTACGGATAGAAGTTACTCTACCAATCTTTCTCTCTTTCCCTTTTATCTTCTTTGTTAGTGATTTACCCCCATACAAACCTATTCTTTGAGAAGCATAGAATTTTAAAGCAGCGCCTCCAGGAGTAGTATCGGGGTTTTCAAACATACCCGCTTTTAGATTAGTACGTAGTTGATTAATATAGATCTGGGTTACTCCCAAAGAATATAACATTTCATTTCTTATACGGAAATATTTATATATGGCTTTTGCTCTATTACCCATATCAGCAGAAGCATTACTCATCTCTGAGTTAATATTAATTTCTGTGTCCAAAGCCGAAACCGAATCCAGAATTAATAATATGGGTTCGTTATTTACTAATTGGCTTCTCCAATATAGTGACATGGATGCAACCCAATCGGATATTTTTTCTATGGCAGTTTCCCTATAGATAATTACCCTACTTAAATCTAACCCATTAATCTTAGCCCAAGAATTAGTAAATGATTGTTCAGCATCTATCCACAAAACTACACCATTTAAGTACTGGCATGAATATGCGAAATCGTATGCCATTAGACTTTTACCTGATGATTCAGTACCAAATAATTCGAGTATTTTCCCATAGGGGATTCCTCCACCCAGAATATAATTAAAAGCTAAAAATCTTGAAGGTAACCAGGGTAACTTAGAGTCATCTTCTTCTGAAGCTATAGAAAAACCTGAGAATTTCTTCCTCATCTCATTCAGAGATGGTACTTTTATTTTCTTCCTTGCCATAGTTCTTTAAATTTATACCTTATTATTTTATTTATCATAGATTTGTTCGTATTGAACATCTCGGCTAATTCCATAATACTAACACCATCACAATAATAGTCAAACAACTCAGGTATTTCTTTATTCACCCATCTAGGGCATTCTTCCCCCTTTTGTTTTCTACCATCTACTACCATCTGAGCCATATTCTCTTGGTGTGTACCCCAATAAAGATTTTTATAGTGATTATTTAAAGAATCATTATCTTTATGACATACACAGGGTTTATTATCTGGATTTGGTACCCAAGCTAATGCCACCAACCTTGATACCGAGTATGATTTATTTCGTATCTTTACTCGTTTGGTACTATAGGTTGGAGTTTTAATCATTATCTTTACTTTCCTTTCTCTCCATACCTTCCCCAATTTACCGGCATCATTCCCGTTAGGTATTATCCGTGAGTATATCTGACCCCTTTTAGAAATGTAATATCCTGGACATCCCGGTATGTTATCATACTTAGCCATAATGTAAAGTATTTAAATGAAAAGAGAGGATAACCGAACGAATCTAATTACCCTCTCTACCCAACAACAAACATGAATTACTAACACCAATTAGATATCTGAACGATATTTTCTTTTCTTTTTCTTTGGTTCTTCGTCTTCCATATAGTGATCCTTATTGATTCCCTTTTTCTTCTTTTTCTTTGGTTCTTCGTCCTCATCATCACCATGATCTTCTTTTAAGAATTTTGCCAAGATCTCTTCTAGTTCTTCATAGGACTTAATTTGAGAACGAACTATGGATTCCAAATCCAATTGACCCTGATACTTCTTGTCCAATTTAGTAGGTTTGCACGGAGTAGCAGAATAAGTGGTATCAAATTTACCAGAACCAGATCTCTTGATCTTAATATCATATCCAGTTTTATAATCAGTCATATCACCGGCCTCGTCTTCATCGAGGTAAAGGTCAATAATATCCTGATATACAGATGATGGTACTAATACTCCCTTATCCTTACCTTCATATCCAACTTTAGTACCTTTCTCATCGTCATAAACGATTCCGCCAATAACATATCTTCTACGAGGTACTATCAATTTAGCAAGGTTCTTATCATCGTCATCCTTAGAACTTTTCAATTCCTGGTATTTTTCCATGAAAGGGCATGGTTCATCAAAAGTAGCTGGAGATATTACTCCTCCAAGATCTCTTCCCAAATAGAATTGAACAATTTCTATACCCAATTCTTGGTCATCACCCGGAGATTTAATTCTCATTCTAAGTGTTCCCTCTTTGGGATATACTAATCCTCCTCCGTTTCCTCTGGATTCTAATTTCTTCTTTCTTGCAAGCATCTTATCTCGAGTAGAACTACTCTCTGAAGAAAGATTTTTCTTTTTGTCTTTTACCATAATATTTAAAATTTAATTGTTGTTAGCCTCTGAATAGATGATCTCATTCAAACTTAACACTGTAACGATATTCTTTTCTAGAATATTCTTTACAGATTCTGGCCAATCCGGTCTGATCTCAAATTCCAATTCTTTACCAGCATACATACCGTAAGTAACTACTCTACCAACCTCCGTAAGATCGGTATAAGTTTTATATTCTTCAGTTATAGTACCTCTTTTAACTACTACTCCCTTTCTGGGAACTCCCTCAGAAACAATTCCGGGTATAATGATACCGGACTTGGTTGTGTTAATATCTTTCGGAGATAATATCAAAACCCGATTTTCTGTTGGTAAACCAGGTAGAGTTTTATTAAAAAGCTCTGCTACCATAGTTGAAATGAAGTTTAGTGAGTAAATCATAATTGTATGTTAATTAATTAGTTATGTAATTGAATATAGTTATCTCTATCCTTTTCTAAGATTGGCATTAATAGTACGAAGTATATTTTCTCGTGACTCATAAGCTCTACATATAGCTATGAACTTATTTGATTTCTCTACAGCTTTCAAATACCTTTGATATAGTGATTTATATTTCGGATTTATATTTGCCTTATGAGATACATAATCATTGTTAAATCTCTCATTCGAATCCTTTATATAAACCCAAGCAGCAGAATATGCTTCGTCTTTTTCCCTTGCTAGTGCATCCCTTTCTTTTATATATTTATCTCTAAGAGAACAAAGTACATAATAACTAGAAGGAGACTCTCGTAGCTGAGAATTGATTATATTTTCATTAATAGATAATTCCTTTTGAATATCTATTTCGATGGTTTTACCTTCAAACTTAACCTTCAGTTTTTTCAGTTCTGTCTTCATAAACTTCCAATAAGTCTTTAAAGTCTTCTTTACTAAATTTACCTTTACTGATTGCTTTAGTAACTTGAGCAAAAGCAGTTTGATAAGCTAATTTCATACCGGGTAACTTAAGAAGAGACTTGTATACACTTAACTTATCTACTAAAGCCATTAATCTTAAATCGCATAAAGCATCGGTTCCTCCTCTATCTAATAATAATAGGAAAGCTGTCCAATAAATATGAGTAGCGTCCTCATAAGCTAATTTACCCTCTTCGTCTTTTGCCATTACCTTAAAAGCCATACCCTCTAAGGTATAAAGGTTTGATTGAAGTTGGGATATTTGGGATTTTATACGATTGAATAACATCTTCTCTGGTCCACTTATATGTAAATTCTTGGCATCTAGATATTTATTCAAGTTCTCTATGGAATAATTTAAGCATCCTGCTACCATATAAGTAAGTGCAGTTAATTGGCTTGCTTTTTTAAACTCTTCTTCTGTTGCCATAATCTCATAAATTTAATTTATTTATGTAGACATAGTATCTTCTCTTTTCGCTTCTGTAATGGTAGATACTGAATCCGAATGCTTTAAATTAGTTTTACAATTTGGGCATTGTACTACCTTATAAATATCCCTATTTGATTTATCGTAAACTCTAAAAGTTTCACTAGTGTCATACTCAAATTCACAATCACATACTGGGCATTTAGCCCTCCATATTGTGGGCCCGTTTAAAATCTTTTTCATATTGCTTCATTTGTTTATTAAAACGTTTCTTATACTCTGAAATTGGTATATGCTTATACTTCTTATGCTCTTCCATATATTCCTCTACTGAGAAATCTGGTTCTAGCATTTTCCTATAATCATAACCTGGAATAAAAGGTAATTCTTCTGCCATTGACCTACCAATAACAAAATCCATGTCCATTGTGACATCATCTATTTGAAAACCAAAGTATGGCTTAGTTAAGGGATTTCTATAAATTTGCCACATTTCATAAATACTCCAGATATTTATATTCTCTGGCTTAGTAATCTGATAATTAGCATCATGAACTAAGCATACAGATTTAGTAGATGGTAATTTACCCTGTCTCATTAAATAATATATGAGAATACTTCCGAACAGACACATATCTGAAGCTGCAGACTGGCAATTGCCAGTAATTAAAGTTCTATATCGTTTATCTTCACCGATTACTCTTGTAAAGAAAGCCCCCGATTTTACAGTAGGACACCATACTTTACCTACGTATTTCTCTTTCGTCAGATTATTTTCTGAATTGTAAGTATTCTTGGTGTTTACTGATTTCCTAAAATTAGAAAATTTTACTCCATAACTAGTTTTAGTAGCCCGTACAAACTCTTGGCCGTATTTACTGGGTTTCTTATCTTTAAAATAAGATAGGTCACCTTCATGGGATAATTCATACATACTTGAAGTATTATTGCAGAGTACAACTAAAGCCTGAAGTAATTCTCCTTGAGTTTTATCTCCAGTTGCCCATATCGACCAACCATCTCCCAATCTCATATTTTCTAATAGGATACTTAATTGAGGATTAGTTAATCTGGTTAATAATTTCATATTTAGCTTACGTTCAGGAACTAATCTATTGAGCTTATAAACAAATTCTGGGTCTCTTATTTCCCATATTACTTGATTCTTTTCTCTACGGGAGAATTCCACACCTAATTCTTCCATAATAGAATCAATAATATCTACCTTGTGAGGATTTGCAGTATTACTCTGACATATTCTTACTATATTGCCATTCTTCAAATAGCCATCAGTAAGATACCAACCTAAAAAAGCAACATAAACATCTGAATATCTAGCTTTTACTTGATTATTATGTGGAGCTCTTATTGGAATAGCATAGGGTTTATCAGAATTATATAACTCATCAGATGTTAATACTTCAGTTTTATTCAACTTAGAAATTTTATTCGGCTTAGTAACTACCCATCTATGATCGGGAGTAGATAATACATCAAGATGCTTAGTCTTTAACCTAATCATATCTCCATCATAATCAAATACATTTACCCTTTCAACCTTTTGCCATTCTGATTCTCCTATGTCCCGATTAAATGCCAATATCTCATCACCAACTTTTAAATCTTCATAATTTACCCATCCCTTAGTTTTACTAAGAGCCTGAGATGATGGTAATAAGCAAGGAAAATTTAATGCTAGTCGTAAAGCATAAGCTTCTTCTCCCCTATCTGAAGAATAAATTTGGGGTAATCTTCGTTTTCTACCAAATAAAGAAACTAAGTAGCCATTCTTTCTAAGGAATTTCTCTTGTTTCTTTAAGAAGGTTTTTAGCTTAGGGTGTTGACTAAAGAATATGTCCATTTCCTTTTGAGCTTCTTCTGGAGTAACTATAATACCAGATTTTGGGTCTGATAATTTTACTGCTAGAAGTTTAGCACCAATACCATAGATAAGTCCAAATGCAATTTGTTTAGCTTGCTTTCTCCTTACCTTCCATATTTTATGGTCTGGATGGTTTTCATCCTCATATATTTTTAAAGCTTCTTCATAGGGTATATGATACTTAGTTGCAGCAATTGCCAAGTGAGGGTCCTGACCAGAGTTAAAAGCATTAAGATAAGTTTCATCTCCAGATAAATGAGCCATAATTCTTAATTCGGCCTGGCTAAAATCACTAGCAATATATAAGGTTCCTTTAGGAGCTTTTAATTGTAATTTAATATTGGGGTCTACTGATGTCTTGGGAATTTGTTGAGCATTGGGGGATGATGAAGATAGTCTCCCCGAAGTAGTATTAGAGCTTATGATACCAGTTTTTATAATATAGCTATGATTACAATTTACTGATAAATCATAGATGGTTTTTAAGCCTATATATTTACACTCAGTTATATATTCTATTTTTACATTTCCCCAACTCTTTCCTAAAGCTATATTACTAACTAGATTTCTAGTAATAGAATATTTTCTCATTACCTCAACTTGAGGTAAACTCAAAAGATCATACTTAATCTTCCCTACTTCATACAAGTCTAATTTACTATTAGGCTTATGAAAATTTAAACTTATACTCTGGTGAATCCTCTTTTTAATATTAGCTTGTTGAGTAATGAGTTGTAAATTACCTGGTCTGTTATTCGTCTTATTCCCATCTACATGGTCTACTACTAAATTCATAGGTATTTCAAAAGTATTATTAAAAGCCATATATACAAGCCTTGATACTTGAGTGGGTTTCTTATTAATAGAAACCATATACCTACCCTGATTATTTAAGGTTTTATGTAATTCATGTGGATTATTATAATCTAAATACCCACTAGTAGTTTTTATAGAAAAAATATCTCCATCGGAAGAAGCTAAATAACCAGGTAAACCTGGGATTTCTCTAAATAGAATCTCTGATGGTTTCTTTCCGACTGGGTACTCTTTAGAATTTTCTGTTAAATTCTCTACTAAATCAGTAGTATCATAAGTAATAATAGGTAAAGAATTTCTGAGGATATAACTTACTCGCTTCATCCCAAAAGGAGTGAGTAATTTATGTTCTTTAGTACACTTAATTACTTTCCCACTAGAAGTACTTAATTTATAAGTTTTCTGCTCCCCCTTATTAATAGAATGAGTAATCTTTTCCCAAGTCCCCTTATGAGTTAATATCCATAAATCTTTATCCTCAATATTCTTTATACCGATTGAATCTGGAGATATATTTTTTATAGATACAAAACCTGACTTTAGAATTAACTTTGTCTCTCCAGTTACACAGCCATGAATATTAAACCGACCATGTAATCGGTTATCATCTTGGACTTCATTTGCCCACCCTTTTATAAACCCAGTGTACATTTTCTCTAACCCTCGTAATTCAAGAAGTCTATCAAGGAAGATGGCCTTTGGTGAATCTGAGTTTTTAACTGTTAACCTTAGATTAGTAAGAGTCTCTTCATCTGTACTTGGTTTACCGGATTCATTATTCTTAATTACCTCAAAATGAAAACCCTCTTCTGAATACATCAATGCAGGTAAATCAACGGGACTACCCAAATTAAGGGGTCTTATAAGTTCTTGTTCCTTTTTAGTTGTGAATATACCAGCCTTGATATTTGAGATTTTCTGTTCCCTTGATGCAATCTTTCGTTTGTCTTTTGAATCATTATAATCTAGCTCCTCAAGTTCTGATTCGATAGATTGAATATACTTATCAATCTTTTCTTGGTTGTACTTCTTTTCGAATTTCTTTACTCTTGGCAAATCATATATAGCTTGTCTAGCAGCATCTATTTTTGGTTTATATGTTTCCAGTAGTTGATTATTGAACTCTATATCTAGATATAAACCATTCTTCTCTACTGAGGTGAGTACCCTTGATGCAGACATTATTAGATTTCTAAAAGTACTGTATAAACCCAAATCAATTAACTTCTTCTCAAAGAATATCATTAATCTAAGAGTATAATCTGTATCTTGACATCCATAATGGCAAAGTGGGTCTAATTCTTTTTGATCCCAAGGTATCTTATCGAAGGCATCTTGCTTTTCATAATTACCATACTCAGGCAAATACCTTCTTACCATTGATTTTAGATCATTGGGTTTTTCTTCATTTAATAGGTATTTTGCAAGCATACCATCTAAGCATGTACCTCTATAATAGATATGATACTTTTGATTAATCTGGTCATCAAATTTCCAGCTCCATGCAACTTTTACAATATCATAATTCTCAATAATCTCTTCCCCAAATTTCCTTAACATCTTCTTCCAGTTCCATCCGGGAGAAGTATATTCTTTAGTTTGGAAATGGTCTAAGGGAATAGAAGCACCAAATCCTGGCATCCAAGATACCGAGAGAATAGTTGGCTTGAAACTTTTGTTGTATATTGGTTCTGCATTTGTTTCATAATCACAGCAAGCATAACCAGTTGATTTACAACAGGTAATGAGTTTCTTTAACTCCCTTTTATTTCTTATTATTGTATATCGTGTCTCCATTATCTAATTATCTAATTCCTTTCAATACTTGATGAATAAAGTACCTAGAATAACCATACTTAAGGGATATTTTCTTTATACTAAACCCATTCTCTTTATAATCCTTCATTATAAACTCCCTTTCTTTATCAGAAAAGGTATGTATATAATTAGAACCCTTAAAACCTAACTCATAATTATGTTTCAGATTTTCTGACCTTGAAAACGGCTCTTAGATTTGATACTCTGTTATCGGTTTTTATACCATTTATATGGTCGATATCATATCCTTTTGGTATATTACTAACCCAAGCTTCATATACTAATCTATGTATATAAAACCTCTTTCTCCAAGTATTTGAAATTACATGAGTAGTACCTTTCCTACCCTGGCCTTTTCCTTTAACTCCTACCCTTTTAAGAGAAGTAAAAAGGATACCCCTTTTAGATATATAATATCCAGGGTATCCTTTTATATTTGAATATTTAGTAGTCATCTTTCAAATCCTCTAAATTACAAGATAAGAAATGCCAATCTTTTTTGTATATATGTAATGAGTCTATGGTATGATATAAATACCCAGGCTTTACTCCTACTTCTTGAGCTACGTATTCCATTAATCTCCAAGCTAAATAGATATCATTACCGAGATGTTGGGCAAAGTCCGAACTTCTTTGGTGATAGCAAATATGTAATACCTTCTCTCCTTTGCCATTCTGACGGATAAGGAAATCATAATACATAGAGCAGGGTATACGTTTATTACCATGGTAATAAAGAGTATCATCTTCACCATTACCATTAAATATTGGTAATACTGCTTTACGAGTATCAGAATCTGATTTTAGTAATTGTATGGTATAGGGAAGAATTACCATCCTTTCGTTATAGGTATAATCAAATTTACCATTTACCAAAAACTGTTCCCATAAATCTTTTCTTAATTCCCAAGCTTTACCTGGATTAATTATATCAGAGGTATCAATCCTTTCTTTAAACTCGGCATCTGCCCATTCTTTTGAATGAGAGAATACGAATAACCATACTGGGTCTCCAAGTGAAGTTAAGCAATATTGTTGGCAAATGAGTTCTTTTGTTATAAAATCCTCATTACCTTCGATTACCTTATTCTGATAGGTCTTTGGTTTCACAATTTGACCATAACTGTTGAGCTCTCTGCCCATTTCTGACATTAACTCAAAACTGTTCGAATAAATCCTCATTTCTTTTGTTGTTTTAAAAGTTTTTTCTTATATGCTTTACGTTGAGAGTAAGAAATTACATTCTCTGGATATTCTATGTCTTCATATTCAAGAAGTAATTCTTTTGCTTTCATTGATTTATATGTTTCCTCATATAAATCTGGTCGAAGCACTTTAAAACTTCTAAAGAATACCTTGAATGAAGAGAATTCTTTCTCTGTACCATTCTGAAATTTATCGAAGATTTCCTTTAACCTTTTGATCCAAGGGTTTTCTTTATCAGTACCCTTAAGTACTTTCTTCAAAGGTTTATGGGTATGATACATTAGAAGTGTCTCCACATTTCCGTACATTTGAGTTGCGAATAGGTTGATTTGTACCGACTGATCCGGTCCGTATACATATTCTGACATACGCTGGATTAAGAGGAAATCGAAGATTAGTCTCTTCGTAATCTCGGAAGCTCGTATTACCATAGTTATTACCGGTATATCTTCCCCAAACCGTTTTGAGAATGTAGCAGCTATCAGACATTGTTTACCATTATCATGATGATTGTTAAACATATAAGTTACATTGTAATTCTGATTATACTTGTTTTTCAGTACTCTCAGTTTACTGCGCATCAAGTCAAGCTTATTAAAGTCTATGTAATTATTCAATAAGCTAGTCCACTTAGTTTCTTTGTAATTGAAACATCTACCATAATCAAATTCTGGGTCTACCCATGCTTTTCGTATCTTTATAAATACATTATACACTACTGCTACTCCACTGTTAGCAGTAGACCCTTTTTCAAAAAGTATAGGATCTAATCTTAGGAAACCCTCATTGAGTTTTTCCCATGCCTCTTGTGAAGTAGCAAATTCCAATGAATGTAAGGACTCCTCAGTATTGGTTTGAAGACCTTTTAGTTTACTGTTCCAACCTGACATGCTAGTAATTAGTTTTTTGTCTCCATAAATTGAGACGTTGTTTTTTAAAGAATAAACTAAATAATCCGCAAGGAGTAAACCCATTCATGGCTAAAAATCCCATATATAGATAGAAAGCTTTTACTAAGGATTCCTGAAAATCTATTTCCTTAGTCATTACTTGGGTTTGTTTCCAAGGTCTACATTTAAGGAAATTCCTTGCCTTGTTTAGTTCATATATTACCTCCCATAAATATAACTTCTCATTTTCATGAGATATTTCACTCATTTCATTGAAACCTGGAGTATAAGAAACTATCTTATCATATTCTGCTCTATCTTCTTTTGCCCAATCTGTTGAACTTAGTATAGGATATTTCCTTACACTTCGATGATCTGGGTACTTGATAAGTATTTCTTTAACTCCGATGGCCATTACCTCAAATAAACTCTTTGCATTTTTATATTTTAATATATCTTCTGGCAATATATTAGAATACACAAGCAAAGTAAAGAAGAATCCCAAAGCATCTGCCTGTTCTTCATTTGCATTTGCTAGATGGTTTAATACCTGAGTATATTCTTCTGAAGTTAAACAATCATTATTCCATCCATAATCTCGATAGATGGATACTACTTCATCGGTAGATTCAAATCCTTCGGTTAACTCTTCGATAACCCTACCAATAAAATCCTTTAGAATAACTTGATTCTTTGGGTTATTTATATCTAATGGGTAATCTGGTAGCTTTTCTATGGGCTTATATCCAAAGAATTGTTCTAACCCAAGGTCATACATTTCTTGTAGTATCTGTGCCTCAGTTTCTTCTACCTGAGGCACTTGTTCATTTATGTTCCTTATGTCCACTGTTATTTAGTTTGAGATGAACCAAATCCTTTATCTCCTCTACTTCCCCACATTTGAGATTCTGAATAGAATTCCTCTTGTTGAATTTCCTCGGGTTCAGTACTATAAACTGGTACATGAATAAATTGTACTAGCTTTTGACCAGCCTCAATAATTTGAGTTTCTTGAGAAGTATTATATACTCCGATATGTATTTCACCCACATAGGGAGAATCTACTATCTCAGCAGTATATAATAAACCTTTCTTAGTAGCTATACCGGATTTATTTGCTGCCATTAACATCGATGTGGGAGGTTCTAGTAATACCTTGATCCCCGATGGGATAAGTATACGATGCCCCGGTTGTAAAGCTATATGCCTTACAAAATTTTCACTAAAAGGGATATCCAAACCATATCCCTCCCTATCGGCTTCATTCTTAGAATGAATATCCTCTGAAGTCAAGTTGGTTGGTACATAAAAATCTAACCCAGCATCATTTGGGTTTGCTCTGTTGGGAGATACTACCTCCCTTACTTTGATAAATCTAAATCTGTTCATAATATATTGCATTTACGTAAGAGTTGTCCAAAGGTTAATTTCTCGGGTCTAGAAACGTGTACTCCCAGTGAATTACACATCTTTAATACATCTACTGATCCTTTCATACATAGGTTAGCAAGTACATCCTCTTGCTTTACAAAATAGTTTGGGTTATTAAGGTATACCTTGAACATAGCCCATATCATCTCTATTGGTTTCATCATTTAATACATTCTTTATAAAGTTCTCTAATACGTTTTCTTGGTACTTCGAATTTCTCAACAGTTTTTGTAATAATCTCTTTTCTGTCTTTTCCTTTCCGAATCAAGCCTCGGATGTACTTCTTGATACCAACCGTGTCTTCTAATACATCCAAATCTTTGTATTGATTCTTCTGTTCTAACTCTTTCCTTGTAATGTTCAAGTTCTGGGACATCTTGAATGCACATAGTTCTGAATCTCCGCATAGCTTACATTCTTTAGTTGATAGATCATACCCAATACCAAAGCAGGGATCTCCGTTAGTTCCCATAGTACTCAAATCTATGGGAGTAAGGATGTCTTGTTTGGAAAGATTGGGTAGCTTTTGTTTCTTCTTTGCCATTCTTCTCTGAAAATTTATAAAGTTCGAATAATTATATCTTTGGTATCTCCCTTTGTAAGAGAGAGATAACTATGTCCGATTGTATTTATAAATAGTTGACGGAGATTTATTAACTGTACAGGATCTTTCTTAGTAGAACCTTCTTGAATAAACTTGAAATAGAGGTCCTTAGAGTACTTGATTATAAAATAATAATCGCAAGAATCGGGTCTGTCCCGATTTCGTCTGATATCAGATACCCAGATCAGATCTTTATTATTGAATACCTGATCTATAATGTTCTTCTCATCCATAATGGAAACCTTAAATAATTGTTTAATACTCTTCATCATTCTCATCGTATTTGTTGCTGAATAATAAAATATTTAGGATTGGAGCTAGTATAACTAAAATTATTATTGTGATTATCATGGCTATAGATTTAAAGGTTTTCTTAAAAGTACCCAGCAATAAATGCCAGCAGCAGAGATTTGAATTATCTTCCATCCATCTGAAAGGAGATCAATTAATTTGGGATCATCCTCATCCTTGATACATATAAGTTTATCATTCATGGCTTATAGCTGGTTATTACTGTTATATTTTGATATTTGCAATGAGGACAAGTCCAATCTTTCAAATGCCAAGATCCTCTGAGATCTAAAAGATCTTTCTTTCGGAATCTCTTACTGCAATTGTGACATGTATAATCGTAAGGTTCTTTATTCATAAACTTGAGAATAAATATTAGGATTATGAATAAAGCAATTGTTATTAGTGTTATTGTAATCTTCATAATGTATTATTTATAGGTATATGCCTCTATGCTTTTAATTGTAATCTTCTTTTCCTCCTTCGGAGAAAAAGTAAATACTCATAGTACTTCTAGTTAATTTTGACTAAGGCTATGGTTAGGATGATTCTTCCAAAGCTTATTTAACAATATTACTTTCAATTCTTGTCTCTGATAATATTGTTTCCTATGTTTACCATGCCTATCTAAATAATCTCCAGGATAGTGAAGGTCATCAAGGTACACTTTCTTTTTCGATTTATCGGTTCTTACCAAACGACCAAGGAACTGAATCGATTTTTCTTGGCTATCCATACTTGCGGCATTAAGCAAATATCTAAGCTTGGGAAAGTTTTTACCTCGAGCAATGATGGTAGTTGATACCAGGATATCTATTTTACCTTCCCTAAAATCCTTCATTATTTGTTGTCTTAATTTAGATTTAGTATTAACATGGACATAGGCAATATTATAGGCATCTCCCAGTTTCTTTTTAAAGAATTTATATAGATTTTCACAATGTGCAATATGCTTACATACTATGAGAGCAGGAAATCTACCTTGATTAAGATTCCATTGTAATCGATTATAAGCCATTAACCAAGCCCTTTTATTTTCGGTAATAGAATCATCATATATCTCCTTATAGGATATACAATCGGATTCCCAATTACCATACCAAGGTTTACCTGGTACTATCTTTACTACAGTATTAGTTGAGTAACCTTTCTTAATAGAATCCTTGAGTTTAAATTCTGTAATCACTTCACCAAAGAAACATTCAAGGTTCATGTTCTTAACCTTATCCTTTGCAAGCTTACTCATATAAATGGTACCAGATAATCCTATACGAATTCGAGTATTAAATAACCGGGTGATCACATTCTGATATTGTTTACTTCCACCTTGGTCTGCCTCATCTACCAAAACCATATCTATCTTTGATAATTCCTGTTGATAGAATCTCATGTTTCGAGAAATAGATTGAACCATACCTATGGTAAAATTACTCCAGTTTAAAACTTTGCCTTGAACAAAAGTTATATCCTCTCCGGGAAGATATTGCTTAAATTCTTCTCTAGCTTGATTTAACCAATCAGAGTCATTAGTTATTAGCAAAGTCTTTAACTGTTTCTTATAAGACAAGTAAAGAGAAGTCATGATAAGGGTTTTCCCAAAATTTACAGTCAAATCCAATACTCCAATTTGAAAGGGTATATCTCCTACTCGATTATTGATTACAGATTTAACTGCTTTCTCTTGTTCTGGCCTTAATTTATATTTACCTATATTCGTAACTACTTTACTAACTTTTGGTAAGGGTTGACGCATATCTACAACTTTAGGTTTAATCCCCATCTCTATACATCTATCATATACCCTGGGAAGTAAACCTATTTTAAATTGCCCGGTCTTGGTGATGTAATGGATCTTACCATCCCAATTCTGCATACCTCTTTGCCTTGTACGTAAATAGAAGGCATTCGGATGTCGAATGGCAAACTCATTATAGAGTTTCTGCGCATACTTGAGGGGTATATCAAGTTCACACATATTACCATTCTGAATAATTATCTTACTCATACTAATCTTTTATTTTATCCCAGAGACTCCCCTCTACTTGAGGTTCATCATCCAGGAGTTGTTTACTCTTATTCTTATATAAGTATTTATTATATCTTTCAATGGCTTTATCATTGTACATCTGACTTGGTTCTGGTAAACCATTACACCATGCAAGAGATTCGAATTGGGCATCAATGAAAGATTCGAAATCCCAATGCTTCTTTTTTAAAAAATCTCCTAACCTTACAAAGTGTATATATTTCTCTGGTTGATTCTCATAAGATTCATATATGCCAGTTGCTTTAGCAATCTTACCTATAAAGTAATCATGTATCTCTTTAGTAAGTTTTAAATCTGAATCCTGCAATTCGATCTCGGCCGATATTTGATTAGTGATGTTCTCTTGCATAGATAATAACCTTTGCATAACATTACGATAATCAGTCATCCTCTTTAACCCGGTCTCAATGTATTTGATAAAACCCTCTCGAGTATCAAGATTAAAATCCTCACAAAAAGTGTTACATACTTCGGCAAGCTTTTTACAGTTTGCCCATTCTCGAGAATTACTCTCATTTATTTTCCGAACTCCCCGATGTTTTAATTTTATACGGATTGCATATAAAATATCGGCAACAAGGGCAGCATCACCTTTAGATGCTAGTAAAATGTTATTAACTCGCTTAGTATTCTTATTATTAGAAACTAAGACTGCTCTATGATTTATTGCCCCCTTTCGAGCAATAACAAAAAAAGCCTCAACTGGGAAATTATCTACCTCTAAGATATTTAATATTTCCTCAAATTGAGACTTAGTTATATGGATAGATGGTTCACGCATAAATATATTATTTTATAATATAATAGGAACTCCCTATTTCAATGAGTTTCTGATAGCAACTAATTCTTGATAACTTTGGTACCGAGTAGCATATACTAATTTCATAACAGAAGTTTTCCCTAAATCATTGCAATCTTTCTCCTCTGGTAAAAAGATAACCTTTACTTTTTTATAATTTACTAATTTGAAAGCCAGGTTAATAGCATACTCTTTTGCATCAGGGTCCAATAGTATAACATATCTTTCACAGGGAGCTTTAAGTAATTCGTTTATTTGATACTTAGATATAGCTTTACCCATTGTGGCAATTGCTCTATCTCCCATGGTGAGAGCATTAAGTGCTCCTTCGCAAACGAATACCGACCTGTACATCTCCAATGCGTCATGATTAAAGATGATAAATTGTTTTCCAAGGCCTGTAATATCTTTGTCTGGATTGTTGTATCTGGGGCCTTTTCCAATAACGTTTCTAGCATTGTAATATTTAAGCTGCCCATGGTAATAGAAGGGGATAATAAGGTACCCGTAAGTTTCCCCCATCGTCCCATAGCCGATGCCATATCTTGAAAACTGGTCGACACTAAACCCACGTTTCTTGACATATCCTCGAATACTCTTTGCAAGTTGGCTGTCTCCAAGCGAAATGTTTCTAAATCCCTCGGGGAGATATATCGGCTTGCTTTCGGCAAGTTCGATTTTCTCTTCCTTAAATTGAAGTTCATCAAATTGTCCATTGTTCAAAAAGCTTATTAATTCATGATACTCTGTAAATCCCTCTATATCCATTATTAACTGAGCAGGAGAGGGATGGGCATTACATCGAAAACAATTAGTTCGATACATGGATAGATTAACTCCCAACTTCTCTTCCCTCCCACAGTATGGGCAAGTTGGTATACGCATCCATCCCCTTCTATATCTATAACCCCCCAGTCTAGAAATAAAATAATTATATAACTGGGCTTTAAATTTATTAGTGATTTTCATGTTCCCTTATAGCTTTACGAATTACTTTTCGGATTCTCTTTAAATCCTCTAAATCTAAATTACCAATAAAGGTAGTTTGCCAACCATTATGAGATATTTCTAAAGCTAATTCATCGCTCCATCTATCTTTTACTATTTTTACCATCTTTGTTTTCATGTCTAAATATCTCCACTATTATTAGCCCTCTTTTTAGGATCGGCATCTGGATTAGTATTCTTTTTAAATTGCTCATCCAGTTTAGCTCCATATATTTTATCGTAATTCTCTCTTTCGTCTCGAGTGAATTCCTTACATCTCTGACGTTCTACGTCGCATTTGAATAAGGCTCTACCAGAAGGTAAACCATCCCTCTGTACAACTAATTCAGCTCTTAATATATCATCCTGTTCTTCCTGAGCAGTAGAATTAAGACCAAAAATAGTTTGGGCATTACGAATGATTGCAATGGAACCGGATATATCATTTTCATCATATCTAGTAGCTCTATGTTTCTTACCTTCTCTTGTAATGTGGTGAGCAGTCCATACAATGTCTAAATTGAGTTCTTCTGCAAGATTTTGTAAATCGATATACACATTAGATATACGATCAAAATCCTCTTTATCTCTGGCAATAGAAGCTAGCTTACCTGCATAATCAACAAATAAAACCTTAATATCTATCCCCTGATTCCTAAACTTAATTATCTTATCCCTTATATAATTACAATCAGTAATCATAGCAGGTACTCTTTCAACCACTAATTCAACACCAAATCTTGCAAGTTTCCTAAGGTGTTTAGATTCAAGCTTATCATACTCTCCAGAATATAATTCTTTCTTCGTTTTATTGATGGATGATTGAATGAATCTATCGAGGATCTGATCTTTACCGTTTTCTGTATCTACATAATAAACCGATTTTCCCATTCTTAGATAACCTCTTGCAAGGTTTACCATAAAGAATGTTTTCTTTGCCTTAGGTTTATCTAAGATCACATTAACCGAGTGCTCAGGATACCCTCCAGCATTAGTTAAAGCATTCATTTGCCTAAATGGGCAAGGTATTACAGAGGGCTCTGATTGTCTTTTAAATTGTCTCTCTACTATGTCCCGAATCATGTATGCGGGTTCATCCTCTTTCTTAGGTTTACTTTTCTGAAGAATCTTTTCAATCTTACGGGAATATTCTTCGTATTGTTCGAAGTTATCCAGATCGAAAGAATCGTTTAAGTTCTTCATTTCAACATAAGTTGAAAACTGGTAGATCTTTTCTTTTATATAATCAGCATCAGATAGAGGTAAATGATAAAGATTACTGATCACCTTATCGATATTTGGTATATCATCTTTAGTTACTAAATCGGCATATTGTTTACCCTCTAGCAATTCTTTAATAACTTCCTTTAGAACATTCTCAGAAGGTATTCTATTTTGCTTTTTATAATACTTAATGATGCCCTCACAGATAATCGAATGCTCTATTAATACCAGATAATTAGGTTTAATCCTTTTAAGAATCAATCCTCCTTCCTTATCCTTAATGATATATCTTAGAATCTCTAATTGAAACTCTGGGCTAAATGAAAATTTGGTTTTAGTTTTGTTTCTCATAATTATATTGCAATATTTATAAGCTAATAGATATTCGTAGTCCTATGTTTGTACTGAATGTATCAGTTATCAAGAACTATACCTTCCTCTACCATGACGTCAGAAAATATAAGTATTATTATTTTATATAAAATATTATTCTTATATTTGCATAAACGAAAACTTAAAATCACATGAGAAGTAGAGGTAACAATGGATCGGAATTGCATAGGTTAAAAACCATGCAAGAAAATTATGATCAACAGATGTTTCTAAGGTTATATAAGGTGTGCAAGCCAGTAATTAGAAATCTCACTAAGCAAATTGATTACAAAAGGTATAATCTTACTCCAGATATTATATCTTCTTATTTCTGGGATAAGATGTTATATGTATTCAACAAATACTACGGTACTTGTTCGGAAGAACATTTAAAAGCAAGAATCCTTGCTTCACTCAGTACATTTAAGAATAAATTACTTCGTTCGGCATACGGAGAACAAGCCGAGTATAATCAATCCTTATTTAAGTTAGATGATTTATTCGATAATGATAAAGAGTTAGAGGATGACAGTGAAGAAGAGAAAGCTAAATCTGAAATGCTTGAGATGATGTATTCATATATGAAAGATCATTTATCTATTGATGCTTACATGGTATTCGAGGTATTACTTACTCCTCCTCCATATATTAAAGAAAGGATTAAATATAGTGGAAGGATTACTAACTTGTTATTGGTAGAATTCTTTGATATGCCTAAAACTAACTCTTCAGTTAAATACATATCGGAATTAAGATCAGATATTCAATATTGGGAAGACAGAGCTAAAGAAGAACTTAAATATTAACACAAAAAGAAGGGGGATATTTCCCAACATCCCCCTTCTCCCTAACACATGAGTTTTAAGCTAAAAATAAAATGCGCAACATCAAAAAGTTTTTCAATTTTATTATAGTTTTATGATATAAGCTAGTATATAATATCCCGGTTCTATGTTGATAGAATTCTGAGCAGAATCGTTGACTTCTGAAGTAGATTCAAGATACCTTGCCCAAACTGGGTTATCCATGGATCTATTTTTAGGATTTACAGCTTGACCTATATTTTCATATTTAACATTACCAGGGCCACCTCCATCAGGAGCATGATCAAGGAAGAAATAATCTCGATAGGGATGAGTATGTTTGGGCAATTGATTAGGGTTAAGAGTAATCTTACCCTCAGAATTACCTCCAGTTTCCCCAATAGTACCATTACCAGGTCCCCATCCTTTAACGAACCTTCCAATAAGATTAGGTCTACCGTCTATACCATCGCATAAAGCCCAACCATCAGGAGGAGTAGTACCTGACCAAAGCATGATTGCCCCTTGAGGTATGATCTTAGCAGATTGATCTATACTTCCCTTATAAGATTCGAATAAGTAATCAATGTACTGTTTAATGTTTTCATAATCATTAGGGATACCAGACAATAAATTCTCTAATCTTTTTACTGATTTATTAACCAATCCCCTGTAAGCTGAAGTAAAAGGTAAAGGTTGTGGGAATATTCCACCATAGGGAACTATAGAATAATCCTCTATGGTGTTAGTGTTAGTATCGGTACCTGAGCCATAGATTCCAATAAGTACCATAGAATCTTTAGAGTTCTTATATCTAGTACAGCTTGCCTCTACTTGCTTAAGCAAGTAAGTAAAATTCATTTGAGAATTTATATAGGGGTCTCTCCCATTAATATCCCATTCATGAGCATTATCAGCTATGGGGTAATAGGGATTAAGTGACTTCTTGTATAAGGTATACAAAGATTCATTACCTTCTGACCAATAGGCTACAAAGTTAACTGGGTTTTCAATTGGCTCAGTAACTTCATCATGTACTGCAAAGAGAAATACATCATCAGTTACACCCCTATTCCCCTCAATGGGTATATTACCAATTTCTTTTTCGTCTGAGATAAAGATATATCCATCTCTTGAAATACATCCGAACCATATATCAGGTAATTCTCCATCATTCACATTTTTCTTAATATACCGAGCATTAATACGATCGAGTATATCATTCTTGAAAAAAGAATCATCATTACCTTGTGATTGTACCTTGAGAGTATTACCATCTACAGTAACAGAACCAAATCCACAGAAAGGGCCTACCCCAATTGGGCAAGCTATACCTTCTGCTACATCCTTAGATTTAATAAGGCTTTCGAATTGAAAATAGGTTTTCATATACTTTTGTTTTCTTTGTGAATTTTAACTTGATTTCTGATATCGGAAAAGGCTTCCCCGAAGTCTTTGAATTTAAAGGTTATAAGTAACCATAGTAATTTCCAAATACTATACTTCTTATCAATTCCATGTAAGGTACAGATATGACCATAAATAGAATCCAACTCAAAGCAATAACAAAGTATCATTACCGATATGGCTACAATTATAGGATCCAAGCCATAGGGTTCTCCTATGGCTTTTCCCAGTACTGCTCCCAGAGATATATAACAGATATAATCTATTATCTTATTGAGAGTTCTTCTACCAGCTCTGGACTTCCTTACATTTACATTCAAATACTTAGAAGCTCTTATCCCAAACCATAAATCCGAAACTATTAACATGAACCCTAATAAGATCATCCATCTTAAATCGAAAACTATCTGGGTATATTCTACGAAAATTGTAGTAAATAGAGTTTTTGCAAGTGAATCCATAGCGTGAGAGGTTATTACTGTATTATATTCCATTGTTGACTTTCTCCTGTATTAATGTTAACTTGTTTATTTTCCAAATCTGAAGCTTCCCAGATAATTTCTATGGGAGTTATCTGGAATTCTATACCTACCTGATAAGTAACTTTTACATCCTTCTTATTAGCTGCCATAAAGGTATACTCTCCGGCTTTTGAAGTTTCAAAAGTATACGGAGAAGGATGTAATTCCTCTGATCCCTCTAATTGTATACTGGTATCAAAGTTATCATGATTAGAAGTACAGGTTATTATGGTACTTACAGAATCTACCTCTGGAGTAAGAGTATCCATTTCTTTAGAAGCTTTAATCTCTACAGTCAATGGGAAATCTTTTACAGTCAACTTAGCTGATATTAAGAAGTATTCCGAGAAGAAAATATACTTACCAGCTTCTTTTAATTCGATAATCTCTCCAGTGTTTACTTTATAAGTTTCTCCTGTTTGATCACAGGTTACTATATTATTTTCTCCCATATCAAAGTTTGCCCTTAGTTCAAACCTTGCTATTGATTTATTATCGATTAACTGATAACTAGCTTCGGATTTATCAACGGGATCCAATCCCAAATCATTGTTAAAATAATCTGGTGTCCAAGGAGAAGTACCATCGGGATTAGTTTCCTTTACATTCTCTGGCTGGATATATAGATTATATTTAAGAGGTCTTACGTATGGATTGACTTTCCATGTCACAAATACCTCAGGATCCCCCTTACATATTGCCTTATATTCTCCAGTATTTACACAGGTGAAGGTATAAGTAAATTTAGTATACTGATCATCTTCAGCTTTTTCCATTGTAATAGTATCAATTAGCATACCATTCCAGTATATATCTAATTGATTATTTATGTATTTGCTATCATCCTCTTTTGGAGAAACTAGAAGAATCAAATCAGCATAAGCTTCTTCTTTAGCATTTAATTCCAAAGTACTCGGGCCTTGTAATATATACTGATAGTAAGTAGATATCTGAGTTACCAAGAATTTACCGAGATTACCGCTTTTAGTTGTATCTAAGGTACAAATGAAAGTAAATAACCTAAAGGCATCGGCTGTAAAAATATCTCCATTATTATACACCCTACCAGGATTACCCTGCTCATAACATTGGAGATCTGGAGTACCGTATAAATCTGAGATAGTTAGCTTAGTCTGAGCTTTAGCTAGATCTTGGATATCTACTCTAGCAGCTTCTGGATTACATACTACAGTATATAGATTCTCTTGTTTTGAAACAATAACTGTAACCGTATAGTTTGAATGGTCTACTATCTCGAAAATGTAAGATCCAGGTTCTGAGAATGACCAAGATTGTCCAGAGGGTTTAGTTTCTTCTGTACCTTTTCTTCTTACTACTAATTCAGTTTCTGTACCACCTTGGACTACAGATGCCTTTATTACAGTAGAGGGGTTTAAGTTCTCTGGAGTAATCCTAAGAGTTTTGGGATCAGCAGAGATCTTATAAGTAGGAAAATTACTACCAAATCCTACTACGATAGAAGTAATTATCTCGGGATTAGCTACACTTCTAAAATAATAGATACCGGGAACTGTAGCAGTATAGATACTCTCATTATCATGCCTTTTATATCCCCATAAGTTATCGGGATCAGATTCTTCTTTTTTATACATTACCTGATACCTTAAATCAGCTTCAGGCCAATCGGAAGTTACTGTAATTCTAATAGGTACTTTATTATTGGATCCCAGTATAATAGAATTAACCTTGGGATCTACAAATTCAGCAAATATAGTATACTCATCGATAAATCTAAACCCATAATCTACGATGGTAGCAGATACATTGAAAGGTTTAAACCTATCGATGATATTCTCTACGCCCTTTCTAAAAGAGAAAAATCCACTTTGGTATTTATCAGTATATGGATGACCAGTAACTTTAAACTTTACTGGTATACATTGGGTACACTGAAAAGAATTATCAAAAGTACCCTTATCGAAATACACTGCTTGATCAAATCTTGGTTTAGATTCTTCTGGATTAATCCAACCATTGTAATCCTCTTCTTTAGTAGGGTCATACATTTCGCATCGAATACCATACATTCGGAAGATTATTTCGAAAAAGCTTTGGCTACCTCGGATTTTTAAAAGGGATATAGAATACCCTAATAATCTTCTTACTTGTTCTGAAGTTAACGAGAAAGGTCCAGACTTCGGTATAATCCAAGTTCTGGATAACATCTCTAATTCTGAATCACCTAAGAGACCATTGAAGTTAGTTCTCCAAGCCTCTTCATCTATATGATTGCCTATGGCAAAAGGCATTTGTCCCAATAATTCCCAGAAATATACTAGATACATGTCTGGAGTTTTATCGAGATCTTGGATTTCTAGTAACTTAGTAGTATCGGAATATATTTCATTCCCAAAGTAATCTCCACAGATATCTAGAAACCTTTGTAAAATGCCCTTTCCATCTACCTTATACGTATCGGAATCCTTGAAGTAATAAGGTAGCATGTCTATGAGATTCTTGAAATCGATCATATTAGATAGTTTCTTTTACGGTTAATGTAAGCTGTGAGTTACTACTGAATACTGGGATATTAAACCCGGGATCCTCATAATCCATATTGGGTTCTGAAATAGTTATAGAATACCTAAATCCACTCTGATAACCATTATCTGCTACACCAAATGAGAAAGTTACATCATTGTCTGCATCTTGGTAAGTAGAAGAATTGCCCACTCTACCAGTACTATCAAACCCTCCTTTTGCGGCTCTAATTCTAAACTCGGTATTATTAGAGAAGGTAATAAAATAAGTATTAGAACCAGTTGCTTTCTCTAACTTAAAATTATTGATAAGTAATTCTCGATTGCCATAGATAGTATTAGGCCAAGGCTTAGTATAGAATTTTTTAATATGGAGATAATCTACCATTGAGCAATTATCTATGAGGGCATATATATCGGAGATTCTAACACTTCCTCCGATAGTAGATTTCTCTGGAGAATAAGCATTATACAAGGCAGTAAGTATTTGCTGTTGAATCTCTGCAGTCTTATAAGACTTCCTACCAGTCACTTCAATATCCAAGATAATCTGAACGGTACCTGCAGTCTTAACTTGAAGCCAAGTAGATAAAGGAGATCGTTGAGATAATAAATTGTATACTTTATCGATTCTGGCATCTCCTGCAGAACTACCATTATCGGGGTTTATGTATACTGTAAGTTTTCTACTACATTCATAATCTACAGCAGCTTTGTTAACTCCCTCTACAGTCATTGCTAAATCCGCAAAATCCTGAGCAGTGATGGCTACTCCCAAAGTCTTAACACTAAGAGGTATGTGCTCTTTGATCATCTGGAAGTTTTCATAGTTTGATCCTCCCGCTGCAGCATAAGCATTACTTACTGTAGCATCAGAAATTACTCCAGAAATAACTGCCGGTACTGTAGTGATAGAACCAGAGCCTATGTTACCATTGTACCCCTTAGTAAGATAGAAGATTACCTCTGTAATCCTATCCCCCGCATTGGGCTTAGCTCCATATAAACCATCCCCAAAATGTAAATAAGGATTAAGAGCAGAATCCACAGATACCATAAAATGCTTATCCTTAGGTTTTGAATAAGCAAAGGTATCTACTAATACCCAAGTTTCCCCACCTATTTTTAAACTCATGGTACCATGTTCATAGTATTTACCATTAGGCAAAGTACCCAGAGTAATTATTACTCGGTCATCTGTAGGTATAATAATACCATTCAATCGAGAATTACTGTATATTTCATGTTGAACAAGGGGAACTTTACAAGTAGTAGTATTAGGCCACCAAGTGACATCTCTAAAAGACATCCAAACATTTCCAGAGTTATCTGTAAATACGGTACCTGCAGGTATAAGGATATTAGCTCCAATGTTTTCACTCGTAATAGATCTAGTTAGAGTTACATCTACTGAAGCTGCAATGGCAGACTTAGTGTTATAATCTACTAATTTCCCTTGCTTTACTACTGAATCATACTTTCGAGCAGTAGGTAAAAAAGTTTCCCTTGCTACATTATCAATGTAGTAATGTAACACCTCTGCAATAGCTGCAAACAATGAAAGGATAATAATGAGAATATTCCCCTCTGAGTAATCAGTAATGAGGATATCTCCATTCTTATCCTTGATGTTTGTTAGCCCCTCTATCAACTTAGCCTTAATTTGTTGATAGGACCTTTGATAAGGATTTAGCCATTTGTTAGTGATTCCCATATCAATAATTATTAAGTGAATTATTTAATCGATCGTAGGCAATGCCCAGGTACTGGCTAGTGTTAGAACCATTAATCACATAGGCAACTTCTATATTTACCTTTGAACCAACTCTTGTTACGATTATTTTTTCAAAGGTGATCCTCTGTTCCCAAGTACCAATAGCATCCTTAATGAACTCTTTAATTATGAAGGAAAGGGCTTGTGAATTTGGCTCTTCGATACATTCCCATAGTCGATTACCAAAGTTTTCTTGTCTGAATCTTTGCCCTATTAAATAATATAGGATAGAGGAAATATTATTTCTAACCAAATCGAAATCCCCATTAACTGGATAAATCCCAGTAAGACCTGATTCGTTTTTAGTTATGGTAAAAGGGAATAGAATACCCTTACCAACTATACCAGTGTAATAATTATTTTCCATTAGTGTATGAATTTAGGGTTTTCATAATCTTCTTGTTTATACTGGGTAAAAGGTTGAGAAGCTTGAGTAGGTGTAGGCCCAGTACTAGCCGGACCAGAAGTAACTCCAGTATGAACATGAGTATTGAACAAGTTTCTCAAGTTCTCGAGTTCTTTAACAGTTTGGTTTAGTTTCTCTGTTAACTTAGCAATAATTACCATCCCCTCATTAGTACCCTGGTTCATAATGATAGAATCTCCAGCTACTATATTAACATCCCTTTCAGAATGAACTATAGAGTTACCCTTATTAGATACTATCACATCACCATTAAAGTACAAATTCAGAGTTCCAGAATCATCATCTATTACTATAACATTACCTTCTGGAGTAACTATACCACATTTGTTGGGTCCATCTAAGGGTGAGGGTATTTGTTCTATTCCCCAACCATGATATTCCCATAGAGGTTTAGTAGGGTCTCCAAATTCGAAAGTAACAAATACTATATCACCTATCTTTGGAGCTAAATATTTAAACCCAGTCTGGGTAGATCCATGCTGACCCTTTGGTAAAGCCCAAGTCATAATCCCACTCATCACTTCTGGGACCATTACTTTAAGCCGATTCATATGTTTTTCTTCATCAATATTATTAACTACGATAGCTCTATAAGTACCATAGTATCTTTGAAGACCCTCTAAACCTTGTTCGGTTATTACCTTTGCAGTTTCAAATCCCATAGCTATTTCTTATTTTCTTGGTTCTTTTGAAGAAATTTTCGAGCAGCATCTAGATAGTTATATCGATCTTTATACTTATCCACATATTTTTTAGGAGCTTCTCTAACTTGGACTTTCTGATCTAGAACTACTCCATTACTAGTAACAGTTTCAGTAGTAACTACTGTACCCATAGTACTTTTTACAGGATCATCTGCATAAGCTTCATTCCAAGCTCTAACATTAGATACCTGATCCCCGACAGTTTTAGCTCCTGCAAATTTATTTCCTTTACTTTTATCTGCAAGCTGAGTAGAATAGTAGGTTACTTCTTGTTCAGTAAAATTAACCTGAACCCCAGTTTCACCGTTGTTATTATCTAGATCTTTACCGAGAGAAGTAGTGGCATTCTTCTTTTGGCCATTAGCCATCATATCCTTAGTATTAAGAGTTGCCTTAGTAGTAGAACTACCACTCTTAGCCCCATTCCTAACAAGTTCTAGTTGACAAGTATATCCATTACCCGCATCCATCATGTGAGTACATTTTTTGATATACCAAGCTCCTGACCATTTTCTACCGATATTATCAATTATCAATATCTGAGAGGATTCTAGAGAAGGTCTACCCACTACTACCATCTGACATTCTTGTTTCCTCTCGGTATATTTCAAACCATTATTAGCAGCAGATTGCATTGCTTTAGCCCAATTCTTAGCTCCCCCAAACCTATTGAATAGGTTGTGATAAAGCTTATAAATTGGTACACTATAAGCCACTTTCTTAAGCCTTCTGATTTTTACTTTTGCTTGAACAATTTTTCTTTCAAATTTTGAACCTTGTTCAATTTCACCTGCTGCATTAGTGGTAGTTTCTATGCTAAGAGAATTGGGAACCACCTTTATCATCGGATCATTCTCTAAAGCAGCCATACCTCTTTGAACACTTGGGTTTTTACTACCATCAGTTCCAAAAGCTACTTCATCGGAAACATTTCCAGTAGGATCAAACTCTCTGGGATCTACTACTTCTTCAGCCATATATTCCATTTTCTGATTACCTACAAAGAGATACTTACTACCATTCAAGGCCTCTTTAATATCAGATTCTGGATCTTTACCAGATTTTTTAGCCCTATCCAAAGCCTGAGTAATGGCCTTTTGTTTATTACTGGGTAATTTTTTAACAGCAGTAGAAATAGCTTTATCCAGATCTTTATTACTAAGATTCTTTATTGCAGCTTCTTTACCAGATTTGTAGGCTGCTGCAGGACCCTCGGATTCGAATTCTCTTAGAGAACTATTGAACTTCATTTGCTTTTCCTTAGCTGCCCAGTGATCTGTATTCTTGCCTTTGTATTCAAAATAGGGAGCCTTAGTAGGAGCACTTCTATAATCCTCAAATTCATTACTGGCATAGTTAGATACCTGAGTATTATCTACTGATTGAATATAAGGATTCTCTTGTTTTGGGTCAGGCTCCTTTATTTCAGAAGTACCTACTACTAAGTCTTTACCCTCTGGGTCTATAGTTTGAGTTAATTGAAACTTTACCCTTTTGGTAACTTCCCGAGTAGTAAAGGATATACTTAATACCTCGCCATTCTCTTGTTGATAGGCATAATGATAATAGGGTTCTTCGTTAAATTTACGATTGTGTATGTATATAACCCCATCCCTTGAATCTACATACCAAGGCCCATTGGGATATGATGAAAACTTTTGCTCCAATTGGATTAACACATTGTTACCAGCTAATCCGAAATCATCATCCAAAAGTTCCTTTATATCATCGGGCATAGCTACTTGAGCTACTCCACTAAAAGAGTTAGCATAGAGTATCTTTCCGGATGATTTTTGATTATCATAAGTAGGCACCTGTAGTGACTCGTATACTTTATTACTTATAATTTGTTTAGCCATTACTGAAATAACTCTATGATTATACCCGTATTATTGTTACATCCCTCTTCTATAAACTTAGAGAATTTATATTGAGGCAAATCAGAGTAAGTGTAAGGCGGTTGGAATCTTAAATCTCCAACTGAATCTATACACTTTATAGTTACATGAGTACCAGTAGAATCAAAAATACAATCGAAATCTCTAATCTTAATGGTCTTAATAGGCCCAGAAATAAATTGCCCATCTGGGTATACGTATCCCCATTGAAGAAAGATAACAGAGCCCTCTTGTAATTCTGGTATATCTACGGTATCTGGATCCCCAGTATCAAATACTAAAGTAGCCAGATTCTCTTTTTCTTCATCATACATATAAGTAAATTTACTTATATACGCTCCAAGAGGTATGCCGGTAATGGTATTCATTACCGGCATACCCAGGGAATCGAACAAAGCCAAGTAAGGCATGGCTGTTCCATTATATAATATAGGCTGGTTTACTTTAGTTGCCATACATTGGAATCCTTAAAAGTTTACCTGGAACTACTTCGGTAAATGGGTCGATAATCTGATTAGCTTCAGCTATTAAATACCACTTACCTGAATCTCCATAAGCAGCAAAGGCAATGTTCTGAAGAGTTTCTCCTTCTTTGATTGTATGCTGTTTATCCTTTGAAGTATAGGGAACTAATGGAAGATCAGTCTCTAAAGAGTATTCTCCATCCCTATATTTCAATACATAGGACGAATCATAGGGGCTAGCTCCAGTTAAGTACTGATTTAAATTTATCATATCTGAATACCTTTCGTTTTCTTTAAGTCCTCATCAGTAACAAAATCCCGATAGGATAAGTTGTATGAACTAACTCTCTTAAATATCAACTCTTGAGTAGCAGTACTGGGAGTTAATCCCAAACTTACTATCTCTTGAGAAGGTTTACCATTAGAGTCTCTCTTTCGATAAGCATTCCTAAAATTCGATAGAGAATAGGTTGCCGAAGTGAGTATGTACTTATGGTTAATGAAGATACCTGAATTACCCCATTGAATCATTAAGATTGGGGGGCCTGCTTGATAACCATTAGACTTAGTCCAGGATTCTAATAACCTACATTTGAATAATACCTCATTAGGATTTTCTGGATCATTACAGAACCAAGAGATATTGAATTGAATTATATCCTCGGATCCAGTAAAGTGATACATAGGAGTATTTCTCCCCATAGACTTAATTGTAGCTAAGGTAGATTCTCCTCGGAAATCCAAAGAAGAAGGTCTGTTCTGTAATATAATATATTGATAAGGTGATTTAGATAAGTTATAGATGATCACTTGATTATCTCCAGGATTCCTATCTACTTCATTTACAAAGAAAGCAGTTTTCTTTTCTGAAGCAGATTGACCCTTTGCTGGATCTGGGCCATCCTCTACTTTTACCAAGCTAATCAATTCATGTTTTAAGATTAACCTATATTGACCCTGTAGCCGTTCGTTTATCTTAGGTTGTTTAGAAGAAACTTGAGCTTCTCCAAATACCCCATTGGGTATATATAATTTACCCTTATCAGCTTTATCTTTTGGTAAAAGAGAAGTAGCTCGATTTAGTAATATCCGAGCTCTCCATAATTTATTAAGGGGCCCAGTAAGAACTCCAGCAGTATCTTGGGTAAGATCATTATACTTTTTAACAATCTTACCGGCTGCTTGGTTTAATATTCTTGCCATAATTGAATGTATTTTAATTTATGCCCAATAATGTACCACCAGTATAATCATTAGAAGTTCCAGGAGTCCAAGTACCTACTGACTCACCGTCTACTGTAATGCCAATATTAGATTCTTTGAAACCATCCCTGATTGCTACCTTAACTGCATCAATAAAAGCCTGTTGATTACGAGCCTGAATAGCAGCTTCAGGGAGTCTCCGGGATTCCTCAATAGCTCTAGTATTACTATCCAAAGAATCTGAGTTTTTATCTAATAGGCTAGTTAATAAAGGAACTCCAATGGTAAATGCCCATCCCCATCCAGGAAGTATTTTACCTAATGTACTCACAGCAGTTAAAGCTGTACCTACACCCTTAATAACTCCCTTACTTAAGCCTTTACCAAGAGCCCATCTGGCAAATTTAGAAGTACCTCCTGCAAGTAAACTACCGCTTCCTGCCATTCTAGATCCAGCTCCTGAACCATTGCCTCCACTAATATTACCTGCCCTAATAGGATCAAAGGGGTCAAAAATAGTTTTAGGAACCTTAGCATACCTACCGGTTTTTGTCCAGATCCATTGACCTGCACTATTTCGTGATAAACCTGCCATCTGCATTTGTAAGATAAGTATATCCCTCATGATATTACCTATCCTTACTAAGTGTATTTCCATAATGGCAAACTGTAGGTTAGTTCTAGAAGTAGCCCCAGTCATACCATTAGCTACGGTATTAGCTGCTGCATGGAAAGTTCTGATCATCCTGATAGTCATAGCTATAGTACGATAGCCATTAACTATAACAGTAACAGCAGCTCCTACAGCCATAGTCTGAATAAGGAATTTGCCCATACCTCCTAAGCTAGCTAATTTATCTGCTAGTTTAGTTAAGAATCTCAAGCTATCAACAATGGGATTGAATAGAGGAGCTAACTTGTTACCCACCGTAACTACTAAGTTTTCAAAAGCAGAATTCATCTGGTCTAGCTTACCAGCCATGGTATTAAGCCTTTCTTCATTCTTCTGATCTACGATGCCCTGATTCTTATCGTAGAGCCCCATGATAAGATTCATCTTATCTCTACCAGAAGCCATATCATTAAGAATTGGTATAATACCACGCATACCTCGAACTCCAAAGATATTATAGAAAGCCTGGGTTCTACCCATTGCAGTCATCTGCTTATAAGAATCAAGGAACTGTTGGAAAGCATTATACAAACCCTTAAAACCACCCTGAGCATTATAGAAATCCTCAGAAGTTAATCCCAGTTCTTTTAACCAAGAGGAACCCAATTTTTTCTGTTCCGATAATGATAGCTGTAAGTTACGAACCATGTTACCTAATGAGGTACCAGCCATGGATCCTTGAATACCCATATCACCAAGTACACCAGTAGCAGCAGCTAATTCTCTCATGCTAATACCAGCAGCTTTCATATCTGCTCCTGAATATCGGATAGTAGCTGCTAAGTCTTCCAAGCTTATATTAGCATTCGTAGTAGCTGTATACAAGTCATCAGATACTTTAGCAGCATCTCCCATTGGGATTTGGAACATAGACATGATATTAGTCATCATATCAGCTACTCCACCTTTCCCACCTGGATCTATATTTAGGATAGAGGCTAGTTTAGCTACTGGAGGTATCATCTTCTCTATCGCATCAGCCTTATTACCAGCCATAGCTAAATAACGAGCAGCTGAAGAAACCTGCATAGCTGTCAAAGGAGTTTCTTCATTCACCTGCTTGGCTACTTGCAATAACCTATTTTGTTCAGCTTGAGTAGCTCCAGCAATTTTAGAAGCCATCCAAATTTCATTCTGAACTCCAGCAGAATATTCATAGGCTCTATACATGCTCTTGAGCACCTGAGCTCCGTAATCCGCTAAGGATGAACCTGACATCTGAATACCTCTAGACCAGGTACTCATATCATTCATCATCGTCTTAAACGAATTAGAGATCCTTCCAGACTCCTTAGAGAATTGGTCCCTTAGCACCATTGCTATACCAACCTCAACTATATTTTTACCTGAATTGAACATATTATTTGCCTTTGGATTTTTTCTCTATAAGTTTAAAATAAGCTTCGGCATTCTCTAAGAATCTTTTCCTTACCCTATACGGGAGAACTAAAAAGCTGAGATAATCCATTCTTATCTCAGCTCTACTTATATAAGCAAAATCGCCCTCTAAGTCTATTCTCCCGTCAGGAAGAAAAAATCTGGAGCTCCGAATATAAAGTATTTCGCAGTTTGACCGGTTTTCGGATTTTCGATTTCGGTATTACCCTGGAAGATTGGGTCTATAGCAAATACCTCTCTTCTAATTTCCTGCATATCCCTTGGAGAGAACAAAGAGAAATTAAGTACTTTCTCATATTTATCATCTACTTTCAATCGAAGATTTCGATGAATAAGAGGAGTATTTCTAGTTTGTTCTACTTGAATAGATTCCTTTTCGCTTTCTCCAGTCATGCAGTCGAATAGTAACTCTTTGCCTGAAGAGGTAAAAATCTGATGATCTCTTAATTTCTTACCCATCGGATAGTAGGGGATGGCTTCAGATTTTTTCTCAACTTCTTCTTCGGAAGGAGATACTGAATAATCATCGAACAGGAGTTCATGAAGATCTTGGCCATACATTACCTTACCCCCAAATTCTTTACCCCAATCGAATTCGAAAGAAACTTCTTCTCCCAAAGAGAATATACGGGATTGGATAATAATGGCATACCTATCGTTAACAGGAAGAGCAAGTGCATCTTCAATGCTTAGTTTTCCCTTAGCAGTAAAATCAGTTTTTACTACGATTGCTGAAATAAACTTGGTAAGGTTCATCAGAGTTCTTGCATCTACTGGATTACTAAGGATGTCTTCATCTGCTCCATTTTGTTCCCGGATTTCATAGAAATAACCAGAAGGAGCTACAAATCGAAAGGTTCTAAATTCCATAATGTTTTTGTTTATTTGGTTATACTTAAAATTATAGTTATGTTAAGGTTTAACAACAAAAAAGGGGTGAAGATACCCATAAGGAATCCCACCCCTCCCACCTAAAATCTTAGCAAAGAAAAATGACTAAAGATTAGTACTTATCGGCTGTACCAACAGAGAATTCGATTGATTCAATTGAGTTTTCTGAAGCCATCCTATCGAGTTCTTGACCATTTACTTTGCATGGCCAAACCTCTTCGAAAAGGTGAGTGTTAAGTACTGATACTCCATCTTCAGCAAGTTCATTTACTATTACAGTTTCCCAATATTGACTGGGTACCAAGCCTCCACCAACAATGTGATCTTGGCAAGAATAAAGCCAATCATGAAGCCAAGTATCTGAACCAGAAGTGGTCATCAGTTTCTCTACTATCAGATTACCGATAGTAACTCTACCAGCAGTTTTAACATCTCTGTTAATATCACCATGAGCTACCTGTTCTATCTCGATATCTGGCAAAGTACAAGTTTGAAACAGATATGTATTGATAGGGTGCTTAGGGAAGGTTATGCTCCATAAGAATTTCTTCCGAGGATTTTTTACTTTTGCTCCCATATATCTTAGAGTTTATTGATTAGACGAATCTTCTGAAATAGAAACTGATTTAGATGCAGAATCGATTACTATGTTAATTGTAACTTCTTGCATAGGAACGATATCCTTATATTTAAGGATCACTTTATATTTACCCTGACGAACATCAGCTTCATTATTTACTGAAAGCTGATCATAAGAGGAAGCATCCTGGTCACCCATATAGGTATATTCTGACATGGCATCTTCATCTACCAAGTTATCCAAGATAGGTTTAATTTCCAGCCAGATCTTATTCCAAGTATTCCAAATATTTGGTTCTTCAAGATACTTTTGGAAAATGGGTCTTAAGCTCTTCTTGAGGTAAAGGTTCAATCGAACTATAGAAAGGAATCTTTCTGAATCTTGTTTTACCTGTGAGGTAAATAAGTGCCAAAGCATAGTCTGTTTACCAGCATCTGGAGTATCCTTAATTACCATCATATTAACATATGATTGAGCCAATTCGTTCAGATCTGCATATCGAGAAGGAGAACCATAGTTCGGGCATACTGGACCTACAGCATCATAGATTACTCCACGGTTCATACCCGCAAATGATTTCCAAGGACCATATTGAGAAGCAGAAGCATCTCCCAATCCCACTACAGTTCCTACCACATCTGAATCTTGGAGATTACCCTTTTCATTGTAGTATTTAAGACCACCTCCAAAATAGGCAACATATTTAGAGTTACCGATTGTACCCAAACAGGTTTCAACCCAGGAGATAATGTTCTTCTTATCTCTTGGCTGATCACCCTGAGTATAATGAGTAAGGTGTTTGGGGACTTCAATGTAATAAGTATATTCTTCGAGTTCCTTAACCATATCAGCAGCGGCCTTATGTACCTTAAGTACTTCAGCACCCTGTTCCAAATGTTGAGAGATATGGGAACAGAAAAGTTGGTATACATCGGTATAATCCTTTACGAATTCCAATGAAGCAATCCATTCGTCGGCAGTGGGTGTAGTACCCGCATTACCAATGGTACCATCAAAAGATACTTCTTCGTTAGTTACTTCTTTTTCTCCGATAGTAACAGTTACCTTATCTTTACTACCATCTACAGAATTAGTTAACCACTGAATCAGATTCTCCCATGATTTAATACCTTCTACGGTTTCAGTCATCTTCGGTTCGATATACTGGGAATTCTTAGCAAATGCTGAGAGAGCCAAGTAATCGAAAGAAGTATTATTGAGAGAGTCTGCAGTTTTATAAGTGAGTACTGGACCTTGTTCCAGGATTTCTCCAGTAGCCCCATAGATCACATAGTAAATGGTATTAAACTGTTTATAGAAACCTACTCTAAAAGTTTCTCCAGTACCAATAGGATCTCCATAACCTTTAGTTACCAATCCAAATCCTACAGTAGTAGAACCCGAGGTAATCTTTACCAAAGTTTGAGGAGTAACTGGGTCTGGAGTAGATGAAGCCACTACTGGAGATTCTTCTTTATCCGAAACAGGTTTCAATCTTCTGGCAGGCTCACGAGTAGCTTTTACTACACCCTTAGTGGCACCTTTACCAAGTACTCGAATAATACGCAGCTTTGAACCACCTACAAGTGCCTTTTCGATATTTGATACAGAACCATCAGGTACTATCTCTTTTCCAAACTGCCTTTGGAATTGGGGATAGGAAGAGATGATTTCTGAGGGGTCATCGTATACACCTTTAGTAGTTCTAGCCAATACACAAGAAACTCCTAACATAGGAGTAGTCTGCAGAACATTATTGTTCTGAAAGACAAAATCAACATGAGGTGAAGTTGGCATATTACTTGTTTTTAAAAGTTAGTTACTTGTTTATTTAAAACCGATAAGTATCGCTCGGTTTAGCTTACTATATGTAAGTTGAGCATTCCTTCTTCTTTTTCTTCGATTGTGCCGATTAGAACCGATATATCTGTAATAGGTACAAGTTCTCCATCTCCAGGAATCTTTTCCTCAAGAAGACCATCTACGCAAGTGTATTGATATACCTTCTCTAATATACCATGTTCTACATCTTGGTGATCATAATAGTTACCTATTTCTATATACAGATTACCAGTAGGACCAACTCGCCCTGAAGACCATTCTTCTAGATCATCATAATAGGGTTTTAAGTAACCTCTTGAAGGTAAAGCTTGGTACATGAGGCTATGGAGTAACCTCATATCTGGCTGGGTATTTGCTACCAAGTGAACATCAATAGTTATGTCCTTAGTTTCGAAAGGGAACTCTGATGCTTGATAGTTACCATTCTCTAATTTATCTCCTATTATAAATTTCTCTACTCCTATATTACCAGGGTAATACCCTTGTAATTCTAAGGTGATTCTTGGGCAAGTTTTTATACCTCGTACTTGATTATTACCTATTCCGAAAATGGGTATGAATTTCTTTAGACCTTTTATATCGGCCTCAAACTTTTTCTCATTTTCAGGAGATACAGGTAAATAATCTTGGGGATTAACTGTTAATCCTTTCTCTAAAGCCGTATGTAGTAAACTTATATAGAAAGTTCTTTCTACAATTTCTTCCGTATTTACCATAGAGATATTTATTGAAGGGGATTACGTATTGAAAACTTATATTGACTAGACATACCCGTAGAAGCATAGAAACCTCCTGGTAAACTTCCACCTAAATTCCAAATCCTTTCCGATTCGGGTCTATCTAAGTGATCAAAATCATAATAATTATCTGAAAATAACCCTGGACTTCTTAGGTTTTCTGTAGTACTAAATTCCCCATTGCTGTTAAATTCTCCTAAAGCTATACCACTTACACCTGTGGGTTCTAATCTAAGTCTTTGGCCAATTCTAGTCATTCTACCAGAAACTCGAATAACTCTGAAGGATTTAGACCAAGAATCATTTTGGCCACTGGCTTTTAAAGCCATAGCTATACTTTTATCATCTTTTACTTCAAAATCTATGGTATAGAAATCATCGTATCTACTAGTTATAATAACCCGATAATCCTTATTAGTTGATTCATTCGAACTATAAAAATCTTTAAAACGAACACCTCTGAAAACCCACATGGGTAACATTTTCTGTGTAACTTGTAAATTTATAACTTGATTAGTATCATTCTGTACTGCTCTACCCCTCATAGTTCTAGCTTCATTGTTAGGATTCTTAGAGAATGAGAAACTAGTACTACCAGCATTCATATCAGAACTGTCAGAATACAAAGTATATCCAACTTCCTCTCTTCTATTACCTACCATCCTGTAAGATTCTATTTTAGGGTCATAAGAGGTATCATCATATTCTACTGTAGTAGAAGGAACTCCTGCAGAGAAGTAGTAATGAACATTAGCTGCTTGTTCTATTACTATATCCTGAACTTGTCCAGATTCAGCTTGAGTAAACCGAATAGTCTCTATTCTACTATCTGTATTATCATTAGCCTCTGCCCTCAATGTAGTACCATCTATAGTTACAAAGGAATTACCAGAGTAATGAATAGCGGTGTAATTTAGAGGTATCTCTTCTCCTACTAGATTTCCATTTACTAGCTGTTGCTTAGTAGACTTAACGATTAAGCTTACAGATCCACCACCTGGTTCAATGCTAGTAGAAGTTGGTTCTACGGTAAAGGTATATTTCCAACTTAATGCAGCAGGTCTCTGGATAAGGTTAATTGGTTGCCTTTTTCCACCGATCTCTACATATATAGTTTGGTTAATATCTTTACCAGTGGTATTATATTCTGAGGGTTGAATGTTAATGGTGGCAGGTCCAACCCCAGAAGTCTTATCGATATTAAAAGCCATGATTCCTTAATTGTTTTCTAATTTCATTCCTTAGTATTTTCTGTAATACCTTAGTTCCACCTGCAGCTTTATATGCAGGAGCCCAAAGAGGACGAGGGGGAAGGTTAGAATCTTTACTACCGTATTCTAATAGAATGGCAATTTGATTTAAGGTTTTTCCAGATTCTTTACCTTTCTTTCGTATTTTCCTTACATTATTAGGTAAACCTACATAGGTTCTATTACGTTGATGGTAAATGTTTACCGATCTTCTATATTGCCCAGTCCAGTTTAAGAGAGTATGTTCTCCCAAAGACTTTATGGTACTTGCCGAATGAGGTGGCCAAGATACTCCCGAACCTGCAGGAGGCATGCCAGTTGATAAACATTTTTTCACTATCCTAAGGAGTTGTTCACCAAACTTTCTAGTACCTTCTGCATAGGATTTAGTAAGGATACTTGGTACACTTCGTATAAGCTTCTCTGCTCTGGCTTGTTGGGCTTTATCAACGTAAATCTCAAATCTTCCAGAAGGAATATCTAAAGTACGATTTACTGATTTAGTTGCCATATAATATATCATTTTAAACTAAAAGAGGGATACACATAACTTTAATTATATGCACCCCTCTAAACTTCTATTCCCACCCAAAATATCTTTAAACTACGGCTTCAAGTATATATTCATAGGTAATTTCAGCAGCAGCTTGATTTATCTGTATCTCTCTTACTACACCTCCAGCTGAAGCTACCGTTATAATCTTATCCTTTTTTATAACCTACAAAATTAAAAGAGGAGCCTCAATCTTGAGGCTCCTCGGATTTTTAACTTGATTACTTTTAAGAGATAGTCCAGCTATCGTTAGAAGTAATGGTAATGGTCTTAGCACCACCAGTAGCTTCGAAGGTAAGCTGTTCAGGACTAACGGTCAAGTTAGAATCAGCAGCAGATTGGGTAATCGTAGCAGTAGCACTTACTGCTGCATTTACAGAATCACTTGCCTTAACTGTGTACTGTTTGTTCTTAATAGAACCGTTGGCAGCAAAGTTCACAACTACAGTTACTACATATTCACCGCTAGCTCCCGGGTCACGATCCGGAGTATAAATACCACCAGCTTCTGGAACATCTACGTTGTTTACTTTTACTGAACCAACCGTACCGCTGTTACCGATTTCAAGTTTAAACTTCTCTACGTTAGTTTTAAACTTTACAGTAGCAGTAGTAGCAGCAGCTCCCACATTAGGATCTGATTCCTTAGTGATGTAAATTGCTTTACCGTTCTGTACTACAGAAACGTTTTTGCTTACACCACCGTTAGTAGCAACCTGAACAATAGTGTTACGAGCATTACGACCCGAGTAAGCATCTACTGTTACCTGTACTGTACTGTTACCAATACCGCTTTTCTTGTCAAGGTGAGCCCATCCTGCAATGGCTCTAGCCTCTCTCAATTTTTCTCTGTCCATTTGTTTTTTTTTTGAGGTTATAGAATAAGTTATTTAGCAGTCCATTTGGCATTAGAGAATACCTCAAAAGGCATATCTCCACCATCTGAACTGAATGTGATTTGGTTTACTGAAGTTACCAAGTAGGTAATGGGTACCCAAGCATTGCCATTCCAAGCTTCAAAGAATTCTTCTTCTGTGTTATAGTAAATATAACCTACTTGAACTCCTTGAGGTCTTTCTTCGGTAGTTCCCTGCCGTTTAGAATCCAAAGGATTACCCATTGAATCTACCCAAGCATTGCCATTCCAGATACCTAATTTATTAACTTTAGTATCGAAATAAGTTTGGCCTGGTTGGGGATTAGAGGGGACTTCTACCCCTCCACCTGGATTATTCTCTACTCTCCATCTACCAGTAGTAGGATCTACTGAGTTAGAAGATTTGAAGGCGTATCTTTTACCATCTTCAAGACAGTAAGAAGAATGGCCTTCATCAATATCAGCTTCAGAAAAAGCCTTCATCTCAGCCAAAGTTTTGAATTGATCTCTTTCAAAATTTGGCTTCTTTCCCTTATAAGAAAGGTTATCAATATATTGTACTGCCATAATTATTTGAATTGAAGTGAGTAATTAGATACTGTAGAAGCTTCGGAAAGAACATATACATAATACATTTCCCCATTTACTTCCAATTCACTACGAGTATAAGAATTGATGAACTCATTCTTACCATCCGTAATAGAAGTAAGAGCTCCAAATACTTTAGGATAAGCATAACAGTTCTTCTGAGCATTTTGGTTGAATGCCGAAGTGTTATATGTTTTGCTATTCTTAATGATTTCACCACTACTTAAACCTTGGATACCTTCGGGAGTAGGAGTAAAGTTACTATCTACTACTCCGAAATAAGAAGGATTAACGAATACTGCAGAAACAGAACCAGTCTTAGTAACTCCATCCTTAGTTGCCTCAACTCTAAAGGTGGTATTAACAGTAATTCCCTGGAACTGTTTAGAAGTTAATGAAACCTCTATCGGTTCATTGTTAATCTTTAAAGAATCTGGTGTAACTGCATCGGGACCTTGTTTGAGTGACCAACTTACTGTTACGGTTTGAGTAGTAGTCTTTCGATATACTCCACCTCCAGTTACAGTAAGTGTTAATGGGAATACTGAAGCAGCAAGTTTCTGGAGAAGTACTTTATCCTCATATGACATAAGTCCTCCATGTCCACCATCCTCTAAGGAAGCAACAGGTATATCATATTCTGTAGAAGCTTTGAATTCCCATTCTTCATGTTGCGGCTTCTTTTCATACCGTTTCACGTTTATACCCACTTTATTTTTCCTAACTGGGTTTTCTTCAAAGGCATTTGGTTTATACAAAATTACCTCAGAAACTACACTGTTGGGCAAAGAATCAATTCTATCTTTCAATAGCTTACCCTTAGAACCTTCATAAGCAGTTCCCTGAGTTTCTCCCAATACTACTGTTTCTGAAATTACAGTCATATCCTTACCATCCCATCGTTTGGTAATATTGGTACGACCTTCTTCATCAGCTCTACGGAAGTTATAGATTACATCCTCTTTAGGTTCAATCCCATTATCCCAGCCATCTACAGTTTTAGTGTAGATCTTTTTATCTTCAAGAACATAAAGTCTATCACCAACTTCCATATCAGGTACTGAATCACGATCTGAAAGAAGGTTTACCTGTTTCTCTATACCCATTACACTGTAAATAGCCCCCTCAGGTAATTGTTCAGGTTTAATCTTACCATTGCCATCAAGAGAAGCCAAACCATTAGCTTGATCCTTAGTAGCTTTAAATTTAGTAAGATCATCTCCAACCTTTTTAATAGAGGCCTGCATTGCAGAATCAGCATCTGATCTATTTTGGGTTTCAGTTGCCAAATTCTGGGCAATCTCATTCTCCTTTGCAGTAGCTCGATTAACCTCAGCAGTAATATCCTGAGTATTCTTGGTTACCTTTGCTTGTAAATCTTCTATAGCTTCTGTATGACCTTGAGATTCCTCAGTGATACGTTGAGAAAGTTTTTCATCCTCAGCCTTACGATTGATAATCTCTTGATCTAATTTCTGAGTTATCTGAGTATCAGCTTGAGTTCTTGCAGTAGCTTCATCTTCAATCTTCTTAGAGAGATCAGTTCTAATTTGAGAATCTGCCTGGGTTCTTGCTTGAGATTCTGCATCGATATTCTGTTGAAGAACCTGATCTGCAGCTTTACGATCAGAAATCTCTTTAGCCAATCCATCGGCATTAGTATTAATCTTCTCTTGTAAGGCCGTATCGGCAGCTTTACGATCAGCTACTTCAGTTTCAAGATCTTTCTTCAGTTTATCTACATCACTAACATTAGTATCTACCTTGGTCTGTAAAGACTGGATCAAAGATAGGTTAGTCTGAATAGCCTGGGTATTCTCTTGGATAAGAGCATCCTGAGCACGAATCTGTTGCTGAAGAGTCTGGTAATTCTGGTTGATAATCTGTCTCAATTCCGTTCCCAAAGCCGTAAGAGAGGTTCCAAGATTGGTTATCTCTAACTTCATTGCAGTATTGGCTTCCTTACGATCTGAAATCTCCTTATTAAGGTTTTCAGTTTGAAGAGTGATCTTAGAAGAAAGTTCTTGATATTTGGTATCTAAGTCTCCTTGTACTTGAGATACAGCATTTGTACGATCTTCTACTTCTTGGTTAATTTGCTCTGCCAAAGCAGCCAACTTCTTGGTGATGGTAGTAGCAAAGTTGGGGTCATTACCCAGAGCATCGGCAATTTCCTTAAGAGTATCAAGAACATCTGGAGCAGAACCAATAATACCTTCAATAGCAGCTTTTACCTCCTCTTCAGTTTGGAACTTAGAATCGTTTACTAACTGAGATACATTAGTGATACGATTAGCAAATTCTTCTATACCTTCTAGCTTAGCTTTTAATTCATCGGTAAAATTATTAGAAGATAATTCTTTACCCTCTTCTTTCTTTACCAATAATTCATCAGCAGCTTTTCGAGCATCTGCTTCAGCTTTAACCTTTTCATCGATTTCAGCACTGATATTAGCCAGATCCTCTTGATAAGCCATGTGATAAGCCTGTTCTCCTGTTTGACCTGCTTCTTGAACAGTGGGTCTTACTCCTTGAGGGGTATTAATATTGTAGGGAGCCTTAGGAGAACCAGCATCGATTATACCCCAACGATTAAGTTGAACTAAAGGCAAAGTATCCCCATTAAGATCTTTGCCCAAGATAAGATCCCCATTTTCAAGAACTATACCCTTTCTGTTGGGCAATTCTGAAGTAGGGGATTTATCCCATTTTACCTTTTCACCATCGATACGCTCAATATCTTTCTGATGGGCTTTTTTGATTTCCTCTTCAGAAAGTTCACGAGCTTTAGCTTCATTGTCTATGTTCTGTTGCAAAGCTTCATCAGCACGAGCTCGTTCTGTAGCCTCTTGCTGAATCTTTTGTTCTAATTCTGCCTTATCATCAGATGAGCCATTTTTCAGGCTATCTATTTCTCTTTGCAAAGCATTCTCGGCAGTAATAGCTCTCTCTTTTTCAAGATTGATTTCCTTATGAACTTCTACCTTGAAATCAGCTAATTGGCCAGCTACCTCCACTTTTACATTAGAAATAGACTCGGTATTTTTATCTACTTTCTGTTCTAAAGCCTTGACTGAATCCTTGATGTCCTTGATAGTTTTATCAATGGTATCCGTAAGACCCTGAAGAGCTTTTTCGATTTTTGCATCTACTTCATTGAGACCTTCTTGCAGAGCTGCTTCAGCAGCTTTTGCTCGATTAACTTCAGCAGTAAGGGCATCTCTAATCTCAATGAGTTTATTAGTAAGGTTAGTAGCAAAGTTGGGATCATTGTTCAGGGCATCTGCCAACTCTTTAAGAGTATCCAATGCTCCATCAGCACCATCTATAAGGTCGCTGATATACTTTTCTACTTCTTCTTTAGTTTGGAACTTAAGGTCATTCTCTAACTGGGATACCTTAGTTGGGATTTCTCCAGAAAGAGAATTTAACTTATCTTTCAGTTCTGTGGTAAAGTCCTCCTGAGACAAACCATAGCCTTCCTTCTTATCTACCTTATTGGCAATCGAAAGAAAGAGAGCCCAGAACTCTTTCATAGTACCGACAAAGCCTTGTTCAGTGGCATCATTGAGATAACCCTGCTTAAGTCTCTCATCGATTTCTTCAACAGTATAATACTTACTTGTATACATAGGTATAAGGTTTTAAATAATTAACCAACTGCCTTAGGTTTCCCTAAGAAATATTCTCCACCCTTTCCACAGAATAGGATTCCTTCTGAACCAGCAAAAGCATTGTCAGTAGCATCACCATCTCCTCCATCTTGAACATCGCCTTTAATAATACCGAAGGTAGGTAGCTTATTTACTCTCAATTTAATTGCCTGGCCTATTCCTGGGAAAGGAAGTATCATATCCCAAACAGGTCCAAAGTAATCTTGAAGCCTGGTTACGAAATTAATACCAGTCATACTTTGAAATACTGATATATAATTCCCTGTTCCATCAACCTCTAGATGTACTCCAGAATTACCATTTAGGATTATTATATTACTATCATACCATTCCTGGTTATTGAAAGTAACCTTTGTCCATCTCAGTAATAACTGTGCCATATTATTGTTCTATAAAGTTTACAACTGTGTCACGGTCTCTTTTAAGAATAACCAAGAAGACCAGAGCTTCGTCTTTTGCTTGAGCTACCTGGGTATCACCATCGGGTTTATAAACTATCCCATTTATGATGAACCTATCTCCTGACCAATTAAATCTCCAGTACCCGTGTTCATCAAGGTACCCAAGCCTTTCTATATATGATTTAGAAATTAGTATCGAAAGGTTTTCATCATCCAGTTCCCCAGATACAGTTGCCTTATTGATTGGCCAATTCCTAAAAGAGTTATAATAACAAAGGGCTTCAATATGAATTTCATAATAAGAAGGTAAACTATCTTCGGCATGATCAAGGAATTGGTTTACCTTTTTTGCCCATATAATATCTTGCCTTCCTGCATCGAAATCTATAAACTCTGTGATGATACGTTTATATCTATCCCAGGTTTTATTGTTTAAGTATCTAGAGATTGGTTTAGTCATGATCTGGATTTCTTAACTAATTTGAATGAACCTCTATTCAAGGGGGCTGTAGGATTAGGACCTGCCAGTTGAGTAACAATTCTTCGATCTACTACTCTTGGTACTACAGGTGAATAGGGTTGTCTACAGAATGGTAAGAATATCTCTAACCTTTCAGCTAGAGTACAAATGTTTTTCCGAAGTTCATCGATTACTCCTCCTGGTTGCATTACATTTGAGAATGTTTTCCAAAGAGAACTAATACTATCAGATACTGAATCATAGAATTGAACCTCAGTAGGACCGGTAGTGATTTGTTTAACTCTATCCCCTCTAGCTCCACCATCTTCAGAATCATTACCACCAGGCTTAGTGATTTCACTAAGTGATTCTCCGGTGTTGGTTAAAAGTTTAAGTAATTGGACTTGAAGATAATCGAATACCGCTAATTCCATAATCAGCTGATTTTCTAGTGCCTCATACCATAACTCGTCTTTATATTTATCTGGTGGAATTAAATGTGTTACTAGGGGACCAATATACAATTGCCATTTTTGAATGAAAAGAGCTTTCTCTTCTTGAGTTAGTTCTTCAGCGATTTCTTTTGGAAGGTAATTGTCAATGAGATTATAGATACTATCAGGAAGAGTAGTATGGGCATAATCACAAATGACAATTGTTTTTTGAACAGTTTCATTCAAACCACTGGAATTTGAAACAGTCAGGGTAACAGTATAAAAACCTGATTCCTCATAAGAATAGGATTCATGCCTTTTACCATTGAAAACCTCTCCCTTATCATCACCAAAGTCCCAATCAAGTATGGCCTTAACTGGGACTTTGGATATTACTCGGAATGAAGCTTCTAGACCTGACGTAGTGTAAACGAAGTCTAGTTTGCCCATACCTAATTGGATTTATCTGGTTTTATAATCGTATTATAGATAGCTTTAATGATATCATAGAATCCGCAAGCACTTAATCCAGCAGCTAAGCCGTATAATAGAGCTACCCACCATTCCATGCTAATTAATATAGGTGATACCTGTAATACCCAGCATACCATGCAAACTATAATACCGACGGCAACTGATATACCGATCTTTGCCAGTTTGTTTTCCTTAATAGCTGGGATTACCTTTAAGATCTGAGTAGCAATCATAGATACTAAAGCTACTATTCCAGTGAATGAGCCAACATCTATAACTACTTCGGAAGCTGGAGCAATTCCAATATCCTCAGCAGCTAATGCAGGTATGGCTAAGGTTAACAAAGCCATAAACATAAAAATAAACTTCTTCATAACTCTTATATTTTAAATTAGTGATTACTCTTCTTCTTTGTGACTCTCAGAATCCTCAATGATTGCCTGGATCAGAGATTCAGCAGTATCGGTATCTTCGATCTCGAAGCCGTATTTCTTTGCAATTAGCTTTACTTCCTCTAAGGAATAGCCCTTAGCGATCTTTTCTACCGTCATACCTTTGGCAATCTGAGCTTGGAGTTTCTTTGCCAACTTTTCGATCTGATCATCAGTATACTTAGAATGTTGAGTATTTTTGTCTACTACCATAATAAGATGACCAGAAGCCAAAGCCAATTGAATCTTCTTAGAATTAAACTGACGAGAACTTAATTCTTTAACTTCTCCTCTTGCAATTGTGATGCCTGTAGATTGATCATGAAAGCTATAAGCTCTTGAACCCACAGTTACTGTAAATAATTTAGCCATTGTTGTAAAATTTGGGTGTTATAAAAAGTTAGGGTAGCCCATAAAGACTACCCCTAAAAACAAAAACTTGGAAATGAAGAAAACCGGTATTACTCAAGGTTTACCAAGAGATAAGGATCCACATTCATGAAATCGGGGAATCCGAATTCAGTGAACTTCTTATCTGCAGCCAGCAAGAGAGCAGCATCTTGATACATCTTAGAGAAGCCAGTAGTCAAGCTTGCATATACTGCTTCAGTTTGGTTAGAAACGATTCTTTCTGATTCCAACATCAACTGACGAGCTGTAAGCTTAATCAGGGCAGCAGAAGTATCAATCAGCAATAACTGCTGGTTAGGTGTTCCCGGGTGGATGTAGAAGTTAGCACTACTGGGAACCGGAGACTTCACATTCAAAGTAGCCTGAGTTGTACCAGAGTGACGATCTTTGAATTCCGGCAAGTTCAGCAATTCGATTGCCTGGTCTTCACCACCAATCATAGTTTGGAAGTTACGGCCCATACGAGCAGCACGAACCCAAATATGAAGCAAGTCTTTGTAAGTAATTCCTTGGGCAGTTTCATATACACCGATAATCGGAGCAGATTCTGAACCATCTGGTTTGTTACCGTTAATTACTACGTCCATTGCCAAGGTATCCATAGCATAGCCCAACTGGATACCAAAATCACGGAGATAAATGCCCAAAACATCGATAGAAACGTAGTTCTTAACTTCATCGGTCATCTTAAAGCCCTTACCGATCTTGAACAAAGATACTGACTTCTGTCCGAAGCTTACTTCTCCCAAAGGAATAGTTTCAGCTTCGTTTACCTTTGCAGGTGCAGCATCTGACATGTTGATCATCGGCATGATAGCAGACAGACCGTTAATTGATTGGTCAGAAGCAATGATCTCAGGATAGAAAGGTGCTTGGCGCATACCCAGAGTAATTGCCTGACGAATGATTTCCGGAACAATCCAACGAATATTCTGCTGAGGCATAGTGAAGATGTTCTCCATTGTATCAACATGAGGATTGATACCGATCTTTTCGAAGAGTTCATCTTGGGAAATACCCCATTTACCCTCTGCTACTTCTCCGAGGGTAATTTCGATTGGCTTTCTGTTGTTACTACCAGAACGGTAAGAATCCATCAGAGATACCATTGAAGGCAATTCATTAATGAAATCCTTCTGTGTCAGTTTTGATAAATCTTGTTTTTCCATATCTTTGCTTTGAATTTAGCGGATGAGTACTTGGATAAGTTCATTTGCTTCATCTGCCGGAGTAATAGCGATGAAGTGAGTCTCTGCATCGGCATGGTCTGCCTTTACGAAGCGAGAATTGAGAAGTTCTCCGGAAGGTTTAACATAGCCACATTTAACTTCGGTATTTGATACCCAGTTGCAAAGGGCATATCCTTCTACCATTACTGTTACCTCAACGGGGAAATTTCTTTGACCCTGATAAGCCGGGTTAACGTTGTCTGTTACTGCAATGCCCAAGAATACTTCTCCATCGGCATATACTTTGATTTGGCCTTCTTCAGTAAGTGATACAGGAACTCCCTGTACAATTATTTCTCCCTGCTTTACTGTGAAAGCTTGGTGAAGCTTATGTGATTCGGATTTGTAGATTACAGTCTTCGGAGTCTTAGAACCAAAGAGAGTCATCGGCTGGTCCATGTTTACAATGTTAGTCTTTTCCATAACCTTTATTTTTTATGTGATAACTTTTGTTTGTACAGACTCTCGAAAACTTGGTCTGTAGAATTTTCCTTATTAGAAGCAGTATCTTCTTGGTGTTTACCCTCTTCACCTTCAGAAACTGAAGAAGCACGGTTAACATCATGTGAACCACATTTTGAGCAAACCATCGGGAACTTCTCTTCCAATCTTGCCTGGTAGTCTTTGGTAAGTGACACCAAAGTATTGATACCAGTAGTTTCAGAATTGAGCATAGTTACGATAGTTTCATCTACCTTATCACCCATTAACTTTCTGTAGGTTTCTACGGCAGTTTCTCGGAGAGAAGCGATATGATTCTTCCCTACAGTTGCCATTTCCGTCAGATTTGCCACTTCTGTATTTAATTTATTGATCTGCTCAGTGAGAGAAGTTTTCTCTGTATTGAGACTATCAACAGAAGCTTGCAAAGTGTTTTTGGATGATACCAAGTTCTGGATACAGGCAATCACATTCTCCTGATCCATCTCTTTACCTTCTTCAAGGGTAAGCATATTATCCCCAAAAAGGCTTTCAAGAAATTCTCTTAATTCTTTGTTCATACCATTATTTTTATTGTTTTGGTTTTCTTGGTTATCATTAAAAGAACTCTGAGTATCGTTATTTTCCTGAAACATACTCATGTCTGATTTGTAATCGGTAAAGAAATATTTCTTCGATTTATCATCCCGATATTCTTCATAGGATGCCCAAGTTCTTTTAGCAAAAGTTGAGTTAATGATTTTACCATCGGACCCAATTTTCTGAGCAAATGAATCAGCTCCATGTGAAACTAGAGAGGTTTCCAAATAACGAACTACTTCAGTAACTATTCTACGTACCATAACTCCCTTAGAATCATAAGTACCAAGTTTCTGATAAAATTCGTTATCCTCCATTTGAGGATGAGACTTATCCCACTTGAATTGTACCGTAACAGAATTACTGTGAATTGAGGGTGGTTCCATGAGGATCCCTCTAGCGATTCTTGGATTTGCCTTACCATCGATCTTCAGGATACCATTGATACCCGCCGGTATAGTAAAGCTACCCTCCTTATATGCTTCTTGCCACATTACTTGTGATACAGCACCAATAGCATTACCTATATTGGTTTCATGATCACAATTAATGGTTTGCCCAAGCAACATCTTCATAGAAGCTTTTAGTACTCCATTCTGACCGAAGTCTGTAGGATTCCAATTTTTCGATACGATAGTTTCTGAAAGCAATCGGAACATCGGTTCGATAAATTCTTCATCCTTTGGAGTTAATTCCGATTTATCAAGGTTAGGGTAATAAGTATTATAATCTATATCACCTCCCCAAAATCCAAATTGAGCAATGGAATCCGGTGTAGGAGTTTTCCATTTGTAATAATTCTCGGAGAAAGCCTGGGCTCCCACTGCCTCTGGTATATACCCAGCCATAATGGTATGGCCTTGACCTATCACCATAGAATCAAGATGCTCTTTGTTTTTCTTTGTAAATTTACTCATCTTGCTTTAGTATTTTGGTCTCCTCGAGAAGGAGCCGGGTTAGTTTTATCTCTTGATCTACGAGCAGATTGGTTTTTGTCAGCCTGCCTTTGTTTCTTTTTAGTACCCTCTTGGGGATCAATATTACCATCCTGATATTCTAAAGGAACTCTTGGTTCTTTTTCATCTGGTGAATCATAACCCATTGCCCAAGCATATTGATCTTGGCTAATGATACCTGCCTTATATAATAAGTCAAGGTTCTGTATCTTATATTGGAGACCCTGTTGGATTTTAACTTCATCAGAAACGGTAGAAGTTCCCCAATCAATCTTTATTCCCTTATTATTAAAACCTGCCAGACGCAGTTCTAGAGAATAAATTCTATCCAATACATAAGCTACAATCATTTGGATATTCTTTAACTGGCTAATCATCTTAGATAACATTATGCCAGTTGCACCTTCACCAGTAGTAGATGATACCCCAATTATAGAACCATTAACTCCTAAACCATTAGCTACTGATTGTTGGTTCATATTCCAAGGCTTCTCTATATTACCCAATTCCTTGGTAGTAGAGTTAAGCTTGAATTCATGATCATCAATGTAACCAGTAACTATTCCATCCTTTAACCCCTCTCGAAGATTCTTCTTAAGGTTTACAAGGATTCGATTTAATCGGTTTTCATAAGCTGATGAAGATTCACTTGCCATCTGATCAGGTTTTGCCATCTTAGCTTCAAGGAAACCAATCATACCGGCAACTTCCATGATATGCTTGAAATTAATCTTCATATCATGTTGAGTTTTTAATGAATCAAGAGAAGTCATAAAGGGGGGAATCCCATAAGGCTCATCTGTATCATTAAACATACCAGAATAAATATAGGTTTCTGTATTTAGCTTTATGTAGTCTTCTCTCCGATTATTGGTAAAAGCTACGTTCTTTTGGTAAGGTTGGTAAACTCCATTGTTTTCCCTTTTGAATACTATATTCTCAGGTCTTAGGAATAGGATAGTTGCTAATCCTTCTAGTTTATCATCGGGAACACATTCAATAGAAATAGCTCCACTAACTAAGAGTTGAACTATCATTTTGTTTACTAACCCATCAATCCCAGCAGAATACGTTGACCATTTTTTGGTAGCATTCTTTAGATGTTCCCTCATCTTACTTGCTTCCTCATCCGTATTATTAGGGAATGTAATTAAGTGACCAGTATTAGACAACTTAAACATATCCTGAAGAGCTATGCCAACATCCGGATTTACCTTATATAAATCTCGAATGAAAGGTATTATCTCTGTACGGAAAGAAGGACTTACCATATAAGTAAGTCCTTTTAAGGAAGAAATAAAATTAGAATCTTCTGGAACCGATACCCTACCTGGAGATACTGAAGGAACATTGTTAGGTTTTTTATTACCCTCAGCCTGTGGCATAGTGGGAGGATCTTTCTTCCCAAATGGCCATTTGAAACTAATCTTTTTCATTTTGGTTGTACAATTATGTTAGTCTTTCCTTTTCGTATATGATTGCATATTGCTTTTCCGAAAATAGAGTCATCAGAATAGACATCACCTTCAAGGTCTATATCTACTGCTGAATTGTTTGCCCTATGCTTACCCATTGCTACTGGTCTACCTAAACCATCATAGATAAAAGTATAAGCTTCTTGAACGAAAAATGGATCTTTTATTATAACGTCTTCTTCTCGAATATCTTGTTCAAGATTCTCGATGATTACTGAACGATTCTTTTGAGTAGTTAACCATCCTGGAGATTTATCTACCTCTGGTCTACTCTTACCCTTTTTCTTCAGCATCTTTTGATAGTAATACAATTTGGGATAGCCCTCATCTTGAAGCTTGGTAGTTACAGCCATACCAACATCATTGGATTCTGGAGCAATAGTTGCCCAATTATACAATTGGCCAGTATCTCCCAGAAGTTTAGCATACTTATCTAAAGGTATTCTACCTTTAAATACTGCTTGTTCTTCTCCTTGCTTATCCATACAAGTAAAAGCTGAGTAGTCAGAAGCTCTACCAGTTGAAACGTCTGCCCCGATAAAATATTCTTTATCTGATTGAGGTTCAAGATATTGCCTATACTGACCATTAAACCTTTTCTTAATAACTGGGTAATCACTAAGGCAGTCTTCGATAGCCTTTATATCAGCTAAATCGAAGACTGTATTTCCTGATGATAAGAAGTCACCGTCTATTTCTTGAGCAGTTCTCTTTGGGCCAAGAGCAGAAGCCATTTGCTTATACCAGTTTCCATCTCGTTCTGGGTGCATTTGCCAATATAACCGGATTGGGTTAAATGGATTACCTCCTGCAATGGCATCTACCCAAGTAGAATGGTAAAAGTTCCCTACGCCATAAGGAGTATTTTTATTTAAAAAATTAAATTCTTTTTTATTACCTTTTTTATAGTTGTAGGTAATGTAACTATGGTGATCTTCTACCGTGATATCATATATGGTTGCTTTAAACTTCTTTACTAGAGTAAGTTTAGATAATTCTACCTGTTCTCCCCTTCTACCAGAAAGAATTTTACTTATATAAGACCTAGCACTTTTCAAAGACATAGAATTAAATACCTCATGATTCTTTATGAAAGTAGTTATTCCGTCTCTTTCTATTTCGCCCGAATCTATACCTCTCTTTACTGTAGCTAAAGAATCTATATCTGTAAACCCCTTACCTATCTTAATACCAAGTTTTAAGCCATAAGAATAAAGTGAAGCTCTTCTAGTATTCTCTTTACGAGAAATAACTCTTAAATTAGTAGACCAATTATGAGTTGGTATACAATCGATGTGGTCTATAACTTCATCTTTGCTAAGCTTAGTTTGAGTAGTAAAATGGGTTAATACCAGTTCAGCCATAGTAATTTTTTTAGATTTACCATCCTTATGAAGAGTTACTCTAATGTAACCAGTTTTATTAGTACGTAAGCTTTTAAGGTACCACTTACCAGCTCTAAGGAATTTTAATTGTCCTCGATTAGATACCTGATAGTTATCATACCCTTTTACTTTTACCCATTCTTCTTTATCTGGCCATTTAATTGAGGGTGGAGTTTCTATCTCTGAAATACCAGTTTTGTATAATATTATCTCTTCACCTTTCTCTATTATATCTTTCACGGTCATAAAACCATTTAGAGTATACAATTTGTGATTAGGTGTACATTTTATAGTATTACCATATTTGGTTTTAACTTTCCAAGTTTCTAATCTACCTTTGTTTACTGAAGCTACTATTCTTTTCCATTCGCCCTTATGGGTAAGTACTCTTAAATTACTTACTAAGGATAAATCTACTGCTCCGAATTTCTTAGGGCAAATATCTTTAATCCTAAGCAAACCTTTATCTGTAATTATCTTAGTATTACCAGTAACACAAGAGTTTACGATAGCCGATCCACCAGTATTATGATTAATGTATCCATTGGTAGTAATATAACTATGATTATCCTCAACATGAACATCATATATGGTAGATTCTTTTTCTTCTATCAAGGTCAGTTTAGATAAATAAACTGGGGTTCTATTCAAAATATTGTTTAAAGTTCTTCTAGAAATATCTAAACCATACTTTGATTTTAGAATACCAGATAGATAAGCATAGGATTTATCCTTATATTCTTCTCTTAAAGCCAATATTAAACCATGGGTTACTGGGTTAATCTTACCAATAATGTTTGATAAGGTAGCTCCAATAGAAAAATCCCTACCCCTTTTTATATTCTCAGAATTAGTTATTATCTGTAGATTAGTTACATAGTTGTGTTCTTTATTACAATCTATGTGATCTACAAAATAACCTTCTGGAATTGGTCCTATAAAAGCTTGGGCTACTAATCTAGACACTTTTTTAGTATAGGTTTTACCATCTTTGGTTAACCCAACATCATAATAGAATCTTTTATTTATATGCTGTTTTACTTCTTCGAATCCACCCTTAGAATTTTTCCTTAATACTCTACCTAAGTTAGTTACAAAAAATCTTGGAAAACCCATAATGGGTTTTATCTTCTCTAATTTAGGTGGGTTGGTAACAAGAGGATTTATTAACTTCTCTATGCCTAAATCAATTTGAATAATATCAAGATTCTCTGATAGAATCTCTGAAGCTTTTTTCCAACCATGAATAGTAAGGAATCTATGTTTTGGAGTACATTCAATTTCTACGCCTTTAGAATCCCTTAATAATAGGGTTTTTAATTTACCCTTATTTTGAGACCATAAGATTCTCTTCCATTCTCCAGTATGTGTAAGAGTATACAGATTCGAATCATATAAATCTTTTACACCTTTCTTTTTAGGACCTATCTCATCCATACGGATAGTTCCTATCTCTGATCCATATTTATTTTTGGTTCTGGGTAATTTTATAGATTTTTTGTAAAAGATTTTGTAACTCCCTGATAAACAGGATAAAGTCGGGAAGGCCGCGGCCCAGATTTGAGCTGCCCATCTTACAATAGCAGCCTCATCAATAACCAGAAGAGAAAGGGATTCTGAACGTCCGGCTTCTGAAGATGTAGGAATAGATTCTATGAAAGATCCATTATCGAATTCTATCATGGAAGCAGATCCAAATTCTCCAGCCCTACCATTTATGATTGGAGTTTGAAGATACCATGGGAGATTCTTATACATGAACTTAATCTTCTTGAGTACCTTTTTAGCTGTAGTATCCTTAATGGAGATAATGTTTATCTTCTTATTCGGATGGTACATCGCTAACCAAAGGCAGTACATAGAAATAAGTTCTGTAATACCAGCCTGACGAAACTTTAGTAAAATGTTGAATCTCTCTTTTATGAACTGGTATAGTACCGATTTCTGGTAAGGATATAGTTCGAATCTTACCTTTCCTTTTACTGGGTGTATCACATAACAAAAGAGACTAAAGAAAAATACGTCATTAGAAACTTTAGCCAGTATCTCTAATTCCTCTCTTGTAAGGTTTGTATTTTCTGTTATAATCTTTTTTGCCATATCAAAATTTATATTGAACTGAAAACTCTAAATCAGTACCTATTCCCGATTGGAATTTCGGGTAGTAGAAAGCATTGATTCCGAGTTTGTAATTAAATCGGTTAGTCTTGAACTTGATTCCAGTACCCATGTCTAACAAGTTGTTGAAAGGTCTGTATTTACCATAGATGTAAGGATTAAGTGAAAATCTCTTTATCCTTTTCTGAGTTAATTGACCTTCATACCAGTTATAACTGTACTTATTCAGATCGATTTGGAATAATCTAGTTGAGTAAGTATTAGTTTCCTTATTGAGTAGACTTAAGTTCAATTGATTCCTCTTTAAAACCAATTGAACCAGAGAATCTTGTTTACTGATTAGAGGCTGTCTTATGGGATTATCAGGAAGAGAGTCTGACTGCTTCTTACCGTAAACTAAGATTCTATCTGGTTCTTTTTTCTCTGAAAACTTTTTTTCAGGTTTAAAGGGTTTCTTGATGTAAACTGTATCTGGGATTTCATTGACCGCTTGTTCCAGAGAATTAACCTCTCGAGAAAGTTTGTAATTCCTGAAGCAAAGGTAAATAGTAAATCCTATTAGTATTAACGTAACGATATTTTTGGCTTTCTTCATAAACTAATATAATCTTAATAAACCCAGTACAAAAGAAGAAAAAAAACCTCCTAAAAAAAAAGAAGAATAATAAAGAATACAAGATAATATATTTCCAATCAATGGTTGTATACAACCATTGATTACATTGGTTGATGGAATCAACCAATGTAGGTAGGAATGAATAATGATTATTATTGATACCTACCTATTGAGGTTAATTGTATAGAAGGTTTTTAAGAAGGAATCCCTGAAAGGGAGGAAATTTTTCCCTTCTAGTACTTTCTGACACTTTTAAAGTCTTTTAACATTTAATCAAATCATCAACTTATCTTAGTTCTCTTAGTCTTTAAGCTCCTAGCATGCTTTCTAGTAATATTTTCTCCTAATATTAGGACCTTACTCGGTTTCTTTTCAACCAACTTTGGTGAAATAGCTTCATACCAACCCTCTATTTGAGAGGCGCAAGCATCTAGTAAATTTAAATATTCCATCTTCTTCGCTTCGAATGATTTTAACATTTTAGGCAATAAAAATCGGCTTTTTGAAGCCGATTTTAAATTTGGGTTCAAACTCCAGTAGTAAGAAGCTAAAGCACTACTAAGTTTAGATTCTTCAGCTAGTACTTCTGATTCTAACTTCATTAATTTATATATTAATTTCACTTTAGAACCAGGTAGGTTTTTAATAAAATCCTCAGGTAATCTTGGTAAAGTTTTCATATTATATTTATGGTATTAAGTTAGTTATATATATGTATAATCCAATAGTCTACTTATCGGAGGCATTTCTAATGCACCTTTTAAACCAAATCCCAATTTCTCCAACTGCCCCTTTGGCAATTGTATACCTTGCCTTGTTAAGCCAGTAAAGATAATTGCCTTCATCCATGAAAATCTTGTAGGGTTTAGGAAATCCCATGATTGCCTTGAAATCCAAAATCCCAAGAGGATAACCATCGGGTCGGAATTGTCTATCGGCAGGTCTCAGTGTTAAGGGAGATTTATCTTCTTCCAATCTGTATACTCCTGGGAGGGTACTCATCTTTGCTGTTTTGATTGGCCATTTCTTTTCAGCATGGAATGCTCCTACCCAAAGTCTATGTATTTTCTTTACTGTAAGATTTTTCTTTTCGGGAAGTTTTCGATAGTCATACATTGCCAGGGTTTTATCCAAGGGTATGTTATAATTTAATGGATTCTGGTAATCGTTAAGTAGATTTCTAGTAATTGTTGGGTTTTTTACTTGAAATACTTCATTGAAAGCATTCAAATATTTCTTACCGGTTTTTCTATGTACTCCGATGATAAGTAATCTCTTCCTTGATAACTGTGAGTTTCCATAATCAGAAACTGACCTTTCGTGAAAAATAAGTTTATAATCTTCGAAAGTTTTTTGAAGGTATTCTTTTGGTAGTAGAGATAGCAAACGAGGTAGATTTTCTATAAGGAATATCTTAGGCTTATAATGTAAGATTGATCGAATCGCTAGATTCAAGGATTTATTCTCTTGTGGATTGCCCAATTCTTTTACTTTTGAAAGCCTCATAATGGAGGATGCTCCACAATCTGGACTTGAAAGTATGATGTCTGGCTTACAATTTGGGAAAATTGCCTCTTTATAATAAGGTATATCCCCAAAGTTTAATTTCCACTGTTCTAGACCCTTAGTATAAAATACTCCTCTAATTTCTATATTAGCTATCAAATTCTTTCTAAAAGGGAACAAAAGGATGCCTGCACCCGCAGACACCCCTAATACTTTTAATTTTTTCATTTCTTGTAGCTTCTCAGTTTTATGTAAGACATCCATGAAAAGGGTAATCTTTCTTTGAGATAATCCCATTTGGTATCATTCGAATGAGCTTCTTCTTCAAAGCTTACATCATGATATCGATCATTCTGTTTATCCCAACCAGCAAAAGCTAAGATAATCAGATATTCGATTCCATACCATAGGTAGAAGAATCCAAAAGCAATTATAGGAATAATCCACCAGGGAGCCCCCAAACCAGTTACTATGATACCAATAATCAACCCTAGAATAAAGCATTCTATCTGTTGTACCTGATGAATACACTCATGATTTATATTATCCCATTCATATACTTCTTCGTCATACTTGAAGAGAGAATTGAAAAATAAGGTTATTGCTGTGTAGTTCTTGGCTAGAATCAACTTTGCTAACCCATTATTGAAGTGACATCTTTTCATAACTTATTTTTGAAGTTTTCGTAAGCATTTCTTAATTTCTGGTCGTAAGCATTCTGGGCATACCCGGGACCATTATATTTCTTGGCAAAACCTGCCCAGTCTTTTTCCTTGAGTTCTTTCAAACAACCCGAGTTATTCATGAAATAATACATCAATTCCAATTGTTTTTCGTGAGATTCTGACATCTTATGAACGAAATCAAAGACATCTTTACATCCACAAAGGTTGTGATTGAATCCCATGATCTGGAACATTCCCCAACTTGTGGCTTTTAAAGCACATTCTTCATCAATTTCCTTAGCTAATTCGAGCCTTTTGTACTCTCCTAAGCCCCCAAAATACTTCGATTTATCCCATTTTGGATAAAATACCGTAGAAAATCTCTTACAAAGATAATCTAAGTCTCTATCTGGGAATTTTTTGTGAAATTCCTTGTACATAATGTGTCCTTCAAAAAGAATTTGAGGTCTACCGTCAGCTAAAAATCCATCTCTACCAGCTGCTTCTACTAATTGTACTGCCTTTAAGAGAGCTGGTTCTATACCCAATCGGTTAGCCAGATCTTTAATCATCTCATTCGTTAATTTATCTTTCATAACTTTAGTGTTTTAAGTTCAATAAACATTGAACAGTATTGCTCATATCCCTATTTTCTAAGTTCTTTGTGTTCTATTATTCCATATAACTTATAAATAATGCAATATGAATAGGATGAATCGATGCCGTATATGTGGCAAACTCATTAATTTAGAGGATTTTGATATAAATCGAGAGATCCCTAAACTTATGAAAGCTCAGGATGTTTGTTATAGCTGTGCTTTTTGGTTTAATCGTTTGGAATACGATAAAAAACTTGAGAATGAGAAGAAAATTGCAGTGATTACTCCAGATTATTCTCATTGGATAACTCGAGTACCCGGAGATATTTTAATGGTTCCTTCGGCTTTCGGAGGAATTTACCAAACTAAACTTCAACCAATCAACACTTTAGGGGTTATAGATCGGAATAAGAAGGATCTATACATTATCAGATACAATAACATCACTCACCAAGGCACTATACCGGAGCATCTAAGAAAACTTTTTAAAGTAAACGGAGTATTCCTATCTCCACAGGAATACAAAATGCTAGAAGATTACCAAGGCAATGCCTATGAATTTATTAAAAATAAAATAGATAATTTTCAATAATCAAATAAATTTAGTATATTTGCATAAACAATTAATCAAACGAATTATGAAAGAAAAATTAAAAGAGGGAACAAAGGTAATCTACTCAAATTCAGAGAATCCTACCTTGATGGAAGAAGTAGAAGTAGTTTCGGTAGATAAAAAAGAAGGAGTTGCTGCTCTGAGTAATAAAGTAAAGGTAACTCGATTGCCTAATTTGGATGGAGTTTATAAAAGAGTAGGCAATAATCTTCAGGGATTTGCCTTACCAATGAATCCTGAAAATGAGGAAAGGTTTAAAAGGTTCAAGGCATATTTCTCTATCAAAAGATTCATAGAGAAATTATCCTCTTATGGAGAAGATATTAAGGGATGGGAAATCTCTAAATTAGAGAAAGTTCAAGGCAAATTATCCAAGGTAATCAACTTAATCGAAGAAAAATAATGTGGGTGATTCTTTACACAGTATATGTGGTTTGTTTTCTGCCAGCAGTAATTCTAACTAAACTCTGTAAGAGATACTTAGGTTTAAATGAATTCATTACTTTCATCGGTATCTGGTTAGTTTTGCCTTTGTTCCCAATATATTGTTTAATCCGATACTTAAAACATTTGAGATTATGAGACATTATTTCGATTCAAACAACAACTATAGAGGTTGGTCTGCCAGTACTCAAGAACTTATACAGTACGTACTGTTCTTGATCCTATTCCCAGTTATAATTATATTTGGGGTATTATTTTTTCCTTTAATTTATCTGGGTTGTTACTTTAATCAGGGCAAATTCTGGGAGAAGAATAAAATAGGCCTTACATTTGCCTTAGCATTCTGGGTAATTGCATTATTCGTAATTTAAAAGAGAAGCTAGAGGGGATTACCCAGGTATTTGGTCACATGAAAGAAACCTTTAGAGAAGAAAAAGAAGAAATACTATAATAGAATGTTTCATTCATAAGAAAGATAGATTGATCCGTTAAAGATCCTGGACCCTTAGAGAAGGTAATCCAGGATCTTTTTTTAGTTAAAAACTATCTGATATAGAGTCCTATAATCAGAGGCGTCATTCTTATTAGTCAATCTTAAAGATACCTCATCTACTATACCAGTACCATTACTTAAGAATATCTCTCCTTCGTAATTTTTAAGACCTAATCCACTAATTGGCTGTTTAAATGTGAGATATCTAGATTCACTGGGTGTTTTTAATTCAAGTTCATAATTCTCTAACAGATCTTCTCTAAAAGTACACATCAGAAAGTATTTGATATCTGAACTGAAGTCATAATTGCCACTCATCTTAATTTTACAATAATAAATGGGATAGTTAGAACCATCATCATTAGTACCTACATTTACAAAATTAAAATATGGTATAAAAGTTAGAGTACCCACATTCTTTGGATAACCCGAAAATTTTATCAGTGAAGCAGTGTAGAAAGGCATACTATTTTGTAAAATTCTAACCTCTTGGGATTTATCTCCTGCAGTTCTTACTAATAAGTTAGTGGACCTATCCTTTGCAGAGGTATTAGGATCAGCCGTAATACTTACTGACGCATTCCCTTGCCCAGAATTTTGACTAACTGTAATAAATTCTTTTTTCATATCTTTAAGCTTTTAGTGTTATTTAAGGTATAAGAAGAGATCTTGAGATCTCCCTTTATAATCACCCTGTGTAATAGGAGAGAACTATTCTTATATGTAATTTATTAGATCATTTAGAGTATGGAAAAGAACTTTTTAAACATCACTCCAGAGAGTGGAAATGGAAATCAAGAAGTAGTTATTAATGTTAAGGAAAATATGTCTCTAGATGAAAGGTCTGAGAGCCTTAGAATCCGAACGAGTAATGGAGTAGAGAAGCAAGTGAGGATTACTCAGGATCCTGGTATGATCTTCTTCCCTACTATGAAAGTATCTGGCATCCAGGCAGGACAAGGTGAGAAGAAGTTTGCTCCCTTAGATCATTATCCTGTGATATCTCCCCAGAGTGATAAGAATTGGTTGGTAGATAGTATTAATATAAGGGACCTATTATCAAGCTTTACGAATGGTAGAGGGGTAATAGCTTTTCAATTAAGGATTCTTATGAGAAAAAGTTTCTGGGAGAATTATACTCCTGAGGTTAACCAGGGAGGTTCTTATACCTATTACCTTGAGGATAAGAGTGAAGAGTTATATTCTATTGATAAATTTTGGTACCTTAAAGATGACTGGATATATGTGGGATGTAATTGGAATATGGACTCTTCTGAAGGTTCTCATATTCCTTCTGCTACTTTAGATTATGATAACGGAGAAGGGGTATATAAACCGATATTCGAATGGATCTTTTCGGATGGTATAGATAATATATTACCTCAGTAGGGATTGGGAAGTTCTGGTATGCCCTTAATACGAGGAGGTAAAATCATGATATACTAAAAAGGGTGAAGAATCCTCAAGGTACTTCTTAATGCGTAGAGCAAAAATTTCCTGGTAGTTTTAGGGGCGAACGGTTACGTTAATTTTAACATTTTAAAAATAAAGATAAGGGACAATGTTTTTATTGTCCCTTTTTATTTTAGTCTTTAAAATACTCGTTTTCTTCGTTATTTAAACTTTCTTTTGTATCCTTATACATTTGCTTTATTAAAAGAGATAATGCAACAAATAAAGCTATATTTAATAATATCATAATGTTTTAGATTATAATAGGGAGTATTT
>ERZ1673748.287-NODE-287-length-80180-cov-13.287476_pt1 | contig 80180 bp, 91 predicted proteins | sample MGYA00580196_ERZ1673748 | MGnify/ENA primary metagenome ERZ1673748 (study PRJEB41218, sample SAMN15661796) | gut metagenome | host: Homo sapiens | place: Canada: London | collected 2015-08-20/2019-03-30 | study: EMG produced TPA metagenomics assembly of...
CGCAGCTCTCTCCCGAATTCACCGCCCGGCTGGTGGACCGCTGGCGCGAACTGGAAGAACAAGTACGCCAGCCGTTGACCGAAATAGAGATGATCGCTGCAATGGCTGCAAATGCAGTTCAGCAGCAAAAGCGGCTTCATGTTGTTGAGTCAAAGGTTAGCCAGGTTGCTGAAACCGTCGAGCAGATCAAGAAGGGCAACATGCCAGAAGGTTACATTGGCTATCGTCAGTTAGCGGCGAAATGTGGCCTGACTGAAGCCAAATGCCGTAACCTGGTCAACGCTTACCGGATTCCCACAGATACGCATGAGTTTTTGACGCCAGAGGGGGTATTGTCGCGTCGTACTATTGTGGCCTTATCTCCCTTCATGAATGCCTTTACCCTGATGATGTCGGAGGCTGAACACCGAGGAAAACGCTGGTATCACCCAAGGATGGGACAATTCCAGGTGATCGGTTGGGGAGGCGAGTGATGGACATCATGCAGGCGGTAAAAAAAATCAGGGAAGGACAGGCTGAAGTGTGCCGCCGTAAAGCATGGAGTGTTGGTATATGGATCTGGCCTGATAATTGCTCTACTACCGGATGGTTTTGTATTAATGGATGCCAGATCCGGGAAGTCGATTTATCGACGGCGGATGCAGTCGGTAATGATTGGATCGTAACTTGAAGTGTGATGCCCCGGCCTGGCCGGGGCTTTTTCATGCCTCATTAGTTGAGGTTGCTGCGTCGCCGACAGGTAACAGAGCTGTATTGCGTGGTTCGCCAGCAGGCCAGCGATAGCCAGACACTCTTGATGTTGGGAATGCGCGAATATTAACAGCATCCCCCTGGTTCCCACCCAAGACAAGCAGATCGCCATTGGCGCGGCGTCCGACAACAAAGCCTACATGCCCACCGCCTGCGCGAGTAAATACAACGATACATCCGTATGCCGGTGTATCTAATTTCTCGCCCCAATCCAGATAGGATTTTGCCGACTCAAATCTTGTTGAGCGGATGCCTACACGTTCCAGCATTGCACCGACAAATGCTGCGCACCACGGCGTTTCATCGTCTTTAATTCCACCGCGCTTAATATCCCGCCAGAACTGGACGATCTCAGGATTGTGTTTCGCTCCTTTTATTTCGGTGACTCCAATATTTTTACGGGCTTCAATAAGCCAGCGAGGTTCATTATTGATCATAATCATGCTCCGAATGAAAAAAGAGCAATAACTATGTTGAGAATGTGATTTCTATTACACCAAACATTATTAAACGGCATTCATCTTTAACTTTATTCAATGTATTATCTAACAGAAAAGTTAAACTGCGCTAAGTTAGTGATAACATTGGTTATTGTTAGCTTGCGTTATCTATTTGAGTAAAGAGATTGTCATGAAAAAAACAATATTAGCGGCTATTGTTTGTGCATTTGCATTATCAGGATGTGCGCCTATTCAAAAGCAAGTCGTAAAACGCCCTGCATTTCCCGTAGAAGAGTACCAGGCATTGCCGAAAGAAGGCACTGGCAAGGTTAAGGGGGAGTTATTTGGTATGACGCGTGGCGGCGATGTGAAGATTGGGGCTGGCTCTAAAATTACTCTCCGCCCATATACGACGTATATCAAAAACACCCCACAAATTAATTACAATACGCAGATCTTGGAAACAATCGATGGCCGGGCTGTGGAATATGACAAAACTGTCCTGACAGATGCTCAAGGCAAATTTGAATTTGAAAACGTACCACCAGGCCAATATGAGGTGTTTGGTTCGTTCAGTTGGTATGCAGGTAATTATCCGCAAGTTATTATTCTGGATGAAATCATCACCGTTAAGAACGGGGATGTTATCCAGGTACAACCATGATCCCTTTTGAGTAAGAACCTTCGGGGTGTGATTCTGCGAAATTAACACACTCCATACCCTCTCAAACCGTACCGCTTAAGGCGGATTTAACGGTTTTGAGGGGGCTTCCTTTGGACAAAATAATTGATTCAATTAGCCAGGCCACCAGCATTGGGGCGCTGATTGAAATTGTTAGTCGGTTGCATAAACCGCGAGCTGTAGTGACCTTTGGCGTTAAGAAAGTCGATGGCGTCAGTATTCAGAAAACACGCCGGGCAGCAAACAACGCCGCAGTAAATCTTCTTAATTCCCTTCCGCCCGGCTTCGATGGGGCGAAATTAACTGACGAACAGCGTCAGATTCTTGCCGGTTATACCGGTGAAGGCGGCCTGACAGATGGTGAGGGCAGCCAATACGAATACTATACGCCACAGTTTATGGCAGAAGGTATATGGGATCTCTTCGGCGACTACGGTATTGATAGCGGTCACGTACTGGAACCGTCAGCAGGCACAGGTATTTTCCAGGAGACAAAACGGCAGGGCATGATAATGACCAGCGCTGAACTGTCTCCGATCTCCGGTCGAATAAACCAGCTTTTGCACCCGGAAGATGATGTGAATATCGGGGCGTTTGAGGCGCTGGCGGCGAAAGATGCAATGTATGACCACGCAGTTGGTAACGTACCGTTTGGCGAAGGGCGTTCCGGCGTCGCCGGGCTTGATCCGGCATATGCAAACGAGAAGAACGTTGGCAATTATTTTGTGCTGCGCACGATCGACAAGGTTAAGCCTGGTGGACTAATTGTATTGGTGGTGCCGAATGGCATGACCGATGGTACGAAATACAAAAAATTGCGCGATAAAGTCAGCCGTAAAGCGGAATTTTTGGGCGCGCATCGTATGCCTTCTGGTACGTTCAGCGAATCCGGTACAGATACCGTGGTGGACGTATGGGTATTGCGTAAACACCCGGAAACCTTCCTGGAGATGATCCCCGACACGGATGATGCAACGCTCAAATCGGCAAACGTCCTTTGGGATACCTTCCTCAAAGGGAAATGGTTTACAACCGAAGGGAAGCGATTTGTTTACGGCGACATGGAACGCACCAGCTTCCGCAATACCCTGGTGGTGAAAAAGGACGGTCGTGTATCCAATGAGTCGATGAAAACCGCGTTATCACGCCGCTTTGAAAGCCGTATTAATTGGGATTTGCTCGGAGTAACTACCCAGGCATGGCAGGGCGCAAAAGTAGGGGATAAGCGTCTTGTAGGCGGTATCTGGCATGAGTTTGATGGCCTGAAATGGGTTAAGGACACGACAACCAAATCCTCCGCGCTTGATGTAAGTCGATATGGTGTTTCGACGTTTGGCGATCTGCAGATCGCGTTCCAGTCAACAAACGGGATTCTGGCTTTGTCATGGGACCAGATATCGGCGATCGCGTCCGACTATCCATCGGTTGTCAGTGATGAAGTGGCAGCAATGATTCGCTTTGCTGGCAAACAGCGAGAAAAAGACAGGGAGCGCGTTATGCGCGGTGCGTTGATAGGGCAGTTGATCAACAAGGCACTTGATTTGCGTAACCTGGGGGTGAACGTTGATGACAAACTGGCAGATGCATCCCGTCTGGCGGCAGCAGAAGTTGCGAAGTATGGACCACCGCACGCGATTAAGCTGAATGGGCTTGCAGAAGCTGGAGCTAAAAACTGGATGACGTTCACTGGCAACGTGAAACAGGATGGTTCCACTTCTGACCTTCTGGCAGGGCGACTTGATGTAACGGATGGTGCTGCCGGTATTGACTTTACACGTCCGGAACAAGTGATAGCACATCTTTTCAGTGATGTAGCCCTTAATCCTATAACGCTGGGCGACTTTCGTGAGGCGTTTGCTGGTGAACTGCCAGAGGACGACGACGCGGCCCTTGAATACCTGGCGAAATTTGATGATATCGCTATTGATGGGTATGGCTGCCTGCTGCCGATGGACCGCGCCACCAGCGGCGATATTGCAACCAAAACAGCATTGCTGATGGGCTGGCGTGATGCGTCAACAGGTGAGCAGAAATCGAACTTTGAGCGTCAGTTGGCGAAAATCGAAGAGAAACGCATTTTCACGCCACTAAATAAAGTCACCGTTAATCTGAACGCCCGCTGGCTGGATCGCCGCTTGATAAAAGAGTTCCTGGCAGAGCAGGGCTATGACGAGTTTAAGTACACTGAACCTGATCTGAAGGTCGTCGATGGCATTCTGGTATCTCCGGACGATTACGAAGGTAAGGACGGGGTATTTACCGGCTATCAACTACGAACCGTAAACGGCAAAAACGGGAATGAGTTCAAGAAGGCCAACAATAAAGACGGCTTCCTGAACCAGTTAGAAAACTACCTGAACGGTGTTAAACCGCGTGGGCAGAACGCTAACGAGTACCTGGATAAAATTGCTCAACTGGAAGTTAGTTTTAACGACTGGTTACGCACCCACCCGCAGGCGGATCAGATAGCCCGCGAGTATAACGACGCATTCAATGGCTTCATTCCGTTCACGCACTCTAACGCACCGCTTGGCCTGGAAGGGATTAGTGGAAAGCGCATTCCTCTGACTTATCAGAATGAAGAAGTTCGGCGCTTGTCAGAAGATGGGCGCGGCATCATGGGATTTGGTACCGGGCTGGGTAAAACCACGACCGCGCTTGCGCTTGAGGCGTATAACTTCGAAACAGGCCGCACTAAACGCACGTGTATTGTTGTTCCGAAGGCGGTTTATCAGAACTGGTATCACGAGGCACAGAGCTTCTACAGTGCTGATGCCTTCGCCAATATGATGTTTATCGGTCTGGATGAAGTTCGTGATGAAGACGGCAATATTCTGACCGCGCCGGTGCTTGATGAAAATGGCGAACCCCGCCTCGACAGTAACGGGCAGCCTCTTACCAGAAATGTTGTGAAAGAGTCCGCCAGCGCCGTTATCGTTCAGCGCATGAACATGATCCCGTCGTCAAATTGGCGAACGGTCATCATGACAAAAGAACAATTCGCGTCTATCCCGCTACGAGAAAAAACCATCGAGGAGAACTCACAGCAAGCTGTCTTTAATGCTGTGGAAATGGGGCGTCTTGATCTGGCGTCCGGTAAACACCGTGATGCGCAGAAGAAGAACAAGATTAAGGATCAGGCCGCGAATACCGGTACAACGAAGAAGCAGAATATCCCGTACTTTGAGGATATGAACTTCGATAGCGTGATTGCCGACGAGGGGCATAACTACCGCAACTCCTTTAATGCCGGGCGTGAAGCGGGACAACTGGCATATTTGCCTAACCCGGCAGTATCCAAGATGGCCCGCGACATGGCTGTAAAAGCTGCGTACATGATGAAACGCAACAACGGGCGTGGTGTAGTCATGCTGACAGCAACACCGCTGGTGAACAGTCCGATTGATGCCTTCAACATGCTGTCTACTGTCATTCCGCAGGAAGAGTGGATGCGCATGGGCATCATTACGCCTGATGATTTCGTTCGTGTGTTTGGTAAAACAGCCACAGTTCAGGTCCAGAAAATTTCCGGGGAAGTGGAAGAGAAGCAGGGGCTGGTTGGCTTCCAGAACCTTGATGGCCTGCGTGGTATTTTCCATCGCTGGACTACTCTGAAGACTGCTGCGGACGTCGGGGCGACGGTTAAAATCCCTGATATTGTCGAGAATACCTTGCAGATCCCGATGACAGGGGAGCAGGAGGCTGCTTATGAAGAGCTTCGTAAGCGTGCACAGGAGTTAAGTAGTAAAGATGCGCTGACGGTTGATGAAAACGGGCATATCACAAACGAAAAACCGGATGATTTCATCTTCTCCATCATCCGCGACATGGATAAGGTTGCTATAGATCCGGATCTGTATGCCAGTGCGATTACATTCCAGTTCCCCGTTGAACTTGCAGACAAGGTAAAAGCTATTGCTGATGCCCTGCCAAAAGTAGCTGGCGGTAAAGTGGCAGATGATGCAGACGAGGCCGAAGAAGACGGCGCTGGTGGGCTGGTTAGTACGCGCACCAGTAAGGTAGTGAAGACCACCTTTAGTGAACATCCGGCGCATGTTGAAATACGTGCCAGCATTGAACTGGAAGCTGAAATACTGAAGGCCATTGCTGCCGCCGGGATTGATCTGCAGCAGGTATCACACCCCATCCCGCCGAAGTATGCCGCGCTGATCGAAAACCTTCGTGAAGGTCTGAAGAACGGTAAACAAATTGTCTTCATTGATGAAAAAGCCCAGCACCAGAAGCTGCGCCGTATTATCGCCAGTGCACTGCAAATGCCGGAGCAGGAGATAGGCATTATCAATGCGACGACCGTTAGCCAGGCTGGCGGCATCAAGCTGAAGAAGGTGAATAAGCCGACTGAACCTACTCCGAATAAAAACGGTGAATACAAAGAAGGGGCATGGGAAACCTACTACAGCAAACTTGCCCAATATGAGGATTATCTCTCAGCTAAAAATGATGCTGGCCTTGAGGGTATGGAAGGCATTGCCGCCGACTATAACGAAGGGCGCACGCGCATCATTATCTGTAACAAGAAGGCTGAAGTAGGTATTAACCTGCATATCGGGACAACCGATATCCACCACCTGACACTACCCTGGACACCAGCCAGTATCGACCAACGAAATGGGCGCGGTGCGCGCGTAGGTTCACCGCAAGAGAAGGTCAATGTTCACTACTATTGTGGCAAAGGCACATTCGACGACTTCCGTCTGGATACGCTGAAACGTAAGAAAGACTGGATCAAGATGGTGATGACCTCCGATATGTCAGAGATCGCCAATGGTGATGCGGATGATGCTGATGAACGCGCCATTATGCTGGCGGCAAACCCGGAAGAACGCCGCGCAATCATGGCTCGCCAGGCGCAAGAGCGTGAAGAACGTCTGAAACTGAAAGCACAGCGCGAGGCCAACAATGCTCTCGATATCTACCTAAAAGCGGCAAACGCCGCCGGAAAAGATATCGGCATGATGGAGACAGAACTGAAAAGCGCGATGGAGCAGATAGAGTATTACCAGCGCAATCTTGACGACCTGATAAAAGCGGGCACGAACAGGAATGGGCAAAAATACGCGCTTGAGCAGTTGAGTAGCTACAGAAAACGTGCGCGGGTGCTGCGGTTTGCGATCACCAGGGCAAAAGACGCGGATACCATAATGAAACGCTCTCGTGGTGATGTGGAGCGCGCTATTAAGTCTGGTGTGCTGGATATCAGTATCGATGTTATTCAGAACCCACAGGAATATATGCGCACTGACAAGAATATCCTGTTGCATAAAGGTAGTTATTACCGTGCAGTCATTGATGATCGCGAAACAACAGCGATTGTCCGGGTGGAAAAAATTGACGGTGAAAAAGCACAGTACATCTGCCGTATCGCCTGGCTGGATAGAGCAAGTCGTTACGCTCGATCACCGGGGTCAATCGTTACATTGCCGTTTGACTCTGTGATTGAAGCGGTAACTTTTGAAGAGGGGGTAGCTGAATCGCGCGCAACGGCTGCGCGTGGTGTTCAGTGCCACCAGCTATCAACAATACTTACTCGCGATCAGTTCTATGATGCTATTCGCAATGGGGTAATGAATGTTATTGCTGGTAAACCTGGTAATGCATGGGGCGGTGGGTCAGCTATTAAATACTGGGCATATCGCACAGATGATGGTCAGATCGCGCTGTCATCGGCCTATGATGGCGTGATAGGCCAAAAAATCGGGCGGGCATCGGATATAGCACCTGAACGATGGATATATCCTGATGGCAACGACGAGGCGCTGAAGCGTGAAGTGGCAAAAATACAAGCCAGTGATAACCCGCTGAATATCGTGGACGGAGAGGGATTCCTCCAGGCATTGTATGGGTATGATTACATCCAGGGAATGCAGGCATGGGGCGCACAGGCAACGATGGATGATGTTGCCAAGGAGTTCGAAAACTGGATGGCTGGGCGTGGTCTGTCAGGTCGTTCGCTTAATAAAGTCACTTCTGAAGATATTCTTAGCCTGTTCCGCAAACCGTCCGGAGAAGGTCTGGAATCATTCTGGAGGACCGTGCTGGCATACCGTTTATTCCAGGGCAGGATGAAAGCCTTTAGCAATATCGATGATATTGAACGGATGTTTAATCAGGTCAAGATAGCGAAAATTAAGACGAAGATCGAAAAAACACGTTCTGCGCTGGTGGCCTGGCGCGATGCATTGTTTGAGCAATATAAATCACTCAGTGATGCAGATGGATGGGCGGCACTGGAACAGTTGGCGAATAATGGGGTAGATGGAGCGAAACTCGCCATTGTCCAGGCTGATAACCCCCTGGAATCACCGGCAGCACAGTGGATTAAGGTGGGGGCTGTCATCAATGCATTTGATGAAAAACACATTAGTAAGGACGATTTTGCTGATGCTGTTTCTGTTAATCGCCTGGTAGAAATGGCTACCCGCCGCGCCCGTGAGTTGAAAGACGGTGACTATGTGAATGAGTTGCCGGATGCGCTCAAATCAGCAACGTGGCAAGACTATGTATCGCTGAAAAACGGCGGAGCCACCGAATCAGAGATCGCGGAAAGGCTTGAACAGGCTGAAAGCAAAAGAGAAGAGCAGGCGGCAGTGGCAGAAGCCAGAGCTGATGAAGCGGCGAATGATGACTATATCATTGTGGTTAATGATAAGCCGATTCGCGCTAAGGCGCGTGTTCGCGGGCGCTGGTGGAGCGTCAGCGAGGACGTTGGCGCGGTTTATCTCATTGCCGACCAACCTGGTTCCTCGACAATACGGAACGCCAAAGACGCGATTAAGAAGATTGGCGGGCGTTTCTGGAATTTTGAAGCAAACCCGGTTGCTGATGTGAACTTTGACCGTCCGGCATGGATGGTATCTACGCGTTACTCGGTAGATGAACTGCGTAAAATAATCGCCGATGCGGCCTAACAGATAAGGAGCGGCCCCATCCGGGGCCGAATTTGAATGACGACATTAATTGACACTGTAAAACCGACTGAATCCTACCTTGAGGACATTTTGCCGCAGGCGCTCAATGGCAGGAGTGAAGAGGCGTTTCTGGATGCATATCTGGATGGTATGGTGGAAAGGCTGAAACGAGATCCACAGCTTTATCACCTTTATGGCCCGTGGTGGCCTGCGCTTAAAACGTTATTGCTGGAGCGCGGCGACATATCATTTGGACAAGTTGTAGATAGTGATGTGGCAGAGATCTACAAAATGAGTCGCCCGGCGCTTACGGTTTTAGCCGGGCATCTGTATTCAAGCGATCGCCTGGAAAATGACGCGGTATACAATCCCGTTCATGCTCTGGAAGTCGCGCCTTATGCAGATGATACAGAGCCATACGTGTACACAAGTTACGACGAGTCGATAGAGAAATATCGAATCATGGGGTAGCTATGCGAAAGAATCGTAGGTTTACGATCGACGACTTAAAAGCGTACTCACAAGGGAAGGGATACGCCCTTGAATACCACCGTTATAAGCGGGTATTTACGCTGCGGCATATAGAAAACCCTTCGAAATGGGGATGGATTTATTTTCCGCACACTGACGATAAGCTGGTGGGCCTTGTTGATGATTTATCCTATGAAGGATGGATGATCGCTATCGACAAGGCGGTTACAGAAATTAACGAACCGGATAAAATAAACCATTAAAAATAACAAGTTGGGTAAATGACATACAATTTACCCGGCTTGTTGACCCGCATCACCATTTACTCTAAAAACAAGTCCGACCTGTTGCATCCGCCTATCTCTTTAGTAGTATTTTCCCCGGTTTTGATAAAACTAACGCTCTTGTTATTATCGTGATCATGATTTCAGGAAGTTTGTGTTAGAAATTTGATGCGAAGACGCAGGCATCATAGTGCGTATTCTGAAATATCCCCGCACGCTGCTGCACTAAGAGAGTTAGAAAGAAATCCTGACTTACTAAAAAGGAATTACGAACATTACGAACAGGTTCGCGTTCTGGATTGGCTGTATCGCAACATGCGATACGTGTATGAACACACACACTCAACACCGAACGGCGGCCTGAGAGGCAAAAGGACAGCCATTAAGATGGTGGCAGAAGGTCAGAAGAAGGGCTATCCGGACCTTTCTATTGACCTTGCTCGTGGTGGGTATCACGGAATGCGCATTGAGATGAAGCACGGGAGAAACCGTCTGACTCCCGAACAGCTCGTCTGGATGACCCGCCTCACGGAAGCAGGCTATTACTGCTTTGAGGCGCGCAGTGCCGATGAAGCCATAAAAGCTATCACGGAATATGTAAATCTTGATTAAACGGAGAAATCGTTTTGCGTTTACTTAACGTGGCTGAACTTATCCCTGCCGGTGCTAACGTTGTTGCTCGTCGCTGCTCATGGCCTCATTCTTTCTGTATAGAGCTTAAAAAGATGGATGATGGGGCATTAGAGGCTCGAAACATAGTTACCGGCGACAAGGTATGCATTACCCCGGAAAGCGCGAAAGCCAATGATTGGGAGTTTGTTCATTGAGCAGAAAACACCACGTAAATCTGACGTTTGCTGATGACGCCGGAAGAACCAGAAGCATAACTATGAAAGTTGCTTCCAGGAAAGTAACCGCTCCACTTATACGAGAGGCCGTAAGTGAACTTGAGATGAGTGAGAATGCAGCTCTGTTATCGGTAAGCTGGCTGGGGAAAATGACGGATCAGGAATACTCGGATGGTATACCCCACGGTGAGCGGCAGATAGTAAAGCGCGCGCTTAGAATTTCAGAGGTAGTTGTCGTACTGATAGCTTTGATTTATATGGCATACATGCTACTCCAACACGTCTAAACGGTCATAAACCCGCCAGTTGGCGGGTTTTTTGTTGCCTGAGTCTTTTTATTGAAATTGCATACTAATAAAATATGTTAGAAAACTAATTTCAAGAAAGGGAACAAACATGAGTCAGCAAGTAGAATCATCAAGCCTGGAGATCATCTCAACCGCAATTGAAACGCTGCGGACACAAATCGCGCTTATACAGAAACGAAATCCGGGCGATGACCTGTCAAAGCGACTGCATGAGAGCGTCATTGCCACTACAGATAACCTGGTGGCGGAAATCAACCAGCTCCTTGATGATGGGGCAGTTGATTACAATAAGCTGGTGGATCAGTTTGAGGAATATCAGCAAGCCGTTAATGATGGCTTGATCCGTTTTTCTCAAGTCACTGGTGTATCAGCGACAGTTGAAAGCCTGGGGGATGCAGTTAATCAATTTGCCGCGAATATGCGTAATGAGATCGGCAATCTGGAGGCGCGTCTTGAGCAGGCAAATACACTGCGCAAATCTGCTGAAGTCGATTTGAGTCGTTACAAAAAAGACTATCCGCCAAGCCTGACAAAACGACTGGATGTTGCGGAGAAAGATAACCGCACGCTGAAAAGAGAGCGTCGGGAACTAAAAGAGCGTTTAACCAAGCTAAATCAGCAATGCGTTGAGTATCAAGGCGAACTCGTCACACTGCGTAAAAAGTTAGCAGCGGCGCAGAGCATTATTGAAACATTGAAACGAGAGTGCTCAGAGCTTGGTCATGATCTGAATCGCGCCTGTGGCATGGGGCAAAGGCCAGAGACATTCCCGCTAATGTATGACGGAAGAGAAGCTATTGCCTATATCCATGAGTTTCCGCATGGTCTGGTCGCGGAGACTGGGCAACGTGGCGAAGCGTTGCTGACGGCAAATTACCATCAGCAAATCAGAACCAGCCGCCTGCTGACGATGGATGTGATCCCGTCAGTATGGGGAACGCCGCTTTACTACCGAATTCCTGGCTTCGAAACTGACTGGAATACCGACATAGACGAATGTCTGGCAGATAAAATTATGGCGTACCTTGAAACGGATTTTCCACGCTTGCATCGCCGGATTATGGACTCTAAGGATGCACCGATCGACGAATTGAAAATGCGTCCAGAGACGTTGGAGGCAATCAAGCAGACTGAGTTTGATACAGTGTTCAGTGTGGCCTGCATTCCAAGCAGCTTTCATGAAAGCATTCCGTTCATGCAGGGCGATCGCCGTCAGGAAATAATTGATGCTTGCCGGGTATGGGCGAACGAGTGGGATAAGAAGAACGGTGGAGTTGAAAATCTTTACGGGAAATAATGTGTTAGAAAATTAAAATTGTTTTTCTAACATATTGATTATGTAGTTAACTTAACATAGAATTTTTCGTGCTGGTGGGGAGCTTCCCATGTCGCTTGCGGGTTTGATAGTCACTTCATTGTCTTTCCCCACCAGCATCAAACAATTTTAAGTGTTAGAAAGTAAATTTTAAGGTAAGGGAAAGCTCCGGCACCGTGCAAATACATGCCCGGCAGGTTTAGTGCGTAAAGTGGTTTCAGCGAGAGCATTTTACGGAGTAAACGACAGTGACTTGAGCCACGGAAGGTCTTTTTATGGTGTTCATTGATGATGATCTGGCAGTGAGTATGTTAAGTGGGCCAGGCTGCATCGGGTCATCATCAGTGCACATCCTCAACGTTAAGGAGGCGCAGAGTTGGGTTTTCCTCTTATTTTGCTGACTCTGAGTCTCCTTAACGTTGCGGTAATGCACCTATGCGGATGTGGCCTTGCATTGTGTCTTGAAAGAATGGGGTAAGGCCGGGGATATCCCCAGGGGGAGGCACCCCCGCTGCAACGAACAGCCACAGACGGCAGTCGAGTGATGGAAACGTGCAAAGACTTTAAACCTCGTTACGGCTGGCGTGGCAAACGCGACAACCGAGACAGAGCGGTGACGGGCGGAGAGAGAGCCGCTTCAAGATAAAAGCCGACTATGGATTCCTTTCTGCGGGCCTTTGAAAGTGAATCTTGCTCAGGCAGTCGGCTTTTATGTTGATACGTAGCGATAACCGCGACAGGCGCGGCGGTAAGTATGGCGGGGTTATTCCTTCCCCGTTGAGGACACCGAGTTGCCAGGTTGACCATACGCCTAAGTGGCAATACCGCGAGTGGGATATTTGCCCACCTTCGGGTGGGTGTTTTTTCAGTGTTTTCGTCATGGTTAGCGACTTTGCGGCGGTTTAGAACCCGACCATTAAAGTAAATGCAAACGATGATCTGATGATGGTAGCGGCCTAAGAAGCCTGACGCCACGGGGTATGAGTCGTCCCCCGTCAAAAAATCGACCGCAGAGTGTCCCCGTCTGTGTATTAGGGAACGGGGAGGCATAACAGGCAAGGGCGCTGGTGTGATTAACCAGATGAATGAGAAGGGTCAGGTCTTTCTGGTCAGCGCCCTTACCTGTTACGTCCCTCCCGCGTAACAGCCATTGGTTAATGGCTTTCTGGGATAATGTCTTGTAACGGGTATATCCCGTCATGCTGAAGGCGCTAATCACGCTGGAAGCCAGGGTTATGCATCCCCTGTTACCGAATTGCAGCCAGGGCGCGGTGCGCCGAAAAGCATACGGAGGTGGAAGCCCTCGCCGGAGACGTACCCGGCAAGTGATGGTGTAGCTCAGTAGGATAGAGCAGCAGCCTTCTAAGCTGTCGGTCGGTGGTTCGAATCCACCCACCATCGCCAATTTAGGGGAGTTAGTCCGTAGGGGTAGCGGGGTAGACTGTAAATCTACTGTCATTGCGACTCGGATGGTTCGACTCCATCACTCCCCACCAAATTGCCGGTTTAGCTCAGTTGGTAGAGCGCCTGCCTTGTAAGCAGGATGTCAGCGGTTCGAGTCCGTTAACCGGCACCAACACAACAGGTAAGGGTATTTTGCGACGTCGGAGATCGCCGAGCTTGGCAGAGGGTTCGAATCCCTACGAAGTACCCTTACCGTTGTGATGAATGCACAGGCTGATGTGCCGCAACTACAGTAGTGCGCGCTTTGCGGGGCTTGCTACAACCCTGTGTCGGAGTTCAGCACCGACCATCACAATCACTGGAGAGTAGGGAGCATGGTGCTCAAGCGGTCTTGAAAACCGTCCCATTGCGCAAGCGATGATGGTTCGATTCCATTACTCTCCGCCAGCGCAACGTTAAGAGTATTTGGCTAATTAAGCGAATGCCGGAAGCAGAACCGGATCACCAAATGCGTACAGGCGTCATCGCCGCCCAGTCAGCCAAATGCTCTTACCATTGCGGTGAATGCGGCTAAGCGCACGCGGAACAGTTAAAACAGTAAAGGTGGTCTTTTTACTGGCGTAACGAGAATCCATAAGTGATCCGGCGTTAATTGTTAACTGGTTAACGTCACCGGGAGGCACCCGGCACCGCAACCTAACAGCAATGGCGTTTTGTCTTAAAAGGTGGCTGCAAGTGATGGATTTTTGGGCGTTTGCCGATAAAAACCCGGAGTGGACATTTTTGTTTCTGCTGGTGGTTGCATACGGGGTAGAGCAAGCGGCAAAAGCCTTACGCGGTTCTGGCAAAAAGCGTAAGCGTAATTAACAGTAATCTGGCCCTTTAGCTCAGTGGTTAGAGCGGGCGACTCATAATCGCACGGTCACCGGTTCAAGTCCGGTAGGGGCCACCACATTTGGTTGTAACACGGCGTATGGCACATGCGTCGTTAGCGGTCTGGTGTAGCTGTTAGGTACCTTTTACTAACACTGCATGGGCACACCAGGTAGCCGGAATGTGCAAGCCCCGTTCATAGCGTCGGACTGCGGATTCACCATCCTGGCGATTCGGTGTGACAGCCGGAAGAGCACGGCGTACAACAGGAAAAGGCGTTTAATTAGCGTGAGCGCCGTTTCCGTTGTGGTAATTGCGGCTATGCGCTCGTGACGAAGCCATTTTCATTCACTACGTTCTGATAAGTGTCGTCGCCGGGCGTGGCTAACCTGGCAGGTGGAGGCACCACCGCCACAACTCCTTTCAATTCATCATATAGCCGCTCAGGCTGTAACCCTTAATTAATACGAAGTTACGACGTCACTACCGGTTCAGCCGGGGGATAGTCGCGCGTGTAAAAAAGGAGACGTTATGTTAACGGCGAACGATAACGCGTATTTAGAAGATGATCTCGTTTTGAGTGACTTTATAGGGCGACGAGAATGCTGGACGCAAAAGCGCGAGGAGCTTTATGCAGCGTTAGTTCGTAAAGGCGTCAACATCGAAACCGCACAGAACGGTGATATGACAGTGGTAAGTGTTGGACTGCACGGCGTAAGTGTGTCAGCAATCAATCATGAGCCGTACATTGCGTTATCCGAGTCGATGGTAAGGTTAGTTAAGTTCCTGAAGTACACAGAAGCGAATAACGTGCTCATCGCCAAAAAGAACATCCCGTTCTCATCGGCCTTTTACTGGATGATGAAGGGGCTTGATGCCCGGCGAACATCATGGCCTAAAGGGAGCTATATATCGATGCTCCGTGGCAGTGTTGGCAGCAAAGAAAAGCTCGTCGAATTCCTGCCGGAAGAGGCATTCGATATTGTTGAAGGTTGTGATGTGATGGTTATGCCTCGCCTGGTAATGATGAATGGGGATTTACAGGCACAGACAGACTGGTTTGCAACTGGTGTTGATATTATCGCTACTGACTGGGAGGTTTTTTGATGTACGAGGCTACTAAATTACGCATTGAGGATGCGATGCACATTGGTTGGGACATCATCACCTGCAAGATAACATCATGCAAGGCTACACGCACAGACGCCGGACACAAGAGCACAATATCAGGTTATGTCGTGATGTCAGTCAGGAGTGTGCGCATACGCTTCAGATGGAAAGCCTGCCAGGTTACATCATCAATGCCGCTTACCGTCGAGCAGGATTATTTATGCTTACCCGAAATAGACGGAGCGTTGCTGGTGGGCAATAGTGGTCGAAAAGCCGATTTTGAAGCCAGTCTGAAGATGGCGCAGGCGGTGATCAACAAACATAAAGGGAAGTGGGAGGCAAAAGTTAAGCATGTTGTTCGTTTATCCCGCTGGTAGTGTTAGCAAATTGATATTAATTTTCTAATAGATCATGTTTTTGACAGTCTTCTCAGTATTAACAAGCTGATTATCATCCCCTCGGTCTTTTTCTATCCGGGGGATAAATGGAGCAAATCAGTAGCGCCGAAATAGCGGATATCATGATCAGGGCTAACTGCTATCTGACGGTCACCGAAATCACCAGCCGTGCAAAAGCACAATATCCTCACCTTCATGTGTCGCGCGTAAACGTAAATAACATCATACGTTTTTTTGTTCGTTCCAGTCGTGCCATTTGCGAAATAGACGACCGCGTATACCCCCGGAAATATTGGTTACATGGCCTGAATGGATACCAGTTCAAGGTGCGCGGGCGCACTCCTGAATTCGGTCGGCTGTTGGTGAAAAACACCAACCGAAAGATAGAAGCTCAATTACGAAAGGAGCAGCGTCAGTTGGTGGCGATGACTAACCAGCTATGGAACGCCGCTGTGAAAAAACGTGAGGCTTCCCTATGACGTTAATTAACTGGGAAGCGCATCGAGCTAAGTTCCTGGAGTTAAGAGAAGAAACCGGGATCACCATAAAAGAATATTGCGAGCAGCATGACCTCAGCTTTAACACCGCCAGAAAGCATCTCAATATGAAAAAAAATGAGGTTAAGGCGAAAGCTAAGGCTACCGGGAAAAGTACAAAACAGCGCGCAAAAAGCAGCGTCACCGGCTCAAAAAAAGAGCAAAAAAAGGCTAATAAAAGCACAGAATTTACGAAAACTGACAAATCGTTAGCTGGTGGACGGTTCCGCGCCATGCCGCAAAAACAAAATGCGGATCACAAAGAAAAGCCAAGTAATAACAACGAGATACACAAGGATGTGAAGGGATCATTTTGTGATGAAGTGGGAGAAATGATCCCTAAAAGCAGCGAAAAAGCCCAACGAAACAAGGGATCATTGCAAATGATCCCTGATTCATCAGCTCAAAGCGCCACTTTGCCTGCCACCAACGTCGCCCGTGAGATGATGAAGAACGGCGCGACTGAACATTTACGACTTGCGATACAGATGGCGCAGGAACGAGCAATTCAGTATCAGGCTATCGTTGACCAGGAAGCGGAGCGACTACAGGAAGAGATTGACGCTCTCGGTGATACACAGCCAGAGGGGATGCACCCAGGGCAGCGTCTTCTCGGACTGATCAGCGATGCGGCCTACTACATGAATGACTTTATCACCAGGCTGGCAGCCATCTATCAGAACGAGCAGAAGCTACGCCAGGGGGATGAAAAACTTGCGCAGGGCGCGCGTCAGCAGGCATTCAGGGAGGCTGAGGCCAGAGAAAAACTGGCGATTGCCCGCCTACAAGCCGAGCAGCGTGGCAAGGAGATTGAGTATCGCATTGGCGCTGACGCACGCGCCGCCAGGGTTATCGCCGCCGCTATACGTATGCGTGAGCGCGAGGAGCTGGATGATATAGGTGTTGCTGAATATATCGAGCGGCAGGGCGTCAGTGTCCCGGCTATCCTGGCGGCACGAGCGGCAAAAGCGATCTCACTTCTGGAGCCTCCGGTTTCTGACGTTAACGATGTTGATGATGAGCAACTGGATAAAGAGGCGAAGCAGTTTGCCGAGCAACAAGCTGGACTCCCACAATGGCTTGCACAACGCCGGGCTGAAGTAGCGAAAATCGTTGATAGGCTTGGGATGGGGGATTACGACCGGAACGGAGAACGTAAAGCCGGTGAATTTGAGGCCAATGATGAAGACCTGAATATAGACCCTTCCGCCACGGCTGATATCTACGGTGATTATGACGCGGGGGATACCGGTTTTGATGCTGTAGATGACGAGATTGCGATAGACCAGCCGGAGGATGACTAATGGCTGGTGGTCGTAAGATTAAGTGCGTCACCAGTGATCCACGTTGGCGCGATATGGTTATCAGGTATCGATACAACTTTACCCAGGCGGTTGTCGATATTTTTGGGATGTTCCCCTCCCACCAGCAGCAGCAGATCATTCAGTCAGTGCAGGAGACGGGGAGCAGGACGACCGTTACGTCCGGACACGGAACGGGTAAGTCGTCCCTTACCGCGATGTTGCTACTAATTTTTATGATCCTGTTCCCCGACGCCCGCGTCATTATTGTTGCGAACAAAATAGGCCAGGTAAAAACAGGCGTATTCAAATACGTGAAACAGTTTTGGGCGAATGCTGTTAAGCGCCACGGCTGGTTACAGACCTATTTTGTCCTGTCTGACACCATGTTTTATGAGCGTTCCCGTAAAGGGATATGGGAAGTGCTCTGTAAAGGTTATCGACTCGGTAACGAAGAGGCACTGGCGGGGGAGCACGCGGAGCATTTACTGCTAATCCTTGATGAAGCATCGGGCATATCCGATAAGGCGATTAACGTCATGACGGGGGCGTTAACGCAGAAAGATAACCGTATGCTCATGCTTTCCCAGCCTACGCGTCCAAGCGGTTACTTTTATGAATCCCACCATTCAAGGGCAAAGGCAGAAGGCAATCCGGAAGGAGTCTGGACGGCAATAGTCCTTAACTCTGAAGAATCTCCATTCGTTGAACCGAGCTTTATTCGTGAGAAATTGCTTGAGTACGGCGGCAGGGATTCGCTGGAGTACATGGTTAAGGTGCTGGGCCAGTTCCCGCGTGCAATTAACGGGTATTTGCTTGGTCGTGATGAGTGCGACCGCGCCGCACGGCGTAAAGTGTTGCTGGAGAAAGATTGGGGCTGGGTAGCGACCGCTGACGTCGGTAATGGTCGCGACAAATCGGTGCTCAATATATGCAAAGTATCCGGTTATCGTGAGAAAAGACGTGTTGTGAACTTTAAGATACTGGAGATGCCAGGCACTATGGACCCGTTGGCTTTTGCCGACTTTATCTATAACGAATGCACTCCTGATAAATACCCGAACATCACCATTGCTGTGGATGCTGATGGCTTTGGTTCAGATACGTGTGCGCAGCTTGTCCGCCGTGGTGCTAACCCCGTTCGCATCCGTTGGGGTAAACCTATGTTTGCGCTAAGAGACAGAGAACGCTTTGTCAATCAGCGTGCTTACGCCAATATTATGGCAGGGGATGCCATTAAATCAGGGCGTATGCGTATCGATAGTGACCCCAAAACTGCCGATCAGGCATCAAAAATCCCGTATATGCTTAACGAAGAAGGGAAGGTAGCGATGATGCGCAAGGAGCACATGCGGCAGAAGTTAAACATCAAGTCGCCGGACAGATGGGATACCTACTGCTTCACTATGCTGGTGGATTACGTGCCTGCTAATGAAGACATTGGCGCAGAACTCGCAACATTCCGCGATCAGGTGTTGGCAGAAGTGGATATTCCTGATATTGACATTTAAAAGCCCCGGCGATTCGGGGCTTGTGGGTGGCTTGCGATTACCAGAGTTTTGCCGCGTACATCGTTTGTGTGAATGTGTACCCATAGCGTTCTTCAACGCTTTTACCGTATTTTTTCCTGGCTTCAGTAAGGCGGATGCCTGTCAGGTCATCGCCGGAGGCAATCATAACTTCCAGTAGTTCCAGGTCCATTTTATCCAGCCTTGCCATTGCATCTTTAGCTTCTTGAATTTTCCGGCTAACGATCTGGTGTATGGCTGGATCGGCTTCGGACAGCATTTTCTCTGATTTGTTTTTTAAACTCTGATTGCGGATATCAATGTTTCTCAGGATATATGACTTCACGACATAGCTTGGCTGCTGCTTTTCCAGGTCACGAACCCGATAAAGGTCAAATTCACCGAGAAGGCCGCACGGAAGCGGTTTAATGCCAGTGTAAATGGTAAGGGTGCGGCGCTCACCAACGTTGTTAACAATGGGGATCTCAGTGTTTGCTTTTCTTGCAAAGATCAGCGCACCGTGCGTACCCACTCTGAAGCGAGAAAGTCCATTGTTGCCCTCGATATTGGTGGTAATCACAACATCGGTATAACCTTCTTTTCTTGCGCGGTATACCTCGCCCTCACGTTCAGCGGCGAAGAATCTGCGTTCTTCTTCAAGTGCACCGACAACCTGTGAAAATATCCTGTTTTTCATGCTTTTCTTTATAGTTTTATCGTATTTTTTCAGCAGGTCTTCGCGCGTGAATGTTCTCGTTGTGGTTGCGCTTTGCATAACGATATGCGTACTCTGATTAGTATCCTCAACAATGAATGGGATCGGTAAATAAACCGACTCAACAATGTTTGAGGCTTTGTCATCATCCTTGCGGCACAGATCAACAAAGGCTTTCCATTCGGCTATGCATTTTTCAGCTTCTTCTAATACAGCCGGATCATGTGTTAATGCAACATGGCGAAATTCCTCGCCAACGTAACTGGTATCATGGAAAACAGAGTTTGCGACCACCAGCTCTTTCCACCGTTCAGCGGTTTGCAGGAACCGTTTGTACTCATTCTCGATCGACTTCTTACTCATTATTCCTACTCGATTTAGTTTTCTAACATAAAAGTCCTGTGACAAATTTATGCTGAATAACAAGGTGAGTAAAGGATAAAACCGCTTTTTTTTGATTGTTCCTATTAGAAAATGTAACCAGGAAACGGCTACCGCATGGCTGACAGATTTGCGAAGTGATCTTGTCGGTGTTTTTTTGGGAAAAAAGTCCCGATTTCTAACTTTAAATAATTGGCATTATTTAAAGTTAGGCTATAATCTCCAGTAAACAGGCAGTATTGACAAGGATGAAAAATCATGCCTCGAATCAAAGGCTTGAATTTTGAAAATTAACTTATAACTACCCTGTCAGTTTTCTATTTTTCACGTAGCGTTATCTGTATATAGAGGTTTAATAGTTTCATGGGTGAACTAGTTATCTCCGGCGGTTCTGGTGGTTTTCTGCGCGATATTGGCACCGAATACCAGGAAGCTGCAAAAAACTTTATGCAGTTCATGAACGACCAGGGAGCTTATGCCCCAAATACACTTCGTGATCTCCGTCTGGTGTTTCATTCCTGGGCGCGGTGGTGTAACTCGCGCCAGCGCCCCAGGTTCCCGATTACGCCGGAAATGGCCCGCGAGTATCTTCTCCAGTTGCATGAGGCCGATCTGGCTTCGACCACCATTGATAAGCACTATGCCATGCTTAACATGCTGCTTTCGCAATGTGGCCTCCCGCCGCTGTCGGACGATAAAAGTGTGTCTCTGGCCATGCGGCGCATCCGGCGCGAAGCGGCAACGGAAAAAGGCGAGCGAACAGGCCAGGCTATACCGTTGCGGTGGGATGATCTGAAATTGCTCGACGTGTTGCTGTCCCGTTCCGAGCGGCTGGTGGACCTGCGCAATCGGGCGTTTCTCTTCGTGGCATACAATACCCTGATGCGTATGTCAGAAATCTCGCGCATCCGCGTCGGAGATCTGGACCAAACAGGTGACACTGTAACGCTGCATATTTCACACACGAAGACCATCACGACCGCCGCCGGACTTGATAAGGTGCTTTCTCGTTACACTACCGCCGTACTGAACGACTGGCTGGAGGTGTCCGGACTTCGAGAACATCCGGACGCGGTGCTATTCCCGCCAATACACCGCAGTAATAAGGCCAGAATCACGACAACGCCCCTTACTGCACCTGCAATGGAGAAAATATTCAGCGATGCCTGGGGGTTGCTGAACAAACGAGATGCCACGCCGAACAAGGGAAGATACCGGACGTGGACAGGCCATAGTGCGCGTGTTGGTGCGGCAATTGATATGGCTGAGAAACAGGTGTCAATGGTCGAGATCATGCAGGAAGGCACATGGAAAAAGCCCGAAACACTTATGCGATATTTGCGCCGTAGCGGGGCATCCGTTGGTGCAAATAGTCGCCTGATGGATTCATAAATTAATTTTCTAACAATCTTTTTAGACAGTGCATTTTAATGTAAAGTACCCTCGCCTATTGCGGAGGGTACTTTGCACAATCGTATTACGGAATCAAAACGCTTCACTGTTGACGGTTACACCATAACCTTCACTGCGGGCGTTAAGCGCGACCAGGCGGTCGTGGTGTTCGGTGTTATGACCGGACTTGATGCCGTTCCCGTGTTTACCCTCGAAAAAAACTGGCGAAATCTGGAGGAAGCTGAACGCTACGTCCGGAAAGTAACCGTCATTGCTGCTGAAAAACTCCTGGCCCACTATCAGGAAAATTATCGCGCTATGACCGAGAAAATTAACCATGTTTTCACTCGCCCCACCAGCGGCTTCATTGCCCCTGATGCAAATGCCGGGCGCTATCCGGCAAGGGGGCGCAAATGAAAACTTACTACCCATCCCTGAACTGCTATCCAACCACTAATCCTGAGCTGTCAGGGAAACTTCTGTCCCTCCTGGCTGATAGTCCTGATGAATGGCATAAGCCTGGTGATATCAACACACAGTTCCCTGAGTACGGGTGTATCCGCACCAGAAATGAGCTGAAGAACCTCATTGCTCACGGTTTTGTCCGTCACCGTAGCGGGAAAGGCTATCAGTTGGCTATCCCACAAGGAGAGGCAAGAGAACTCTTTGGCTATCGAGAAAGCCAGACGCAAGCGCGGGTGATCGCAGAAATTATCCGTAATGGCAGCGTCTATGCCCGCAAATTCTGGCTGTCTGGCGGTGGTGATGCATCACAGTTCTTGCGTGCTGTGCGATCGCTGGAGGAACAAGGTGTTATCGAGAATACCTGCGTCTCCGTTCCGACTGCTCCGCATATCAAACGCCGGATTTATACATTTACCCGGAGAGCTAAAAAGCAATGATTAACGTGAAAGTGAAACGCCTTCATCCGGCGGCAAAACTCCCCGTTTACGCCACCGCCGGATCGGCGGCGATGGATTTTATTGCTGTTGAAATAACGCCAGGTATCAATAGCAACGGCGCTATTTCCTCAAGCTGGTGGGTGCATACCGGCCTCGCTATGGCGATCCCTCCTGGCTGGTGTCTGAAACTTTATCCTCGTTCCGGATTGGGCTGCAAAAAGCATACGCGCCTGGCTAACTGCGTAGGAATTATCGACTCCGATTATCGCGGTGAAATCATGGCAAAACTGATTACAGATCCCGGTGGTGAAGGCGTTTGCCTCAAGCCAGGAATGGCGGTCATGCAAGGCATTTTTGAGCGTGTTGAACCGGTATCGCTGGTAGAAGTTGATGAACTCGATGAAACAGAGCGAGGCGCTGGTGGCTTTGGTAGCACATCGGAAGACCGCGTTGAAATCAAGCGTACACCGCTTCAGTACGCAAAGTTTTAAGTAGAGGAAGGATTATGGTCAGCACTTTTCAGGTGTTCCCCAAATACAAATGCCACAGCATCATTCGGGCATCGAAAATCAAAGATATTGTTATTGTCGGCGAAGCTTATGCGCCCATTTTTGGCAGTATCGAAGTCGTTGAGCCAAAAGGAATGACGCTTCGTGTTGATGGTGTGTTCTTGGAAAAATTCCGACCGCAAATAGGAGGATATCTCGTCACTGCTGAAAATGGCTATCTGGTCTATGTGCCAGAGAAAGCATTTGAAAAATGCTATAGCCGGGTTAACGACGCCTCCGAAAATGGGGTATCGCTCAGCATTGAAGGTCACAATGGGGTGACATTCATTACAGCCAGGGACGTAACTATTTCTGCTGGCGGTATCGCTACTCTACAAGAAGAAATCGACCTTGAAGCAGCCGACTTTTCTGACGCGCTGATGTGGCTGAAGGATGGCAAGAAAGTTGCCCGACGTGGGTGGAACGGCGAAAACCAATTCTGCTGGCTGGTTCCTGAAGGACAGTACCCGGCACGAATGGAAGCCATTAAGGGATATTTTCCCGGCGACCTCGTTCCGTATGGTGCTTATTTCGCCTTAAAAAATGCACAAGGTGTAGTTGTTCCGTGGGTGCCTTCAGTTGGCGACCTGCTGGCCTGTGACTGGTTTGTTGTGGAGTGATTTAACGTGGAAAATACCAAGAACATTCAATATCGCCTGCGTAACGGCCTGCTGGTGGATGTAAACGATGATATGTCCCTGCCCTTTGCCACCATTGAGCGAACCATCCTTACATACCTGGGTTTAGACGAAGAGTTAGATAGTGAGAATGGCATTGCTATCTGGCGTGACGGAAAAACGGGAGTCAGACGTTTTATTACGGCAAGAGGCATTCAGTGCACACAGGAAGAATTGTTTGAACTGGCGCAGTCTTATGGATGCATCGCGTTAGATCCCCTGCATGACCCAGCCATAGCGCAACAACTCATTCGAGAGCTGTCGCTTTCGGTCACGCCAATAATCTTCCGCCAGGGAACCTTAACCGGCACATGGCGTGTAGAACGCATCTCTAAATATCAGCCATATAATATCCATTTGAACGGCACTATTACTGGTGTGGATCAACCAGTAGCAGGTGAAAACAAAGACCTGGAACTTGCAGTAATGATGGCTGCTTGTCGCGTGCTTGGCCTGGGCAAGCAGATGTTTATCCATTTCCCAAACGGCGCGGAAGGCGAAGTAGAGCTGATTTCCTGCGACTTTTCCTTAACCTGGATGCTTGATGAATTCCTGGACAAAACAGTATTCCGTGCTGAAGAACTGGATATGTATGTCACCTCAAGTATTCCTAATGACGTGAAAGTTGAGGCCATCGCTACAGCCAGGGCGAAATGCCGTGCGGCGATTGCAGAACAGGCCAAAGAAGAACAGTCCGATGAAGTCGCGGCAGATGTGGAAGCAGAGGATGCTGATGCTGACGCCTAAAAGCAAGAAATTAGCTGGCTGACAGCAGAAAAAATCATTGAGTGATAGTAGGAAGCCCGCTTGGTTGAGCGGGCTTCTTTTCAAATATTGGAACCATATAGTTCACGTAGTTTTTCCGCTACTGAAGATACGGGGATTTCACCAGTTGCAGCCCCCACCGCAAGTTCCACCAGCACGGGAGAATCATATACCTGTATACCGTTACGGCGTAGAAATAGCAGCGCACTGTTTAGCGCGGTACGCTTATTGGCATCATTGAATATATGCCCTCTCGCTGTAGCCACCAGGTAGGTGGCGGAGACTTCGAAAAGGTCGGTGATCTCTTCGTAGGCAACTCTGGCCTGAACTCTCCCGATAATGGCCTCTGCCCTACCCGGATCTGACATTCCCGGCAGGCCGCCGTAGCGGTTTATATTCGCATCATGAAGCGCAATAAGTTCTTCCGGTGATATATGCCTCATTATCGGTTAACCAGTTCCTTGTTGGTGGAGTCCAGGGTGTCAAACAGGGATGCAAATTCAGCATCCAGCGCCGCTTTTTTGTAGGCTTCGAAAGTAGCCTTGCTGACAATTACTGCTGGCTCACGGCCTCTGCGGGTGATTTCAACCTCTTCCCCAGCTTCAACATTGTTGAGCACTTCAGAAAGGTTGCCGCGCGCGGTACGGAAGTTAATGGATTGCATAAACACCTCGTGTACTCGTTATGTGTACACAATTATAAACCTCACAGGCATAAAGCACCAGCACTTTGCGGCTTAACAAACCTCTAGGCAGGTCATTCGTTGCCTAATGTCCGAACTGCTAAAGCATCCAAGTTGCTGTAGAATCACCGCCAATTACTTAAACCTGAAATAAGTGGATGAAAATGACAAGTATTCAACAACGTGCAGAGCTTCATCGCCAGATCTGGCAAATTGCTAACGATGTCAGGGGGTCAGTCGATGGATGGGATTTTAAGCAATACGTTCTGGGCGCACTTTTCTACCGTTTTATCAGCGAAAATTTTTCCAGCTATATTGAAGCCGGTGATGACAGTATCTGTTATGCGAAACTGGATGACAGCGTAATTACTGATGACATTAAAGACGATGCCATCAAAACTAAAGGCTACTTCATCTACCCCAGTCAGCTTTTCTGCAACGTAGCTGCGAAAGCAAATACCAATGACAGACTGAATGCGGATTTAAACAGCATCTTCGTTGCTATCGAAAGTTCTGCTTACGGTTACCCTTCAGAAGCTGACATCAAAGGTTTGTTTGCTGATTTCGATACTACCAGTAACCGCCTGGGTAACACCGTTAAAGATAAAAATGCCCGCCTGGCTGCGGTTCTGAAAGGGGTTGAAGGGCTAAAACTTGGTGACTTCCACGAACATCAGATTGACCTGTTCGGTGACGCCTATGAGTTCCTGATTTCTAACTATGCGGCGAATGCTGGTAAGTCAGGCGGCGAGTTCTTTACACCGCAGCACGTCTCTAAGCTGATTGCACAACTGGCTATGCACGGGCAGACCCACGTTAACAAAATCTACGACCCGGCAGCAGGTTCCGGTTCGCTGTTGTTGCAAGCTAAAAAACAGTTTGATGACCATATCATCGAAGAAGGTTTTTTTGGTCAGGAAATCAACCATACGACCTATAACCTGGCGCGTATGAACATGTTTTTGCACAACATCAACTACGACAAGTTTGATATCAAGCTGGGCAATACGCTGACTGAACCGCACTTCAGAGATGAAAAACCGTTTGATGCCATCGTTTCTAACCCGCCGTATTCGGTGAAATGGATTGGCAGCGATGACCCGACGCTGATTAACGATGAACGTTTTGCCCCGGCTGGCGTTCTGGCCCCCAAATCCAAAGCTGACTTTGCGTTTGTATTACATGCACTGAACTATCTTTCTGCCAAAGGTCGTGCTGCGATTGTCTGCTTCCCAGGCATTTTTTACCGTGGCGGCGCGGAGCAGAAAATCCGTCAGTATCTGGTTGATAATAACTATGTCGAAACCGTGATTTCACTGGCACCGAACCTGTTCTTTGGCACCACCATTGCCGTAAACATTCTGGTGTTGTCTAAACATAAAACAGATACAAAAGTTCAGTTTATTGATGCCAGCGAACTGTTCAAAAAAGAGACTAACAACAATATCCTGACCGATGCCCATATCGAACAGATTATGCAGGTATTTGCCAGCAAGGAAGATGTTGCTCATCTGGCGAAATCTGTTGCGTTTGAGACTGTTGTCGCGAATGACTATAACCTGTCGGTGAGCAGCTATGTGGAAGCGAAAGATAATCGCGAAATTATCGATATCGCTGAGCTGAATGCGGAACTGAAAACCACGGTCAGCAAAATCGACCAGTTGCGCAAAGATATTGATGCGATTGTGGCTGAAATTGAAGGCTGCGAGGTGCAGAAATGAGCGAGTTGAGTTATCTGGAAAAATTGCTGGATGGGGTTGAGGTTAAGTGGTTGCCATTGGGGAACGTCGCTGAAATTTATGGTGGCCTAACAGGAAAGAGTAAATCTGATTTTGAGAACGGTAATGCCAGATATGTTTCATACAAAAAAATATTTGGTTATTTAGATGTGAATGATTACCCTACTGATTATGTATATATTAGTGAGGGAGAAAGACAAAATAAAGTAAGATATGGGGATGTTTTATTTACTGGCTCATCTGAAATTGCTGATGAAGCAGGCATGTCCTCCGCCGTTACAGTACACTTCGATGAATCAGTGTATTTAAACAGCTTTTCTTTTGGTATCAGATTCAGTAACAGCATAAAAATCAAACCGGAGTTCGCAAAATACCTTTTTCGAACCCATTTCATGCGCTCTGAAATAGCAAAAACAGCTAGTGGTGTAACACGCTTTAATATTTCAAAATCAAGATTTAAAAAAATACTGGTTCCTATCATTTGTCCTAATGATCCAGAAAAATCCCTTGCCATCCAGTCTGAAATCGTTCGGATTCTGGATAAATTTACTGAGCTTACAGCTGAGCTTACAGCTGAGCTTACAGCTGAGCTTACCATGCGTAAAAAACAGTACAACTACTATCTTGACCAGTCGCTAAGTTTTAAAGAGGGTGAGGTCGAGTTGAAAACGTTGGGAGAGATGGGGACACTTATAAGAGGCAAACGCTTTGTGAAATCCGACATAATTCCCAAGGGAGTACCGTGTATTCACTACGGTGAAATGTATACCCATTACCGCATCTGGGCGGATAAAGCAAAATCGTATATCTCTGTTGAATTAGCGTCCAAGTTAAGAAAAGCCTCATGCGGAGATGTTGTTTTTGTCTCTGCGGGTGAAACAATTGCAGATATTGGTCGTGGAACAGCCTGGTTAGGCGATGAAGATGTTGTTATTCATGACGCATGTTTTTTCTATAAAAGTTCATTGAACCCCAAGTATGTGGCCTACTTCTCAAGAACAAATTTCTTCCACGATCAGATTAAAAAATCGATCTCTTCGGGGAAAATTTCTGCCATCAATGCCAAAGGCTTTGAAAAAGTGATTATTCCAGTTCCTTCACCAGAAGAACAAGCACGCATCGTTGCTTTCTTGGACAAATTCGACACATTGACAAGCTCCATCACCGAAGGCTTACCCCGTGAAATAGAACTACGCCAGAAGCAGTACGAGTACTATCGTGATTTACTGTTCAGTTTCCCAAAACCTGAAACTGTCAGTAATTAATTGACCATTGCTACCGACCGGGCCACCTTAACACCCGGTCAGTATATAGACTATTTTTTACACGCTGGAAGTCACCATTAACGCCCTTCCGGCCCTTGCCAGACGGCACAAAGGATGCGCTATGACTCATCAAACACACACCATTGCTGAATCCAATAACTTTATCGTTCTTGATAAATACATCAAAGCTGAGCAAACAGGCGACAGCTATCAGAGCGAATCGGACCTGGAACGTGAACTGATTCAGGACCTGCAAAATCAGGGCTATGAATTTATATCCGTAAAATCACAGTCAGCGATGCTGGCCAACGTTCGGGAACAGCTTCAGAGCCTCAATGGTGTGATGTTTAATGACAGAGAGTGGCGGCGTTTCACGGAGCAGTATCTGGACACCCCGAGCGATGGCATTCTGGATAAGACCCGTAAAATCCATATCGACTATATTTGCGACTTTATTTTTGATGACGGGCGTCTTGAAAATATCTATCTGATAGATAAAAAGAATCTCATGCGCAATAAGGTGCAGATTATCCAGCAGTTTGAACAGACGGGTTCTCATGCTAACCGTTATGACGTCACGATCCTGGTTAATGGTTTACCGCTGGTGCAAATCGAACTAAAAAAACGCGGGGTGGCGATTCGTGAGGCTTTCAACCAGATACATCGTTACAGTAAAGAGAGTTTTAACAGCGAAAATTCCCTGTTTAAGTATCTGCAACTGTTTGTCATTTCTAACGGCACCGATACCCGTTACTTTGCCAACACCACAAAGCGCGATAAAAACAGTTTTGACTTCACAATGAACTGGGCGAAATCAGACAACACGCTGATTAAAGACCTCAAAGACTTTACCGCTACCTTTTTCCAGAAACATACTCTGCTGAATGTTCTGGTGAACTACAGCGTTTTTGACAGTAGTCAGACGCTACTGGTGATGCGACCGTACCAGATTGCAGCTACCGAACGAATTTTATGGAAAATCAACAGTTCCTATAAAGCGAAAAACTGGTCCACTCCCGAAAGTGGTGGCTTTATCTGGCACACCACCGGTTCCGGTAAAACACTGACCAGCTTTAAAGCCGCGCGTCTGGCAACAGAACTGGACTTTATTGATAAAGTCTTCTTCGTGGTCGACAGAAAAGACCTCGATTACCAGACGATGAAGGAATATCAGCGTTTTTCGCCAGACAGCGTCAACGGCTCGGAAAATACCGCAGGACTTAAACGAAATCTGGATAAGGACGATAACAAAATTATCGTCACCACTATTCAGAAACTTAATAACCTGATGAAAGCAGAAAGCGACCTGCCTGTATACAATCAGCAAGTGGTGTTTATATTTGATGAATGTCACCGCAGCCAGTTTGGAGAAGCACAGAAAAACCTGAAGAAGAAATTCAAACGCTATTATCAGTTTGGTTTTACCGGCACACCTATTTTCCCGGAAAACGCCTTAGGCTCAGAAACAACCGCCAGCGTATTTGGCCGTGAATTGCATTCATATGTTATTACCGATGCGATTCGTGACGAAAAAGTGCTCAAATTCAAGGTGGACTACAACGATGTGCGGCCACAGTTTAAGTCTTTAGAGACAGAAACTGACGAGAAAAAACTGAGTGCGGCTGAAAATCAGCAGGCGTTTCTTCATCCCATGCGTATTCAGGAAATCACGCAATATATCCTGAACAACTTCCGCCAGAAAACCCACCGTACTTTCCCTGGTTCCAAAGGTTTTAATGCCATGCTGGCAGTAAGCAGCGTGGATGCTGCAAAAGCCTATTATGCGACGTTTAAACGGTTACAAGAGGAAGCCGCTAATAAATCGGCTACCTATAAACCGCTGCGTATTGCGACAATCTTCTCCTTTGCCGCCAATGAAGAACAAAATGCCATTGGTGAAATTTCCGATGAAACTTTTGATACCAGCGCAATGGACAGCAGTGCTAAAGAGTTTCTGGACGCTGCAATTCGTGAATATAACAGCCATTTTAAAACTAACTTTAGCACCGACAGTAACGGTTTTCAGAACTACTATCGTGATTTAGCCCAGCGGGTTAAAAATCAGGATATCGATCTGCTAATTGTCGTGGGGATGTTCTTAACCGGCTTCGATGCTCCAACATTGAACACGCTATTCGTCGATAAAAACTTACGTTATCACGGCCTGATGCAGGCATTTTCCCGCACTAACCGCATTTATGACGCCACTAAAACCTTCGGTAATATCGTCACTTTCCGGGATCTGGAACGCTCAACTATTGATGCCATAACGCTGTTTGGTGACAAAAACACCAAAAATGTGGTGTTAGAAAAGAGTTATACAGAGTATATGGAAGGCTTTACTGATGCTGCTACAGGTGAAGCTAAACGCGGCTTCATGACAGTAGTTTCAGAACTGGAACAACGGTTCCCTGACCCTACCAGTATTGAAAGTGAAAAAGAGAAGAAAGACTTCGTTAAACTGTTTGGCGAATACCTGCGTGCCGAGAACATCCTGCAAAACTATGATGAATTTGCCACGCTAAAAGCCCTGCAACAAATCGATCTTAGCGATCCTGTTGCGGTAGAAAAATTCAAAGCAGAACATTATGTGGATGATGAAAAGTTCGCTGAATTGCAAACAATTCGTCTCCCTGCTGATCGCAAGATTCAGGATTATCGTTCTGCCTATAACGATATTCGCGACTGGCAGCGCCGTGAGAAAGAAGCTGAGAAAAAAGAGAAATCAACCACTGACTGGGATGACGTAGTTTTTGAGGTCGATTTGCTGAAGTCTCAGGAAATAAACCTGGATTATATCCTTGGACTGATTTTCGAACACAACAGACAAAATAAAGGCAAGGGCGAAATGATCGAAGAGGTCAAACGCTTAATTCGTTCAAGTCTAGGGAACCGTGCTAAAGAGGGCCTGGTGGTCGATTTTATTCAGCAAACGAACCTGGATGATTTACCGGACAAAGCCAGCATCATTGACGCATTCTTTACGTTTGCTCAACGCGAACAGAAACGTGAAGCAGAAGCATTGATAAAAGAAGAAAATCTCAATGAAGAGGCGGCGAAACGCTATATTCGCACATCTTTAAAACGCGAATACGCCACCGAAAATGGTACAGGATTAAATGATACATTACCAAAACTTAGTCCGTTAAATCCGCAATATAAAACGAAAAAACAGACGGTTTTCCAGAAAATCGTCTCGTTTATTGAGAAGTTTAAAGGCGTAGGCGGAAAAATATAGCCCAATTCGTGTTTTTCTTGCGGGTTCTTAATTAAACCCGCAAGAGATCGTGGGATTCTAAATAGCTAATATACTCCCCTTCCCCATCCGAGATAACACCTTCGTAATACTCGCGCTGCTCGTTGAGTCTGGATTTTGCAGCTTCCAGTTGTTTTGTTAGCTCTGCAATACGGCAAACATCGTTGATACGCCTTTCCTCTAATGCGTTGTTCTCATTCAGTAGTGCCAAAGCAACCTTTGGATTAAAGGCAGCAATAAATTCAGCGTTGTTTTTCAGAACGTGTTGCGCAATGGCCTGACTACTTAGTCGGACCTCATAACCACGTGCGCCACGGTGTGGTTTATATGAGTCCCAGTCTCCCCACGTTGCTTTCACTGCCGCCTCACGCAGTACCTGATAGTCAATCTTGCTCACTGGTTGCCTCCTTATTAATCAGTTTATACAGGTGCACCACAGTCACAGAGAGTGCATCCATCGCTCGTTTATCCAGGCGCGGGGCCAGAGCAACCAGTTCATTTATTGCAATCTGAATACGCTGCTCCGCCGCCAGCGTCGCGCGATTGCTCTCCAGTTCTGCAATTCGGCACATGGCATCAATATTTGTGTCTTCCAGGCGCTTAATTTCGCCCAGGAGTGCCAGCGCAACTTTTGGTGGGATAGCCGCGATATAACGGGCATTAGCACCAGCATTCCTTTGCCCATCAATGCCAGGCCAGTCAATAAAGTATCCGCAATGCCTACCCTCAGACGTGCGCGCAGGATAAATGCCGTTATGACCCGGCAAAATATATGCTACCCATTCATCTTGCGTTGCCTGTTCCGCCGCCTCGCGCAGTTCTTGATAGTTAATTTTGCTCACTGGTTGCCTCCGCTTCCCACGTTTTCAGACTTTCACCACAGAACGGGCAAAATGAAACTCGAATAGGCGATTTAGAAAATTCACCAGACCGCAGCATGATCAGGTCTTGTGAATTAATTAATGCATGGTTATAAATTCTGTATTTCAGAAGCCCTTTTCGCGTCGTGTATTCAGCGTCATACTCCAGCGATTGTGCCAAAGCCGCGCACGGTTCTATCTTGTTGCCATTAATTTGGCATTTTGACTCACTCACTGGTTGCCCCCTGAATACGCTTAAACTCGATTACCCATACCCACGGGTTAGATAGCCAGTTATCCTGCCCGTAAATACTGCGCCAGATATCACCAAAACCAACGCGATAAACAGCTTCAGGTGGCGTAATCTTGTACGTCGCCGGAGTTGCGCCTTCTGCTTTAGCATCTGCCTCGCTCATGTCATGCAGCCGTTCCACACGCACGTCGGTAATTTCCAGAAGAATGCGCGATGCCCAGCGCGGCATGTGAATTGATGGCGTCCACTTTTCTGATACTGGTTTATTACAAACATCGACCGGAACCCGGTGCGTTTGTTCTGTCCAGGAGTTACGCACGCTTGCGCGATAAACCAGCGTTGCGACGTCCGTCGCTTTGCCATGCACCCGGTAGGTTTCGCGAACCCAAATACGATCGCCCGGTTGACCATATGGACAATGCTTGGCAAGCGACTCTGCGGCCACTGCCCGTCCATAGAATTTTTCTTCAACAATTCTGCGAGTCTGTGTTTTATTCCCGCCAAGAATTGCCCGGACCATTTCATCGTTAAAAATCATCCCGCGTTCTTTCATTTTTTGATCCACTCCATCAGTTATTGAACGTGATCACTCCGCGCTCGATGGCGAAGTCGAAAAGCTGGTTAGCGGCTACGTAAAGGCGTATGCCATGTGCTTTTTCCCATGCCCGGACATCGTTTTCTGCGCTTCTGGCGCATTCATCGCAAAGAGGAACGGCCCAGCGATCGTGTTCGTTTAACGAGCGGGCGCGGTACATGAACGGGTGATTAACTTTGCCACCGCATCCGATGCACGGACGAGAAATCACAAACCGGAGATAAGCCGGGCTTTTACCGAGAACCGCTTTTGGTCGGCGCATATACAGCAGGCCGGAATCCTCATCTACAGACAGGTTGACGATCTGCTCTGCGGTTATGTCCACCAGCTCACGGGTGCTGTGCTCCCAGGTGATATCCGATTCTTTCAGTGTGCCGGTAGGGATTTCCTGTTTTGGCTGACAAAATGCAATGCGACCGGCTTCATCTGGCAGCTCGTCTTTCAGATTCCGGCGAATGGCCCAAAAAGTGAGTTCAACCATGCTCAGATCGCGTTCTGGCGGTAGTTTTAACTCGCTCGCAGCCCAGTTCATAACCCAGTTGGCACGATTCAGGGATAACTGGTCGTCCAGCTTGCCGTACCCCTTCATCATGTATTCCGCATCATGCTTCCAGCACAGGCGAACGGCAGAGCCGTTATAGAAATGAGTGGTTAGCTGGTGGCTGCAATCGCGCTTATCGTGCGCCTGGCAATCGTGGATATTGGAACTTACCCAATGAACAAGCGAATCTTCACCGCCCAACGCGTTAAATACGCGCTCGCTTTGAAAAAACGGTTTCAGAGACTGGTTGGCAACCAGCGAATAATTCAGATCCACTACGCCATCTGGCGTGTTTTCAGCCTGTTCACGCGGAAGTGGAGAGATAATGAAACGGCGACCTGCGCCAATGTAGTTACTGGTGGGCTTGTCTACCGGAAAGACAGCCACACCAGCTCCGTTTACGAAATGAGGTGTGATTATTGCACTCATAATGTATACCGACTCTGTTTTGTTCCGAGCGGTAAAATAATATGTTAGAAAATTAAAATCAATATTCTAACATCATTTTGAGTGCATAAACGATGTGTTCAGGATTACAACTGCCCTCCCTTCACCTGCTTTAGCGTCAGATTCCCGCAAAAAACCGCGCCAGTGTCTATGTAGTGCTGGTTCCAGAAAGATTTCGGGCTGTTTACTGGCGTATGCCCGAAAATAAAGCTATCTGCACCAGTGATTATTCCACCAACACCATCAACCGCGTCATAAAATCGCTCACGCCGCCAGGTAACATTGAGATCGCTAACAGGTTTACCAAACTGGTATTCGTTATCAGGATAGTCGGCATGGGCTATAACGATAGTTTCATGCCCGGTGTTCAGCTCAATGATATAGGGCAAACGTCTTACCAGCTCCACCAGCGCCCTGGCTAATATTTCCCGATCAGCGTCCAGCATGAAGAACCATTGACCACCATTCATTAGCCAGTTATTCACGTTGCCTGCGGGACTTAACGCATCGATCATTAATCGCTCGTGGTTTCCCATAACCGACCGAAACCAGGGCATCTGCAATAGCTCCAGGCATTCAACATTTTCGGTGCCGCGATCGATAAGGTCGCCAACCGATATCAGTAAATCCTGTGTAGGGTCAAAATCCACACGATGGAGTTCATTCATAAGTAGGGTGTAGCAACCGTGCAAATCACCAACAACCCATATGTTTCTGTAGCCTGAACCATCAATACGGCTATATAAATTCACTTCATGCAGCACCTGGGTCATGCGGCAACCTTCTCCCGCAGCCAGATACAAACCGGACCATCTTCAGTGTCATGAATAGAGCCAACAAACCAGCCTTCGCCCTCTGGTCGCTCCGGTTCCCAGGCGGCAATATCGAGACCATCTGCGTCCAGATTAAAATCATCTTCATCCATAGTTTGGATGGTCCACTGAAGATTATTTGCCTTCAACCATGCGTCAAATTCTTCCGTTGAAATATATTCACGCCCTGCACAAAACTTTTCATACTCCGGATGTGTCCAGCAGCCATATTCATCACGTTCTACCGGCATTTCTTTAATGATGCTCACTCTTCATCCTCCAAGTCGGCAACGGCCTCCATCACATCAGAACCGCGAATAACCTCAAAAGCACGGCAGGCCATTTCAAACACCTGTTGTTCTTGCGGATGCGGTGACTCCCAATACTTAAAACCAGGTCGATGCTCGTAACCCATCATGGAATAAAAATCGCCAGCAAGTTCAATCGCGGCATCAACAAGTTCGCGATTTGTCATCGTCTGTTCTGTCATTTTGTTTTTTCCTGTCTGAACATCACTATCATCAGGTCGCCTTTTGTCGCTATCCTCGCTGTTGTGCCTAGTTCAATGCTGCCAAGTTCAAATGCGTCATAGAACGCTTCTAATGCCTTCTGGCGTAGTTCCTGTTTGCGCCGTTTTTTCCACTGTTTCAGGAAAATGGAACCCAGCCATCGCCATGTACGGGACATGATGTAAAGCCAACCGAGAAGTGCCAGACCGGAATTTAGGAGCGTATCGATCGTTATTGTCGTGTCGATATTCACTGGCTGCCTCCTTTGCGAAGCTGTTCAGCAATACTTACGCATATCTCTGCGCCTCTAATCAGCCCCGGAACATTCTTGTTTGGACCAACTTCACCATCGACAAAATCAATCATCGCGTTACGAGCCATATCCACGCCCTGCGCACGTACTTCAGCCAGGAAAGCATCGGTGGCTGGGGTGTCAACACGGATACTGTCGCGCAAGATGAAAAATGCATTGAGCATTCCAGTCTCTGGCACTTCATCCTGATGCTTCTCATACGCATCAAGAGCCTTCATCATCTCAGCTCCGAATGGTTGAGGGTGCACAGACTTCAGCTCCGCATTCTCCGCCGCCAGCACCGCGCGTTCGCTCTCCAGTTCTGTAATGCGCCGTCTTGCAGCATCCAGTTCAATCGACAATTTTTCCAACTGCTCTTTATGCTTCTTGTATTCCTGATATGCGTGCCAAGACTGACCTTTGCGCACACTATCCGTGATATCAGTAATCTGTTCTGGTGTTAGCGCGGTCAGTGCCTGTGCTGGGAAAATCAGCACTTTCCCGGAATCCCAATCAAAACCAGCGTGAATTGACTGAACCTCAACTGAAGGTGTTGAACCAATGCTGCCAGGCGAATGAACAACGATCGTTACATCCATATCGCGACGATGGCTGTGGTTGTTGGACAAAATACGATTCACCAACTCAGAAAATTTGGAAAATTTCATGCTGATTCCCTTTGCTCTTCCTGGATAATGTTGTTGCAATCTTTCACGCACTCGTTGCAGATGAAAACGTTGTCCCCGGCAATTAACTTTTTAACGGTGTGCTGGGATTTGTTGCAGAAGCTGCAATAAAGCGTTGGACTGGCTGATACGGATGGTGCGCCAGATGTCAGCCGCGCGATGTCGTTCTTGCGACGCAATATCACACGGCTGCACTCGACCAGCATCTCCGGGGATATATCCTCCTCCGTGGCGAGCGCCTCCAGACGTTCGAGCAAGCGAAATACTTTTTCCTGGGTGATTGCAGAATGCGATGTGGTCATCTCACTCTCCTTTGATGCGAATGCCAGGGGCGCGTGGCACATTAACTTCCACGATGCGCACAGTTGGTTTGTACATCTCAATTGCTGTCAGCCAGTCAGCTCCTGTCATGCGCTTTTCCGCATCGCCATTAGTCCACTGAACCGGTACACCAATAGCCTTCATCGCGATTTCTATTTCCCCGGCAATGGCGCTTTTTCCGCAACCAGTAAAACCAGAAACAACGACAAGAACTTCACCTTTGGCTGGTTTTATTTCCCGTGCTTCCAGTTCTGCAATACGCTTACTCCCATCCGAGATAACACCTTCGTAATACTCGCGTTGCTCGTTGAGTTTTGATTTTGCTTCCTCAAGCTCAACACGCAGCTTCCCTACCGTTAGCGCAATATCCTCGTTCTCCTGGTCACGGCGTTTGATGTATTGCTGGTTTCTTTCCCGTTCATCCAGTAGTGCCAGCACGGTTTCTGGTCCGGCCAGAAATTTGAAGGCGTTGAGCGCATCAATATCCACACCGTAATCTTTAAGTTCCTGTTCACTTATCAGATCATCATCAACTGGCAACATTAACAGGCGTTCCATTGCCGGAATTGCACGTTCTGCCGCCTCACGCAGCGCCAGTGTGTCGATATTGCTCATTGTGCCTCCTCGATTTCGTCCCATTCCACCCAGGCATTCTCTCCATCAGCATCGATTTCGCCTTTGTGACCGCATTTGGAACAGACGGCCTCATCACCCGCCCACAAAGAATCTTTGGTTACCGACCATCCTGTTACCTTGGCTTTGCCGTGCTGGCACTTAGGGCAATCATCAAGCCATTCGACTTCGACCGTTGACGGACCAAATCCATGTTCAGTTCGGATGCTCATGACTGAACTCCTTTGCGAATCTGTTCCGCCCATTCTTCAAGGGATTTCTCCGCATACTCACCGGACAGGCCATCAATTGGGTGCGGTTCATTAGCCAACTCTTCTTTCGCTGACAGAATCATGCGTGTAACGTCGAAAACTTCACGTAAAGACTTATTGATAAATCCGTGGTTGAAAGCGGCAGCAAGGCGGCTTGCGGTGTAGTTAATCCCCTCGTTGCGTGCCTCCGCACGTATTTCAGCCAGGAAAGCGTCGGTGGCTGGCATATTTCCTGTTACTTTCATGGCCTCCAAAATAACCAGAACGCCATCTCGCCCAACCAACTCGGAGATAATCTCAGTGTTGTCGCCAACAACATCACAGAATGCCTGAACAGCTTTACGAGCAAGTGCATTCTCCGCCGCCAGCGCCGCGCGCTCTTTCTCAAGTCGGGAAATTTCCGTTACATACTCAGCGTTACGCTCTGCCAGTTGTGCGGGCGTTAAACCTTCAGACTTCATGCACTCTCCTTTCGAAATAAACGTACTGATTAATCATGCCCAGGGGCATTTCGAGTTTTTCTGCGATCTCACGGCGGGGAACGCCACACTGATGAAGCTGCCGCGCCAGCTCTATATCGCTCTGCCGGTATTTGGCTGACTGGTGAAAGTCACCTTTCAGAATCATGCTGATCCGCAATTGCCGCGCTTTAGTCCTGACAGCACCACCGGTACGCCCGATCAGTCTCCCAATACCCTCGACTGTCATAGTCCCGGCGCACTGGCGGAGTATCATGATTTCTGCCCTTCCCCATCCCCGCCAGCTCACGCAGAACTCCTTCTAACCAAAAGAACGCCATCTTCAGAAACAACGTTGCAGGACTTCAGGTAATTCATTGCCTCTTTCGGTAATGGATTCTTTGGATCGGCGCTTGCCAGGGATTTCGATAACCTCATGATAAATTTGATCATTACCTTCTGACGGAGCTTGTGCTCATGAGATGCAGACAGGTAATAGGAAATGGTATGGGCTAAACGCTCACGAAGCTGTTCTGTGCCGTGATATACAGCAGCGATATCACGTAGTGCATTGACCAGTTCCCGGTAAATATGCGGAGCAACCTGGCATTCAATGTTGGTTGGTGACTCATAAATTACATTCAGCCCCAGCTTTTGAGCCAGCTCGTGCTCTGCACGAGCGCCAACTGATTCCTCCCACCCCTTGAGCAAATAGACCGCATTAGCCGAACGCACCATTGCAAGGCAAATATCCATGTATTCGCTCTCGCAGAGGCCAGCAGGTAACAGCGCCGGATTCAGAACAATATGCCCTACCTCCATCAGCTCTTTTGCTTTCGAAAAAAACGCTGTGCGGTTGTAGTCGGGATAACCAGTCATCGGACCCGCGATGTAAATTTTCATAATGCGTTTTGACATCAAAGTTTCCCCAGGAACGTTACGCAAAAGTTGATGAGAGCAAAGAGTTCAATGCCCAGCTCAAACAACGCCAGGACAGTGAAAAACAGGGCATATAGCAACCCAATTTCTGTACCGGATTGCTGGTGGATTGCACTTATTGCGACAAGCATCATGACCTCCTGATATAGCGTCTGAAAAAAGTATCTTCATTTTGTGTTAGAAAATCAATTTTGATTTTCTAACATATTTGATCAACCATAGCGGCGATGTAGACAAACCGGGTATTTCTATGAAGCAAAGCTATTGGGAGAAACAGACACAAAAAGCCCTGCAAAAACTGGCTGATCCGAAATGGCGGGAGGAACAAAGGGCAAAGCGTCTTCAGCAAGCTCAACGCCAGCAGCAGCGTGCGCGAGAAAAAGCCGCATCGCCTGAATATCGGCAAAAGAAAATTGAAAAAGCGAAGCAATATGAACAGCGAAGAAAAGAGAAGGCCGCTTCTGCTCCTGTCAAAAAAACTCGCGCGTCACGCGGCCTGAAAGGCAGAACACTCACAGCAGATGAGCGCCGGATACAAACTGCCATCGGTGCTCTCCCCTGCATTGCCTGCCATATGCACGGACAGCATAGCCCTGTGGTATCCCTGCACCACATCTTCGGAAGAACAGCAGAGAACGCGCATAAATACGTCCTCCCTTTGTGTAAATGGCACCATCAACACGCAGCGCCAGCAGAGATCCGCGAGCAATACCCCTGGTTGGTTCCTGTTCATGCTGATGGAAAAATAGGCGGCAAAGCAGATTTCAGGCGGCACAATGCTGATGAAATGACGTTGTATCAGATGGTGACTGAATTAATAAATTAATTTTCTAACATTTTAAGTTGAATTGTGAGATTCGCCGTTGTACATTCACAACCGATTGGTACACCGGTCAACTTTTTGAGACAAACCGTTTGGTTTTTCGTATGATTGCCGCCGCCATACCAATGGCGGTGCAATATAGGTGGCTGAAAAGCCCCCGTTGACTCACGGTGTTCCAACCTTTATTGCGCCGCCACCAGACCGTGGAACAGTCGATGGCGGCTCCGAAAGCAAGGAGTCACTACACTATGAACAGCTACTGTCTTTTCCCATCACTCGTTGTCCGCCACTCACGCGATAATCTGCATTCTTTACTCGCGCTGGGGGTGTCAAAATGACCGTTCGCTACCTCAACTTTCAAATCCAGAACATCACTGGCGGTTGCTATGACTGGTTTGTCACTCTCGGAAAAGAAGTGTTCACCGGGAAGCTGGATGAAGTGAAAGCTAAAGCAATGGCCTACGCCTGCAAGCAAGCCCAAAAGAAGAAAAGAAAAGCATAAGAAAACACACAGTTGCGCCCTGGCATTATCGTGGGGTATATTTCTACGGCACCTTAGAAAAACGGGTGCCGGGATTGGAACCCCGGATAATGTCAAAGGCGACACAGACGCCGAACGCGTCTTTTTTTGTGTCATGCCATCGCACAGCCATACTTAGCGTTTAGCTCAGAGATCAATGGTAGTGCTGGCTGGGCTGCCGAAAGGCAGGCCGGTTCCCTTTGACGCCGGTAGTTCCAACCCAGTCAGTGCTACCGCCATTGAGATTGGAACCTCACGCGGTAGCTCCTTAACTTAGTCAAAGGAGGCTGCCAATATGGCTACTATCCCTACCCCAACTCATTCTGAATTTATCTGGCGTTTCTATTCCTGCCAAAAACACCTCTATATCTGCGTAATGGCTGCTACCGAAGCAGAGGCGCGCTCATACCTTCCCGAAGAACCCTGCATTTTTGCTGCTCGCTTCACTCTTGATGCGATGGAGATCCTCAATTACTGGAATCTGCCAATGAACTGCGTGGAGGTGCACTGATGAATCTGTCCATCTCTCAAAAAGCGACAATGACCAGTATTGAGATCGCGGAACTGGTAGGTAAGCGTCATGATAATGTGAAGCGTACCATTGAAGTATTAACTAAAGGTGGTGTCATTCAATTTCCTCAAATTGAGGAAATTGAAAATAAACAATCAGTTGGCCCTCGTCGATTTTCCAAGGCTTACATCTTTGAAGGCGAACAAGGCAAGCGCGATAGCATCATTGTCGTCGCGCAGCTCTCTCCCGAATTCACCGCCCGGCTGGTGGACCGCTGGCGCGAACTGGAGAATGCCAGGGGACCGTTAAAATCAAAAGCCGAAATCTTGGCCGAAATGGCGCAAATGCATCTTGAGCATGAACGCCGGATCAACGCCGTTAATGCCCAGGTAGCCGAAGTATCGGCACAAGTGTCCAAAGTCGCTGAAACCGTCGAGCAAATAAAGAAAGGCAATATTCCGGAAGGCTACATTAGCTACCGCCAGTTAGCGGCAAAATGCGGCCTGACTGAAGCCAAATGCCGTAACCTGGTCAATGCGTATCGGATTCCCACCGATACACATGAGTTTTTAACTCCCGATGGTTTGCTCGCGAGACGCTCCATTGTGGCCCTGGCCCCCTTCCGGAAAGCCTTTAAGCAGGTTATGTCGGAGGCAGAACCACGTAACAAACGCTGGTATCATCCCAGGATGGGGCTATTTCAGGCCATTCACCATCCTGTGCCTGAAAGTCCAAAGGCAAACCTGTCGTTGCATACCGCCAGAGAGAAGATTAAAACAGGGTATGCAACCGTATGCCGTCGAGCATCCTGGCCTGAAAGTGTCTGGGTATGGCCCGAAAGAGGCTCACGGAAAAACTGGCGCACCATTCGCGACGGCAAAATCTGTGCGATTGATTTACAGCCAGAAGATGTAGCAGCGACCGACTGGATTGTTAGTTAATAGATTTGCCCCGGTCATGCCGGGGCTTTAACTACTAAGTGACCGGACACAGCAAAATGTATGCCACGAAAAAAATTGATTTCACTTATTCTTCCGCCACAATTGAGCGGCGCTTCACCCTCATTAGAGAGTTGGAACTGTCAAAAGTCTGGTATCAAATTCTACTGGATGAAGAGTTCTCACTGATGATAATGGCTGAAAAAGAAGCAATGCCGAATGACCGGCATAAAGTCATTGCCAGCCTTGACCTGGTGACAAACAGATACTGGGAGACAGAGGAACTGCGTGAAGCGGGAGTAATTCGTGACCTGATGGATAATTCCGTTCCCCGTCGTTATCGAGTAATGAGCTAAAACTCACCTACACACCGTCAGGCCCAACGCTAATAAATGAAACACCCCGCTCTTAGTGTTTCAGGGAGCCAGCTCATTTTTAGCTTGGAAGCAACTTGATTATGAGCTAAGCCTGACATACACTTCAGCGAGAAAATGATCAAGTTAAAGACACAAAAGCTCTGTTAAAACAGAGCTTTTGTGTCTTTAAAACATAGATATCATGCCATATATAGTGCCAAAGTTAGTTTTAGACACTATATATATTACAAAAGGTAAAAACCGCTTCTACTTTTAACATACACAGAAAAAAAGAAAGCGGTTATAGATAAGGGAAAGGAGGGGTTATGCTCTATGCGGTTCCTCAGCAAGCTTCTGATTCTTTGAAGTTGATCAAGACTGTACTTCAGCTTATAGCATCTCAACAAGAAGTGTCACAGCAGTTAAAGTTACGGGTTTATGAGGTGATCAGAGAAGCCTCAAACTTAAGTGTAGATAAAGGTGATCAACTACAGATTCCCTCTCACAGAGAGTCCATCTCGCTCGCGGTAGAAATACGCCATACTAAGGCGCTAGCCAAGGTGCTAACCAAAGTAACTAGCGAAGATATGTTAGAACCCGTAATGGCCCGGAATGTATTAGAGTACATTTAATGCTTGCATTTACACAACTTACATTAGTTCGAAATAAGCTAAGGGAGATTTCAGAATCTCCCTATTTTTCTAAAGACATGCATGAATATCTCGCTGTTCTACAAGAAGCAGCAGATAAGCTATATGAAAACCATGAGAAGGTTGCCGATGAAATAATTGCTGATTGTACTTTTTTTATCACCGATGCAGTTAATTTTTTCACTGGCAGTACTACAAAGAAAATTCCCTACGAGATTGTTTATTGCTTAAATGATGCCTGTAAAAAATGGATAAGTGAAAAAACACTTATTACAACGGCTCTATCGCCAGATATGAATGGGTTTTATTTTAAGTCTGTAAGTAAGAATTTCTACACTTTACTTAATGAAATTTTACATGTTAAATGCGATATCGAATTAATTCAGATTTCATTACCTGAAATGTACCGAAGACGACCATTGTGCTCAACACCTTTATATCACGAGTTGGGCCACTTTGTTGATATTAGCAAAGGTATTTCTGAGCTTGCCAATCTAAACTTTCGTTCTATTAATCAAGGTACGCTTCCTGTGCCACATAAAGGTATTGAGTGGTCTAAATTACCTGATGTTATTTGGCTGAATCACTGTAGGGAGTATTTTGCAGATCTTTTCAGTGCGCAATTTGTAGGGGAAAGCGGTGTGGATTTCTTATACAAATTAGCTGGTTCTCATCCTGCAAGCGAAACTCACCCATCAACAGAAAACAGGGTTAAAGTTGTAAGCGACTTTTTGAACAAAGTGGAAAATCCAGTTATTGGCATGTTCAATGCTGTGATATCAGCCTTACATAAGGGTGGGCAAATTATTTCTCCTTGTTTGACATTGCCGACACCTTTGCTTGATGTGAAATCAGCTTTTGATAATGTGCGTCCTTTTGTTATTCGCGACCACAATGAAATGCATGCTTTTATTAACAGCAGCTGGCAGTACTTATGCTCTGAATGGGAAAAACCTACGGGTATATGGTCTGGGTTGTCAAAAGAAGCCATAGAAAAAACTATAAATGATTTGGTTGAAAAATCGATTCGAAACGTAATGATTCTTGAAAAATGGAATGCACAATGAATCTCCTAAGCAAAGCTGAATTACTGCAATATTATGAATCAGAAGAACCTGAATCGTTGTTCATTGAACCTCTTCTAAATAAAAACCAAATTGGGAACTTCACCATAGACCTTAGACTTGGTTACGATTTTTTAGTGTCTATTATGACAAGGAAGCCGTCAATAGAGTTAATTCCCTCTAAAAACAATGATACTCATCAACCAATCAGAACATTTTTCCAGGAAACAAGGAGAGATCTTGGGGATAGATTCATTGTTTACCCGAATCAAGTGGTACTGGCAACAACATTAGAATATGTTTGTTTGCCACCAGATTGCTACGCTGATGTATTGTCCAGAAGCAGCTATACAAGGCTTGGTCTTTCATTAAATACCATGATACAACCAGGGTACAGAGGCTGTATATCTTTAGAGTTATTTAATCATGGGAATAGCCCTGTGGAACTTATTGTTGGATCTCGCATATGTCAAATTCGTATATTCAAGAATGAAACTGTCGGTGAATACATAAGTCATGAGTCTCACAGGAAATATTTCGGAAATGTGAGGCCAACCGTCTCAGCAGCAGAAAGTGATAATGAATTAAATATGCTGGAAAAGATCCGACAAAAATGAAAACTTTAATGCTTTATATTATAAAAGCATACAGCGACAACGCAGCCACCAAGATGTGTTGTCGCCATGTTCAAAGTTCTAACGCAGTTTAAAAATCACCTGCGCGCTGTTTTTCAAGCACAGATTTAACATTTGGCGCTTTCCCTTTAAAAGAATGGAAAGTGCCACATTTTTCTGTTTTAACCTCGCGCAGAGCTTCGCCATCGGCGTTCTGCCATTGATGGGATAATGTCATATCACCGCGAGAAGGAACATCCAGCGAGTACAGCGTGTAAGTTCCCCCCATCTCCGCATACTACTGGAACACATAGCTCATTACGTCAGATTCAGTTTTTCGGTGTGCGTTATCAACCTTATTCCCATTCAGAAATATGGCATCTGGATAGATTTTTATATCAAACCGACCGCACTTAACTTGTAAATTTCCGGCGCTCGCGATCAAAGGGAAAGACGCCAGTAAAGCAATAGCAAATCTTTTCAATTCTGCCTCCGCTGCGTAACTTATTGCCCGTATTTTTTACACCATTGCTCTGCCATTTGTTTGGCTAAAGGCCCGGCTACTGCACTGTATTCTGCTGTTTTACTTTGCACACATGAAGCAGATGGTTTTTTATTTCGCTGCTCGGTTAGTTTGCGCTCATAAGCCATCATGCTATCGAACCCGGCAATATCACTTTGGCGAAGCATTCCCTTTTTAACCAAAAATTGCTGCCCCTCTGGCACCAACGCAAGCATAAAAAGAGGTTGCAATAACTCACCTAATCCTTGCTGGCGATACACTTCGAATTGCTGCCATCCCTGACTTAATCTGGAAAGAGTATCTTTGGTTGAATAACCTGTTTTTGTTATAGCTTTGTCCGTCAGATATGCTGTATATGCAAAAACGCAAAAGTCAGTTTTACCAATAAACTGAGTTCCAACAGGCCGTAATAGAATGCCCTCCCTCTTGCAAAAGTCCATAATTGCCGCTTGTGAATGATCCCCACCAGCGTTATTCATAACCTGCTGTCCTGCCCTGAATTGTGCAGGTAACGCAGTTGCATTGGCAGTATTAACAGATACGCATCCCAACATAGCCGCGAGCGCGGCCCCTAAAACCCTTAACTTCACTACACCATCCTTCATGTAAACAAAATGAAGTTTTATGTTATAAAAACAATTAACTACATCAACATGATTTAGGCCAAATTTCGGTCAAAAAATAAAATCCACAAAAAGTGGTTGACACTATTTTGGAAATCACAAACTACACATAATCCATCGCGCTAACGGCTCCCGTTGAAGGTTCTTTTGACGATTAACTTTCAGCCGAAGCGCGGTAGGGAGTCATAACGCCAAAGCAGGCCGCCATGTGCGGCCTTTTTTTGTATCCGTCATCCGTGGAGGAAGGACAATGGAAAAGATCGCAATATTCAGCCTGACCACCAGCAAGCCTCAAATGCTCACTGCAATACTGAAAGACGGTGCTCTCATTATTAACGAAGTAAAACCCCTTCCCGCGTCAGCATTGGAGCAAAAGCAAAAAATTCCTCCAGCTATAGCAGCCCTGCGGAAAAGCAAATTTAAGGTACTGGTAGACGAAATTACGCCAACGATCTCCGCTGGCACCGGAGCAAGCCAAGTGACTCTCAAGACACGTCATGCCGATGGCAGAGCAGCAATCATCGTCGGGATGGAAAGATACAGAGAGTTAAAACTCCAGAAGCTATTATCCCTGCCGCAAAATAACAAAGGTGCTTTCGAAATCCCCGACTCTATCGTTGATACCGAATACAACGGTAACGGAGAAGAAGTCTACAGGGTGAACTGGCAGGATATCAGGCCGGAGCATATTCTGATGATCCTGTGTTGCTACGCGACCGTATACCACAACGTTGCCAGTGCGGATTACGTAGAGCAGATGACCGGGACAGTCGAGAAAGAGCAAAAAACAGGCATACTCGCTTCGTTCCTTTCCATTATTGGGCATGAAAAAGTTAAAGCAGGCACCTCCCAGCCAAAGTCACTGGCTGGGAAAGAAGTTGATGAAGATACCGTGATACTTTGATCACATTAGTAGCTTTGTTAACTCCCTCAATACTAGGTAGAAGAGTAACAAAAATACTGACGCCAGTATTTGCGTGGTCAATGAGGCGTTCATAAACAGATCAATAAGCTTTAACAATTCTAGAATAACATCCATGTCATTCACTCCGTTTAATTTTTAATCTAATGCCAGCAAATGAAGCTGGCCCCCGCATAAAGATTAATGAAAGTCACTTGTCACCAATGAGGGGATTTATGAACCACATCCCCCTGAACTGGTGGCCTGTCTGTTTCTCGCATTTCACACCCTGTATACAGTTTCCCCCAGGTTATGACTGTGAGGAACTGTTATGAGTTACAGCAGGCTCGACGATCGATGCATTGAAGACGATGTGCTGCGCGCACTATTCCATCAGGAGATGATCAAGCGGGTATCGGAGTATCACTCCGATAATTTCCAGTACACGATAAAAATTGATGAGGTTTATCGCTCAGACCTGGCGGCCTATCGCGCCTATGGCAACGCTGATTTGCGCTGGGTATTTCGCGTGCTGGTGGGCCATGAGTCAGAAATGGAAGAAATGCCGGTAGGGACAACGTTAACTCTTCCTGACGCAGCATGGCTAAGAAACAAGATTCGCGATTACGCTGGCTCGGCACCGGAGATAGAAAATGCCTGACTTCCTGAAAAATCAGGACGGGCGATATATCACTGACGGCCTGTCCTCTAAGGATTTCACACGCGTATTTGAACTCATCAGGAAAGAGCAAAACCGCAAACGCCGCCAGGCGCACAGGACACTCACGCCGGGCAGGCTTAGGAATAAATCAGCCGAAGACATTCTTAAGCTGGGGAAAAAGAAAGGCGGCACGTTCTTTACGCGTGACGATCTGAAAGGCTTCGAAAAGCTGCGAAGCAAAGCACGCGAAAAATACGACAGCAAGACGGCTGGCATTACATACGCACAACTGGTAGCGTCCAGCCAGGCTATCGATATTAAGCGAGCAAATAACGCCGTAGACGACGGTTCTGGTATCAAAAGAGCTACGCCCGTATCTCTTCGTCACAATGTGATTAATATCCGCGTGGAAGCGTCCGATATATCCGTTCACCAGCACCACATTGTCCGGGTACGTTTTGAAGAATGGGATCAGATGGTCGATGACATCGCAGAAGACGATAAATCAGCCCTGAAAGTCACAAAATCACTGTGTGCCGGGCGAGTGTCTTTCGATTGTGACTGCGGTCGCCATCAATACTGGTATCGCTACATCGCCACTGCGGGTAACTTTGCCCTGGCCCCGCCAAAAGAATACGCCTATCCAAAAGTTCGCAACCCTAAGCTGCAAGGCGTCGCCTGTAAACATGTGATCCACTCAATGACACGACTACAGTCTGCCAGTTGGCAGATGAGTATTGCTCGCGCCCTGCAAAAAGCTGCAACGCAAGTTGCCTTTGGTGACGATCGCCGCCGCACGACAAAACACTTCACAAAAGAAGACGAGAAGGCGTTCAATCGAAATCGTAGCAGCAAAACGAATGTTGAGGCAGCTAAACGTGAATGGAAGCTCTATCAGAAACGCCAGGCCGCTTTAAGCACAAAACTGGCAAAGGACAACGGCAAGATTGACAAGCTACGTGATCAGCTGACCAGGGCCAGAAAGTTGTCCGATGCACAGAAAAAACGGGCAGCAGCAAAAGAAGCAGCCTTGCAACGTGAGAAACAGAAAAACAAGGAGCTTCAGCAACGCCTTGCCGATCAATTCGCACTGAAGAAGCAAGCGTTCATTGATGCGCTGGTCATGACAGGAACGTCACCTGAGCAAGCTGAAAAAATGTTTATGGAGTATGTGAAGAAAGGTTCTTAATTTACAACAAAGGCGGTTATCCCGCCTTTTATATTACTTGTCCTTTGATGTCGATTGAGACTCATATATTGTCTCTACGTCATCTATTAGTTTATTAATACCCCACAATCCAGTGTCTTTATAAAAATCGCTTTCTTCAATTGCTTTTAATAAATCGGCAAAATCTTCTTGGGTGGAAATTCTTTTCTTTTTTGCTTTATATACATCGACAATTACTTTTATGCCGTGATACAGAGCCACTCTGGCACTCTCAGTCTCTCTCTTCTTCTCTTCAATTGCAGACAATAATTTATATTGATCTTCTGTTTGCTTTTCTAGACTTAAAAGCTTGCTCTCTTTTTGCTTCAAGTTGATCTGCAACTCTTTTATTCTTGCCCTCTCTTCTAAATCAAACTCATAGTCAATGTATCTAATTCTTGCATAGTTCCTGCCTGTTGCTTTTGATATATACATTGTTATATAAGGCATTACCACTGACGCAGTGGTTCCATATATAAATGGCATAACAAAATGAGCCACAAACGGAGATACAATGATGGGGCCAACATAAGGAAAGTGATATTTCTCACCAACCCATACTATAGACAATGTTGTATATATATCGTACTTTGATTTAAATAATATAATAATATCCTGCCAGTTAACGACAAAAAAAGAAACCACAACATATGCAAACAACTTATTAAATAACTTGTCTCTTATGGCTTCTTCTATTGTGTTCCTGACTGTGACATTTTCATCTTTATTTTCTAATGATGAATCTTTGCTCATATAAAAATTCAAACCTTCTTATCTTTATTTTTGGTGAAGGCGGTCTTCCAGACCGCCAGACTCAAACACCAACCAGGCTTTCAAGAGGAATGCCAAACTGGGAATGTAAACGACGAATCATAGGTAACGTCAAATTTCGCGTGCCATTAAGCACTTCGTAAACACGGTTTGACTTACCAATTGCCGGTTCCAGATCCTTCACTGTCAGCCCTTGCTGTTCCATACGAAACTTAATGGCTTCAATAGGTGATGGTGGCTCAATTGGGTAATGCTTTTTCTCGTACTCTTCGATGAGCAGGCACATTACTTCAAAGAAATCGCCTTCCGGTGTGTTCATTTCCGGTTCGTTATCGAACATCGGTTCGACCGCACGCAGTGCGGCCTCATAATCTTGTTCTGTACGGATAGGTTTAATGTTCATGATTTACTCCAGTTCTATTGTATCCGCTTCAATGGCATCGTATTCCTTATGTGTTCCAATAAACTTAACGAACATCCATCCTCGCTGATAAGCAATTGCGACAATTAACCTGTAATCATTTCCCTTAATATTAAACACCACGCGCCTGTTTTTAAGGATGCTGGCTGTCCGGTACTGTTCTTTGATCTCAGCCGGGTTTTTCCAGTCAGCCTTTGTTGCTTCATCAACCCATGCCTTTAATGGCTGTTCTGCATCGGGATTCTTCGCCCAGAAATCCCTTAGTGTTTTTACCGAAATTATTTTCATCACAGATTCCTTCTCTCTGAAAGTATAGTAGTCCCAATATGGGACAATGTAAAGCACTTTAGTCCCATGCTGGGATATGAATTGAAATCACAATCTCCAGACAATGCCCCTCGATACCAGATAAATCGACCTTTGAGGACGCTTATGGGCCGTTTTGATGAATGGCTTGCTGATGATGCAAGCCTGATGAGAAAGGGAACAGAACATGACAGCACGCAGAGAGAAGAGACAACGACGGTTGAAGCGAATGAAGGAAGCACAACGGAAAATGGGAATGTCAGTGCAGGGCCATTCAGTATTCTGGAAGAGCACGCCGCCACCCAATCTAATAGCCATGATAATTGGCCTGATAATGCTGGTGACTCTGTTACGGAAGTGATTGAACCTGACATCGCTCCCCTACCGGCATCGCTCGCTAACAGAGAACCAAACCAGCAGCTTAAAACCCGATATAACGGACATAAAGCGTTCAACGACCAGATCCGCGCCGATTGGATGCTCATTATTGAATCAAGCCCTGACGCGTTCGAGGCGCTTTTATACCGCCCGGCTGATGGCACCTATGGCGTCGTAAACGATGAAACAGGTGAAGAGTCTTTCACGCAACTGGACAACAACCAGCGTGAGCTTACCTATCTGGAACCGGAAATCGTATACGTCCTAGATAACCCGGACGGAAGGGATTCGTTTCATGCCATTGATGCCGATGGAGAACAGGATGGTCTTGCTGATGAAGTGCTAATCCTACGTATTGCTGCAAACAACGTACCTGTTGGTTCAATCCTGGAATGGAACGAAGAAATGGCGAATGGCCTCGCCCGCCGCTGGTGGTACGTGCATCGAATCTTCAGCTACGGAACACAACACGTCGGCTCCCTTTATTACTGCATCCCGGCCAGGAACTTTGATACCACTCAAAACGGAGTGATCGAATGACACCCAACAAAACTCTCCTGTCCCGCATTGGCGAGTGGCAGACAACGCGTACTGGAAAATTCCAGACAACTGGTCTGGAAAGAGTGGATAACGCTTTTGCTACGCTAATCAGTGACATTTTTTCTGACGTAACGCTGGTGGAACCAGCAAAAGAAGAAAGGCGCTTTGCATCATTCCTGAGTCGCCCACCAGCGGAGCGTGTTTATGTTGCCCGTTTTGATAACGCGGTCGAGTTCCTTAAAGCGGTTCGCCGTGCTAATGCCGGGCAAGGGAGAAAGCCAGAGAATCCGAACATTAATCGCGATGCACTCCCTCTGATTAATATCTCGCGCTCAATGGATATCAGCTATATCAACAATGACCAGCAGATAGACCGCAAAAGCTGTGATCACTTCTGCGAACCTGGCAGCGGTATGCCTTTAGTAGCCCTGGAATACACCCAGGCAAATCTGACGTATGACGTTACATTAATGGCGACGGATAAGGCGACCATGAGTCTGATGTGTAATTCGCTAGGAGCACGTCTTCGCTTGATGGCAGGAACGCAGTTTGAAGCAACAACCCCGCTGGTACGAGTACCCGTCCCGCTAATTTGCGCGATTCAGGATGCTAAAGACATCAGTTTTACTGATGTTTCAGCCCCAATTGGGGAAGAGCGTATTTATGCTGCACAAACGGCAATTAGTGTTATAGCAGACGTGATCACCGCCTGGGAGCTGGACGCGAAACGAATTATTACTGAAACCTCTCTGAGAATGGGGTAAGCCATGTCCCAGGAGCTACAGCAATACTTTCTACAGTCCGTTACCATCAACGGAAACAAAGTACCCAGGGAGTGGATATTCACTGCCGTATATGTGGAAAAGGCAAACCTGCGTGCACCATTGCTGAAACTGGAAATTCACGACATTACCGGCACCATAATTGATGACTGGAAAACAAAATACGGCGCAGCACTGGTTGCAGAGATGGGAGATCCACAAGGCAATTCAGGCACGTTTAAAACAACTTTTTTCGTAACATCTGCGGTGCTGGCTGGTGATGTCATCACGGTCATTGCAGTCAGTGAAGACGTTCGGATATTTAAGATCCCCGCTATACGGGCTAACCTGCATACAAATAAAACGCCTGATACCATTTTCAAGACGTATACCGGTACACTGAAAATCGCCTCCAGCGCATTGAAACGAAGCTGTACGTACCATCTTTCCGCCGGGGAAAAACCCTCCAAAATGCTATCTGAAATGGCCCGCGACAAAGGCGCTTTATGCTGGGCCTGCCGTGGTCAGTTTAACTTTTATACATTAGCTGACCTTATGAAAGCCAAACCATCATTCACCTATGAAGGGAACAACCCCAGGGCGGAATACACGATTTCAAAAATGAGGCTTATACAGCAAGAGTATGCCGTTACGGAAAATACTCAGTATCGATTTACCGGCTATTCAATGACTGAAGGCTATGTCGAATATGGCGATAGCTCACTTCCAATACGCTATATATCCGATCCGGATATGGAAACTCTGCGCAATATGCAATTGTCGCTCGTACCCAAAATGGATATTGAGGTCGCGGGTAATCCCGACATCACGCCGGGAATGGTTATTGAGATCCTCGTGTATCGTTACGACCAGGAAAATAAGCTGGACGAATCGTTGCCTCGTAAGCTGTTGGTGAAAAACGTAGCCCATTTTGAGGACCGGATCGGCTATACAACACGAATGATATTAGGAGTACCCAACCAGTGAAACGCAGAGCGCAAATCGTAGGGACCAAACACCCTGCCGGACTTATGCGAGCGCAGGTCCGCATACTGCCTGACTGGAACGGTGTACCGGATGAAGACCTCCCATGGGCAGAGTATCAAATGCCTATCGGTAACGCCTTTACACCTACAGTCAGCGGCGATTTAGTCTGGGTCGAATTTCCTTATCTGGATGCTAAAGGCAGGATAGACACGCGCCGACCTTTAATCGTTGGTGCGGCGCAGGATGCCCCAGGAGGCGTACCAAATGTGCCTCCAGAAGCCTCCGGACAAGGAAGTGGATGGTCGCCAGAAGAAGTTGATGGTGCTCCTGCCCGCCCCCAGTTTTCGGCGACTGAAGATTTTGTTATTCACCGAAACAATATCCTTGAGGTCAGAACGGCTGGCGGTGGCTATGAAATAGCAAACACCGCCGCAGGATCAAGGATAGGGATGAACGAATCCGGCCAGATTTACATAATCGGCCCGGCGAATATAGTGCTTAATGCTGGAGGTGAGGTTAACGTCAAATCAAGCAGCAAAACCAATGTATCCTCTGATGGAGACGTTAATGTAAAAGGCAGCAATGTAACCGTCGCCGCTGATGGTGATATAGCCCTGAAAGCTGGTGGCGCGCTAAAAGCAACAGCGAGCAATTTCTCCTTTGTGAAGGGATAGCAAAATGCAAAACTGTGTTAGATAATTGAGTTTTATTTTCTAACACAGTTTTGCAAAACATGAGATTAGTCGCCTTTAAAAACATATACGTCTATCGCCTTGCCCGCGAAATTAAACTGGACTCAACCACCGTTAGTGATGCCTTAAGCCAATTCACATTCACTCCATGCGCATCACAAGAAATGGCAAAAGTCGGATGGGTGCCGGTTCTGGCTGACAACCTGATCCATGAATACCACGGTTTTCTACTTCTCCAGCAACAGCGAGAAATTAAGCTCCTGCCCTCTCATGTCATTAAGGAGGAAGTGCAGAAAAAAGTGGAAAAGCTCGAAAATGAGCAATCTCGTAAGCTGAAGAAGTCGGAAAAAAACACCCTGAAGGATGAAGTTCTCCACTCTTTGTTGCCTCGCGCATTCACTCGCAAATCATTGTCGCGAATCCTTATTGATCGCGACAACTATCTGGTCTTCGTTGAAGCTTCCAGCGCCAGAAAAGCAGAAGAAATGCTGGCGCTCTTACGTAAATCACTTGGCAGCCTGCCAGTGATTCCATTCACGCCGATAGAACCGCTCGAAATGACTATGACCGAATGGTTCAAGTCAACATTTCCTCAAGGCTTTAAAGCAGGCGAAGAAGCCATATTGAAATCTCTGTTCGATGACGGCGGCGCAGTTCGTTGCAAGAAAGTAGACCTACAGTCAGAGGAAATAATGACTCATATTGAAGCCGGAAAAGTTGCAACAACAGTTGCAATAAACTGGCAGGACCGCGCGACCTTCAGGTTAAACGATGACATGAGCATCAAAGCACTGACGTTTTGCGATGATCTCTATGACCAGAACGATGACATCGACCGTGAAGATGTTGCCCAGCGATTTGATGCTGACTTCATTCTGTTCACAAGCGAATTATCCGCGATGTTTAGCTCGCTGGTGGAGGCCATTGGCGGTGAAGCAGAGCATTAATAACCGACCGCTGGCGGTGAGTCTTTGTGATTATACAGGGAATATGGTTTCCCCCTGGCTGGAACACGGCATTGATGCAGTCATTGTCGATCCGCAACACCAGGAGTCCGGCAGCCAATTGATGGAGTCAGGTGCTGTACTCACACGTATCAGCGCAATTATTGACAGTGATGAGGTCTACAATTTCCTTCGGAAAAATTTGCACAGAGTTGTATTTTTAGCCGGTTTCCCTCCATGTACTGACCTGGCTGTATCTGGCGCACGCTGGTTCGCAGATAAAGCGAAAAAAGATCCGGTTTTCCAGTTCAAAGCAATGCAGGTTGTCTGGCAGTGTTACGACATTGCAAAGATGATTGGTTGCCCGTACATGATTGAAAACCCGGTCAGCCAAATATCGACATTCTGGCGTAAACCTGATCACATATTCCATCCTTATCACTTCACTGCATATTGCAAGGAAGACAATTACACCAAAAAAACATGCCTGTGGAGCGGACAAGGATTCATCATGCCAACTCCGCGAATCGACGAGTCGTTAGGTGATCCAGACAACCGAATACACAAGGCACCGCCAGGACCTGAAAGAGCGAATTTTCGTAGCGCGACACCTTACGGTTTTGCAAGAGCTGTATTTGAAGCAAATAAGGAGGGAATCCGTGGCTGATATTGGTGCTAAATTTATTTCTTATAGCGACAATCATCGTCCTGCGGCGGAAGCCACTATCAGCCATATGCGACGTATTCGCTCGGAGGACGAATTTGATCGCCCCGTCTTTAAGTGGGTCGGCGGCAAATTTTCTGCACTGCCCATTATCTTCGAACACCTGCCCCACGGAAAACGGTTGATAGAACCTTTCGTTGGAGGTGGCGCTGTTTTCACTAATGCCGGATTTAAAAGCAACCTGCTGAACGATATCAATAATGACCTGATTAACTTCTATCAGACATTGCAGCGTGAAGGGCATTCTCTTATCACACTGGCATATCGTTTTTTTCAGGATTACAACTCTGCTGATGCATTTTTGAATGTTCGCAATGCATTCAACAATGGTGCTTATGATTCCCTTCACCATGCAGCGGCGTTCCTGTATCTCAATCGTCATTGTTTTAATGGCGTCACTCGCTATAACCGTAAAGGAGAGTTCAACGTCGGATATGGAAAGCAGAAATCACCCCACTTCCCTCTCGCGGAAATGGAGGCGTTCCTGGCTGACGATATTTCAAAGTATTCGGAATTTGTGTCCGGCGATTTTGCTGGTGTAATTGAGGCTGCCGGGAATGATGATGTGATTTTCTGCGATCCCCCCTATGAACCATTGCCCGACACTACCGGATTTACAAATTACTCAGGGCATAGCTTTAGGTTTGAAGATCAACAACGGCTGGTGTCACTGCTGGTGGATGCCCACAGACGCGGAGCGAAAATTGTGATAACAAACAGTGGTGCGCCTAACATTCGCGAACTTTACGTTGGCAATGGCTTCAAGGTGTATCCTATGCCATCCCGTCGCTCTGTATCCTGTAAAGCATCAACGCGAATGATAGCTAACGACATTATAGCCACGCTCAATTAAGAAAAGCCCCATATGGGGCTTTTATAACATCAAATAAACGCCATTACGGTACACTAATAACACCATTCTGGTACTAAAAAGGCATCAAAGTAGTATCAAAATACCACATGGAACCAAAACGGTGTTATTCCGGCGTCATTTTGTATCCTCAGACTCTGCAAGCATGAGGATAGCATGGCGGATCATATTCAATTTGCTGCGATTATGCTTTTTGCTTAACGCATCAAGTACCTGGTACTCGTATTCATTGAAGCCAACACGAATGGATTTAAAATCACGTGGGGCGTCCTTATCGAGCACTTTGTTGTCTTCTGGTTGCTCACCCGGCACCAAATCAGCCTTACTGGCAAAATCCTCAATTCGGCGTTCAAGATCGGGGTCTTTTACTTCGGGGGCTTTTACCGATTTACGAGGCTTAATCACTTAATAACTCCTTAACTAACATCTGGATTTCACCTTTAGCTTTCCCGTTGTCCATCTCAACAACGCCCTTCCCTTCAGCCATGCAATCGCGGTAAACCTTACGATCACGAATGATGGTTTTCAGCAACTTCAGTTGCGGATATTCAGCTAGGTACTCTTTGGCCTCATTGGTTTCATTCACAACCGGATTGGATGGGGCCATTGTTAAGACTGCGAACGCCTTAATGCTAGGATTAGGCATCAGGTCCAAAGCCTCTTCAAACACTTCAACAAAGTGTGCCAGCGTGTCTAAATCTGGTTGAGATGGTCTGAATGGGACCAACACAATATCTGCAGCGGTTATGCCTGTACGCATCTCTTTGCTATCGCGCCCGGCTGTATCAACAACTACAAATTCATAACGCTTATCCAGATCGAGAAGTGTTTCTCGAATATTACCAAACTTCTGGACACAATGAATTACAGGAGAAACCTCTGCCGTGTTACGGTCAGCTGCCCAGCGGGCAGCTGTTCCTTGCTTGTCTGCATCCAGTAACACTACATCCTTATTTTCGCGGGCAAGCTCCGCACAGATGTTTACGCTTGTGGTTGATTTTCCACAGCCACCTTTTTGGCTGACTACCAATATAATCATATCCGTTCCTCGGTGTTATTTTGGTATCAAACTGGTTCCAAACAGAAGCCTTCTTGATGCGGTTTTGGCTCTATAGTGGAGTCACTATGCTTTGCAAAAGTATAACACTAAACACTCTAAATTTACCCTCTCTTGCATCCTGTTTAACACGAAATCAGCCTCAAAGTGGAACCAGACACAAAACAGCACCATAACAACACCGTTTTGGTACTAAAAGAACACCAAGTTAGAACCATAACAGTATAAAAAAGGCTGCAAATTGCAGCCTTTGAAGATGTAGATTTGTTAATCAGGGAGTGAGTTTGCCAAATTCTGTGCAGAGCGGCTTTTCGAAACGCCAGGTTTTTTAACATCCGCTGAAGCAGAGGGGTTTCCTTCAGGGTTTTCCCGAACTTCAGGCGAAATTTCAAGAAATGAAACCAGCATTTTTCTGATCACTTCAGGGCTATTATCACCGGATAAAAGCGATGCCAACATGGGAGGTAATCTGCTATCAACCTCGCCAAGAGCGATACCTGCAAGCATCGCTGTGCGCGCCATATCATTGCGATCTCTTAATGGATGGCCCTCAAGTTTTGCATCAGCATATTGCTCACTGGCGTTAAGACCAGGACGAAGATAAAACAATACTTTTCGACGTTCCTGAGACATGGCAACCTCATCAACCGATAGATTTTAGACCATAGACAAGAGCAAGTTGTGGATCATCAGCAACGAAAAACCTATCGTCACGAATGTTTACCTGCTCACGGATAGCATCAGCAACAAGCGGCGCGCCGCCACCAATGACCATAACATGCGTGTATCCTTTGAAATCACTGATCACATCCAGTACGCGTGTACGGAGTCGTTCTATGCTTGACGAAATGGCTTTCTTAACATCATCAATAGCAGACGGATCGTTAATATTGTCGGTCAAATAATCCTCATCATCACGATTAATGATTAATTGATCGACATTATAATTAGAGGTTTCGGTATTCGCTTTTGCAAGTGCCTGTCTGACCTCTTTAGTTACCAGCGAAACGCCGAGATTAGAATCGCCAAATACGCGAGAAACGGCGGTCATTTGCCCGGCGACCATCGACACATCCAGAGTAGTCCCACCAAGATCAACAATAAGCACAGAATGCGCTGGCACAAGGCTGTCGCACAGACCGATCCCTGCGGGTATTGACTCCGGGCGCACAGTCACTTTTTTGATAGTAAAAACCTGACCTTTGTTAAGGGTGACTGGTCGCATCAGGCTGGCCTTTTTCCGCTCAATATTTTTCATGTTGTATTGTGCGTCGTCGTCATAAAACTCTGCCAGTGGCAACGTGACAACTATTTCCACTTCTTGAGGCTCAATGCCACTTGTAAGCAGGGCATGATGAACAGCAAGCACATTAAGCGGGCTGTATTGCCATTCCACATTATTCGTCGGCAGCACATCCGGCGAAATCAAGTCATATGAATATTTTTCGTCATCAATGATGTAGTTAAACGGCTTTCCTGCGCCAAATGTGGCGGACCATCCACGTTTAAAACTGTTCGGACAGATATGGGTTCGAGTTTCCCCGTCTTGTTCCCACAGCATTTTGATATTGGTAGAACCATCGTCGATAAAAATGCGCATCATATTGCTCCACTTCTGAGACACATTTGAGAAAGAATTGAATTTTATATGAGAAAACAAAATAAGACCAGAAGTTAGATAGCGTAAAAAGCATCAAACTAGAGACGTAAAAGAGACACAAAAGAGACTTAGATGATACATGATGTACCCATGATACCCTTTTGAGACAAATCAGAGACAAATATGAGAAGTAAGAAATCTGAAGAGTGAAAATCACAAAGTGGAGAAGATTTAAGAAAAAGGAGGTGTTAGATGAGTGCAATAGCGACCAGTGACACAGTTTGTTCTGGTCATGGAGGATTCCCTCCGCGACCTGTAGCAGAAACAGTTTCCTGGTTTACCGTAAATGGAAAGCCAGTGGTTGTAGATGGGGGAGCGTTCCCCAGCCATACAGACGGAAATAGCGCGCACCCCGGATCAGCCGTATCGACGCGCTCATGGTTTGCAATAGGCGGGAAAGGAGTTGTTTGTGTGGGAGATCCCCTTTCTTGTGGCTCAGTCATCGCCAATGGTGAGGCAATTTTTCAGGTGTCATAATGCTTGATTCAATCGCTGAAGTTAACGCATTCAAAATTCTAAATGCATCAGGCACAACTACGCCTGCATCTATCACGCTAAGTAAAACAGCGTCATCCAATGCCAGTTCTCTGGAAGAGAATATCCAGGCTCTTATCCTGAAGGATAAAGCATACCCGGCGTCGGTGGTTTCATGGGTCAATCAGCTTTCTGTCTTTTCAGAACAACTGAAAACTGTCAGTGCAGAAGCAACCAATTTAGCCGACTCGCTGTCTCCGTATACTTCGCCAACTGAATTACTTCAGATGAAAATTGGCTGGGAATGTTACGTCAAAGGTAATGAGTTATCTCCTGCGCCAGAATTTGCTCTCGTGACAGTTATGGGAGATACCCTGCATCCGCAATCGCTTATTGACGCGTTGGCAGCATTTGAACTGGTGCCAATCACTTCAGCTATGACCGCTATAAATGCAAAAGTTCAGGCGTCAAGCGGGGAGGCTTCAGGCAACGGAAGTTCCACCGGAACAACACAGCAACCAGCACTAACAGAAGAAGAGATCAAAGCACTAAAAGACGCTGTGGAAGCAGCAACAGAACAAATAAATGCAATAAACAACACGAGCAGTAGTCTCTCAACACTTGCACAGCAAGTTAAGGACTCTACCGGAAAAGCCAAACAGGGACTGGAAAATGCTGTAGCCATTACGTTAACCGGTTCTCTACTGGGCGATGAAGTAATGAGTCCGGCAATCAGTTTGATCATGCCACAAGGTGTAATCGATGCGCTCCAAAGCAACACTAAAAAGGAACCATAACCACACCATTTAAGCCCATAAATGGTTACAAATTGGTACACATATCACACCAACAAAAAATCTGAAGAGGATGGTTTTGAAAAAGATAATTTTGATAGTAGTTGCGCTTTTAGCCATTTATGGAATTTACCGTACTACGGCGGCAGTTATCGATCACATCAGGTATATCCGTTCCCTGGAAGACTCAAAATCACAACTTGAAAGCGAGAACAACACGCTTTCTACCGCATTGCAGTTAAGTGAAAAATCGCGATCTGCCATGATGGCTGAAAACGAAAGAATTAAAACACTGGAGAAGGAGTACCAGCGCAAAACAGCAGAACTGAATACCAGCCTGATCAAACAACGGGAGGAAAGCCAGAATGAAATCAATCGTCTTGAAACTGCGTTACGCAATGCCGGGGTTAATGATGTGCGTGTGCCTGATGACGTTATCAGGATGCAGCGGGAACGGGCAAAAGAAATCAATCAGCGTGCCAATGCAAATTACCGTAGAAGCCACCAGCAAACCGCAGGGAAATCTGATTGATTATACCCCTTGCATAGTGCCAGAGGACACGCCTGTGCTGTTAAACAAGTATCCGGCATACACTGAACAGTTATTCAGCACTATCGATGAATGCAACCAAAGAAACGCACTGAATAACCAAAGAAACAGGGAGATTTGGGAAGGGAAGGGGGATCAAGGCTCCTGAAGCCAGATGTCCTGGCTGTCAGCTTCTTCGAAACCGTGACAGACGTTAAAGTCACTCAAGCGATACTGGCGCTGACGGCCTCTATTTCGCTCATGCCAATGCATATATCCACCAGCAAATGCCAGCGGACAATCGCTATAGTCGATGTAGCCAATACCATTACCCAAACGCGCTTCGCGCGCCCCGGCTTTCCAGGACAGCAGAAAAGAGTCACGATCTGCCAGCATGACTACAAAATCATCCGGATCGCCTATGCAGTGAAGAATGCCTGCCTTGCATAACTGTTTGAGTGCCTTAGACTGACTCAGGATGTCTTCACCGTAATACTGAAAACAATCATCAACAATAGCGGGATAGCCAGCGGGTGGATTCAGGCTGGTTGGTATAGCTGACGCGATAGCCAGCATTAAACGATATTGTGTTTTCGATGGGTTCGCGTGACTCATGTTTCCTCTACTCACTGTCTCCATGCATTTTTCAGCTCCGGAATATCAGCCATTTCCACTAACTTCCGAAGCCCCGCGCTGACCTTCCCATTACCAACCGCAGCAAGCCAATCCCTTACTGACTTCGGCATATAAAGAGTGGTGGTTACAGGATCTTCCACTCTTACAGGTGTGCCCATTTGAGGCCACTTAACAGATGCCAAAACGTCAGAAGGCGGGGTAAGCGCGGGAACATCAAGAATAGCCTTTCCTGAATGCAGAATCACGATTCGTTCAGCCAGGGAAAGAATGTCTCTTTCAGTAAGGATTGATGACAGTTGAGCTTCTACAAGGCATCTGCTGCTTGTGTTCAGAGAATGGCTTTTAGCACCATTTTTGTATGAAACGAAGATCTTGTACGCCATTTGTTCTAATGATTGTGTTAGAAAACTAAGATTAAATCATAGCAACACAGTTTTGTTAAAGAAAATTATTTTGCTAATGCTATTGACTAAATAACAAAGTGAGTATTGTCACCTCGTCAAAAGAATCTTCACGCCGCGCCCGAATTTAGGGTTTAACCGTGAACAAGAACATTGAGCCAGCTCGTAAGCGCGAGCGCGAGATTATGAATCGGGCGGCAAGCGTCATGGCTATGACCGTCGATCCAACCACTGATGCTGCCGGTAACATGATTGCCGACAACGAAGTGATGATGGCTAACCTGGAAAAAGCTATCCAGAAAGAGCCTATGTTTGAAGGCGTTGGACCAGAAGCAGCTCGCCAGATCATTGGTAGCTGGGCCATGTCTATTCATGAATACAAACGCCAGCATGGGCACTATCCGGCAAGCGATGTATTAGCCAACGCCCATGTAGCACTTGAGCGCCTGATGATGGAGTCCGCTAAAGAGACGCATGAAGGCGCTGGCAAAGCCATGTTTGAATCAGTAGCCAAGGACATGCGCACCTCCGATGGTGTAATGAAGGTTGCACAATATGCCGCACTGATCCTGCCTGCTTCTCTCGGCGCAGCCACCAGCGACGCATGTACGTTTATCCCTTGTGATCGTGATGAAACCAATATTTACGAACTGACCAACGTTGCTGGTACAAAATTCGGTACATTCGAGCAGGGCGATGAACTGAACATGCAGTCTGCTGGCGTGTATTCGCAGATGAAACGCCTGTACATCCTGACCGAAAAAGGCGATGGCAGCAAAACCACCTTCCAGTTTGATATCCAGAACTTCGAAGGCCAGGCCTGCCCGCTGCGCCAGGGCTACAACAAACTGCTGATTAACCGCAAACCGTCCAAAGTAGATGATGGTGACGGCAACCTGTATTTCAACGACAAAGACGTCAACGGCAACTCTTTCTCTGCTACAGCAAAAGTTAAATACGATACCGGCGTTATCGATATCACCTTTACTGAAGCACCAGCAGAAGGCACAGAAATCGCTGTTCAGGTTGAAATCAACATTGAACGCAATCCGAGCCTGATACCAGTCATAAACCAGTCCATGCGCAATTACGCCCTGCGCCCGTCGCAGTACGTGATCGCATCCGAACATACGGTTATGACAGCATCTGACCTGAGCCGTGAACACGGACTCGAACTGGCAGCATTGCAATTCTCCGCAATGCGCAACTGGATTTCCCACGAAATCGATATGATGCGCCTGCGCACTCTGGTATTCCACACAGTTTACGGTCGTGAATTTGATGTGGCACTGCCAGAAGCGCAGAACTACGAATCGTGGGTTGGTTTAATTCGCCATGTAGTGAACGCGCTGTCACAGGACATGGCTGACCGCACCCTGACTACCGGTATCCGTGGTGGCTTTGCTGGTGGCGATGCTGCTAACTTCCTGCGTTCCTTACCGCCGCAGCACTTCCAGTTGGCACCGGGCTATGTACAGTCGCCGTACATTCAATACATCGGCACCCTGTTTGGTTCCATTCGTATCTACGAAGTGCCGAAGCCTATCTGCAAACAATTCCAGGAACATGGCTACGACTTTGGCCTGGACGACATCTACTTCTATGGTCGTGGCGAAGGCATTGGTAAAGCAGGCCTGGTCGCTGGTGATGCTGTGCCTGCTATTCCGTATGTCCACGAAACAAATCCAGCCCTGGTAAACCGCACCACTCTTTGGGGTACAGCAATCAACGATGTGCATCCGCGCAACGGTGAGAACTATTTCACTCGCCTTCGCCTGACACGTTCGAAAGAAGGTGCGATTGACATGTTGAGCGGGCAAATCAACGAAAAAAAGTAGCAGTGGCGAACGTGTCAGTTTCACCAACGGCAATTGAAGTAAACGAAGGTGAAACTATCGCCGCGAGCACTTCAAAGACACGAAAAACACCCAAAAAGAAGTAAGACCAGCCCCTGAATAGGGGGCTATATGGAGGAAAAAATGGCTGATATCAAAGTAACTATTACCCCACCAAATGCGACAGATAAAACTTTCACTGTCGAATCCGATCATCCGGAAATTGTGAGAGTTGATGGAACCACATGCACCGCAGTATCTGCTGGTACTGCGGTACTAACCATCAAAACTACAGATGGAAATAAAACCGCAACGTGCACTGTAACGGTTAATGAAGCCGCAGTAAGTGTCGACTCTGTCAGCGTTGATCCGTCAACCAAAGAAGTGACGGTAGGTGACAGCTTCACGGTCGGCGAAGCCTGATAAAAGCCTCCCCATGCAAATGGGGAGGCTTCTCTCATCCGCTCGATAAAGAGGAAAAGAGCAGCATGAATAAAATTGGTTTTTCTGTTGGTCAGGCTGCGGGCGTTGCGGTAGCGGACGTTAATGCCGATGCTACTCTGACTAACACATCTGGCGGTGCTTCCGTCTTTGCCGGGCTGGTCATTTCCCGCAGAGGGGCGCCAGGTAAGGTTTTGCAGGTTACAGCAGCCAACTATCAGAGCGTGTTAGGTTCACCTCTTCACCCGCGCACCGGGGCCGCATTTGAACCATATCGCCACGTTGAACGCGCAGTAAAAGGCGGCAGCGGTTATGTGGTTCGCGTATGCGCAAAAGACATGAAAGTACCGGGCATTGCCGTTTCTGTTCAGGCCAAGTCGAAAAGCACTAAGTCTGCAAAAACTCTGCAAATTGCTCCGACCGAAGCAACGGTAAACATCGGCGATACACTGACCGTTCGTGCCGTTTCTGGTGCCACTTCTCCGGTAACTTTCGCTGCAAGCGAAACACCTGAAATTTCCGGGGATGAACTGGCTATTTTCTACATTAAGGACGGTGATGCTTCGACCAACCGCACGTTATCACTGACCCGTGAGGACGAAGAAAATGACCTGTTCACTCTGGAACTGAAAGAGACACAGACCGATGGTTCTGTAGAAACTCTGGAAAGCTACCAGGTTTCTTTCGATCCGGATGCAACGAACGATATGGGCCAGCCAGCATGGATTCCTGCGTTGTTAGAAAGTCAGTCCACCAGGCTTGGAGCTGTACTGGCTGATGGTGCCGAAGACTCCGCTCACTTGCTGACTTTCGAAGATGTAGCGTTTGAAGGCGGTACAGATGGCGATCTGTCCTCAATTGACACTGATGATTATCTGAAAGCGTTAGAGGTTCTCGAAGCGTCAGAAGTTAATTATACCGCGCTGCTTTCTATGGGCTGCTACGACGCATCCGTGCTGGCAAAAATCAATTCGCTGGCAGAAGACGTTCGCGTGGATATGTTCTACGACCTGAAATGTGCTCAGACTGGTGAAAACGCTATCGCAGAAGCTAAATCACATGGTTTCGGCAAATCCCACCAGGCTGCACGTTATCACTTCCCGTACTCATGCCGTGACACTTTCAGCGGTATGAATGTGGTTTACGGAATCAGTTGCGACGCATTTGTGGCAAAAGCTAAAGGCGTTGCGCTTGTGTCTGATGTAGGCGGCTGGCATTACGCCCCGGCAGGTCTGTCTCGCGCAATCATTGATCGCCAGAACATCACCAGACTCTCCGGGATTGGCACAATCGATCGTGAAGCGTATGTGACCGCTCGTATTAACCCTGTAAGCGTTGCAGCGGATGGTTCTGTCTACATCGACGACTCCCTGACGACATACAGCAAAAATAACTATCTGCGATTCCAGCACGTTTCATCACTGATGAATGCAATTGCCCGCAATTTCTATGAAGTTGCTCAGGCAATCAAGCATGAACCTGATGGCGTAACGCAGGAAAGTCTGACTAACGCACTGACAGATCTTCTGGACCGTTTTTATGCGGCTGGTGCGCTGGTTACACCACGCGATGAATCTCAAGGTTCAGACCCTTATGTGGTCAAGGTAACTCAAAAAGACATCGACTTGTGGGAAGTGGAATGGTCCGTGTGCCCAACAGGCACTGCTCGTCGAATCCTCGGCAAACCAATCCTGATGCGTTGATTTATCTTCCCCGCTGAAACGCGGGGATGAATGAGGTTTCCTAATGAAAAACTATTCTGTTGTTGATCCATTCATGCGCGCGCTATTTGCAGGCAAAACAGCCGATAACGCAGATACAGCCATACTGGAAAGCGCCAAAGATTCTGGTTGTTTTGAAAGTGGCGATAACGCCATCCTGGAAAGTGCCAAGAATGGAACCGATGGCGCGGATATCGAAGCCGCAATGATGGAAGCGGTGGAATCCCGTGCACAAAGTGACATCCGCAGTCTGGCAGCTTCAATGCTGGCGAGCTGGGTAGAAGATGGCGACCCTGAAGCGGATTCATTTGATGCGCTGGCAATCACAATGGCTGGCCTGGCCGACATTGACGAAGACACAGAACTGACCGACGAACAGGTTGACGCATATAACGACGCACTCGCGGCGTTGGCTAACGCGGCTGTGGCCCTGGGCGCTGATCAGGACGACGTCACCGAGATGATCGATGACGAAGATGACGCGGCAGCAGAACGCGTATTTGACGCACTGTCAGAAAGCGATAGCGAAATGATGGAAGAAGCCATTGCAATTTACACCGTTGCTGGTGGCAATACAGCAATGCTCGAAGCTGTAAGCAAAAAAGTCGTCCGTGATGGCAAGGTTACTATCATCCGCAAACGCCCGCGCCCGCGTCGCATGACGTCCTTACAAAAGCAGGCGCTGAAAAAAGCGCGCCTTAAGGCGCATACGTCGATAGCTAACACTCGCCGCCGGAAGTCTATCCGCATTCGCAAAAAACGCGGCCTGTAATTATGTAAGCCACCTGTAATGGTGGCCTGTTTGGGAGAAATAGCAGTGATTTGCGGCGCGATCATGGCAGACGGCATAAGCCCGCTAATGAAAGCCTACATCAAGTCAAGCGAGGATATGGTAGTCGGATATATCGGCGAAGGTTCCTCTGCCGAACTATCGTCTCTGTGGCAGTCGCCATTTGAAGATAAAGCGATGGGCAGCATGTTAGGCGCTATTAGCGAGGCGGCATCATCTCTTGCAGGCATCGTGCAGACATCATCAGGGTACACGAGTAAAAGCCGGTTCAACTCCACCCTCGTGTGGGAAGGGCAACAACCGCCGGAATTTACCCTTGTCCTGGATTTTTTAGCTACATCCAGCGCAAAAATTGAGGTGAATGACGCCATCACGACGTTGCTGAAAATGGCATCTCCAGAACTAAACGACATTACGCCTTTTGGTCGAGTCCCGGAGGCCGTAACGATAAATATCGGCAGGAACGTGATGTTAACGAACGTTGTGATCAAAAGCGTCAGCTATCAGCTTGACGCCCCGCGCACATCGGAAGGCTATTTCACCCACAACACGGTCACTCTGCAATGCAGTGGTAACACATCTATTAACCGCAGCAATATCTCATCTGTTTTTGTTTAGGAGTAATTATGGCCGGTTTTTCAAACACAAAAGCCGATCTCGCCTTCCTGAAAGCCAGATTCAACAAGAACCTGGCAGCAGGCGAAAAATTAATTGGCACTGAATATTGGATGACCATTAAGGGATACGAAAATCTGTCAGTGCTGATCCGCACCGCGCAGTTACCGGAAATGACGCGTGAAGACGTAGAAGATTACGCTCCAGGCGGTATGAAGTTCAACCAACACGGCCCACTGCGTAACTCAGGTGAATTTCAGGTTACCTGTGCGGAGACGATTGAAGGTGTTGTACTCGCTGCCGTCAAAGAGATGGTTTATGAGAAGAAATATCTGGATATCTCTTTCCAGGCTGCCGCTGAATCTAACAGCGGTGACAGCAAAGGTCTGTCACGCACTTACTCACACTGCAAAGTGTATTCCGATGCCGTTGATTTCTCGTCAGAAGATGTAACGGCGGTTGTCAGACCGACCCTGCGTATTGTGTACAACTGGGTTGAGTAATACCGATCCCGCTCAAAAGAGCGGGATTATCCCCCTCCGTCCGGAGTATTTATGACACCTTCTGAACTATTAGAAAGCGTTAAAGCGCGATTCAATCCTCTTCTTGTACGGGAGGAAGAGACACTGAAAGCATTCCTGCTCAAAGCGTTGACTACTTACCAGGACAGAGCGGGAGTAGTTAAGGCGTTAAAGCTGGAGAAAGCAGACGGCACGGCGATCCCTGTTCCGGATGATTATCTGTCTCTGGTCCACGTCACTGACCACAACGGGCTTCTGGTTTACGCCGACGAGATTGCCGGTTTTGTCGAACTTGAGCTTACCGGTTCTGAACGCTGGCCTTTCAAGATGCAATACCTTGTAAATCTCCGCGATCGCAACCTGGATGAGTGGCAAGTGCCACCTGCTATTATCGGAATGCTTGAGGAATATCTTGAAGCACTTATCAATGTCCGCAACGTTGCCCGGCAGCGAAGGGCGTCGATTGATGGCAAGTTTGATTACTCCGATCTTCCTGATGAGGCGACGCTCTACGCGCGTGTTCAGGAGATAGAAGAAAAAATGGCAGCCAACCGGGCCATTATCCCTGGTGCTACCATTTTTTAACACGGAGGGCTACGTGAGTATTTTTAGTGCTACAACGCAAACGCTAGCCAGTGCGGTATCGTTTAACGCGAAATCGTTCACCAGCAACCTTATCAGCGACATTCTGGATAGAGCGTTGTCTGGCAGTGGCGTTAGCGGGAGCTACGGCAATGACATCGCTTACGGAAAGAACGTAGTTGCTACGGCTATGCGTATCCGCTATGCCCAGGGCTGGCAGTGGACGGTAGACGTAGACGGATTAAACGGCTTTGATATGTTCGTTAAGGACATCACTTACAGTAGCGGGAATATTGAAACAGAAAGCAAAATCATTGGTAGCGTCGAGTTCAATAAGCCAACGCACGTAACCGCCGGACCGGTAACAATGACGGTCAGAGACACAGAAGACGGCAAAATAATGAATTGGTTCAAGGAGCGCCGCGCCCGTGTAACCAATAGCGATGGTACGCTAAACCTGCCGCCAGATTATCTCATGAATATCAGGCTATACCGCGTTACACAGGAAGGCGGGAAAGAGCTGGAAGAGGAAATGCGTGTATTTCCGACTCAGATAGGAGAGATCAGCCGCTCACGTGATCAGGTGTCCGAATTCTTGTCCTATCCGATCACGTTCCAGCGATACACATCTGCTGGTTCCGGCCTGTCCGCATTAGTCAATGGAGCTGCTGGTTTAGCAACAAGCGCACTTAAAAGCGCCGCCAGCAACGTGATCAAGTTTTGAAATGCAGTATTAAAGTGCGAGAAGGTGGGGAAGGGGCAAACTTGAGGGCAATATCTACACCTGCTGTTTACGTCAATGATGGCATTTTTTACACATCACAACAAAATCAACGCGTTACAACCATAAAACATTCAACAGTAGTGCGATAAGAATAGCTATAGCATACGATGCCATCTGAGGGTGATTTTTACACATTCCTTATTAATCAATAAATTACAAATAATGTTAGCCGTTAAAGATCCAACCAACTAACTAATAATGTAAGAATTGCCCTCAATCTCCCATCTTTAAGGGCAAATCCTACACCTACAGAGAGGTGTAGAAATTGCCCTTAAGACTGCTGATAGGTGAATTTTATTTTTGTAACTCTGCCACCTTCTGTAACCTCTGAGAAAACTATTTTCATTTTTGTGTTTTTTTCGATTTCAGCTACAGCTTTTGCCAGAAAGCTTCTCTTAAATTCGGCGTACCGTTGATAGCTTTTGGGAAGACCATAACGCTCCCGCATCCATTCAACGCCAAGTATAGCGAAGCCGCTCCCATCATCCTTTCTATACTGGCATAAGGACTCATAAAGCCGCATAGAATAAGGGTTTGTCAGGCGAGACACTTCAGTAAAATTCAGCCTCGTGAACCTCTTATCAAGCAGAGTAAAAAACGGCATGAGATATGGATTCAGATGAATAATGTAAGTCCCCCGGCGTGGTGAGTAAGCCTCCTTAATCATCCAGGGATAAGACTCATAACTGTCTTCTGATTCGGTTGATTCATCAGGGTTATATATCGTGACTTTCTTCTCACTAAGTCCGGAGATAGCTTTACGAATATCCTTGCTGGCTTCAGCAGAGGGCAAATTATACATCTCTGCATATTCGTTGACCGTCAACTCACAGGCACCTGAACCAAGAACGCCATCCTTAGAAGCATAGCGAAGTCTTCCCACCACAATAAACAACAGTCGCTTTTGGTCGCGTGTCAGGTGATAAGCCGCCTCTGTGATCTCATTGGCCTGCGCCAAGCTACGGCTAATTGGTGTCGCTGATTCAATCAGACTGACGGCTTTTGCCGTTAATTCCGCTCTGTTCATAACCCTGTGTGATCCTTCAAATGGTGAGGGCAATTTTTACATCACTTTGAGGGCAATTACTACACCTTTTGAGGGCAAATCTTACACCTGCTGAGGGCAAATCTTACACCTCAATAGCTTAATTGAGGGCAAATCTTACACCTTGGTCCTCTACAAGCCCCGCCACACCTGGCCTCCACGATGCCTAAAAAGGATCTAAAAAGGATTAAAAAGAGAAAAAGGTTTATAAAAATACTCTGTGGATATGTGAATTGCGTCACTTAAGGTGTAAAAATCACCCTCAATAGTTGCTGTTCGATCGACAAAGATCCTTATTCAATACTCCCACAAATCACACACTCCCTATCCTCTGAAAAACTAACTGAACCTAGCTTTCGGAGGAATCCTTGAACATTCCCAAATTCCCATTGCCTTCACAGCCTGAAATAGAAATTCAGTTTCATGCACCTACTGTGAAAGATGCCTTGAAATATTCAGACATCAATCCGGCAGAAGACGAGGCAACCACAACAGAATACCTCAACGCTATGCAAGACGGCGAAATTAACGACAGCTCAAACTGGACAGTTCAGGATCGCAGAACCGCGCTTTGGTGGATCTTTGTTAATTCCAGGCCTGATGCCGTCATGACTTACTCATATGAGTGTGGTCACTGTGGAAACGTTCATCACGCAGATATTAACCTTTCAGACCTTGCCGAAACGGTAGAAATCCTGACTGTCCCGCCGTTTATTAAAACTATGGTCCCTATAAACGGAGTACCAACCGAGTGGACGCTTAAACCACTAACAGGGAAAGGCGCTGAATTGCTTGAACGTATGCGCGCCACTTTGCCTGATATGAAAACTCCAGAGTACAGTGCTGAGGTTGCTCGTCTCCGCATAGCTGAGTTGGCCTTGTGTACATCTCTGAACGACGATCCAGAAGACTTCACACAAGCTGCAAACAGACGATTCGATATCATTGAAAACATGGCACTGGAAACCGAGTTTACCCCTCTGGTAGCTCGCATTCAGCTCATGCAGAAAGACCTTCGCCACGGCTTAAAAATGGCTATTGAACGAGGCACAAGCCGCCTGATCCTACCGCCACAACGCTGCAAAAACGCTAAGGAGGGTGCAGACGTGACTACCACGCTGTACGCCCCATTTCTCAATAGAGAGTTTATCCCATCAATTAGATCTGAATGGATGGCTAACCATTATTAATAACCTGACGTTATACGGCTACCAGCCAGTTAGTGACGTTGAACAATTACCGCAGTGGCGGGCACTCCATATGGAAAAAGCACTGGAAGAGAAATACAAAGCCCACGCCAAAAAAACAGGGTGATCACCGCCGATGTAAGTGAGGTTATTTTGAACGATAAAAAAGACCGAATAGCGATAATCGACGCAATACAAACGGCAAACGCGAAAGAGCTAGCTGCGCTTTCAGAAATAAAAAAAGCACTTGAGTCTTACGGACGCAATCCTGATACCAGCGACGCACCACAAGGACGCGTAAGTCGTCGCCTGGCCCGAACAGAGAAAGCAGGGGCGCAACGCAACAGTTTCACACAGGGGCCGTATAAAGACCGGCTCCCTGCCAAGAAACAGAGATTACGTATAAACAACACTAGCGAGATAGATAATCCGCAAAAAGCAGCAGCAGATCACCGCACCGCTCATTCGGAATCAAAAACAGCACCGCAGGCTGAAGGCAAAGCCACGAAGTCATCACCTGAGCGCATTCAGTCACTCACTTCTGACATTCAGCCTGCAAGGCAAGAACAACCAGTTAGAGAAAACCAGAGCATCGCTGGTGCACCGTTACGGGATAGCAACGGACGATTTGCCTCTCAGAAAAAAAACGAGGATCTCGCACGCCAGAATGAGCTACGCGCACAGGCAAAACTACAGGTTGGGTTCCTGCGAAAACTCGGTTCCATTATGGGGGTTGATGGTTCAGGGAAAGCCGACGATGGAGCTGTAACCGATGCTGCCGGGGTAGGGGCTGGTGGTCCACTATGGATGGCAGCACGGGGCGTATTTGATATCAGCCGCGAGATTACTGGTAAGGCTAAATCATTGAAAGAATGGATAGATAATGGCAACGACAAGGCGGCTGGCGCACCGGTGGTCGCAAAAGCCCCCGCCATTACTTACCCGGCACCTGACAATGAAAGGAAGACTCCAGATAACGCGCCCGGTTCAGCAAAGGCATTTACTGAAGCCGTTAAAGAAAAATCTGTACGTGCGATCGAAGAACAAACGAAAGTTCTTCAACGCAACGACAGCCAGATAATTGATGAGCTGGAAACTGTATCCGAAGAGATCCGGAAACTACGAAAGTCGCAGGAGAGTGGGCTAAAACTGAGCGACCTCCTCGGCGGTGGCAGATTACGTACCAAAATATCCCCTACACGCGGTCGTAGCAGTGCACGTGGTGGCAACACGGGCCGCACTGGAGACAGTAAAGAAAACAAGGGCAAGAAGGGAAAAAACACCAGCAAACCTACTGAGACGGGCAGGAGTCAGGAAGGCAAAGAGGGGAAAAAAAATCAGCCAGGCAAAAACAACAGTGCGGGCGAGGAAAAAAATCGGACAAAAAATGCTGGTGGGAACGAGGGTAGTACCTCACCAAAATCATCGGGTGATAAATCTTCAGTTAAAACCAGAGCAGGTAAGGTCACTGAAGAAAGCGTAGCCAAAACGGCGGCTGGTGGAGCGGCAGGGAAAGACGCTGGTAAAGCGGCAACTTCCGCTGGGGAAAGCCTTACCAGGAAAGAGGCGGGTAAGGTTGCCGTTGCCACTGGTGAAAACATCGCGAAAAAAGAAGCTGGAAAAGTGGCTCTCAAAGCTGCCGGAGGTGTTGCCGCAAGGGCCGGATTCAGGGCGATTCCAGTCATCGGCCAGGTGGCTATGGTTGGTTATGATGCCGTAGACGGCTACAGCGACACAGAAGCGCAGAGGGCGACTTATCACCTGAAGGAAGGGCAGGACGTTACAACACAGCAAAAGAGCGCCTACGCCGCTGCTAACGTCCTGGATATGGGCGGTCTGGTGACGGGAGCGGCTAACCTCATTGGCGAGGGGATGTCCGCGCTAGGCTTTGAAGGTGTCGGACAAAAACTTCAGAGTCTTGATACCAGCAATATTGCTCGCGGCATAAATAGTTCTATCGACGCGTCGAAGAACGCATTCAGCAGCCTAAAAGAATCGTTCTCATCAAGCAGCGAAGGCACTGCGCAGGTTAAGAAAGCCGTTGAAGATGGCACCAAGCAAACGGTAGCCGCAATTAATGATCTGGCCCGACAGCTACAGGGCGGGCGCAGAGGTGAGGATGGCGTGGGTGAACACGGCTACAAATCGCCAGACGAATTTAAAGCGCCTGAAAAAAATACAATAACGACTGATCTGAATATAGGCGGAAGCAACGCCAAGAACAGGAATTACCGGAATAACAACCTGGGGAACCTGGTTTTTGCAAATCAGGAGGGGGCGGTACTGGAAGCGCCGAACGCGAAAGGCGAACAGCGTTTTGCGCGGTTTAATACGCCCGAAGAAGGGATTCGGGCATTGGCAAACCAGGTATCGAGTTATTACAACGGTACAAGTGCTGCCGCTGGGTATCAGAAGCTGCAAACAGTATCCAGCATCATTTCAAAATGGGCACCACCAACAGAGAACAACACCAATCAGTACATTGAAAACGTCAGCAAATATCTAGGGGTATCCCCCAACGATAAAATAGACGTTAGCAACCCTGAAGTTATGACGCACCTTGTTCGCGCTATTGCGACGAAGGAGGGGGGTAACCCGGCGGTTAACAACAATTTCATCAAAACAGCTCTTGGTTCATTCAACGCTAAAACTGGGCGTTGGGAAGGGCAATTCAATGATGAAACGCTGGAACACATTAATAAAATCCAGAAGGAAAAGGGCGGTCCTCTAATCGCTCGCAACTCCCAATATAGTGTCGGTAGCAAAGTCAAATACGCCAACGGCTCATCTTCTGCTATTCCTGCGTCAAGCGTAGCCCAGGCTGTAATGCCTAGCCCTACTGACGTGGTTCAACACGCACAGGCAGCTAAAAAACCGAAGGCAGCTCAACAGGAAAATGCCCAAGCGATCAGCCACGCGAAAGCTAGTGGCAATTCTTCCGCCGCAGCCGGATTGACGGAGCGGTTAATGAGTGCAGACGGTGTTGGGGGCGTCATCGCCGGGATAGTTGGGGGAGATCCCAATATGGGGCTAAATCTCGGCCCTGTCAGTTCTCCGGAAGAGATGTCCTCGTTAGCAGCAAAAGCCAAGCAATTGGATAAGTTTCTTGTTGAAAAAATATCCAGAGCAACGGGCAAAAACTTTAGTTTCCAGAAGGCGGAACAGATCGCCGATATCACTACGGCTATACAGCAAAAGCGCAACGTTAACCGCGATACAGAAACCATTGGCCTGCTTCCGGAGAGTCCGGCAACCATCAGCGAGAAGCGTGCCACATCGACACCGGCGGGTGTGCAGATGTACGACAACGGCTACAAGGTGGTTGAAGGTGAGGACAGGGGCTTCTTTGGCTCGCTATTTGATTCAACTGTGTCAGGGCTTAACCAGGTAGGCTCCGCCGTCCTCCCCGCCGTTGGAGATAACCTCTCGCGACTTGTGGGCGGTATTGATAGCACCGGAATGTTAAATGACTTTGTATTGCAGTCCTCTGGACAGAATACCGATGTTGCTCGCGCTATTAGTCCGTTAACAAGGAGTGTTGGCGGTTGGCTGAATGGTGGCATACAGAAAACGGCGGATACGATCAGGGACACAACTGGCGCAATCAATCAAAGCCTGTTTGCTTCGGGCGTGGCTGCTAAAGAACCGTTCCTTGCAATGCCTCCGCAGCTACCAATCGTCACGGACCTCGCACGAAGCGGAATAAGGCAGATGCTAACAACAGATACCGCAAATAACGATCCGGCTATGTTGAAAGCACTGGAGAACGTTTATTCCGTTCTTAAAGAGATTCTTGGCGTAAGCAAAGACAACCGCAAAGGCGATCAGGACAAAGTTGTGAACACATCACAACCACAACCTCGTCAGCGTGCCAGCACGACTATCAATGACCCATCTCTTGACAAATTACTGGAGGATTAAGACCGATGCTTTATGAGATTGATGCCCGCCTTCAGACAAACGAGAGCGGGGTGGTAATCGCTGAAGGCGACACAAACGCCTGGATAGCCCGACTCGATGAATGGCTACGGACACCAAATGGCAGCGTTTACGGATTGCCGTCATGGGGGAATCCGATGGAGGAGTTCAAACACGAACCCTTCGGTTCTGATACGTCACACATTGTTGAAGTGGCGATTGAAGCGCGAATGATGACGAAGCTACAGCAGGACTTACCAGGGCTTGGACTCCAGGCGATCCGCTGCGCGACTGTCTCTGAAGACCAGTTACTAATTAGCTTCCAGGCAAAAGGAGGCACCGTGAATGTTGTTATGCAGAAAGATAGCGGAGATACAGCGTGAGTATTACCGAATTACTGGACAAGTTTAATGCCAAGCTGAACGAAAACCCCTGGTGGGCGCGATTTGTAAACAGCCAGTTTATTCAAATGCAGTCCGTTTTGGGCGCGCAGATTGTTTATATTGCGCGTACATTTGCAAGCCGTGCACTTACAGAAGGATTCATTTCCACCGCGACGCGTAGAGCAAGTATTCTCGCGGCAGCGGAAGACCGTGGCTATGTCGGTCGTTTGGTCGATGCGTCATACGGCACTGTTTCCATCACCAACAAAACCGACAGGGATATTACTCTACCCGGAGGGGCTGAATTACTGACAAGTGACCAGACACCAATTGCAACCAGCAGTAGTGTTGTTATCCCTGCTGGTGAAACAGTACCCGGCATAGAAGTAAAACAGCATGAAGCAGTCAGCGTAACGTTCGACGTGGTGCAAGAAACACCATTCTTGACGCTGTTACTTTCCCGTGAGTTAACAGCAGAAGTCGCCAGCCTGGAAGTTGTCGTGATAACTAATGGTGTCGAGGAAAAATGGACACATAACCCCCTGTTCCGCATGTCCAGGGATAACAGTAAACATTATGTGTTGGTTTATAAGCCGACAGAACAGATCGGCGTGCGCTTCGGTGATGGATCAATGGGGATGATGCCAGCGGCAGGGAGTCAGGTACGCATTGATATTATGGCAAGCCTCGGTGATTACACGCTGGCTGAAGGCCAGAAACTTGAACCAGCAGGGAACATCTCCGGGTATGTCGAATCACTGGAAGTAAAAACCGATTCGATCATTTCTGGCGGTGGTGGCATGGAAACTACCGAGGAAACCCGAAACAGGGCGCAGTATTATGTGGCCTACGATGAGCAGGTTGTTTGGGGCGGTGATTACCGCCAGTTCATTCAGAACGTGGTCAGTGGCACGTCATGGCTTAACGTGTGGGGGGAGGCGCTACAGGAGAAAATCACGGGCTTTGATGTGCGTAATATCAACAAAATTTTCTTTTGTGGGCACAAGCCCGGCGTAACACAGGAAGCTCTGAAAACAGAGATATTATCAGCCCTTGAGAGTATCCCTAATGAGCTGAATAAGAAGTTCGAATACGTCGCCACCAATGAACAGCCGTTCAACATCAAATTTACCGGTATCGTAAAAAAGAGTGTGCTGGTGGATGACGCGCTAACTGCAATTAAAGCGGCACTGGAGGAGAACTTCGGTAAAGACTCCATGTCATTTAGCCAGCTATTGCAGAGTGATGACGACTCACAGCAATGTTATGCACAGGTCAAAGTAAAAGATATCTGGCGAGTAATCGAATCGCTGGATATGTTCCTGTCTTATGACGTGGCTACGCAGAACATGAAAGAAGCAGTGTACTTTAATGATTTTGTTTATCTGGACGTGGAATCATCAACGTTCAGCATAACCTATCCGTAAGAGGTCACAATGCAGAATAACTGGCTAAAAGAGCGTCTGACGCAATTTAAACAGGACTCTAAATTGTGGGCTGCCTTTGTTGATACGATTCAGGACGTGTGGAATGAATCGGTTGAACCTATTCTCACGCGAATAAGCAACCGTAAATCGTTTTTCACAATGGCAAGCGAGGATATGGACACTCGCATTGCTGAATATGGTCGTTTCTTTGTTATCACAGAAACGGACAAAACACGCAGGCCAATGCTATTAGCTCAACGACTGGATGAGGTGCACTTCAAAGGAACTGTAAGGCCGATAGAGCAAACGTTCTGGCGTGAATTTGGCACAATTCCCGTCTCATGGGAACCCTTGTATGCGCCAGTCGATATAGAAAAACATCCCTATGGATCATTCTTCGCGACCGCAAATGAAATACCGACCGCTCAGGCACAATATGGTGAGTTTTTCCTGACATCCAGGGGGCTGGTTGTCGTCAACCAAAATAAGCTGTATCGAGCTTATGATAGCGATGACAGAGACGTTGCTGTACAGAAGCTACTTGCTGATTTTGATACGGTTATAGCGCCGCTATTGCCATTGCATATCGTGTTTGATGGTGTTTCTTTCCAGTTGAGCGCAACATTGCCGGAAATGGCGGAGATCCTGAATTGCTTATCTGCGGAAGTGTCCTTTATTGAGGGGGTGTACACGACGCAAGAGATGGTCGATGAGCTATCTATTAGCGATACGATCATTCAAATCGGCGGCATCCAGTTCGCAGGAAGGCCAGACCGGACGACGGAAAGAGTGCTTCATCTCGATGAACTCCCGCTCGACGCCTGGGCGCTGGATTATAATTTTGCACCTTAGCAAACCAGGCCCCGCCAACCTGGGTGGGGCCATTTCTCAAAACAAAAGACCACTGGAAATCACAAACTGAACATACTGCCCTTCGATTTATTGCTTGTTAAAGGGGCTATGTTCGTATGGCTGAAACTTTAAAATCCCAAAGCGATTCCAGTATTTACAAGGCGCAACTCCTTTCTTACTACTACTCTCGCCGTGCAGAGTCTGCAATCGGCAGAGGTGAGCGTTTTGTTATGACAAAGGCTTATTGGTGCAAGTCCGATCTTGTGACGGTAAATAGTGCTGGTGGCTGGACTATTTCTGATATTCCGCTCGACTTCAAGTTAAGTGATGCACAGCATTTTGCTGAATCCAATCTCATTCTTTCCAGCCTCGATGGTGTCATTACGATTAATGCCGCTTTTCCACAAGAAACGATGCCGGACGATACACCTTACGATTTCAATACGCTGGTTCTCGTAGATGCAGAGGATCAGGCTTTTGGGGTTGTTTGTACTCAACAGGACACCTTATTCAAAGGTAAGCGATACAGCTTGCTCATGACCATTGAACAGGTCGAGGGATAATTATGTGCGCAGATAAAGTAAAGAACATTGTCACCTTATCTTCGGACATTTCCGCGCCACTAATTGCAGACATGCAATACTTTGAGCTGTATAGCACCGAAGCTCTAAACAGGAAGATGAAAAATATCGTTCTGCCCGGTGTGTACTGTGGGTTTGAACCGATGCCAGGGGATGGCCTGTCTGTGCGGATTACATCCGAGAAAACAGATGGAAGAGGGGCGGCTTCAATTGATGTGGGTAAATGTCAGATATCCGTGCAGCAAGTCAGTGATGTTCTTGTTCCTGTAGAAGCTGGTGTAACGACAATCATCGTTCTTGAAGCTAATTACGAACACGGAGTGAAAACCAGCCAGGTAGATAGTTCATCGGATATTAGCGCAGCGAGAATTATTGCTCTCGTTGATGAGGAAATAGCATCTAACCAGATTGAGCTATGCCGCGTGACCGTGCCTGACAATGCTCAAGCCGTTACCGCAGATATGATTAGCACTAAATATCGCGCTAATCGTGCTGTTGGTGTTGAGTTCTCCAGTGCTTTGGATAGTGACGAAGAATATAAAGCCGCAACGCCTCTTGCTATCAGCACGTTAAACAAACTAAAAGCTCCGGTTGATAGCCCGGAGTTTATTGGTATACCTAAATCTCCAACTCCGGAACAAGGTACAAACAGTACACAAATCGCAAACACTGCCTTTGTTCAGGCCGCAATAACCGCCCTTATTGATGGTTCTCCTTCAGCGTTGGATACGCTGAAAAAAATTGCAGATGCAATTAACAATGATCCTCAGTTTAGCCAGACGATTAATGCTGCTTTAGCTCTTAAAGCACCGTTATTAAGCCCGGCATTTACAGGGGTGCCAACAGCGCCTACAGCGTCACAAGGTACGAACAACACTCAGATTGCAACAACCGCTTATGTTCGTGCCGCTATTTCTGCATTGGTCGGCTCATCACCAGAAGCTCTTGATACTCTTAATGAGCTTGCTGCGGCGCTGGGCAATGACCCGAACTTTGCGACTACAATGACAAATGCCCTGGCAGGTAAGCAGCCTCTCGACGCAACCTTAACCGCGCTCGCTGGCCTGGCGACGGGGGCAAATAAATTACCGTACTTTACCGGAACAGACACTGTAGCCCAGACTGATTTAACGTCAGTCGGTCGCGATATTCTTGCTAAAACAAGCACACTGGCTGTTATCCAATACCTTGGTTTAAGAGAACTCGGAACCAGCGGAGAAAAGCTCCCCCTGTTGAGCACAGCTAATACCTGGAGTGCACGCCAGACTTTCAGCGCGGGGATCACTGGTACGCTGACCGGGAACGCCGATACTGCGACGAAATTAAAAACAGCCAGAAAGATTAACGGTGTGGCATTTGATGGGTCGGCAGATATTACTCTGACCCCTGAAGATCTTGGCTTAACGGATATTGCTTCTCAAGCTGGTAACGCAGTTCAGCGTTCTGGCGACACAATGGGGGGGCAGCTAAAAATTGGCACAATAAATGCCCTTCGAATATTTAACCAGGACTTTGGCCTTATCTTCAGGAGATCCGAGGAATATCTTCATCTTATCCCGACAAATGAAGGGGAGGGTGAAAATGGTGACATCGGGCCATTAAGACCATTTTCTATAAACTTAAGAACTGGGTTGGTGTCCATCGGTAACGGCGTAAAAGTTGGCGGTGGTATTACTGGTAATTTGACGGGAAACGCAGATACTGCCACAAAGCTCAAGACAGCTCGAACGATCGGCGGAGTGTCATTTGATGGCAGCGCCAATATCGACCTGCCTGGCGTGAATAAAACAGGTAATCAGAGCACTACCGGCAATGCTGCAACCGCAACGAAACTTCAGACGGCACGCACAATCGGTGGGGTGTCATTTGATGGCAGCGCCAATATTGACCTGCCTGGCGTGAATAAAACGGGTAATCAGAGCACTACCGGCAATGCCGCAACCGCTACAAAACTTCAGACGGCACGCACAATCGGTGGGGTGGCATTTGATGGCAGCGCCAATATCGACCTGCCTGGCGTGAATAAAACGGGTAATCAGAGCACTACCGGCAATGCTGCAACCGCAACGAAACTTCAGACGGCAC